>Ga0209100_1001634_pt1 | contig 14948 bp, 11 predicted proteins | sample lystaG_FD_185480 | JGI IMG/M metagenome (GOLD analysis project Ga0209100, IMG submission 185480) | Glacier valley bacterial and archeal communities from Borup Fiord, Nunavut, Canada, to study Microbial Dark Matter (Phase II) -... | ecosystem: Environmental > Aquatic > Freshwater > Ice > Glacier ...
TAAAACATACCGTTTGTAAAATTGGGGCAGGTGAAATTCCTACCGACCCTACGCCAATGGAAACGGGTGATTATATTATTACGCTGAAAGATAAAAGCGAATGGACAAGCGCCAGTACCCGCGAAGAGCTCGTAATGAAAATGCAGGAGAAGCTGGTTGTACTGGCAGGTGTTAAATTCGAATTTCAGCAGCCTATACAAATGCGCTTTAACGAATTTATGTCGGGCTCGAAACAGGATGTTGCCGTTAAAATATTTGGAGATGACCTGAATACGCTTGCGGAAAAGGCGGTGGATGTTGAGAAAATCATTAAGGGCATTGTTGGTGTAGCCGATATTAATGTGGAGAAAGTGACCGGGTTGGCGCAGGTGCAGGTTGAATACAACCGCGACCGCCTGGCGCAATATGGTCTCTCAGTTGACGATGTCAACCGCGTATTGCGTGCTGCTTTTGCCGGAAGTCAGGCAGGGGTGGTGTTCGACGAAGAAAAGCGTTTCGGATTGGTGGTACGTCTGGATAAAGATTACCGTCAAAGTCTCGATGATGTGAAAAATCTTTCGGTTGCCCTTCCCAATGGCGGACAAATACCTTTTGAACAGGTTGCCGATATTCAAATTAAATCGGGTCCTGCACAGGTTTCAAGAGAAAACACACGACGTCGCATTACAATCGGTTTTAATGTGCGTAACCGCGATGTCCAGAGCGTGATTGCCGAAGTAACGAAGCAGATCGACGACCATGTAAAACTTCCGACAGGATATTACGTGTCGTACGGCGGTCAGTTTCAGAACCTCGAAGCGGCAAAAGCACGTCTTTCTATTGCGGTTCCCGTTGCCTTACTGCTGATTTTCGTTTTATTGTTCTTTACATTTCATTCGGTAACGCAAACCTTTTTGATCTTTACGGCGGTGCCTATGTCGGCTATTGGTGGCGTGTTTGCTTTATGGCTTCGTGGTATGAACTTCTCAATATCAGCAGGCGTAGGATTCATCGCACTGTTTGGTGTGGCAGTTCTGAATGGTATTGTGCTCATTGCCGAGTTTAACCGGCTCGAAAAGGAGGGGATCACCGATATTACCGAACGGGTGCTGAAAGGATTGCACACCCGTTTGCGTCCTGTGATTATGACAGCGGCCGTTGCATCGCTGGGTTTCCTTCCGATGGCATTGTCGAACTCAGCGGGAGCTGAAGTACAGAAGCCGCTTGCAACTGTCGTTATTGGTGGATTAATTTCGGCAACATTTCTGACGTTGATAATTCTGCCTATCTTTTATATTATCTTTTCTTCAGGTAAATTTGGAAATTACTTTAAACGCAAACCGATGAAACCATTATCTGTCATTTTGGTTCTGATTTTCGGCTCGTCATTCTTCACAACAGTAATGGCGCAACCATCAAGGGTAATTAATCTGCAGCAGGCCGTTCAAATGGCACTCGACAGTAACCTCGCGGTGCGATCTTCTGCTTATTCTGTTGATGTTCAGAAAAAATCAAAAGGCGCTTCGTGGGACCTCCCAAAGACCAGTATTGAAGGTCAGTACGGGCAATTCAATTCATATACCAACGACAATAGTTTCACTGTGTCGCAGTCGTTTGCTTTCCCGACGGTTTACATTAACCAGAACAAACTGGCAAGTGCCAATGTGAAAAGCAGCGAATGGCAGCTGAAAGCTTCACAGCTCGAAATTGCCACGCAGGTCAAACAGGTTTACTGGCAACTGGCTTACTTATATTCGAAGCAAAAACTGTTCTATTACCAGGATAGTTTATATTCAGGTTTTCGCAGTGCTGCAGAAATGAGGGCGAAGGTTGGCGAAACAAACCGGCTCGAAATGATCAATGCCCGTTCTCAAAGTCTTGAAGTGAAGAACCAACTGCAACAGGTGACAGCTGATCTGGCAATATATAACCATAAGCTGCAAACGCTTCTGAATACCAATTCACCGGTCGCTTCTGCAGATACGGTACTGCGCCGGATCGATTTTTCACAAATGGCCGACAGTTCGGTCTTGACACAAAATCCTTCGGTGAGTTTTTCGCATCAGCAAGTCGAAATTGCGCGGTTCGAAAAGAAACTGGAGCAAAGTCGAATGATGCCCGATTTTAGTGTCGGGTACTTCAGTCAGACCATGCAGGGAACACAGGAGGTAAACGGAATGGCAAGGACATTCGGATCTGGCGATCGTTTCACAGGTATTCAGGCAGGGATTGCGATTCCATTATGGTTTGCACCTTATTCCTCCCGAACAAAGGTTGCAAAACTGAAGGAACTGGTATCGCAAACAAATGCCGATTATTATTCGAAAACGCTTTCAGGCAGTTACAATTCGTTACTGGGTGAATACTCAAAATTTAGTAACAGCATTGATTATTACGAAAAGCAGGCCATTCCGGAAGCTGATTTAATTATCGATCAGGCTACGCGGAGTTATAAAGCAGGGGCAATGGATTACCTCGATTACATTTTGAATCTTAGCCGTGCATTAGGTATTAAGCAAAACTATCTCGATGCGCTGAACAATTACAATCAAACCATTATTTCCATTGACTTTATCACAGGTAAAATATTTTAAATTCCGATGACAATGACACAAAATAAATTTATAGCAACAGTGCTGATTTCAGCCTTCTTTATTGCTTTCGTTTCATGCAACGGAGGAACAAAAGGTGCTGCTGAAACCAAAGAGGTAGAAGTACTTCCTGAAGATATTGTTGAGCTAAGGGCAGACCAGATCAAACTGGCCAATATCGAAACAGGCGCGATTGAAATGCAGTCGATGAGCGGCAAGCTGAAAGTGAGCGGCGTTGTTTCTGTGGCACCTCAAAACATGGCGACGGTGTGTATGCCAATGGGCGGATTTGTTAAAAGTACCTCCCTTATGCCCGGCAACGTAGTTCGGAAAGGACAGGTTCTCGCTATTCTCGAAAACCAGGATTTCGTGGATATTCAGCAGAATTACCTTGAAGCTAAAAACAAGTTTGAATTTGCAGAGGCTGATTTTAAACGCCATTCCGAACTTTTTAAAAACGATGTCTATTCGGAACAAAACGTGCAACAGGTTACGTCGGATTATAAGAACCTTAAAGCTCAGGTAAGGGCCCTTGAACAGAAACTGGCATTAATCGGTATCAATCCTGCAAACCTACAGGCGGATGGTATCAGCAGTTCAGTTGCAGTTGTTTCCCCCATTTCTGGTTTTGTGAAAGCGGTAAATATCAATATTGGGAAATTTGTGGCTCCCGCTGATGTGATGTTTGAGATCGTCAACAGCGACAAGCTTTTCCTGGAGTTAACCCTGTTTGAAAAAGATGCGGATAAAGTAGCCGAAGGTCAGAAAATTAAATTCTTTATTAATAATGAAACCGAGCAACACGAAGCGGTCATTTACCAGACCGGCAAATCGATCAGTGCTGATAAAACTTATAAGGTTTACGCAAGTGTTCCGGGTGTCTGTAAAAACGTATTGCCGGGAATGTATGTAAATGCAGTCATTGAGGCAGATGGTAATAAAGTAGCGGCTGTGCCAACAGATGCAGTTGTCAGTTTCGACGATAAGGATTACATCTTTATTTTTGATAAAGACAAGGAAGAAGCTGGCAAACCATTTACAGAATATCGAATGATCGAAATTCACAAAGGTGTTACCGATGGCGGATTTATCGAGGTGATATTACCCGAAGGTTTCGATATTAAAACGGCCAAAGTGGTGATTAAAGGAGCCTATAACCTGCTTTCCGCGAAGAAAAATGCAGGAGAGATGAGTTGTTAACTCATTTGTTATATTTACATATTCAATCAGACCCTCAAGGAATTCAAAACCTTGAGGATCTCTTTTTATTTTTATATTTGCAACCAATAAATTTGGAGCGTAATGGGAAGAGGGTTATTCGTCGTCTTTGCACTTTTGGGGATTGGTAGTCTTATTAGCATTGCCATTAACGGATTGGTTCCGGGCAGTGTAGTAGGAATGTTGCTAATGTTCATAGGACTGCAGACGAAGATCATTAAGCCCGAATGGGTTGCAACAACGGCTAATGCCCTTACTGGTAATATGGCGCTGTTTTTTGTCCCGGCAGGTGTCGGAATAATGGTTGCTTTCGATGTCCTTGCAAAATCGTGGCACGAAATTTTGCTTATCTCGCTGGTTAGCACCTTTAGCGTAATTGCAGCAGTGGGGCTTACCCAGCAATGGATGGAAAGGAGAAGGCGATGAGAGAAATTCTTACCTCCGAGGTTTCAATACTTGCTTTTACGCTGGGAATATATGTTGGGGCGACATGGATTTATCAAAAAACCAAATTTTCCCTTTTGCATCCTGTCCTTATTACGATTGCCGTAATTATTGCACTTCTTCTCATTTTTAAGGTCGATTATCTAACTTACCAAAAAGGTTCGCACCTGATCGATTTTATGCTGGGACCTTCGGTTGTTGCACTCGGATATACACTTTATACGCAGATAGCAAGTATTAAAGAGAACTTAGTCAGCATTTTGACAGCCTTGTTTGTTGGAAGTATTACCGGAATTGGGAGTGTTTTGATTCTTGCTAAAATACTTGGCAGCTCTCATGAGCTTGCAGTAACCCTTGCTCCCAAATCAGTAACCACACCGATTGCGATGGCTATTTCGGAGCGATTTGGTGGTATTCCTTCGATGACAGCCATCGTGGTTATTGCCATTGGGATTGTTGGTGGGATAGCAGGTCCCTGGGTTTTAAGGGTATTAAAAGTGGATAGTAAAATTGCAATCGGACTTGCATTAGGGGCATCTGCCCATGGTTTAGGAACTGCCCGCGCCATGGAACTCGGTGCTGTCGAAGGAGCCATTGGTGGTCTTGCCATTGGGATAATGGGCTTAATGACCGCATTAATTGCACCATTCTTCCTGACTTAAATACTATTTGATCCCATAATGAGATCCAAGAATACTTGCGAACAAGGCGTCTGGCAATATGCGTTTGAGAACAACTGCTAACTTCTGTTCTGCCGTTGATATGATATAAGAAGAGCAGGGATTCTTCTTTTCTATAATTCTGGCAAGCTCACGGGCGAAAAATTCAGGTTTCATTCCTCCTTTTTCATCCGCTTCAATAATTGATAATGATTTTCTGAACTGCGGTTCATAAGGATTATTTTCATTCAAATTCCCGTCAATTTTACGGTTGGAAGTAAAACTCGTTGTAAAATCCCCCGGTCTGATAACAACAACCTTAATGTGAAATGGCTTTAGCTCCATCCTCAATGATTCACTCATCCCTTCGATGGCGAATTTACTGGCAGCGTAAAATCCCTGGAAAGGGAGGCCCATCAAGCCACCGATCGAACTTATATTGATGATTGTTCCGCTCTGCTGTTTCCGCATTGCGGGTAATACCGCCTGAATTACATTCACAGCACCCATAAAGTTGGTTCTCATCTGAAGGCGGATATCGTCAGTCAAAGCGGTTTCAATTGGTCCCGAAATCCCCATTCCCGCATTGTTAATCAGTACGTCTATCCGACCTTCTTTTTGAATGACCGTCTCAACGGCGGCTTTTACCGAATCCACATCTGTAATATCAGCTTTTAAAACATTTATCCGACTATCGAATTCGACTTCCTTTCGGCTGGTACCATAGACCACATAACCTTTTTGAACCAGCAACTCAGCCGTACATTTTCCAAATCCCGAAGAGATGCCGGTAATAAAAACGACTTTTTGCATAAATTATGGATAAGTAATTTGATGTCAGCCGGAAGGATACTGGCAATTAATAAACGGATTTCTTATAATTCCTTTTTGAAAACAATGCCTATGGTATCTTATAAGTTAAGTACCTCTGCCTTCGATAAATTGAGGACACCAAGCTTTTTTGCACATTTGGCTATTTTATCAATGGCAATATCCACCTGATCAAACGTATGGGTTGCCATGAGTGAAAACCTGATCAGGCTGTCTTCTTTTGGAACTCCAGGTGAAACAACCGGATTGACAAATACACCATCTGCCAGAAGCGCTTGAGCCATCTGCAATGCTTTAATATCATCGCGTATGAAGAGGGGGATAATTGGAGAGGCTGACTTTCCGGTGTCGAACCCCAGAATTTTAAACCTCTCATTGGCATATTTTGTGACATCCCACAGGTGTTGTATTCTTTCAGGTTCACTTTCCATGATCTCGATCGCGCATAATACTGTTGCTACAGAGGCAGGAGTCATGCTGGCGCTAAAAAGTAAAGAACGAGAATTGTGCTTGATAAAATTAATCACATCTTCGTCTCCGGCAATGAATCCGCCCAAAGCTGCAAGTGACTTCGAAAACGTCCCCATGATGAGATCAACTTTATCGGTCAGACCAAAATGGGAAGCTGTTCCTGCTCCATTCTTGCCTAATACGCCAAGTGAATGCGCATCATCAATCATTATGGAGGCGTTGTACTTCTGCGATAACTTCACAATTTCGGGTAATTTAATGATATCACCTTCCATCGAAAAGATACCATCTGCCACGATTAATTTAACCGCACCCGGATCACACAACTTCAATTTGCTCTCGAGCGAGTTCATATCGTTATGTGCAAATTTAAAAACCTTTGAAAATGAGAGACGGCTGCCTTCTATGATCGAAGCATGGTCAAGTTCATCAAGAAGTAGATAATCGTTACGTCCGGCAAGAATTGAAACCACTCCCATGTTGACCTGAAAACCGGTGCTGAAGCAAACAACTGATTCTTTTTTAACCAGACGCGCTAACCTTTGCTCCAATTCAATATGGATATCGAGTGTGCCGTTCAGGAACCTTGAGCCCGCGCAACCTGTTCCATATTTGTCAATTGCTCTTTTTGCAGCTTCCTTAATTTTTGGGTGATTGGTAAGCCCCAGGTAGCTGTTCGATCCGAACATCAAAACCTTTTTCCCGTTGACGACAACTTCTGTGTCCTGATCTGATTCGATCTCACGGAAATAGGGATAAAGGCCAGCCTTCATTAAAGTTTGCGGAAAATTATAGGCCGAAAGTTTTGCTTTAAGTAGTCCCATGTGGTTAGTATAAGGATTCTAAATTCAATGTCAAATATAAAAAAAATGAATCACTATCACACATCTTTGAAAATTGTTGTAATATTTTTTTTAAGGTTCATTTTGTCTCCCGTTATAGGCATTGAAAGACGGAGTTTGTGTTTGGTTAAAAGGATAAGCTTAATGATTTTTTAACGTCAAAGTTTCATGATTTATGTCTCATTTACGTTGTAAAGTAATAAGTATCTTGGTCAAAATTAAAAATAATCATATGAACACAATAAATCGTTATATCGAAGATAATAAGGAGCGCTTCCTTGAAGAGCTTTTTGGTTTAATCAGAATCCCTTCAATCAGTTCCTTGAGCGAAAACCGACCCGAAATGGACAAAGCTGCTGAATATTGGGTTAAAATACTGATGGAAGCAGGTGCGGACAGCGCCGAAATTTTTGAAACTGCAGGTAATCCCGTCGTCTTTGCCGAAAAAATGATTGATCCTGCAAAACCCACCGTTTTAGTCTATGGACATATGGATGTGATGCCCGTTGATCCATTGGATCAGTGGAAATCCAACCCGTTCGAGCCTGAAGTCCGTGACGGAAAGATCTGGGCACGTGGGGCAAATGATGATAAAGGACAATCCTTTATGCATGCTAAGGCTTTTGAGTTCATGGTCAGTACAAATACACTGAATTGTAATGTGAAGTTTTTGATCGAAGGGGAGGAGGAAGTAGGATCTACAAATCTTGCAGCATTTTGCACGGAACACAAAGAGCTATTGAAAGCAGATATTATACTGGTTTCGGATACAGGAATGATTGCCCGCGATATTCCGTCAATTACGGTGGGTCTTCGCGGACTTGCTTACTGGCAGGTTGAGGTAACGGGGCCAAATCATGATCTTCATTCGGGATTATTCGGCGGAGCTGTTGCCAATCCGGTGAACGAATTGTGTAAAATGATTGCAGGGATGACCGACGCCAATCACCGGATTACAATCCCAGGTTTCTATGACGATGTTACAAACCTGTCTGATCACGAAAGAACGATGCTTGCGAGAGCGCCTTACGATGAGGCAGCTTACATGTCTTCAATCGGAGTTAAAGCTTTGCAAGGTGAATCCGGTTATTCCACAACCGAACGTACCGGAATACGTCCTACATTTGATGTGTGCGGAATCTGGGGAGGTTATACGGGTGAAGGCGCCAAAACCATTCTCCCGTCGAAAGCATATGCGAAAATTAGCGCCCGTTTGGTTCCAAATCAGGAACACCATAAGATTGCTGAGCTATTCAAAACCTACTTCGAATCCATTGCTGCCAATTCTGTGAAAGTTGAAGTCAAGTCGTTGCATGGAGGACAAGGTTATACTTGTCCGATCGATCTGCCGGCATATCATGCAGCTGAAGCGGCCTACAAGGATGTTTTTGGACGTAAGCCAATTCCAGTGCGAAGTGGAGGAAGCATTCCTATTATTTCCGCTTTTGAAGAAATATTAGGCATAAAGTCGATATTGATGGGTTTTGGCCTTGAGTCGGATGCGATCCATTCGCCGAACGAAAATTTCCCGCTGGATAACTTTTATAATGGGATCAGAACCATTATCCGGTTTTATCACCATTTTTCAAATTGAATTGGAAAAACTTATTTTTTTTATTCGAGACCCGGTTTTTTACCGGGTTTTCTTTTTTAATTTCAAAAAAATGAACTTGAATCGTTCAAATTTGTTTGATAAGCGCATTTCATTCATATTTCGAGTGGCATTTTAAATTTCATGTCACCATTTAAAAAGACTTTTACTCCATTTAAACAGGACTGACTTGCCGGTATTTGCTATTATAGGCAGAAAAAGTGTGAAAATTGAGCGAACGGATGAAAAAATGAAGTGAAAATGAAAAAAAATAGCGCTTTATTGGAATTCAATGTTAAAATATTGTGAATTATTCAGTTTTGAAATAAAAAAATGGGGGTGGGTTTCGAAAAAGTGTAATTTAGCTGAAAATTAAGAAAATATTTTTAAACGATAAATATCAATAATTATGGCAACATTAAGATTTAAAGCTCTTGAAATTCTTTGTACGAGAAAACCGATCCCTGTGAAACGTGAAAAGAACCTCACCTCTGACTATTATGGAATGTTGGTTTTTGATCGACCTAAAATGAAGAAGTATTTGTCAAAAGAATCGTATAAAGGGATTATCGATGCAATTGACAATGGAACAACCATCGATCGTAAAATTGCAGATCAGGTGGCAATTGGCATGAAAGCCTGGGCCATGGAGAATGGGGCAACTCATTACACGCACTGGTTTCATCCATTAACCGACGGTACTGCTGAAAAGCATGATGCTTTCATCGATCATTCTGAACTCGGTGGTGTTGTTGAAAGCTTCTCCGGCAAATTGCTTGCTCAACAGGAGCCAGATGCTTCTTCTTTCCCAAGTGGTGGTATCCGCAATACTTTCGAAGCGCGTGGTTACACAGCATGGGATGTTTCTTCACCAGCCTTTATTGTTGGTACGACACTTTCTATTCCAACTGTATTTATTTCCTATACTGGTGAAGCACTCGACTATAAAGCACCTCTTTTAAAAGCTTTAAATGCTGTTGATAAAGCATCTGTTGATGTTTGTCAATATTTTGATAAAAATGTTACCCAGGTTCAGGCGAACCTTGGCTGGGAGCAGGAATATTTTTTGGTAGACGAGGCATTGTACTATGCACGTCCTGACCTTATGCTTACAGGCCGTACATTGATGGGACATTCTTCGGCAAAAGATCAGCAGTTGGAAGATCACTATTTCGGATCGATTCCTGAACGTGTAGCCATGTTTATGGAGGATTTCGAAAATGAAGCCTATAAATTAGGTATTCCTTGCAAGACGCGCCATAATGAGGTGGCTCCTAATCAGTTCGAACTTGCCCCAATATTTGAAGAGGTGAATCTTGCTAACGACCACAATCAGTTGGTGATGTCGTTGATGGATAAAATTGCACGCCATCATGGTTTCGTTGTTCTCTTGCACGAAAAACCATTTGCCGGAATCAACGGTTCTGGAAAACACAATAACTGGTCACTTTCTACCAATACTGGTGTAAATCTTTATTCTCCGGGGAAAAATCCTAAAACAAACCTTCAGTTCCTTACATTTATTGTGAATACGATTAAGGCTGTTTACGATAATCAGGATTTATTACGTGCTTCTATTGTTTCTGCCAGCAATGGTCATCGTTTAGGTGCTAATGAAGCACCACCTGCAATTATCTCTTCTTTTCTTGGAACAGAAGTAAACAGGATGCTCGATCTTCTTGAAGAGAATGTGAATGATCGTAAGATGACACCCGACGAAAAAACTTCACTCAAACTGAATATTGGACGCATTCCTGAAATTTTACTCGATAACACCGACCGTAACCGTACTTCACCTTTTGCTTTCACTGGCAACAGGTTTGAATTCCGTGCCGTAGGTTCTTCAGCTAACTGTGCCTCTGCGATGATTGCCCTTAACTCGGTAGTTGCTGCTCAGCTGATCAAATTTAAAAAGGATGTTGATGCTTTGATCGAAAAGGACATCAAGAAAGACGAAGCTATCTTCCAGGTTCTTAAGAAATACATTACTGAATGTAAAGCGGTTCGTTTCGACGGTAACGGTTATAGTCAGGAATGGGCTATTGAAGCTGAACGTCGTGGTCTGACTAATATCAAGAGTGTACCTCAGGCATTGGAAGCTTATCTCTCTGATAAATCACGCAAAGTCTTTTCTGATCTTGGCATCTTTACTTCGATTGAAATCGAAGCACGTGTTGAAGTTGAATTGGAGAAATACACGAAGAAAATTCAGATTGAGTCGCGAGTACTTGGTGATATTGCGATCAACCATATCGTTCCGACAGCGGTTGCTTATCAGACTTCCTTAATGGAAAATGTGAAAGGGATGAGAGATATATTCGATGATGCTGAATTCAAAGAATTGGCAGGTGCACGTCTTGATCTGATCAGGAAGATCTCAGGCCATATCTCTGCTATCAAAGCAGAGGTTCATGAAATGACCGAAGCACGTAAGGTGGCTAATCTGATCGAACACGGAAAGGATCAGGCTTTAGCTTACGAAAAGAACGTCCGTCCATTTCTTGATACCATTCGTTACAACATCGATAAGTTGGAAGAAGTGGTTGACAACGAAAGCTGGCCATTGCCAAAATACCGCGAATTGCTTTTCATGAGATAGTTAAGTTGTTTGTTTATATTCTTAAAAAAGCCATCCTCACTAGGGATGGCTTTTTTAGTTCTTTTCGTAGCTTTGCACGGTAAAGATTTTTTCGAAACACTGATTTATAAATAAAGGTGGATCGAGGCATTTAACCAGTTAAATTTAAAATCATCATGACAAATAACGACATACTTAAAAAACTTCGCGTAGCGCTTCATCTTAAAAATACCGATATCATTGCGATTCTTAAACTGGTTGATTTCGAGATATCAGAAAGCGAACTGGGAGCGATCTTTCGGGCTGAAGATCACCAGAACTACAAAGAGTGTGGCGACCAGTTGCTTCGCAATTTTCTAAACGGACTCATCATACACATGCGTGGACCAATGGAACCAAAAACAACAGTTAAGAAGATTTTGCGGTGATAAATAATGTAATTTTCGTAATTTTGTTTTGTTATATGATTGGAATACTTCTTTGCTAAAGAAATAATTGCAGTCTAATTTAAAATCTTTTCAAGATGGAGACAGTGCTTATACAAATAAACAACAATAAGGCTTACAAGCTGCTTGAAGATCTGGAAGACTTACAAATTATTAAAGTGCTTGAAAAGAGCATAATGCCCCCGCAAAAGCTTTCGGATAAATATGCCGGTAAACTGCCTTCTGAAATTGCAGATGAACTTCAGGAATATGTAACCAAAAGCCGTGACGAATGGAACAGCCGCAATATTTGATTGACACCAACGCCGTTATTGATTTTAAAGGCCTGAAGGTTATTAACTCACATCGTTTGTAATCCTAAAGTTGGTATTTAATAGGTTAGTTTTTCAATAGTAAACTTCAATGCTTCTTCAAGGCAGTCAATTGCCTGTATATATAAATTTCATTGCCTGAGATTCTCATTTGTTCTTTGCTCGACATCAGCCCTGGAAAATACCTTTCCTGATTGAATGTCATCTTATTTTTTGCACAAAAAAAATGACCTTGGTGGAGGTCATTCAAATATATGGCGTGTCATGAAGTTTAATGTGGTATCACATCATTTGCGAGCAGCAGCGCCACAATTCCAATACACATGATGATTGTAAATACACCTACTTCGATGATTCGGTTGGCTTCTCTGTCTTTCAGCAGATTCCTGGCAAACAGGTTTACAGGGCTTAACCTTGACTCTGCGTAGGTCAGCAACTTATAAATCCCGATTCCGATGCCAACTCCAAGTAGGGCACCACATACGACGTCACCCGGATAATGAACGCCCAAATAGATTCTGCTGTAGGAAATCAATAGTGCCCAGGGGAAAATAAACATCGTGTATTTGCGGTTTCGAAACAACAACGTGGTAAAGGTCGCAATTGCAAAGGTGTTGGCCGCATGAGCTGATACAAACCCAAATTGTCCACCTTTCCTGAAGAAGACATGGACAAGCTGGCTAAATGCCGGATCGTTTGAGGGACGCAGTCGTTGCACCGTGTGTTTAAGTATTCCGGAAAACTGATCGGCACAAAGAATCATCAATGCGATGGCAAAAAATATGAAAAGCGATTTCTTCCCGTGTTTCTTCGCAATGATGACCAGAATTGTTGCATAAAATACAATCCAGGCTGGCGTTAATGTAAACAATGTCATGGAATAGTCCCAGAGTGGGCTGTGCATACCGTTGAGGGCAAGGAGTAGATCTTTGTCCCAACTATTAAGCAGATTGAAAAATTCCATGGCTGTTTCGAATTTAACTATTAATTGAATTCCAAATTAAGTCTTTTAGTTCAACGATTCCAGTTTCAGCGATCGAGGAGAAAAAGACATGTGGAATTCCTTTCATCTCCTTACTGATGTCGCGCATTAAATCAGGATCGAGCAGATCGCTTTTTGAGATGGCTACAATGCGTTGCTTATCGATCAGCTCAGGATTAAACTGCTTGAGTTCATTCAGCAATATCTGATACTCGTTGTAATGATTATTGCTGTCGGCAGGAATCATAAAAAGGAGGATCGAATTTCGCTCGATGTGACGTAAAAATCGTAATCCAAGGCCTTTTCCTTCGTGTGCTCCTTCGATAATTCCGGGAATATCGGCCATCACAAACGATTGATTGTTTCGGTAGGCTACAATTCCAAGGTTCGGAACAAGTGTTGTAAAAGGATAATCAGCTATTTCGGGTTTTGCAGCAGATATTTTTGATAACAGGGTCGATTTCCCTGCATTCGGGAATCCGACCAAACCTACATCGGCAAGAATTTTAAGCTCCAGAATTTTCCATCCCTCGTGAAAATCTTCACCTGGCTGGGCAAACCGGGGAGCCTGCATGGTCGACGATTTAAAATTCACGTTTCCAAGTCCGCCACGTCCGCCTTTGGCAACGATCCACATTTCTCCCTCGGTATTGATCTCATAAAGTACTTCACCGGTTTCTGCATCCTTTATGATTGTTCCGAGCGGTACATCAAGAATGATATCTGCGCCATCTTTTCCCGTACTACGTGACTTACCGCCTGAACCACCGAATTCTGCAATAATATGTTTTCTGTATTTTAGATGAAGCAGTGTCCACATTTGCTTATTCCCGCGAAGTATAATATGTCCTCCACGACCGCCATCGCCACCGTCAGGTCCACCTTTTGGTGAAAATTTTTCACGTCTGAAGTGCCTCGACCCTGGGCCTCCGTGTCCTGAACGAACCATTATTTTTACGTAGTCGACAAAATTCGAATCCATTTATGCGTCTTATTTGAATGGCAAAGGTACGATCTTAAATCGAGAAAATGAATAACTCTGTTCAATGACCATCCTACCAGTTTTTAAATCAGCCTCTAACAACTACCTAACACTTACATCGTACTTAAAGCCAAAGTGTATAGCATCAGAAGTGATGTATTTTTAAATAAAGGATTTTCAGAATGTTAATCCAGTTCTGAATTGGAGCAGGAAATTCCTGATTACAAAATTCTCGGTTTTGCCAGCCTCATATTGATATGGATATTTGTCGGAATATCCAGATGGGGTGATAATCGTAAAATCGAACCGGTAATTGGTTATTGCTAAATTCATCAGCAGGGAAGTTTTAGTTGAAATCTTATAACGAAGTTCCTCCTTCAATTGCAACACGAAGACCGTTTTTCTCCTGACAAATTGCCTGAGATGAGATAAACAGGCATAAAATGAGTGTGATTGTTTTCATTAAACGTTTCAGATTCAATAAAAAAGACCTTGCATTTACAGGTTGTATTTGCCAGTAATGCAAGGTTTTAATTTTACAATTTAAGTATTATAGATTTACTACTGTTTCCTTTAATCTTGCGGCAATCTCTTCGATCTCGCCAATCCCGTGAATTGGATGGTATTTACCCTGACTTTCGTAGTAATGGATCAGCGGAGCTGTTTTTTCGTTGTAAACATTAATCCGGTTCTCAATCGTTGCTTCATTTGCGTCATCACATCTTCCTGATGTCAGTCCTCTTTTGAGCAGACGGTCAATCAATTCTTTTTTATCAACTTCAAGGCACAGCATGACCGATACTTTTGATCGGTGCTTCCGGAGGAGTTCGTCGAGGGCATGTGCCTGATTCACTGTTCTGGGAAATCCGTCGAAGATAAACCCTACAGTTGTTTTGGGCGATTTCAACTTTGCTTCAATCATCGAAATAACAATTGAATCGGGAACTAATTCCCCTTTACTGATAATCTCGTCAGCAATGCGGCCCAGATCGGTTTTTGCTGCAATTTCCTGTCGCAACAGAT
>Ga0209100_1001636_pt1 | contig 14935 bp, 9 predicted proteins | sample lystaG_FD_185480 | JGI IMG/M metagenome (GOLD analysis project Ga0209100, IMG submission 185480) | Glacier valley bacterial and archeal communities from Borup Fiord, Nunavut, Canada, to study Microbial Dark Matter (Phase II) -... | ecosystem: Environmental > Aquatic > Freshwater > Ice > Glacier ...
AGCCCTGTAAACCGATGTATGGTCCCCAAAAGCCACTTGTCCGATTAAAAAGCTGAGCAGCAACACCCCCACTCCCCAGACAATATGCTTTTTCTGAATTCCCTTTTTCTTTTCAATTACTTTATCCATTCCCATAACACAAATAGTTTAAAGTTTCAAGTTCAAAGTTCAAAGTCCCGACAACCGCGACAGGTGCCCTTTCTTATTCCTTATTCCTTAGATAGATACAAATTACACGAATTGAAACGAATTACACGAATTGACTCAACAACAACAGTGCGTCTCAATTCCTTATTCCTTATTCAATATTTCCTATTTTTCTCCTCTGGCAATCCCGAAGGGATTGAATATTATTCACCCCCAATGAAATTGGGGGTTGAGAAGAAAAACTGGTCTCCAGAACCCTGAAAGGGTTCAATTACAGCAATATATATACTTTTATTGAACCCCCTTCGGGGTTCAGTGTCATCGTTTTATTCTTACCCCCAATTGCATTGCATAGCCGTCAGGCTAAGATAGTCTAACGTTCAGTCATTCAATGATATATATTACGCGTTTCTTTTTTTACCCCATTTCTTTGGGAAATGGGGTTTGATTTCGTAATTTTCACCATTTCAAATAACTTTTTTAGTTAATAATAATGAGGGGACAAATTAGGCCTTGTCCCCTTCTTTGATGCCAACAATATACGCATAGTATTTTGATTTACAAATGAATAACTCTATTATTTCAATAAGATTTGTTCTATTTTTTCGTTTTTCTTTCCAATGATTTGCTGAAAACTGGCTCATCAGATTCTTTAACATTTTCTCTGACCTCTTTCTTCTCTCTGTCCATATTCCTCTCAGAAGGCTGAATGATTCGCCGAGCGTTTTAAAACACTTATACTCACTCAAAATCTGTCGTCGCTTTTTAAAGTAATACACCTGCGCATTGCAGATGATCTGCATGTTGAGCAGGATCAGGATCAGCTTGGCAAAAAGCAAACATGCAAAGCGCTCATATTTCATCGGTTGTATTTTATCAATCTTACATATTGATTTCCAGTTCTTAAACATTAATTCAACCTGCCAGCGCAAACGGTAAAGCAGCATGGTCTGTTCAATGGAAAATTCCTGGCTTGAAACATTGGTGATAAACAAGTTGAACCGGCAACGTGCCTTATATTCCTCAGAGGTTGTCCATCCATGAGCCTTGTTATATTGGTTAATTTTTTTTATCCGATTTTCATAAACCTGTTCAGGCACAATTTGAACAATCAACCGCAGTTTTTCCAGTTTGCCCTTTCCTACAAGTACCTGTTTGTCACACCGCATCAACTTTTGTTTACTCATCTTGTCATACAACTCCTTAAATGTAATTTTCTTTTCTGTGTCAGGTTCGAAAACAAGGATGGAAGTATTCAGTCGACTGATAAAATTTGCTCCTTGGTCTACAAATCCAGTGAGTACCGACAGATTAAAATAACCAAGGTCACGAATGGCTAAATCGCCTGGGTTAATTTCAGTCTTGGTTTCACTGGCATCTGTCGCATCATTTCGGGTTCCGCCCGTTACATTCAAATCAAGTATCTTTCCACTGCGTGCATCATATTCATACTGAATACAGACACATGCCTGTATTTTTTTTATGTTTCTACCACAACCTTTAAAATGTTCCCTGAGCTTATCGGGAACAGTAAACCGGGTTGAATCTTTAATGCGTACCTGGTTGAACTGCGATAAAAAATCATCACACATTACTTTGGTCAATTGCCTTTCCAATAGTTCTTTCAAAATTTCCTTCACAAAAGCGACCGCCCCTTCTGTGAAACGGCCATCAATGGACTGCTTGGTAATTTTAAAACCGTGTATGGCCTTAACATGGCAAGAAGCCTGAGATAAGCTAGAGGTTTCTGATCGGGAGGCACAATAAAGCAATATATCAAAGAACATGGCGGGAGTAAAATTACACTTACGCCTATAAAACCCACTTGCTGCTGCTTTCTTTTGAAGTTCCTTTTCCGAAAAGACTTCACGCAGCATTGCTGAAAAAGATCCCGTAAATTCAGAAAGGATACCCCCTTCTTTATACAACCTAAAACAGATCAATCCAAATAATCGCAATAGTCTGGAATACAATCTGATACCGAATATAGCCTGACGGCTATGCAATAAAATTGGGGGTAGATGAATAACCGCTGCCCGCAACCCCGAAGGGGTTGAATAGGTCATAATATATTTCTAATAAATCAAAGATTATTCATAAGAATTCCGTAACTTTTCAATCCAAATATCTTCAATTTATTAACCTTTAAAAAATATTACCCATGGCTGGCTATAGACAAATTCTTTATCATCTTACTTTTCATACCAAAAATAGTGAAAAGGTGTTGCTTAACTCTGGAAATGATGAGCTATACAAATATATCTGGGGTTTATTGAAGAACAAAAATTGTAAGCTTTTCCGAATCAATGGGATTGAAGACCATATCCATATTGTCTGCGAATTGCACCCTTCAATCGCCTTGGCTAATCTGATAAAAGACATCAAGTTAGCCAGTTCAAAATGGATTAAAGAAAATCATATCTATCCCCGATTTTCACATTGGGCAGAAGGCTATGGGGCATTTACATTGTCGACTAGAGAAAAGGACATAATTATAAAATATGTGATGAATCAACAGGAACACCACAAAAAGGAAACTTCCAGGGAGGAGTTTATTAGGTTGATGAAGGAAAACGGGATTGAATTTGACGAAAAATATCTACAGTAATATAATACCCCTCCAGCTTTGCTGGGGGCCACCAATATTCAACTCCTTCGGAGTTGGCAAATTTTAGCAATTACTTATATTTCACACCCTCCAGCTTTGCTGGGGGTCACCAATATTCAACTCCTTCGGAGTTCAAATTGACGGGGTGAAACTGGAATCACCCCGTCAGTTGAGCAACTTATCCAAAGTTTAGAACTTTGGATAAGTTATACTTTGGATAGTTTGATATGTTCCTTCTTCAAAACATTGTGAAGACGGGTGGTTTGTAAGATAAATATTTCAAGCTTGGATTGAATGATCTGGGGGAATAAATTTCCATCCGTTTCAACCGACAGGAAGGGTAGGTTCACGATTTGTGATCCATTGAGTGAGAATGGTTTACCAGAAGCTTCAGATTTGCCTTTGACATTCATATTCACATTCAATATCGACTCGGCTACTCGTGAAGGCATACAGCCAAATGGACCAAGTGCGATGACTCCCGAAGCGTGGTGAACAATATCAGCCAATGCGCTTCCTACGGTAAGAATAGCTTCACCTTCCATCTCGATAGGGATTAATTCTTTTGAGTGGTTGATAATTCTTTCAATATCAAGTGGTTCATATTCCATAAAACCAGAATGAGACATGATACCTTTAATACGGTGTTCTATTTTTTTCTGAACGTATTCCCTGATCCTGAATCTCAATCTTGATTTGAGTGAAGGTAGATGTTGTTTGTACAATCCTTTGATCTGGCGATTGGCATAAAATAAGTACTCACCAATCGGAGCAGTTTTGATTACAATGTTATGCTCCAATAGTTTCTCTACAAGTTCTCTTCTTGAGAAATCTTCATTCCTTACAAATATTTCACCCACCAATGCTACTTTAACCGCATCCTTTATTGAATGAATTCTTTGAATGGTATCAAATACAGCGGCAGAGCTTTTCAACTGGGCATATATTTGGGGAGAAGTACCTTCTGCAATCAGTGTAATGATCTTTTCCCATTCTATTTCGAACAAAGCAAGTGCTGCTTTCCGATCAGTTGCAATGGCTGCAATAGCATGATAGACGCTCTGAATCACGTCACCGATGGTCAAGGCAATAAAGGCCCGCATGTAGAAATCATTTCCTAACCCGCTATACGAATCTTCATCGGTAAGGGTGATCACTCCATTGTTAATAATCTTCTTGGTGGCGATTATATTTTTAAGATAAACAGTGTACTGTCCCTGGCGGCATGGTCCACAACTGGTAGTCATAAACATAAGCCTTATTTCATCCGTGCCTGGATTATTGATCTGGTGATTCACCATTGCACCGGCGCAAAGTGTCAGAGGGATACATTCTTTTGAAGAGGTCAATCCACGACCTATCTTTAATATTTCGAAGGTATTTTCAGGATGAGGTTCTGAATTGATACCGCAAAAGCGGAAGGAAGCAGACAATGCTTCTGTTCCAAATCGTCCCATGCGAGGAATGATAACCTTAACATTCTTGTCCCTAAGATTATGGGTCTTGCCGAATGAATCAGTAATCACATCACCATGAATCTCAACGACTTTGAAGTCAGATTTAACTTCATTCAGCATACCTTTTTTGGAGAGCTCCCTGTATTTACCAATAATATCAATGGCAGCTTCAATACGTGTATTCAGTCCGGCATCAGCCGAATGGCTGTCCAGTTCAAGGGTAAGCGATGGCTTGTTACCCATAATTTTCCTGAAATAGGGGATGATCATGGAATCGGGTCCGCAACTGAAATTGGTAATATAGGTTCCAAATAACTGTTGATGATTCTTTACAAACCTTGCCGAGCGAAGGATCTGGTTACCTGCTCCCCAGTACATATTCTCGCTGCTTTTAAGTAACTCGCTGGGTATAAAATCGTGGGGTATAACAGTTATATTACGTGACGAGAATTTCTGAGGGATTCCAAGGTTTGCTTCGTTGGCAAAAGCATTGTAGGATCGACCAAACAATACAATGGCCATTTTCAGAGGATCTTTCTCCAATTCCTTGAGGGCTGCTTTCCCATAAATAGAAAATTGCTCAAACATTTGCTTCAGCTGAGAGATCGCAAATTGGAATGCAGCAGTTGCTTCAGATTCACTTTTACCCAATTCCAGGGCCAGTTTGATAAAAGCAGGTTCTCCGCTTTCATAGCCTTTCGAGAAATTGAAGATAGGCATCAAAAGGTTGATGCCATTGAGCGAATCCTTAAACGTTGACTTTAGATAATAGGGTTCGGACTGCAATAACACGCAAGTCTTGTTGTAATTCTTTTCGAGCGGATCATAAACTTCCGTAATGTGGGGAAGGAATATATAATCTGGTTTTAAGTCAATTAGGCGTTGCATAAATCCATGTGCAAGTTCAGCGGGATAACAAAAAGAGGCCTGTTGTTTATTGATGCCTTCCTTTTTGGCTACATCGCCAAGTACAACCTTCAACCCTAATTTTGAAAAGAAATTGTAATATAAGGGGTAAAGTGTATTTGTCAAAAATGATTTTGAAATAGCTACAACAGGAGCATTTTCTGCAATTGGATATTCAGGAATGTATTTTTCAAACACAAGCTGTTGTCTGATCCTGACCAGGTTGTCGCCTATTGCTTCAGCTTTGCCGTCTTTTTTATCAAGGTAGAATTTGTTACATGCACCTCCGAAAGGGATTTTCTTACCATCAAGCAATAGAATGTTGATGCTGCATTTACGGTCGCAACCTTCTGGATATCCTTTACATACAAATGTTTTTCCCTGGCTAACAGTCCTGTTAATCAATTCATCAAGATCAAATGACTGCTCTTCCATTAAATTGAGGGCCATTTTTTCTTTGATTTCAAGGGCAACACCGAATGCACCCATCAAACCTGGTTCTGGAGGTACGATGATATGTTTTCCTGTCAGGGCGGCCATTGCAACAGGTACAGCCTTATTGTAACAAACACCTCCCTGCATAAACACTTTATTGCCGACAGGACGATTTCCTTTTACCCGATTGGTGAAATTCAAACAGATGGAATATACCAGTCCGGCCACGATATTGTCTTTACTAAGGCCTTCGTGCAAGGCATTTTTAATATCGCTGCTGATAAATGCGGAACACTGATCATTAAAATTTGGGGGATTGGATGCACGCAAAGCAATATCGCCAATTTCTCTGTAGTCGATATTCAGGGATTCCATTGCTGCCTCTTCCAGAAAGGAACCTGTACCTGCTGAACAGGCTTCATTCATTGCATAATCGGAAGGAACGCCGGCGGTGATGTAAGTATATTTGGCATCCTGACCTCCAATTTCAAAGATGGTATCTACATCTTTATCAAAATAAATGGTCGCATTGGCATGAGCCAATATCTCATTGATAATTCCTTTGGTCTTTGCATGCAAACCTGCAATGTGCCTGCCGGAGCCTGTAACACCCAATCCAACGATTTGTATTGGAGTATTAAGTTTCTCCTTTATACTTTTATAACATTCAATGGAAGCCTGAATCGGATCGCCGTTTGTACGCAGATATTCGGTAGCCAGAATGGCATTGTCGGACTGGCGCATCATGATGGCTTTGGTAGTTGTTGACCCCACATCAAGGCCGAGAATACAAATATCGTTTTCAACAACCTTGCCGATATTGAATTCTTTAAATTCAACCAGATGGGCAAACTCTTTTAAATCTTTATGAAAGGAAAAGGAAACATGTTCTTTTCTGAATAAATCATTGGAATCTACTGGAGTCACTTCATGTTTGGTCGAATATAAAGCAGCTCCAAGGGCTTCAAAATAAGTAGCCTCATTCGGAATATCAAGTTGTTTGAAATGTTCGTGAAGGGTACTGATAATCTTTCTATTTTGGGTAACTCCCCCAATCATCACTGCCTTTTCACAAGAAAGGTGAGAGGTCAGTTCGATTATTTTGTTTGCCATCATCCGGCATAGACCTGCAATCACATTCGTTTTTAGAATGCCTTTGTTCAAGGCATGGGTGCAGTCTGATTTACAAAAGACAGAACATCTTCCCGAGATATTGTATTCCTCATCTCCATCTTCAAGAGAAGTAGCTTCCTCAATTGTGAGCCCCATTCTTTTAATCTGCTGAAGAAAAAACTCCCCGGTACCAGAAGCACATTTGTTACCGGTCATACATTTAGATATTTTCCGGTTATTGTCAAGGAGATAAATCATAAAATTCTCGCCCCCTGCACTGATGATCATATCAGTATCCAGTTTAAGGTAATCAGCCGACAATTCCACAGCCTCGGCTTCGGGAATAGAAGTGATATTGAGTAGGTTCCTGAATTTACGACCTGTAACGACTATATTGTCAGGAGTTTTATTTTTGAAGATTTCCTCAACAATTCGTTTTGGATTTCCATGATGAATGATGGTGGAATGTGAAAGTAATTGTATGTTCTCATCAGTTTTTTGAATCTCGACCGTTGATATTGAAGAGGCTCCAATATTGATGCCGAGATGAAACGATGTGGTTTTAAGTGTCATAGATAAATTTTTATAGTATACTTATTGTTAATCTCAAAATGTGAGAAAGTTAGCGAAAGTATTTCAATTTTCAAGATGTATTCCAAGGAAGTATGAACACATTGATTGAAAAGCAAAAATTTAACATTCAGGAAAAATATAGGAGGTATTTGTTGATTTATATCAAACTATTTTATCTGTAATTGTCAGATACAATGTATTATAATGAATGAAGGACATAAAATGGCCGAATCTTTGAAATGAATTGGATTGAATTGGTTTCCCATTAAAATGGTATATTTGCAAACTCAAAAACTGATCGTATGAGGTATTTGTGTAGTATCATCTTCTTTGTTGGGCTATTGAGCACTTCGGTTTTTGCTCAAACGGATACGCTTGGAGTAAATCCGGTGATCAGCAATCAAACGGCCAGAATGGAAGAACTTCTTGGAAAGTTATCCATCAGGCAAGATCCACGCATTACTGATTTACTTATACAACATTCTCAAATCAACCAAAAACGTCATGGTACGGAAGGCTATCGGCTTGAAATATTCTTCAGTTCCGATAGCAAAGCACGTGAAGTTGCCACGAGGGTAAGAAATGAATTCAACCTTGTTTTTCCTGAGATACCAGCCTATATACTGTTTCAGACTCCCAATTTTAAGGTGCGTATTGGCGATTTCAGAAATAAAAGTGAGGCGTTGAAATCAAAAGCAAATATTTCATCCAAGTATCCAAATGCCTTTATTGTAAAAGATAATATCCGATTTCCTGAATTATTTACTGAAAGTGTAGAACAAACCGAAGAACAATGAGCGACTTGATTAAGCATGAGTGTGGGATAGCATTGATAAGGTTACGTAAACCGCTTGAATATTACAAGGAAAAATACGGAACCTGGCAATATGGCTTGAATAAGCTGTACCTGCTGATGGAGAAACAACACAATCGCGGACAAGATGGGGCTGGAATTGTGAATGTGAAGATGGAACTTGAACCAGGTCAGGAGTATATTTCCAGGCATCGGTCAGTGGAGGCCAATCCAATTAGAAATATCTTCGATAAGGTAGCCAAGGGAATCAAGAAGGCTGAAAAAAATAAACCGAAAGGGGCCGATATTCGTTGGATCTATGAGAATGTTCCTTTCTCTGGAGAAGTATACCTGGGGCATTTGCGTTATGGAACTTTTGGCCGGAACAGCATTGAATTTGTTCATCCTGTGATGCGCCAGAATAACTGGAAATCAAGAACTTTGGTAATGGCCGGTAACTTTAACCTCACCAATACGGACGAACTCTTTGAACGGCTTATTGCTTTGGGACAACATCCTAAAGCGTATACTGATACAGTGACCGTTTTGGAAAAGGTGGGTCACTTTTTAGATGAAGAGAACCAATTGCATTTCAGACAATACAAGAACTCAGGTTATTCGAACAGGGAGATTTCTCCGCTGATTGAGAAAAATCTCGATGTTCAAAAAGTACTCGAAAATGCCAGCAAAGATTGGGATGGCGGATATGCCATTGCAGGGATGTTTGGACATGGCGATGCCTTTGTAATGCGTGACCCATCGGGCATTCGCCCAGCTTTTTATTATTACGACGACGAAATTGTGGTAGTCGCCTCTGAAAGGCCTGTCATCCAAACGGTGATGAATGTAAAGTCAACCAGTGTGCATGAGATCAAACCAGGAGATGCCTTGATCATTAAAAAAGATGGCTCGGTGTCAAGTAAAATGATCCGTGTTCCTCATACCCGCAGGTCTTGTTCTTTCGAGCGAATCTATTTCTCACGTGGAAGTGACAAAGATATTTACCAGGAACGTAAAATGCTGGGAAGCCTACTTTCTCCAGCGATCTTGAAATCCATCAATTACGATATTGAGAATACGGTATTTTCCTATATTCCCAATACGGCTGAAACGGCCTTCTACGGACTTGTACAAGGTGTGCGTCAATACTGTGTGGATTGGAAAATCAAAGAGCTGAAAGAGCGCAATGGCAGCATTACCAATGAGGAAATGGTAGCCGTCCTGTCTGTTGAACCACGTATTGAGAAACTGGCCATCAAAGATGTTAAGCTGCGTACTTTTATTGCTGATGATGCCAGCAGGGACGACTTGGTGGCCCATGTGTACGATGTTACTTATGGTATCATTCACGAGCATACCGATACATTAGTAATTATCGACGATTCCATTGTGCGGGGTACAACTTTACAGAAGAGTATCCTTAAGATTCTTGACCGCCTGAATCCCAAGAAGATCATTGTAGTTTCATCGGCTCCACAGATTCGTTATCCCGATTGTTATGGTATCGACATGGCAGTACTTGATAAATTCATTGCCTTCAATGCGACTATTGAGTTGTTGAAAGATACTGATCAGCAAAGCGTTATTGATGAAGTGTACCGCAAATGCAAGGAGCAGGAAAATCTTCCTAAAGAAGAAATTGTGAATTACGTAAAAGAGATTTATAAACCGTTCAAGGCTTCAGAAGTGTCGGCTAAGATTGCTGAAATGCTGAAACCTGATGACTGTAAAGCAGAGGTTGAAATCATTTACCAGACCATCGAAAACCTGCATGTAGCTTGTCCAAACGATACAGGCGACTGGTACTTTACTGGAGACTACCCTACACCGGGAGGGAATAAGGTGGTGAATACTTCGTTTATCAATTTTATTGAAGGCATCCTCGGAAGAGCATATTAAAAGAAAGTTTCAAACTCAAAGTTGGGGTCGCGAGGCTAGGAGTAGAATTGAGAATAGAAGTTTTAGAAAGGTCAAAGAATAAGGGATTTCATCTATATACCATGGATGGAATCCCTCTTTATTTTGAGTTTAAAGTTCAGGGATCAATTGAATCACACCCCTATCTTTAGGAGTATATTTTTGCACCTCCCTATCTACTTTTGAAAAATAAGCAACCGATCCTGGATTTCTCCCTCAATTCCTATGCAGTGTGTAGGTGTGATTTAAATATATTAAATTACATAAATAAATATCGTTTAGACTTTTTTTATTTTAAACATTGAAATTCCAATAAAAATCCTGTTTTTTGTACCTTATAAGCAGGATCAAAACCTCATATGAAATATTTACTTAAAAACGCATTCATAGAATTAAAGGATTTTAACAATATTATTGATAACAATGTTGAAATTGAGATTGCCAAAGAATTATATGCCGAACTTGAAAAATCTCACTCATTCTTAGTCGATTTTTCAAAAGATAAGATAATTTATGGCATTAATACAGGTCTTGGGCCAATGGCACAATATAGAATTCAAGCTGACGAACAGGTGCAACTTCAATTAAACCTGATAAGAAGTCATGCCGTTGGAGCTGGTAAAACCCTTTGTGATAAAAGTTTAAAAGCTGCCATGCTTGCACGGTTGAATTCTTTATTGCAAGCCAAATCCGGAGTTGATTTGTCATGTGTCAATTTGCTCACCCAAATGATCAATAAAAATATTCTTCCTTTTATACCGGAACACGGAGGAGTTGGAGCTAGTGGGGATCTTATACAATTGGCTCATTTGGCATTAAACATGATTGGTGAAGGCAAAGTTAAATATAAAAAGGAATGGCGTTCATGTACTGAGGTTTTTGAAGAAGAAGGATTGAAACCTGTTACCATCAAATTACGCGAGGGGTTGGCCCTTATTAACGGAACTTCTGTAATGACAGGCATTGGAATCAATAACCTGAAAGAGGCTCAAAGTCTGTTTAACTGGTCGATTAGTTTATCGTGTATGGTCAACGAAATTGTTGAGTCATTTGATGATCATTTTTCGGATGAATTAAATTTTTCAAAAAGACATAAAGGCCAACGGAAAGTGGCCAGAAAGATGCAAAATATTCTTTTTGGAAGTAAAAGAATCCTTAAAAGAGAAAATTATTTTTTTACTGATACACTTCCTACAGGTGATATATTTTTAAAAAAGGTACAGGAATATTACTCCTTAAGGTGTGTGCCCCAGATATTAGGCCCGGTGCTGGACACCATTAACAATTGCGCCAAAGTTCTTGAGGATGAGCTAAATTCGGCCAACGATAATCCAATTATATCCATTAAAGAGGAAAATGTACTGCATGGTGGAAATTTTCATGGCGATTACATCTCCCTGGAAATGGATAAGTTAAAAATTGTATGTACCCGAATGAGTATGCTGGCCGAACGTCAATTGAACTTCCTGTTTAATAACAAATTAAACAAAGTTCTACCCCCGTTTATTAACTTGGGAAAGTTAGGACTCAATCTGGGCATGCAGGCCATGCAATTTACTGCAACATCAACAACTGCAGAAAACCAGACTCTTTCAAACCCAATGTATGTTCATTCAATTCCCAACAATAACGACAACCAGGATATTGTAAGTATGGGAACGAATTCAGCGCTTATCTGTCAGCGGGTTATAAATAATACACGGCAGGTAATGGCCATTCAAATAATAGCGGTACTTCAGGCAATTGATTATCTGAAAATAGAAGATCAATTGTCTCCATTCACCCAAAATATCTATAGAATGGGCCGTTCTATTGTTCCTAAGTTTATAGAAGATACACCAAAATATGAGGAAATGGCTGCCATAGAAAAAATGATTCGTGAGACTGAAATGAAACTGCCCAAAGCAATGGTAACGGAGAAAATTTACAAGGTTTAATATGAAATATGCACTTGTCACAGGTGGTTCAAGAGGAATTGGGAAGGCGATTTGTATTGAACTTGCCGCTAACGGGTTTTATGTATTGATCAATTACAGATCAAATGCGCAAGAAGCCGAAAACACATTAAATGAAATAATTGAAAATGAAGGGAAGGCTGAACTCCTTCAATTCGATGTTGCCGATTGCGGGGATATCAGGAGTAAAATGGATCATTGGAAAGTAGCAAACAGTGATAAAACGATCAGTGTTTTAGTCAATAATGCGGGCATAAAGGCGGATAATCTGATGGTCTTCATGTCTGATAACCAATGGAATTCAGTAATAAAGACCAATCTTGACAGTTTCTTTTATGTTACCCAACAGGTTCTGACAAATATGATTGTTGGTAAGTGGGGCCGAATTATCAATGTTGTATCATTATCAGGGCAAAGAGGAATGCCCGGGCAAACAAATTATTCGGCAGCGAAAGCCGGAATCATTGGAGCCACCAAATCATTGGCCATGGAAATTGGGAAAAAGAAAATTACTGTGAATGCGGTTGCTCCCGGATTTATTAAAACGGATATGACCAATGGATTGGATGAAACAGAATTAAAAAAACTAGTACCTTTAAATCGATTTGGAACAGCACAGGAAGTGGCTTATGTTGTTGCTTTTCTGGCTTCAGACAAAGCCAGTTACATCACAGGTGAAACTATTTCCATCAACGGTGGGATGTATAGCTAAAATTTGTATTCAAAAAATTCCAGTCAATAAATAAAATACATGAAGAGAATTGTAATTACAGGAATGGGGATTTATTCTACGATAGGTAAGAATCTGGAAGAAGTAAATAATTCATTGTACAATGGAATTTCAGGGATCGGGATTGATCCAAAAAGAACGGAGGATGGTTTTAGATCTCCATTAACAGGAATTATTACGCGTCCTGAATTGAAAGAATTATTAACCAGAAGAATGCGGATTGGATTACCGGAACAAGGTGAATATGCTTATATGGCCACATTGGAAGCTATTGAAATGGCTCATTTAGATGAAGATTTCAGGTTGAAAAACGAAGTCGGGATTCTTTATGGCAACGACAGTTCCGCAGTTCCTGTCATTAATGCAATTGATATTGTCCGTAATAAAAAAGATACAATGCTTGTTGGTTCAGGAAGTATTTTCCAATCGATGAACTCAACCATTACCATGAACCTTTCTGTAATTTTGAAACTAAGAGGAATCAATTTTACCATCAGTGGTGCATGTGCAAGCAGTTCACATGCAATTGGAATGGCTATGATATTGATCCAACAGGGATTACAAGATATAGTAATATGTGGGGGAGGACAAGAAGTGAATGCTGAAGCTATGGGTTCCTTTGACGGGTTGAGTGCATTCTCGATCCGTACAGATGATCCCACAAAAGCCTCCCGTCCTTTCGACCGTGATCGTGACGGGCTTGTTCCCAGCGGTGGAGCAGCTACGGTAATTGTTGAAAGTTATGAATCTGCTGTCAAACGTGGAGCACCTATCATTGCTGAGCTTACCGGTTATGGATTTTCCTCCAACGGAGATCATATTTCGGTACCAAATGTTGAAGGTCCTACCCGCTCGCTTGAAAGGGCTCTTAAATATGCGAACATTCGTCCTGAAGATATCGACTATATAAATGCACATGCAACCTCTACTCCGATTGGAGACCTAAATGAGGCACAGGCGCTTTTTAATGTTTTCGGTTCAAAGGTGCCAATTAATTCAACCAAATCAATGACAGGGCACGAAATGTGGATGGGAGGCGCAAGCGAAATCATCTATTCCATTTTGATGATGCAAAACTCTTACATTGCACCTACTTTAAATTTTGAAAACCCGGATGAATACTCGGCTAAGTTGAATATATCAGGGAAACGAATGGAGAAAAATATAGATACATTCCTTTCAAATTCTTTTGGATTTGGAGGTACTAATTCAACACTAATTGTAAAAAAAATAAAATAATAAAGAACTCATGACCAGAGATGAAATAATAGTGAAGGTAAACGCTTTTTTAATTGATGAATTTGAAATCGAAGAAGATAAAATTGCCCCGAACGCAAATTTCAAGGACGATTTAGGACTTGAAAGTCTTGATTTTGTTGATATTGTGGTCATTGTTGAACGGGATTTCGGGTTTAAGGTGAATGGTGAAGAAATGATTAACATCCGTCAACTTTCTGATTTATACGACTACATCGATCAACAAGTAAATGTACACAACTAATGTCTTCATGGGAAGGTAAAAGCCGAGGTGGTGTATGGGGGTACCGGATATTTATTTTCTTACTGAAAAATATAAATATCCGGTTCTCTTACGTTTTGCTTCGGGCTGTTGCTGCCTATTTTTGGCTTTTCTCAAATAGAAAACCACTCCTGTATTTTTATCAAAACCGCCTTCAATTTAACAGGAAGGAATCTTTCAAATCAATCTACTATAACTATGTAATGCTCGGAGAATGCCTGCTGGATAAAATTGTTGTCATGGCAGGCATAAAAAATAAATTCACCTACGATTTCATTGGAGAGGAGTATTTGCATCAACTGGCAAAAGATAAAAAAGGAGGAATCTTAATTGGTGCACATATTGGCAACTGGGAGATAGCCGGACAATTGCTTGATCGAATCAAAACGAAAGTTCATATTGTAATGGTCGATGCCGAATATCAAAAAATAAAGGCTCTTCTACACGATGTAATGAAGGAGAAACGAATGTCAGTAATCCCTATAACAAATAGTTATGACCATCTCTATACAATAGAAGCGGCACTGAAGAGGGGAGAATTTATTGCCATTCATGGAGATCGGTTTTTAAAAGGTGCAAAAACTGTCACTTGTGATTTTTTAGGGAGTGAAGCACAATTCCCAACCGGACCCTTTTATATGGCATCTAAATTTAAGGTACCGGTATGTTTCGTTTCAGCAGTAAAAAAAAGCAGGGTTCATTACCAATTCAATGCCACTAAACCAAAGATTTTAGCATACCCCAATAAGTTAAAGTCCAGGAATCAAGATTTGAAGAAATTA
>Ga0209100_1001639_pt1 | contig 14916 bp, 16 predicted proteins | sample lystaG_FD_185480 | JGI IMG/M metagenome (GOLD analysis project Ga0209100, IMG submission 185480) | Glacier valley bacterial and archeal communities from Borup Fiord, Nunavut, Canada, to study Microbial Dark Matter (Phase II) -... | ecosystem: Environmental > Aquatic > Freshwater > Ice > Glacier ...
AGATTGGTAGTCTTCAAACAATCGCTTGGCTTCTTCTTGAACAATCTCAGAATCAAAAAATCCCATCGCTTCAATCGCCTGAGTCTCTCAGTTAAGTAAAAACTTGATGTTAATCAATAACAATCATTCTAAGGCAGCGACTTGGTTGAGTTAAGTAGTGTTTCCCCTACCGACTCCACTTGCAATGACTGACCTTAATTTAATTCACTCCACTAGGGGCGACGAAAAATGTCAAACAGTCCTTTACGCTTCTTATCTTTGTTGGAAGAATTGGACGCTGGAGGGGCGGTGGAGGCAGACCCGTCAATTTTGAGTTTGGGTGCCAGATTTGAGGCTAATGGATCGTTGGGGTTAAGTTCGAGTGCTCGCCGAATATGCGCTTTCGCCATGCCCATCATTTTTTGGCGAAGGTAGGAATAACCCAGCAGCGCATGATATTCTGCCTTTTTCGGCTCCATTTTCACCGCATCTTTTAGCTCTGAAACCGCCTGCACCCACTCTTCTCGTTTAACATATTCCTGCGATCGCTCATAGTGACGACGCGCATAGTCGGTCTGAACAGCGCCAGAAGCAGACCGATCAACCGATGGCGCAGCCTGCATCTCAGGCGAAACGGGCACCACACCCTGCCGCTTTTCTCGAATGAACACATCGCCCATCTTGAGTTGGAGATAGACGAGGTTTAGCTCATTGATCTGCTGAGTGACTTCCTCAAACTGGTCGAGTGATTGATATTGAATCTCAGCTAGTTGGGCGATCGCTTGTTCATAAAAAACGTCGGCTTCCTGCACAGATTTTTGACTTAACTCTCGTGCCGCTTGACTTTGAGGCACGAGAGTCGATTCGCGCAGCATTCGTCGCACCTGAAATCGCAGCATTGCCACCGCTTCGGTGCGTCCTTTTTCTTGCTTGACTTGCTGATAAGCCGGGTTGATCAGTCGGGCAAATAGTTGGGTAGCAAGTTCCCCGGTTGCAGGATCAGTTGACGCATAGCTGTCAGGATGCAAGATCTTAGCGACGAGTCGATATCGCTTAAGCACTCGCCGATCGTCGGCGACGACAGACACTCCTAGCACTGCATAGGGATCTGACAGTTTCTTCAACCAGTCTGGCGAGAAGGAATGGAGCATCGATCGTCAGTCCTCAACCATCAAACAAATTCATCCAAAAATTTCGCCGCACGCTGTCAGGTGCTGGCTCGATTACACCCAAAGGCTTCAGAAAACGCCTGTATTATTTATAGTGAAATAGACTTGTCTGCACAAGAGTAGACGAACGATTTCGCTGATGTGGGGTAGATCAGCGATCGAGGTAGATTAACAACGTGGAGATGCAGCCGCTCTGACTAAGAACTTCTAGCGAATTTTTAGCAGAAGTCTATACTCCTAATGTACTCAATGTTCTCTCTCTGTCTCAGCAAAACCGGAGAATATGACGCAATATCGTGACCTACGGCAAGCAGCGATCCGTTTGAGTTGACTTTCAAAGAAACGGTTCTCTTCTCTAATTTTATCGCCTTATAAGAGCATTTTTTGTATGTTGAGTCAGCCGAAGAATCGAAAAATTGCCGCAATTTTGGCGCTGGTAGGGGTTGCCCCGCTCCCGTTATTTGGCGTATCGCTGCATCTGGCAGGGCTGCATAAATTCTATCTAGGACAAAAATGGTGGGGGCTTCTGTATATTCTGTTCGCATTCACCCCGATCGGCTCGATCGCAGGAGTCATCGAAGCCGTTTGGTATTTGATTCAAGACCCAGACGAGTTTAACCAAAACTTTAATAGTGAATTGGCATCAGAACTGGGGACAATTGGCACCCACGAACCTGTTATCGCCGAAAAAGTCGTGACGATCGCCGATGCCATGCGCCATTTAGATCAACTGCGGCAAGATGGATTAATCACAGAATATGAGTTTGAGCAAAAGCGACGACAATTGCTCGATCGGATTCGTTAGGACACGGTTGGATGGCTTTTTTAAACTGGTTGGCATTGAAATTGCCGGGGCGGTCGCTCAAATCCCGCATCCGAGACGATCCTTACTACCGCTTTCAGTCTTTAGACGAGATTCGTTTAGCCGTTTCGTTAGGAATCTATATCGATGTTCAACAAGCGACCATTGATGATTGGCTGAGGTTGCCCGGTTTGTCGATTCATCAGGCGCGAATGCTGACTCAACTCTCAGCGTCTGGGGTGCAGTTCTACTGTGTCGAAGATGTGGCTGCCGCTTTAGGACTTTCAATCCAGCGTCTCAAGCCCTTAGAATCGATTCTGCAATTCTGTTATTACGATTCTGAAAGCCTTTGCTTAATTCAGCGCGTCAATCCGAATACAGCGACGATCGAGACTCTCGGACAAATTCCAGGAATCAAACCTGTTTTAGCAAGAACGATCGTTCAAAATCGATCGACGAATGGCACCTACAAAAACTTGGCTGACCTACAGCAGCGATTGTCTTTGCCGAGTCAACTCGTCGCTAATTTGATGCACTATCTTAGCTTTTAGACTTTGCCCACGCGATCGAACGGATAAAACCGCACCCAGGCGCGACCGATGATATTCTCTTTGGGTAAAAATCCCCAGACGTGGGAGTCGTTGCTGTTGTTGCGATTATCACCCATTACAAAAAACGCCCCTTCAGGAACTTGGGCAGGCTTCATGATATAGCTCGGTGACTCTGCAATATACGATTCTTGAAGAGGCTGATTATCGACCAAAACCTTGCCGTTCTTAATCTCGATCGTTTGTCCAGGTTGTCCAATGATCCGCTTGATGAAAGCTTGATCTTTCTTATATCCCTGTCGCTGTAGCTGAGGGGGCGGATCAAACACCACAATGTCCCCAAATTCAGGCAAATGGAGCCGATAAGAAATCTTCTCGACGACCAAGCGATCGCCCACCTGCAACGTCGGCACCATCGAGTCTGACGGAATAAATCGCGGCTCTGCAATATAAGCTCGAACTAAAAGTGCCAAAACCAGGGCAACGATGAGAATCTGAAGGTTTTCCCACAGCGCTTTTAACTTTGAGGGTGGCTTAGAAGTGACTGAAGCAGACGTTGTTTCTGTGGTGGGTTCAGAGGTCATGGTTGAAGATTAGAGAGTGCGATCGTACGATTAGACGCAGTAGTAATCAGGTTAACGGAAAATCTCTGCTAATCCACAATCAACTGCCTGTGACTCGCATTTGACTGATCCCCGATTCAAACTAGAATTTGAATACACCTGAAATGGCAGAGTTACCTTACGGCTGTGTTTTTAACGAATCTGCCTGTCTCAGCAACGAGGAGCTAAACGGTTATGACATTGACACTTGCAGAACTAAGAACCAATTTGGATGGGTTGGGTTACTACCTGGGTTCTAGAGGTTTACTAGGGTTGGGAAATCTCAATGGGGCTTGCGATCGAGATGTTTTGGGCACCATTAACTGTGATCTTACCCCGCTGCGTGATCTTCAAAGTCTTGATGCTTACACTCGATCGGCGATCTTTCAGTTTCAACTTGATAACACCCTAGCTGCCACAGGGCAAAACGGACCCGATCTTCAAGAAAAAGTAGAAGAAACCGTCAGAATTTTGCAAAACAACCTCAAAATCGTCTTGCAAACTCAGCTTCCTATTACGGGTAAATATTTCAATCAGACGCTCAACGCGGTCAAGACTTATCAGAGAAACCGCAGCCTTTTGGTCACTGGAATTGCAACGCGCTCAATTCGTAAGCAAGCCGATGATGATGCTAGACAAATTATTGGGAAACCTCCAATTCCATCGCCTACACCGACACCGATGCCATCAGGATCAGACCTGCGATCGACGCTCATCACCCTAAAACAGCTTCGACAGCAGGGAACTCTCTCTGATTCGCAGTTTATTGACGCAGTGCTCAAACTTCTTTAGTTCCAGTCCAGTTTTCGGCTGGGATTCTGCGATCGTGCTCGCTCATCGGATGGGTGAAGCTCATCGCGATCGTCGTCGATTTCCATCCACACTTGCACGGGTCCATAGTGCTCTCGAATGGTGGCTTCGATCTGCTCCATAATCCACTGACTCGCGCCTATAAATTCGGGGTGCAGAACGAGCCGCATTTCGATCAACACTTGACGACCGACAATGCCGCGCGATCGAATCTGATAGCAAGTGACGATGCCTTGCACCTGTTTAACCAGTTGAGAAATGGCTTCTGGCGCGATCGCCGTTTGCCGCACCATTAGCGGAAGTTGCCAATTGAGCACTCGCCAACCGCTGATCACGGCGGTCAAAACCATGCCGATCGCGATTAGCGGATCGAGCCAGCGATAGCCTTTCCAGATGCCGATCAATCCGATCAACACCACTAACGTTAACCACGCGTCTTGAAGAATTTGATTGGCATTTACTCTTAGGGCTGTGCTTTCTAGGGTTTTGGCTAAATGCTTTTGAAAGGATGCCAACCCCAAACTGGCTAAAAATACGATCGTCAGCAGCCCAATCAGCGGCAGCGATATTCTGACGGGCAGCAGTGAGGTCAAATCTTGAGTCGTGCCGAGCTGTTGAACAGATAGCCCTAATAAGCTAAAGCAGGCAAACCCTAGCACTGCGGAGAGCATTAGCGCTAACGTGGCTTCGAGTCGCCCGTGCCCCCAGATTTCTCTGCCAGAGATGCGATGAGGAGTCGAAACTGCGATTAAGCTGAGAACTGTGCTAAAGCTATCAATGACCGTGTGAAGCGCTTCTGCCAGAAGACTCAGCGATCGGGTTGCCCAACCTGCCCACACTTTTACTGCCAACACGAGCAGCGTTAGCCAGAGCGTGACAAACAAAACCTGACGACTCACCCCACGGGGATTTCTAACTTCAGCCATGCCCCCCAAACTACCACGGAATTTGTTTTCTAAAACACTTAATCAGACGGTGAAAGACCATTAAATCGCTGGTGTCTCTAAGCAGTAGTGAGCTGCATTTCTAATGAGCTACACGACACTTAAATAGATGGAAAAACTCAAAAAGGGAGCAGTCACCATGCAGCAGTCCGTCAAGTCAGACATCCGGCTTTTGGCGCTAGATATTGATGGCACGATCGCGGGCAAATCTAATGATATCCGTGAACCTGTGTTAGGAGCGATCCGCGCTGCTCAAAAAAAAGGCGTGCAGGTGGCGATCGTCACCGGAAGAATGTTTCGATCGGCGCTGCGCTTTCATCAACAGGTTAAATCTACGCTGCCGCTCGTTGCCTACCAAGGCGCGTGGGTGCAGACTCCTGGAACTGAAAAGCCCGATCGTCACTGGTCAGTGCCTAAAGAGCAGGTGCTGAGTCTACTGGATTATTTTGAGCAGCCTCACCTGCGATCGCTGCTCTCGGTGCATTTCTACATCAACGACGAGCTATACGTGCGTGAGATCACTCCCGAAACCAAAGCCTATGCAGAGCGATCGGGCATTCAACCGATTGCAGTGGGTGATCTGCGGCGCACTCTTTCAACCGAGCCGACCAAAGTTTTGGCACTCAGCGATGATATTGACCTGATCGATCACTTATTGGGATCACTTCAAGCGCAATATACGCCTGCTGAACTGTATTTAACAAAATCTGTCGCGACGTTTTTTGAAGCAACTAATCCTGCTGTCAATAAGGGAGCCGCCGTCCGCTATCTCGCTGAAGACCTGCTGGGACTCAAGGCAGAAAACGTGATGGCGATCGGAGATAACTTCAATGATGTCGAAATGATTGAATATGCAGGAGTCGGGGTTGCGATGGGCAACGCGCCCGAAGCTGTGCAAGCGATCGCCAGTTGGGTCGCTCCAACCGTAGAGATGGATGGTGCAGCCGCTGCAATTGAAGAATTTGTGCTGCAATCTTGAATTCTTAAAAGTTGTGTGACCTTTAAAATCAGAAAGAGCACCGACGACTGACCGTGTTTCGTCTCGGTGCTCTTAACTGGTTCGCTCCTCACACATTGATACTTTAGCTGAGTTGTTTGAATTTGTCATCGCTTAAGGGATAACAATAACTTATGACGCTTTCATGACATCTCTATGTCGCTCCTGATCATTCAGCAAGCACGTCGCAGACGGACAAAATGAACGGTAAGACCCGTTTAGGCTCCGCTCAATGCTCAAAAATAGAATTCTCAGCGGGTTGAACGGAGCTTAAACCCATTTCTACACTTTGACTTTCATTGCACCTGTCTACCGATCGGTGAAAATTTTTGATGTCAAAGTTCAGAAGGCGCATCTTCGTTTAGCCCACCTTCAATTAACTGACTTAAAAAGCGCTGCGTGATCATTACTAAACCTAATCTACCTTGAGAGAGTTTCAGCGACGGCTCTGAAGGTGCTCCAAAGATTTGACACGCTTGATAAAAATCTTGAAAAGATTGACTGAGGGAGATTGCAGACGCTAAACAAGACCGAGAGTTTGTCATTAAATCAGAAAAATCATCTGCGATCGTCACGATTTGAGACATTAATCTCTGTTCTACTGGATGAATTAGAGAAATCTCTCCGTCAGCCGTCAGCCAGGGAATTGGGTCAGGATCGAGAATCACCCAGGGGTCATTTAGAGCGTTGTCCAAACGATTTAAGGTAATCATTGACTCGTGGGCGTGGCGCAACAGAGAGCAGCAACGGGCATGGCTGTGTTGACAAATGAACAGCCCTCTCTTGTCTTCTAGTAAGTCGATCGAGACTGGCACGGGTTTGTCTGGGTGCGATCGCGATAGAGGCTTCATTAGGCACTGCAACCAAATCGACAAGCCACGATCGCCCAACTCAAACTGAAGCAGTCCATTAGAAAAGACCTTTCCCGTAAAATCACTGAGAATTTTGTCAGCCGTTATCATATTCCCTTGACAAAAATTTACGTTTCTAGAGTGAAATGCATCTAAGATTTGATACGCTATGTCTAAGGCGTTTCTCCGTAACACTGAGGAAAGCTGTAGAGCGATCGATGACTCATAAACGGCTCTAAACCTCCCATCTTTCACCTGTTTGAGCGAGGTCAACATTAGGAGAGTCGTAGCTTTGGAAAAATCAACGTGATCTTGAGTCGTATTCGGCAACACCTTTTTTACCGCAACATCTACCTGAGGGTAGGTTACTTCGTAAAGTTCGGCCCGCAACAATGTGCGAAGCGTAAGATAAGCAATCTTATGTAAGCCATCAGTCATAGTATCTACGGTTGATATCTCAGATGAAATGAGGTTCGCTTAAAAATCCTTGAGTTCGATAGTCACTTCTACTGAGTGTGGTTATCATTACTGAAGTTTTGCAAACTGGGAAGTCAGATTTTTATATTATTGATACGTCAGTAAAAATGCCAAGAATGCTATAAGTATGTGAATTTCTTTCGCCCTGTCTCCATCCCGATTAAAGATGCGGCTATTCTTCGGTTTTGCTGACTACTCAGCGCTTGTCAAAGTTCTCACATTGTCCTCCAACTAACTTATGTACTCAGTACCTCCCCAACAAAATTCTGAAGCGTCTCGTCCATTTTTAACCTGGCAACGGATTATTGACTGGGCGCAAGAACACTACCGAGTTCGCTCTTTTAACAAAGACGAAAAGGTTCCGACCCGTCCAGGTCTGCTTTATCTCGTTCAGAAAGGGGCGGTCCGACTGGTGGGCACGGCTCAGGTAAACGCAACGGGCACTACCCCTACTCGGCTGGCTCGAATTAGTCCAGAAGAGGCGTTTTTGGGCTTTGTAGGCACAGGTCAACCCTTTGAAATCGTTGCACAGTCTCCGTTTACCTTGCAGAGCTATGCCCACGTCGATCAGACCTCTGTGATTTGGATGTATTGGCACGACTTAGACAACTGGCCTCACTTCCGCCGCGAAGTGCTAGATGCCTTCCGCTATCAGCATCAGCGCAAGCTTCTCTGGTTGAGCACCTTGGGTCAGCGTCGTACGATCGACCGTCTTCTAGGCTTTCTCACCCTGCTAATTGAAGAGTATGGTGAGCCGACCGATGAAGGCTATTGTTTGCCCTTTCCGTTAACTCATGCTCAGATTGGCAGCGCGATCGGGTCTACGCGGGTGACGGTGACTCGTCTGATGGGCAAACTGCGTCAAAAAGGCATGATTCGCACTCAGGGCGATAATCTGCTCTGCTTGCCGACTGATTCGGTTTTGACAACTCGGAACGCCTAAAACTTCTGAATAGGTTCCAATAAAAGAGGCAAGAAGTGATGAATACTTCCTGCCTCTTTTGTCATACTAGCCAGCTTATCGAATTTCAGGAGCCTGAACAGATTCGCTAAAGGGCTGCATTGCCACAGGCTTTTGGTTTTGCTGTAGTGCTAATGTGGGCACTTGACCTCGAAGCCGAGCGGTTAGCTGGATCGTTTTAGCATCGTAGATTTGAGTCAACAGCTTGGGGTAGAAGCCAATTCCAATAATGGGAATCAGCAAGCTGGCGATGATAAACACCTCACGTGGCTCCGCATCGGCTAGAACTTCGTGGGAAGTCAGTTCTTTGTTCTCAGGTCCATAGAAAATTTCTCGCAGCATTGAGAGGAGGTAAATCGGGGTCAAGACAACTCCGATCGCCGCTAAACACACAATAATCACTCGGAAGGTCAGACTGTATGCGTCGCTGGTGGCAAACCCAACAAACACCATCAGTTCAGCCACAAATCCGCTCATACCAGGCAGTGCCAGAGATGCGAGGGAACAGGCGGTGAACATTGAGAAAATTTTGGGCATTTGCTTACCCACGCCGCCCATTTCATCGAGCATCAGGGTGTGAGTCCGATCGTAGGTTGCCCCTACTAAGAAGAATAGACTTGCGCCAATTAAACCGTGAGAGACCATTTGCAGCACCGCACCGCTCAAGCCCAAATCGGTGAACGAAGCGATCCCAATCAGCACAAACCCCATGTGGGAGATCGACGAATAGGCAATCTTGCGTTTGAGATTACGTTGAGCAAAGGACGTAAGTGCCGCATAAATAATGTTGACGACTCCTAGCACGACCAAGGCAGGCGCAACCGTAGCATGAGCCGCCGGAAGCATTTCGGCATTCATCCGAATGAGAGCATAGCCGCCCATTTTCAGCAAAATTCCTGCTAGCAGCATGTGAACGGGGGCGGTCGCTTCTCCGTGGGCATCCGGCAACCAAGTGTGTAGGGGAATGATCGGCAACTTAACCGCGTAGGCGATCAGAAATGCCGTGTAGATCCACAGTTGGAAGATCAGAGGGTAGTCTTTAGCAGCCAGCGATCGGAAGTCAAAGGTCACCTCTCCGCCGTAAAATGCCATCGCCAGTGCAGCCACCAGAATGAACAGCGATCCCCCCGCCGTGTAGAGGATAAATTTGGTCGCCGCATACAGCCGTTTTTTTCCGCCCCAGATCGACAGCAAGAAGTAAATGGGAACCAGTTCAAGCTCCCATGACAAGAAGAACAGCAGCATATCCTGTACGGCAAAGACCGCAATCTGTCCGCCAAACATGACCAGCATCAAGAAATAGAACAGCTTTGGTTTAAGGGTGACGGGCCAAGCCGCCAAGATTGCCAGGGTAGTGATAAATCCCGTCAGAATGATCAACGGCATGGATAAACCATCTGCACCGACTGACCAGTTCAAATCGAGTTGCGGCACCCAGGCATAACTTTCGACAAGCTGCAAATCTGGGTTCGCAAAATCATATTGGGTATAGAACGCGTAGACAATCAGCGCGAAGTCGAGCAATCCTACAACTAGGGCATACCAGCGAACCGTTTTGCCCTCTTTATCAGGAATGAGGGGAATCAAGAAAGAGGCTGCGATCGGAAACAAAATAATCGTAGTCAGCCAGGGAAAATCTGCCGTTAGCATTCTAGTTTTTAAGGTTTAGTGATTACGGGTTCAAAAATTTCGCTAATGTTTTTCTATGGGAGGGTTAGCAGTCAGCAAGATTTTAGCGATCGCTGCTAACCGCTAACCTCTGTCAACGGCTTTAGGTTACGCCAGAGAAGATGACCAGACCCAACACAGCGACGAAGATAATCAGCGCATAGAATTGAGCGCGACCATTTTCAAGGTATTTCAGCCCCTCACCTGTCAGCAGCGTGGCTAAACCAGCCAGGTTGACTACTCCATCTACCACTTTGGAATCGACCTCTAAAACTTGGCGTGCCAGTCGGCGACTTCCCTTCACAAATAATTCGTCGTAGATCTCGTCGATATACCACTTGTTCTTTGAGAGCCTGTAGAAGAACGGAATCTTAGCCGCGATCGCGCTGGGATCAATCTTTTGCTGTAGGTACATTAGGATGGCGATCGAGATTCCAATCAGCGAGATGCCGACTGAGCTACCTGCCATCACATAAAACTCAGACAGCGTTTCTTGTCCGGCTTCTGCGGCAAGCTGCACCGTCTCACCCGGCGCATGAATAAACGCCTCAAAGTAGTTGTGAAACGGCGTTCCGACCAAGCCAATCAGCGTTGAAGGCACTGCCAAAATCAGCAATGGCAGCGTCATCGAGAGCGGAGATTCATGAGGGTCATGACTAGAATGATCCTCTCCGTAGGCGGATTCTTCTTCGTGGGTCGGCTCGATCGTCAATTCTCTAGGGTCCATCGCACCGGGACCGAACGCCAGCCCCATACTCTGAAGTTGCTCATTGCGAATCGTTTGCTTAACGGCAGTATCATTGCCCCGAAACTTGCCTTCAAAGGTCATGAAATACATGCGGAACATGTAGAAGGCAGTGATCCCAGCAGTTAGATAGCCGATGATCCAGAGAACCGGATTTGCCGCAAACGTCGCTCCTAAGATTTCGTCCTTAGACCAAAACCCTGCAAACGGCGGAATTCCAGAAATGGCTAGGGTTCCAACCAAAAAGGTGAAAGCGGTGAGCGGCATATATTTCCGCAGTCCGCCCATCATTCTCATATCTTGAGCGTAAGCAGCATCATGACCGACGGCGCTCTCCATACCGTGAATGACAGAGCCAGAACCCAAGAACAGCATCGCTTTGAAGAAGGCGTGGGTCATCAGGTGGAATAAGCCCGCGCTGTAAGCGCCGACTCCCATTGCCATCACCATATACCCCAACTGGGACATCGTGGAGTAAGCCAAGCCCTTCTTAATGTCGTTTTGGGTAATGGCGATCGAGGCTCCCAAAAATGCTGTAAACGCTCCCGTCCACGAGATAACCGTCATTGCAGACGGAATCGCTTCAAACATGGGGAACATCCGAGCAATGAGGAAGACCCCTGCTGCCACCATCGTTGCGGCGTGGATTAGAGCCGAGATCGGGGTCGGACCTTCCATCGCATCAGGAAGCCAGACGTGTAGGGGAAACTGTGCCGATTTTGCGACGGGACCCAAAAAGACTAAAATCGCAAACAGCGCGGCGAGCGCACCGGGGATCGCACCCGATGCCACGAGATCTTGAAGCCGCGTTGCAACCACCTCAAAGTCAAAACTGCGAGTCGCCCAATATAAACCCAAAATGCCGAGCAGTAACCCAAAGTCACCGACTCGGTTTGTGACAAATGCCTTCTGACACGCATCTGCTGCCGCTTTGCGGTTAAACCAGAAGCCAATCAGCAAATAAGAACACATCCCCACTAGTTCCCAGAAGATGTAGACCTGCACCAGGTTGGGACTAATTACTAACCCCAGCATTGAGGAACTGAATAGGCTTAAATACGCATAGAAACGAACATAACCAGGATCATGCGCCATGTAGCCATCGGTGTAGATCATCACCAAAAACGCTACAGTCGTCACAATCACGAGCATCAATGACGCTAGAGGGTCAACGACATAGCCCATCGATAGGTGAAAATCTCCGGCTGATGCCCACTCAAACAGGCGAGTGTAGGGTTCATGCCCCTGGAGTTGGCTCCAGAAGAGGGCAAAGGAGAAAGTCATCGCAGCGCCCAAAAGCGACACGATCAAAATAGAGTTTGCCTGTCGGAGACGGTTGGTGTCTTTGTTAAACGAAACCAGCCCAAGACCAACAATCATCGCGCCTGCCAGGGGCAAGACGGGAATTAGCCAGGCATATTGATAAATTGGTTCCATCGCTCACGCCTAGTTTAGAGTTCTTTACTATCCAGGGTAGTCAATTTAGGAGAATATGAGAAACCCTTCTCCCAAACTCCTAGGATGCAGATTTGCCGCCTAAGTCTCTACGGGATAGTATTTCCAATTTGTTTATAGACAACATCTGTAGAAAGACAGGCAAAAGAGCCTAGTTATCTTAAGAATCTGAGACGAAGTGAATAGATCTCTCGATCGCCGCCCGCATTCCATAAAAATAAGGACGATCGATCTCGATCGCCCCTACTCTAAGTATTAAAAACCAATCATTAAAGTTTAGATATTGCCTTGAGTCGGAATGACTTCCTGCAAAACCGTTCGTAGCTCGTCGCGTTTGTGATAGCTATCGAGTCGGTGGAGCAGTTTGCCTCCTTGAAATAATAAAACAGTCGGTAAAGTTGTAATTCTGTAACTGCTGGCTAACTTCAGATTTTCATCGGCGTTGATCCCAATGAGCTTAATTTGGTCTCCTGAGTCCGATCGCAGTTTTGCTAAAGAAGGCTCAATCAATCGACACAGGCTGCACCACGGTGCCCAAAAATGAACAAGGACAGGCGATGAAGATTCCAGAACTTCTTCTGAAAACACCTGTTCGTTGATGACAGTTCGCATCATTATCTTGTTTTAAATTGAGTGTTTACAATTGCCTTGGGATCATCCTACCAGGGTACACGACTGGTTGCATCGATTAAAATTGGGTGTGCCCATGAGAGCAGCCAGATAAAAGCGGCAACTCCTAGATAAGAAGGGCGAAGAAACTCTTTCCATTCAAAGGTTTGACGGTTTTGCAGGATTGCTAGAAACGGAGTGATCGACGTGCGTTCTTTCACTAACTCAAATGCATTTCCGTACCGCAACTGCAATCGCCGATCGCCATGCCACACGCCAAAGATGTGATGCAGGATCAGCCCGATCGAGGTCACTAAAGTAAAGGTCGTTCCCAACCATAGAGTATGCGCAATACACCAAATCACTTGCCCAATCATTTGCGGATGCCGAGTGACGCGAATAATGCCCGACTCGTATAAATGAACTTCAGGCTTTTGAATAGCTGCGATTTCTAGCAGATTGAAGGTGGCGGGATATAGAAAAAAGAATGAGATGGCAGAGAGAATCCAGACGATTGCCTCAACCCCCGGAACGCCTTTCACATTCCAAAGCTCTAGACCGTCATAGCGATGATTAAAGAAATAGATGATCATCGGAACAGCAATTCCTAGACTTACCACGGCAAACACAACTCGGTAAAGTCGGGCACCGATGCGTTTTTCAGCCCAGGGACGCAGCGCGGCAAGACCGCTGTGGGCGATCGCGAACCCAACAAGCAGTCCAAAAATAACAAAGTGGCTGGGAGTAAGCCAGTCGTAAGGCATGGAGTTGAAACAGAAACTAAAGTACTAGATATTAGCTTACAGGGAATTAGGAAGTCCGGGATCAGGGATCAGGAATGCTCCGAGTTTTGACCTACCTGCGGCTCAAGATCGATCGTGTAGAGATTTCCTTGGGTTCCGTTCCAGGTGGATAAGAGCAATCCAAATTTGCCAAAGGGCGCGATCGCACAGGGATTAACCGGAGCCGCCCCGCGATCAAGGATCTGTCCATCTCGATCAAGCAAAATCATCTGTCCCTGACAATCCATCAAAACGTAGCCCCAGGACGCAGCCGCCAGAAGCGTTGGCGTGATCTCGATCGCCATTCGACTCAGCTTTAACGGCTTGAGATGAATGATCAGAATCGACTTTGGACGTTCTGGTTCGGTGGCGACTAGAGAATAGGGACTGAAGCCTAGAAGAACCCGATCGAGATTTACTGCTAATTCTAAGCGACCGATCGCCTATCGTCGTCGGGTAAAAAACTCTAGCAGGGTTCCTTTAGTCAACTCGTGAGAAAGAGCACCAAGATGGCGAGAATCGAGTGCCAGAAGTTTGAATAAATGAGCAGTAGATAGAGATGAACTGAGAATCGCTGAATCGGCAAATATTTAATAAACTGAGCGGCGTTTGAAGGTCGATCGTGGCTGCCCAATTGATCGAGGCGAGAAATTGACTGACGCTGAGGGTCAAATCTAGAGAAGTGTTGTCATCAAGAAGCGAAGCAAATCGGATTTCTTGAACCTCGATCGGCTGATCATCCCAGTTGCAGGCTTTAAAAAACTGTTGAACCGATGACTGAAGCCAAGTTTGAGTCTTTGGGGGATGAGTCGTGCGGTTCATCGCAGTTCTCCCCCTCGAAGCCGCTTTTCGATGTCTCTAGCAGTAGCACTTTCATTCATCCAAAACGAGGCGGCATCAATGCGTTCCTGTCCGCCTAAGAGAAACTTGCAGTACGTTTCTCCCATCGAATAGCACTGAATTTCGATGCAGCTCAGTTGCTTTTTGACTAGCTCAGTGAAGAATCCGGCAAATAAGCCTGCGTAGAGATAGCAAACGGGTTTACCGACATCGCCAAGAGTTCGGGCGACGGCAGAATCAAAGATATTAATGAACATGAAGCCTTGCTTGCGATCGCCCATGTCGATTTCCCAGCGCCCCCAGCCTTGAGAGGTAAAGGGTCACCACCAGGTTTCGAGCAAGAACAGCAAGTTGGTTTAGCTGAGATCTTGCACCTGAACTAAACCTCTCTCGTTTCTGGCACTCACCCGCCCGTGATTGAACATCACGGTCTAGCGGTGCGAAGTCCACTCAAGTGACTGAGAGAGGGTTTGAGGTTCAGTCCGTTTCAACGGACTTCGCAAGGCTAGCCCGAAATTCCATTCACGGGCGGGACAGAACCGCAGCGAATAGACGGGTGCAAGATCTGAGCAATTGTCCCACGCAGAAGGGTGGGTTAAGAAAGTAAGAAACACTCAATCCCCCGTCCTCATCTTGCCCTAATGTGAAGCTAATGCTCTGACAGTTAAGACCGATTT
>Ga0209100_1001645_pt1 | contig 14891 bp, 16 predicted proteins | sample lystaG_FD_185480 | JGI IMG/M metagenome (GOLD analysis project Ga0209100, IMG submission 185480) | Glacier valley bacterial and archeal communities from Borup Fiord, Nunavut, Canada, to study Microbial Dark Matter (Phase II) -... | ecosystem: Environmental > Aquatic > Freshwater > Ice > Glacier ...
CGCGAGCGCTGCCGCGAGGGCCATCTCTGCCGAGAATTCATCGTCGAGCGACCGCGCCCGCAGCGAATAGCCAAGCAACGCTTCTGCAAAATCGGGCCGGAGTGCCGTAGCTCGCGCATACGATGCGAGCGCCTCGTTCAGACGCTTCTGCCGCATCCGAATCGCCCCGAGAGCTGCGTGCGCTTCGGCGAGCGCGGGATCGCACAAGAGCGCGCCGCACACGATCGCATCGAGCGTCCCCAAGAGCGGTGTTTCCAATAAGAGCGTGCCGATCTCGCAGTGGACCGAAATCGACGGATCGAGCGCACGGGCTTGCTCGAACAATTTGGCGCCGCGCTCGGGATCGGGACATAATCCAAGCGCGAGAGAAAGATCGCTTGCCGCGCGCGCGTGATTGGGCGCGCGTGCACGTGCCGCACGAAGTAAACCGATCGCGCCGGGGAGATCATCACCATCGAGCGCGATGCGCCCGAGCAACGCCAGCGCGTCCGGATCTTGGGGATCGTTCGCGACGGCGGCACGCGCGCCGGCGAGCGCTTCAAACCAGCGGCCTGCATCATACGCTTCGAGCGCATCACTCGTCATGCGCGAAAGCAAAAATGACCGCCCACAGGGCGGCCATTTCCAAATCTGGTGCACCGGGAAGGACTCGAACCTTCAACCAATTGATTAAGAGTCAACTGCTCTACCATTGAGCTACCGGTGCGTCGAGCCGACGAATGGCTTCGCCGACGATTCTACCCGGAATCGCCCCTGCCTGCAAGCGCACGATTTGCGGTCTGCAGAACCAGCACGGTTTGGTGAGGGAGTAGTGCCCGGACAGCGCTGCCCGAAGCATCCGCGCCTGGATATTGGCCAGACCTATCGGACGCCTCGCGAGCGATGAGATTCCGGTTCCGAAGATTTCGAAACGGATTCACGGTTTTCATCGGGCGGTTCAGCACGAAATCATCCATTGGTCCTCGACCAATCGAAGCCTTCGCAGCTATTTCGAAGGCGTCAGACCGCTCGCGCGATGGTCGAGATGTCCTTGAGATCGACGACGGCCGCGTCGTTCGCCGCAGTTGAGAGCGCTTCTCCGATGAGAACGTAGAGCGTCCGATCGGTGAGCAGCGACTGATTGATAAATCCGGTGATGACGCCATCCGCCGTTGTAACCGACGTGCGTTCGTGTTTGCAGGCGCGAAGATCTTCAAGTGTATTCATGTCACTTTAGACTCTACTTGCTCTTGGCGGGTTCACGGACACACGCGAGCAATGCACAAAAGAAAGACCCCCGTTCGTACCGGGGGTCTTCTCGTTACTTGGTGCGCCCTCCGGGACTCGAACCCGGGACCAACGGATTAAAAGTCCGATGCTCTACCAACTGAGCTAAAAGCGCGCGCAACCGTCTGAGTTTACCCAAATTGAGTCCGTCTGACAACCCATCCCGGTTGCTTTCGGTCCCTCTGGGGATAGATTCACGGTCGGCCGCTTCGGTTCCGTGCTTGCGCGCGGACTAGGGTGCGGGCGTATATCCGGCCGGTATCGTAAAGAGCGCGGCATCGGCATCCGTGAGATCGCGAATATTCCCGCGTTCCGAGACGATCGTCGGCGAAACGGGGATGGGACTGCCCGCGCCCGGAACGAAGACCATCCGCCGGTAGAGATAAAACCCCGAAAGCGCACCAGCGGTAGCAAGATGGTGCACGAGCACGCTCATGCTATCGATCGCGCATCCTTTCGGATCGAACCCGGGAAGCTTCATGAAGTCTTGTACCGTGAAGGTGGGCGCGGGAATCGACGACGCGATACTCGAGGCGGGTTCGGGCCGATTCACCGCGTAGGTGTCGATCGTGCCGTTCATGTTTGCAAAACGCGCGAGCGTCGTACACGAACCGGTCGCATTCGCGCTCGAAAAAGCAATCGCTACGCGATAGCCTTTCGCCACTTGACCCTCGATCGTCACCGTGTCGATCGCACTTGCGTCGATCGACACCGCAAGATCGATCGTGCCCGGCGTGCTGCTCGGAGAAGTTGCTCCCGGGAAGGTCGGTAGGCCGAGGCCACCTTGCGTGGTCGGAAGCGCTTTGAGCGCGTCACCGGTCGTTTTCTTGTAGGTTTTCTTTTGCGTATCGAGCACGTCGACTTCACCTGGTTTGGTGATGACGACCGTATGCAGCGCCACCGTTTCGACGCGCGTTGCACCATGGTAGAAGGCAAAACGCTTCAGCGTCTTTGCGGGGAAGATCGTCGCTCTGCCCTGCGCGTCCGTCGCAGCCGCTGCGAGCGCCGATGCCTCGCGTGCGAAATCGGTCGGTGACGATCCATAGGTCGACATCGAAATGATGTCGACTTGATCGAACGCCACCGCATTCGCCCCGGCGGCCGCCGGAATCGCCGAATCGGCGGCATACGCCGACGATGAAAGCGCCGCACAGAGCACCGCAGCAATCAGTATTCGCTTCATCACCCGCTCCAATCGACGTGTCCCAAGTGGGGTGAATGACGGGTCTCGAACCCGCGACCTCCGGAATCACAACCCGGCGCTCTAACCGACTGAGCTACACTCACCACAGGGCAATCGCCAACGGCGACCCGCACGCATTCGCGCAACGGCCGTCCCGACCCCCCCCGGGTCGCGCAACTTGCGCGCGTGTGTTCTAATAGTGGTTGGCCCCTCGCAACGCGCGGGCCGTTGGTCGGGATGTAGCTCAGCCTGGTAGAGCGCGCCGTTTGGGGCGGTGAGGTCGCACGTTCAAGTCGTGTCATCCCGAAAATGTCTACTCGCGTGCCCGTAGTCTAACCGGATAAGGCATCCGCCTTCTAAGCGGAACGATGGGGGTTCGAGTCCCTCCGGGCGCACGTTTACGCGCGCAACGCCGCGAGTAGCGCACGCGCGGCGTGCGCGCGATGGCTTACCTGGTTTTTCTCCTCGGAGCTGAGTTCGGCGAATGTCTTCGCCTTCGGCGGATAGAAAAATACCGGGTCGAACGAAAACCCGGCGGTGCCGCGTTCTTCGCGCGCGATAAGGCCGTCGACGGTTCCGAAGGTCGCCTGTTCGAGGCCATCTTCGGCGATGAAATGGAGCGCGCTGACGAATCGCGCGCGTCGATCGGGCTCCGCGGCAAGTTCTTCCAACAGCAAGGCACGTCGCTGCGCCCACGTGGCCCCGACGCCACCGTAATACGCGGTCACCACGCCCGGACGGCCATCCAGTGCAAAAACCTCGAGCCCCGAATCATCGGCGAGAACGTTTGCATTCATGCCCGCGCGTTTGAGCTGGTTGTGTAACGCGCGCGCTTTGAGCGCGGCGTTTTCCGTATAGGACGTGTCGCCTTCGACCGGGTCCTGATAGTCGGCAAACGTCATCAGTTCGAGCGGGCCGTCGGCGAAGAGCGCCTGCATCTCCGCGAGTTTGCCGACGTTCTTCGTTGCGACATAGACGCGCACGTCCTAGTCTTCGTCCAAACGGAGAACGGCCATGAACGCTTCTTGCGGCAAATCGACGCGGCCGACGCGCTTCATACGCGCTTTGCCGACTTTCTGCTTCTCGAGCAGTTTGCGTTTACGCGTGATGTCGCCGCCGTAGCACTTCGCGAGCACGTTCTTGCGCATCGCGCCGACCGTTTCGCGCGCGACGATCTTGCCGCCGATGGCAGCCTGAATCGGCACGTCGAACATCTGGCGTGGGATCAGCTCTTTGAGTTTTTCGGTGAGGACTTTGCCGCGCGACGCCGCCTTTTCGCGGGCGACGATGAACGAGAGTGCATCGACGGGCTCGGCATTCAGCAGAATTTCCAGTTTTACCAAATCGCCTTCGCGATAACCGATCAACTCATAATCCAGCGACGCATAACCTTTGGTGCTCGATTTGAGACGATCGAAATAGTCGATGATCACTTCGATCAGCGGCATCTCGTACGTGAGGATCACGCGGCCGTCGATCAAATACTCCATGTTCTTGAGCGTGCCGCGTCGATTTTGCGTCAGCTCCATGATCGCACCGACGTATTCGGGCGGCGAGATCACCGTGGCTTTGACGTACGGCTCTTCCATGATCTCGATACGGTCGCTTGCGGGAAGCTTGGCGGGATTGTCGATCAGCTCGACGCTGCCGTCGGTCATCGTCACGCGGAAGACGACCGACGGTGAGGTCGCGATCAAGTCGAGATTGTAATTGCGTTCGAGTCGCTCTTGCACGATTTCCATGTGCAAGAGGCCGAGAAATCCGCAGCGGAAGCCAAAACCGAGTGCGATCGAACTCTCGGGTTCGAAGTGCAGCGCCGAATCGTTGAGCGCGAGCTTTTCGAGTGCGTCGCGCAGTTCGCTGACTTCGACCCCTTCATTTGGATAGAGACCGCAGTAGACCATCGGGACGATTTCTTTGTAGCCCGGCAACGCTTCGGTTGCGGGATTGCCGGCCTCGGTGATCGTGTCGCCGACATCCATCTCGCCGAGCGACTTGATGTTCGCGATCACGTAGCCGACGTTGCCCACGGCAAGCTCGTTTGTCTTGCGCATCTCGGGTTTGAACACGCCGACTTCGGTTGCTTCGTACACGCGTTGGTGCGCCATCGACATGAACTTCATGCCGGCTTTGAGCATGCCGTCGACGACGCGTACGTAGGCGACGACGCCGCGATACGGATCGAACTGCGCATCGAAGACGAGCGCGCGCAATTTGTCGCGCTTGCCCGTCGGCGCGGGAATGCGCTCGACGATCGCCTCGAGGATCTCCGGAATACCGATGCCTTCTTTGGCGCTCGCCAAGATGGCATCGCTGCCTTCGATCACGAGCAGTTCTTCGATCTCTTTTTTGACGCGCTCGGGATCGGCGGCGGGCAGATCGATTTTGTTGATGACGGGGATGATCGTCAGATTCTGACCCAGCGCGAGATGATAGTTCGCGAGCGTCTGGGCTTCGATGCCTTGGGCGGCATCGATCACGAGCAGCGCGCCTTCGCAGGCCGCAAGAGAACGCGACACCTCAGAGCTGAAGTCGACGTGCCCGGGCGTATCGATAAAATTCAGCTCGTAGACTAGGCCGTCTTTTGCCTTATACGAAAGCGTAACCGGATGCATCTTGATCGTGATGCCGCGTTCGCGCTCGAGGTCCATCGCATCGAGCAATTGGGCCGACATGTCGCGCGTTTCGACCGTTCGCGTGATCTCGAGCAAACGGTCGGAAAGCGTGGTCTTGCCATGGTCGATGTGCGCGATGATGCAAAAATTGCGAACGCGCGTCGTCAGCGAGAGCTCTTCGGCCGTTCGTGGTTCGATCACGGTGTGTTGGACGCCCTAACTAGCGGAGAACGCACGCGGAATACACCTGCGGCGCCACGATGTACTGATTGACCAAATTAAGTCCGATCATCAGCACGAGAAACGAGAGATCGATCCCGCCGATCGGCGGGATGATGCGCCGCAAGGGTACGAGCACGGGGTCCACGAGCATCCCGAGATACCGCGTCCAGTTGCCTTGCAGGCTTGGAATCCACGAGACGACCGCATACGCGAGCAGCACGAAGAAATAAATTCGAAGAAGCTGGCCGACAATTTCATAGGCAGCGCACATCGTCTTAGTTGTGTCCTTCGCCGGAGTCCGGCAACGTCGCCATGACGCTCGCCGGTACGCCCGTGAGGAACGGCTCGGGATTGATGGCTTGACCGAGATACATCACCTGATAGTGCAGATGAGGTCCCGTTGATTCACCGGTTGACCCAACATTTGCAATCGGCTCGCCTTTGAGCACCCGGTCGCCGGCGCGAACGTGGATCTGCGAGAGGTGCGCGTACCAGGTGTGATACCCGTTGCCGTGATCGATGTCGATCTTGTTGCCGAAGCCGCCCGCATCCCAACCGGCCGACGCGACCGTGCCGACGGCCGACGCGCGCACGATGTCGCCGTAATTTGCGGCGAGATCCACGCCTTTATGGAATTCGCGGAACGGCGAACTGCGATAGCCGTAGCCGGAGGCGATCTCGGCGCCAGCCGGGTTGATCGAGGGAATTGCGGCGAGCAGCTGCGAGCGGGCGATCTGTGCGAGGTGGCGCAAATTGAGCACGCGCATCGCGATCTTCTGCAGACGACGCGAATCGGTCAACTGCGACTGCGAGGCTCGCGCGAGCGCGCTGATCGTGCGCGCGACGCCGGCAAAGGACGGCTTGCCGACCTCGTGCGGGGCGACGAAGGCGTGTTTGCTCGGTTTGGCGTTCTTGTCGATACCGATCGCGCGCCGAATTTCTTGATTCTCGCGCTGCAACGTCTTGAGCTGGTTGCCGAGCTGTTCGGCTTCGCGGTCGATCGAGCCGAGCTTATCCCGCTGCGCCTGCGTGAGGGCTTCCATCTCGTGCAGACGGACTTCGGCTGCGCGCAGCTGATAGCTGTGCAGACCGGCCGCTCCCAAGAGCACGACGAGCAGCAGGCCGCCGATGATCGCAAGGTGGCGGCGCGTGAAATGCACGCGATAGACGCTCGTTCCACCCGGCGGAATGATTTTGATGAGGAACGCGCGTTTGAAGGCGTCGTTCATCAGACGCGAGCCCGCTCGATCGCATCGCGCTCTTCCTTGGAGAGATCGACGGCCGCGGCGAACTTGTTGACCGCTTTGCCATAGGTGCGGGTCTCTTCGCGCGACCAGACGCTCGAGACGACGACCCCGTCACCCTCACGATTGAGCAACGCCAGCGCGTAGCTCAAATCGGAACCCACATCGCTAAAGGCATTGTAGCGGAGGAAGCCGATCCGGGGCACCTCGACGCGCGCGATCCGCTCGAGTTCATCCAGGCGCGAGGCAAAAAGCGTCCGGGCCTGGATGAGGTCGGCAAGCTCGCGTTCCATCGTGGACATGCGGTCCGTTGCTTTGGCCGAGCCGCCGCCGAGCAGGTCGTCATGGGCGCTCACGGCGACGCCGAGGCGCCGCAGATGCGGGCCGACGATCAAGAGGTGATAGCCTCCGAGCAGGACGAGCGCCCCGCCGATCGAGACGAGCGCGACGCTGAAGAGTTGCTGCAAAGATTCCCTAGTGCGCTAGTCGCGCGGCACGAAAAAGCCAAGACGAGGGCCAGGTGATCCGCGGCACACGAAAGGGCCCGCTTACCGTTGCTCCCTTCCGGTCCTGGCGGGATTCACGGGTTTGCGTTGCGCGGAGCCCAACCCTCGTCGAGGCTCCCGGTATGATACCACAGCGGGCTCGGCACCCCTAGCGCGTCGCGCTTGCTTAGCGGTCTTGCGAATAGCCGGGCGGGATCGCGAAGAGGTCGGCCTCGCTGGGATCGAGGGTCCGCACGTTGCCGCGCTCGATGAGGAAATCGAATGGGGCCTCGGATCCCGCGAGCGTGGCGCCGATGCGCTGCAGGCGGAAAACCGAGAGTCGTCCGACCGGTTCGACGGGGCCGGTGTTGTGCGCGTCGAGCTGCGGCGTGCAGCCTTCGCGAGCGACCCAGCTCACCGGGGCCAGTGGCACGACCGGCCGTTTGAGCGGACAACTCCGGCGTGGCTCCGCGATCGGGGCATAGTACGTTTGCGTGGAAGCCGAAAGCGTTCCGGCCGCACACGTGCCGTGCGCGACGCGAATTTCGAAGCGGTCGATCGACGCGTAGCCCTCCGTTTTCGTGCCCGCGATCGTTTGCTCGCCGAGCGCCATCGTATCGCGGTCGTAACGCCCGGTGCTGGGCTCGCCGCGTACCGGAGCGGCGGCTTCTGCGCTCGGCACGGTGATCCGGTACCGTTTGCGATCGAGGTCCAACTGGACGACTTGATTCACCTCGCATTTGTAGATGGTCGCCGTCCGCGCGATGGGATCCTCGACGCGTTCCCAGCCGTTGAAAAAGACGTGACGTTCGAGTCGACCGGGAACGAACGGCGCAAGTATCGCGCCGAACGTGCCGAATTGCGGCGCGGTTTTGGTGCCATCGTCCGCGCGGCCACCGCCGAAAAAACCCCGCTTGCGCGGTACGGCAACCGCCGGATTCGCGCGCAAGGCCCGAAGGTCGGCGGCGAACGCATCCGGCGGCGGCGGCGTCGCATCGCTCGGAATCACCCGCGCGATTTCATCGTACGCCAAACCCATCGCGCTCTGCGCCTGCGGAACGGCGGGGAGAGCGAGCATCAGCAACGCAAAGATCGCACCCGTGCGAAACAAAGAACGGAGCATCCCGTAAACATTTCTCGATGGTAATCGGCGTCCTCCGCAATCTCCGTGCCCGCGCCGGGCGATCGATCCTCACGATCGCCGGCATCGCCATCGGAATTCTTGCGCTCGTCGTCGTCGGCTCGCTCGCCGAGCGACTCGGCACGATCGTCACGCGCTCGACCGGGCTGAACAACGGCGCGATCTTTGCCCTTGCGACGCGCGGCGACTTGATTTCGGGCGAGCAGAGCGATCGGGTGAACGCCGCGGTTGCGAAGATTCGCTCGTTCTCAGGCGTGCACGCGATCGTACCCGAAGTGATCTTGCCCTATAGCTTTGCAAGTAGTCGCGAGAGCGCGCGCTTCGGCCCGCCGTCACTCATTTTTGGCTTTCCACCCGAGGCCCGCCGCTATTCGAACGGGGCGATCAACGTTGCACGCGGTCGCGACCTTCGCGCCGGTGACGATCGGGCCGCGGTCATCGGGGCGGATTTCGCCGCGAGCGCGCACGCGAATCTCGGTTCGACGATCTCGCTCTACGGGAACAGTTTCCACGTCGTCGGCGTGATCGACAAATCGTTCACCATCTTCGATGCGGCGATCGTGGTGCCGTTCGCGCAGGCCCAAGAATTGATGCGCCAGATCGTTCCGCCGAGTACGCGCGCGTTGCCCCATGCGAGCGCGTCGGCGCTCATGGTCATCGTCGAACCGCACGCCGATACCGCCCTGATCGCAAAGCGCATCTCCTTCATCGCCGGCCTGCAAGCGCGCGATCCGGCGGAGGTCGCCGGGAATATCCGTTCGACGACGCAGATTTTTGATGCGATTATTTTCGGCGCCGCCCTCATCGCGCTGCTGGTCGGTGCCTTTTCGATCGTCAACACCATGACCATTGCGGTTACCGAACGCACGCGCGAGATCGGGATTCGCAAGGCGATCGGTGCGCGCGATGATGACATCCTGCGCGAATTCCTCATCGAGGCCGGCGCGATCGGCTTGCTCGGCGGACTCGTCGGCCTCGGCGCGGCAGCGCTCGTCGTCGGCTACGTCGACTCGCACAACGCCGCAAGTGGAAACCTCGAACTGTTTGCAATCACCCTGCGCTTGGCGCTCGGGTCGGTCGGGTTTGCGGTCGTGCTCTCGGTCGTGGCCGGACTTATTCCCGCGATTCGGGCCGCGCGACTCGACCCAACCGAAGCGTTGCGTCGAAACGCATGACGCCTCGTCGTCGTTCCTTGCCTACCGCTGCTCGGGAGAAACCGTTGAACGCTCGCCTACTGCCCATCTCACTCATCGTCACGATCATCGCTCTGAGCGGTGCCGCGCCGACCTCGCCGCCGCTGGCGAGCGACAATCGTATTCTTGCAATCGATTGGAGCTTGACGCCAGCGCAAATTAAAACGACCTGCGCGAGTTCGATCGCAACGACCAAGGCCGCGATCGATGCGATCGTCCGCGTACCGGCGGCGAAACGGACGTTCGCTACGATCGTGGCGCCGCTCGAAGCGACGACGGCCGATCTTAGCGATGGGACGGCCGCCCAGCAATTTCTCTATAACGTCTCGACCGCCGCACCCGTGCGCGCCGCGTCAAATGCGTGCAGCACGACAATTGGGAATTTCATCAGCGAAGCGACGGCGCGGCCGGAACTCTATCGGGCGCTTGCCGACGCGCAAAAGAGCGCAACGGCGACGGGCGATGCGCAGATGAAACTCACGGAGCTGTGGCTGATCGCATCGCGGCGCGCCGGTGCCGGCCTCGATGAATCCAAGCGCACGCAATTCATCGCGCTCAACAAACGCCTGACGGTCTTGCAAAACGCCTTCGCCGCGAATCTCGGCAACGATCAAACGACGATCGTCATCGCCGCGGCGCAAACAAAGGGATTGCCCGACGACTATCTTGCCGGATTGAAGAAAACGGCAACCGGTTCGTTCATCGTTCCCGTCAACGAGAGCACGTATTCGCCGTTCATGCAGAACGACGAGAGTTCGCCGACACGCCGCAGGATGTACCTAGCCTTCGCGAATCGCGAGGCGGGCAAAAACGTCGCGCTCTTGCAGCAGGCGATCGTCGTGCGCGATTCCCTCGCCCATCTCTTCGGCTATCCGACGTGGGCCGCATACGTGCTGGCCGACCGCATGGCGCAGACACCCGCGCGCGTCAACACCTTCCTCAAAGCGATCGACACGGCGATTCTGCCGAAGGCGCGAGCCGAATACGCAAGCCTCGCGGCGCTCAACGGCGGCACGCTCCAACCGTGGGATGAGCGCTTCGTGGAAAACACGTTACGGAAATCCAAATACGCAGTCGACAACAATGCGATCCGCCAGTATTTTCCGGTGCAGCACACGATCGATAGCGTGCTGTCCATCTACGCGAAGCTCCTGGGCGTGACGTTCGCACGCGTGGCGCAGCCCAACGAGTGGAATGCCGAAGTCTTGAACTACACGGTTGCCGATGCGGCAACCGGCAAGCAGATCGGCACCTTCTATCTCGATCTCTATCCGCGCCCCGGCAAGTACGATCACTTCGCGAACTTCCCACTGGTCGCGCGGCGCGTCCTTGCCGATGGAACGGTGCGCGCGCCGATTGCGGCAATCGTCGGCAACTGGCCGCGTCCGGCGGCGGGAAAGCCCGCTCTGCTCACTCACGATGACGTCGAGACGTTCTTCCATGAATTTGGCCACAACATGGCGGCAATGCTTGCAAACGAACCGTACGAGACGCTGACGAACGGCTTCCGTCAGGACTTCGTCGAGGCACCCTCGCAAATGCTCGAAAACTGGGTGTGGGATCCCGCGATCCTCAAAGCGATGAGTGCGAACGTTTCGACCGGCACATCGTTGCCGGACGAGCTCATCCAAAAAATGATCGCGGCGCGCTACTTCGACTATTCGCTTGCGACGACGCAGCAGATCCTCTATGCATCGGTCGACATGGCCTACCACACCGCCGGACGCACCGTCGATACGACAGCCACGTGGAAGCGCATACAAGCGGAGGTGACCCCGAATCGCTATGTCGACGGAACCCATCCGCAAGCGAGCTTCGGCCACTTGATGGGCGGCTACGATGCGGGTTACTACGGTTACCTGTGGTCCAAAGTCTACGCGCAAGACATGTTTACGGCTTTTGCGGCAAAGGGGCTCGAAAATCCGGAAATCGGCCTGCGGTATCGGGAAAACGTGCTCGCACCGGCGCGCACCTACGAACCCGATGCCGAAGTCACGCGTCTACTCGGCCGACCGATGAACCCCGATGCGTTCTATCGCGAACTCGGGATCGCACCACCCGCTCGATGAATGCGCTCGTGAGCGTCCGCAATCTGACGAAGATTCATGCGGAAGGCAAACCGACCGAAGTGCGGGCCCTCGACGATGTTTCGTTCGAGGTTCCGCGCGGCGCGTTCTACGCAATCGTCGGTGAGAGCGGCAGCGGCAAGACGACGCTCATGCACGTGCTCGGAGGGCTCGACCGCGCGACGAGCGGGAACGTCATCGTCGACGATGTCGATCTTGCGGGTTCGCGCGGCGCACTTGCGCTGCTGCGCGCGCGCAAGATCGGGTTCATCTTTCAAGGGTTCAATTTGATCCCGTCACTCAACGCGCTCGAAAACGTGATGCTCGCCGCTCAGTACGCGCGCGTTGCGCCGACGACGGCGCGCAACCGCGCGCGCGAATTGCTCTCGGAGGTCGGTTTAGGGGAGCGCTTACAGCATTTGCCCGCCCAGCTGAGCGGCGGGCAGCAACAGCGCGTCGCAATCGCCCGCGCGTTGATCAACGAGCCGGCCTTGATTCTGGCCGACGAACCCACCGGAGAATTGGATACGAAGACGGCCGATGCCGTGCTCGCCTTACTCGAGAAACTCAACCGTGAGCGCGGACAAACGATCGTCGTCGTTACGCACAGCTCGTCGGTTTGGCGCCGAGCACAGCGTGTCATTCGCCTTGCGGACGGGCGGATCGAATCGATTCGGGACGCTAGCGTTGCGTAAGCGAATCATTGCCGCGCTCGCGTGCGCCTTGCTAGCGGCCTGCGGAGTTCGAACGGCACCCGAGACGAGTCGCGCGAGTGACGCTCGCCCAGCCGTTCGGATCGTCGTGCTTGGCGATAGTCTGGCCTTCGGGACCGGCGCAAGCGAACCGACGAACGGCTTTGCCTTCCGGCTCTACGATCGCATCGCGCGCGAGCGCCCGGGAAGCGAAATCACCAGTTATGCGATCGGCGGCACGACGGTCGCCGATGTCGAGCGACTCGAAGTTGCCCGCTTGCGCGGAACGCATCCGGACGCGATCTTGCTCTGCGTCGGCGGTAACGACGTGGTTCGACGGACCGATCCTGCAGCGTTTGCGGCGAGCTACGCGCGGACCGTCGCTTCGATACGCACGAACGCACCGGCGGCAAAACTGATCGTCTTCGGCGTGCCCGACATCGCAATCAGTCCGCTCTTCGCGGATTTCGATGCGGCTGCCGTCGAACGACTCTCGCAAGTCGACGATCGTGCCGTTCGGACGACGGCGGCCAGAAACGGCGCACTGTTCGTCGACCTCTTCACGCTCTCGAAGGCCGCTCGACACAACGTTGGCTTTTTCTCGAGCGATCAATTCCACCCATCGGATGATGGCCACGATCGCATCGCTCGCTACGCGCTCCCAACACTCGAACGCGCGCTCCACTCGTAAACGCGGGTCCGTGGGAAGCTAGCGAGAAACGCGCGGTATGATTCAAAACGCGAGCCACACGAGCGGGCTCTTGGGCATCATCTCCGCGATGATCACACCGGCCATTCTCATTTTAGCCACCGGATCGCTCGTCGCCTCGACGCTCACGCGACTCGGTCGAATCGTCGACCGCGCGCGAGCGCTGTTGCGCGACATCGCCGAATTTCGGCGCCAGGGCAACACCATCTCAGCATCGCTTAGTGAGGGATGGCTCCAAAGCTATCAGCGACGCTCGCAATTAGCGGAACGTGCGCTCACGATTTACTACGTTGCGATCTTTCTCTTCGTTGCGGCCAGTCTTGCAATCGCAATCGACGACATCACCCGCGGCTACGTCCCCTGGCTTGCACTCACGTTGACGGTCCTCGGCGCGTTCTGTCTTTTCGCCGGAACCGCGGCGCTCGTGTTCGAAACGAATATTGCAACGGGCCAAATCCGGCTAGAGATCGATGCTGCACTCAGCACCGACGTCTAATCGGTTGGCACGACCCTTCGGTCCTGGAGTCTGCTACGGCGTAACGTAACCCGCGGCCGACGTTCCGTTCAACGATTGACCGTGGGTCGATTTCGGTTCGCCGGTTACATCGGAGAGGTGCGCGTGCGCCGATTGCACGGCCGCATGCGCGGTCTCGTTCAAAACGGCTTTCCCGTGCTGGACGAGTTCGCTCGTCGCGCCCTTGGCTCGATCGATAAAATTGTCACGCAGCGGCCCCAAACGTTCGCGTTCGAGGTCGGAAACCGGAATCAAAAGGCCCGTGAGGAAGCCGATCGCAAGTGCTCCCAGCACGAGCCCGATCGGGTTTTCCGCCGCAAGACCGATCGCGCGTTTTGCGCCGGCAAGATTGCCTGCCGTAGAGTCGCCGAGCGACTCTTTTGCATCGCCGAGCGCGTGTTTCGTATCGGAGATCGTCCCCCCGAGCGATTCTTTCGCCCCGGCAACGGTTTCTCCAAGCGCGCCCTTCGCGCTCGCGACGGCATCGCCGATAACGCCTTTGACCGTCTCGAGGCGTTCGCTCAGATTGTCTTTCACGCGCGCGGGGACATCGGCTTTATAGCCGAGGGCTTCGATCGTATCGCCCATTCGTTCGCGCGTTTCTTCTATTTTTTGGCGGATTTCGCGGCTGTCTTTGCCCATTCGATGTCCTCTTTCAACGTTTGCGTTGTTTGTGGGATGAGGGGTGTTGCGTGCTGCAATTCTTTCTTGCCCGATTGCGCGACGACGTAGGCTACGACGCCATACACCACCGCAACGATGAGTGCAGAAAGCCAGACCGGAAGTGCCAGGGCGATCGCGGCGACGAACGCTGCCGTCAGGGCGAAGAATGCTCCAAGCGCGAAGAGTGCCGCTCCGCCGAGCATGCCGGCACCCGCGCCCGCCGCTTTGCCGCGTTCGGCAAGCTCCGTCTTTGCAAGCTCGATCTCTTGACGCACGAGCATCGTCGTTTCATTCGCGAGCGCTTTCATGAGTTCGGGAATCGAGCGCTGGTGAAGATCCTCGTCGAGCGCGCTTGGATCAGCCATTGGAGCCGGCACGATAGCGTTGGACGCTCGATGATTGGAGCATGCGCGATGCCGCAAATCCAAGCATCAGCGCACCCCCCGCTAGGGCCCAGGGCCGCCGACGCGCGAACGTTTCGAGATCCGCGATCAGTCGATCCATATCGGCATCCTGCAGATAGCCGCCGATTCCAGCGATATAATCGGCGCCGACCGTGGCTAGGCGCGCGGCGCCTTCGCCGGCGGGGCCGTTTGCCTCGAGCTGTTCGCCGATCGAACGCAGGGCACGCGCAGTCCCCGTGATCTGCTCGCCGAACGACGTCGAGCGCTCGTCGATTTGTTTGCTCAAGAAGTTTTTCGTTTGCCCTGCGACCTGCCGTGCAGCTTGTCGAACCTCAGTTTGATCGATTATCGTGCCCTCCATTCATGAGGGTGATCTGCCCAATTCATTACGTGAAACAGCGTATCGTGGGCAAGCTTGCTCTTCGCAAAGACCGCGAGCGGGTGTGGCGAACGATCCGGTGTGAAGCAAACGACTCCCGTACCGATTGCCCTCC
>Ga0209100_1001648_pt1 | contig 14881 bp, 7 predicted proteins | sample lystaG_FD_185480 | JGI IMG/M metagenome (GOLD analysis project Ga0209100, IMG submission 185480) | Glacier valley bacterial and archeal communities from Borup Fiord, Nunavut, Canada, to study Microbial Dark Matter (Phase II) -... | ecosystem: Environmental > Aquatic > Freshwater > Ice > Glacier ...
TCCGGGGAATGTTAAATGTATAACCCAGTGTCATCTGCCTGATTTTAAAATAAGATCCTTTTTCTATCCATCGGCTTTGGTCTCCTCTTGCATTCCGGTTGTCGGCATAAAGTACTCTTGGATTATTAGTAGGATTTTCTTTTGTCCATCCTTGATATCCTGATAAATGGTTGGTATTATCAGAAAATCCACCCATCCAGCTGGCAGCACCGTTAAATACGTCCTGGCCAAATGAGCCAAAACCAGCAATACTGAAATCGAAGTTTTTATAGGAAGCCTGGCCATTTATACCAATTTCGAACTTTGGCCATGGGTTACCGCAAATTTCACGGTCATCATTGTTGATTTGACCATCGCCATTTACGTCTTTGTACCTTATATCACCCGGTTTTGCATTGGGTTGAATAACCTTACCCGCTGCATTTTTATGTGCAAGTACTTCAGCTTCATTCTGGAAGATGCCGTCGTCAATGATGGTATAGAACATCGCCAAAGGTTGTCCGATTTCGGTTTTGGTAATCCAGGTGTACTGTTCAACTTTTCCGTATCCAAATTCGAGGACTTCATTTCTCAGGCGCGTGAAGTTTACACCGACCGAATAATTGAAATCACCAACCTCCTCTTTCCAGTTGCCCGATATTTCAATCCCTTTGTTCCTAAGACTTGCGGCATTGACAAACGGGTTACCACCGTCGTTCCCCGTTGACATTAAGATCTGCATTGGCGTAAGAACATCTTTGGTTGTCGAAATAAAATACTCTGCACTAAACTGCAGTTTATTTTGAAGAAATGCGATATCAAGCCCGAAGTTGTCCTGGGTCTTTTTTTCCCATTTCAAATCCTGGTTTACCAACTGAATTTGAGTCATACCGGAATTGAGGTGCTGGTTGCTTCCAAATACGGCTACAGGAAATGAATTCAGAATTGCGGAATAGTCCCAGTTTCCAATATTCGCGTTGCCAAGGGTTCCATGACTGAAACGCAATTTTAAATCACTGATAGCATCAACATTAAAGAATTTTTCCTTACTGATGCGCCAGCCTGCAGAAACCGAGGGGAAAAAGCCCCATTTGTTTCCTTTGGCAAATTTTGAAGAACCATCACTTCGGAAAGTAGCACTTAAAATATACTTCTCATCAAACGTGTAATTTAAACGTCCAAAATAGGAAAGCAGTGCGCTTTCGCCGATATTTCCCCATGCATTTGGGTCAGTTGTACCTGCATCAATCACATCAAAATAATGATCGCCAACTTTAACCAGGTTTTTTTTCTCTGCAGCAATCATCTCGTAATAGGTTTTCTGATAAGAATTTCCCACTACTGCATTGATGTCATGTTTCCCTAATATGTTTTTATAAGTAAGGGTATTTTCAATCAACGTGGAGACAAATTTTGCTTTGTTCTCATAATGGTCTGAGGGGTCGTATGGCTGATTGAGCGTCCAATTGCCTAATTTTCTCAAATACTTGTTGTTATCAGTACTTGTTTCAAAACCCACATTGACTTTGTACTGCAATCCTTTCAGAAGATCAAGGGTAGAAAAAATATTCCCGCGGATTCGAAGGTTTTCATTCGTAGTGCTCATTAAATCTTCGGAAGCAATAGGATTTGACCCAAAAGTGCGGGCTGTAGCTTCGTTTCCATATCCATAACCTCCGAAGTTATTTTTATCGTAGATCGGAATAATCGGAAGCATACGTAAAACATCAATGTGCTTTGAGAATACTGAATTTTGTTCTTCCACATAGGTATTGCTGATCGCCATATTTTCGCCAATGGTAAAAATGCCTTTTTTACCTTCTGTATTTACCCTGAAGGTGTAGCGATTCATTGAGGTACCGTATACCGTGCCGGGGTTGTCAAAATAGTTCAGCGAAACCAGGTATTTTTCATTTTTACCACCACCTGAAAATGACAGGTTATGATCCTGAATGATAGCAGTGCGGAAAACTGCTTTGTTCCAATCTGTGTTACCATCCATCCAGGTTGGAACTGATTTAACATCCGGAACACCGTCAGCAATTGAATTTTGATAGGCTTGCGATGTGATTTTGATCCATTCATCCCGACCCATCAGGTCCATCATCGGCAGCTTGTCGATACTCATTTTTCCGGTATAGTTAACTTTCATCTCGCCCGAAGCCCCTTTTTTCGTCTCGATAATGATCACCCCATTTGCAGCGCGTGAACCATATATCGCTGCTGCAGAAGCATCTTTCAAAATTTGAATCGATGCAATATCATTTACGTTAAAGTCGCGGTTACCTGTTGTTGGCAAGCCATCAATTACATAAAGCGGGTTATTGTTGGTGAAGTTCCCCAATCCTCTGATTTCTACATCCGGCTCACTTCCAATAGCTCCACTTGAACGAATGTTAACACCCGAAACTAAACCTTGCATGGCACTTGCAACTGAGAGTGCCGAGACATTTTTAAGTTCAGCTCCTTTTATAACAGATACAGCACCCGTCAAATCTGCTTTTCGTACAGTACCGTAACCAATTGCGACAACCTCTTCAAGTCCAATTGCAACTTCTTCCATTACAACATTAATCACAGACTTGTTTTCAACATTAATTTCCTGAGCTTTCATACCGACAAACGAAAATAAAAGCGTGGGATTAGCTGCGAGGTTTGATAATGAATAACTTCCGTTCGTATCAGTAATGGTGCCTGTACTTGTTCCTTTTACAACAACAGAAACGCCTGGCAATGAAGCTCCGGATTGATCGGTTACTTTTCCGGTTACTTTTTTACCCTGTTGTTGTTCTCCCATCATGGTGGGTGCCAGGATAATCTTTCGGTCAACAACTGTTATCTCAACATCTTTACCGCTGAAAATATTGTTGAGTACATCGCTGATCTTTTGATCTTTAACGGTGATGTCAATTATCCGGTTTACATCAATCAGTTCGTTGTTGTAGATGAAGAAAAATTCGCTTGTGTTTTCAATGGCTTTGAGTGCGTCTTTGACTGAAACACTTTTTAAATCAAGCGATACCCGCGTATTTTGCGAATAACTCCCTGAAGCTATTAAGCTTAGTGTTGAGGTAATTAGAAAAAATAGCGTTAGTCTCATAATAAAAAACATTTTTTTTCGGAAATTCCGGGACAGAACATTCCCATCTTTGATAAATTTTTTCATAAATTTGATCGATTTTTATTAATAATTAATTTTTGTTTGCCTGTTTTCAGGCATTCTGAAAATTTGAACAGGGGAGTGCTTCCAACACTTTCCTGTTTTTTTTTGAAATTTTTCACTCCATAGGCTTACCCTTTTTAATGTTTATTTGAACTGTTATTTTGACTTTAAAATGATCTTTCGTTTTGAATAAGATTTATCGCTGAGTTTCCTCGCAGGGATCACCTTATATTCCATTTGTGAAGTGAGATTTAGGATGCTTAGTATCTGTTCGAGTGGTTCATCAATAAACGTTCCGGTGAACCGGTATTTTTCAAGTTTCTTGTCCGCAAGTTCTATGTCTACATTGTACCAATTCTCCAGTTTCTGAATCACCTTGTTTACCGGATCATTGGATAAAACAATCTTCCCGTCTGTCCAGGCGGTATATTTATTTAAATCATCCGCTGCTTCAAATGTTAGTTTGTTTTCCGCCTGATTATAGAATGCGACCTGGTTCGGTTTCATCTCTAAAAGGTCAGAAACACCATTGTCGGTTTTCTGCTGAAGTTCAATGCTCCCTTCTTCCAAAGCAATTGTAAATGAAGTGTTATTCGCATAAGCATCAACATTGAAGGTGGTTCCGAGTACTTTAATCTGCATTTTGTGAATGTCCACAATAAAAGGTTGTTCATTGTTTTTGGCAACTTCAAAATGACCTTCGCCTGTTAATTCTACATTTCTGGTTTTCATTTCGTTGAATGAATTTGGGAACTTTAAAGTACTTCCTGAATTCAGGTAAACCACTGTTCCGTCGGCCAGTTCAACGCGCGATTGGGTTCCGTAGCTGGCTTTCACCTGCTGATAAACAATTGCCCCGGTTTTTTCCTGAGGTTTTTCAGTAAGAAACAGGCTGTAAAGCGATGATAGAAGAACAGCCAAAACCAGAACGGCTGCTATTTGTGCAAACACAGGCAGCCATTTTATATTTTTTTTGTCAATTCCTGCCTTATTGCGGGTTGTACCCAGCGATTTTGGAAGATCGATCGGAGATGGCATTGCAAGGCGATTGGAATGCTTCCAAATCTCTTTAAAATCATTGTATTCCAAAAGGTTCGATTTGTCAGCCATTATCCAGTCGTTTAAATTAACTGATTCTTCATCGGTTAATTCACCTGATAATGACTTCGCAATCAGATCGTATATGTCGTCGTTTTCAATATTCATGTTTGGTTGTTTTCATAGTAATGACAAATAAGGGTGGGGGATACCCTACATAGGGGTGAAAGAAAAATTTAGAGGGAGTGAAAGTTAGAGGGGGAGATGGGGCGACGGGGAGAAAAGGGCGATGGAAAAGAGGAGACGGGGAGACGGGGAGATGGGGCAACGCAAAGATTTTTGGTTTTATGACGTTTGGTGGATAATATAATCACCACAAGAAAGAATTGTTCGAATTATTTCTCCGTAGGAGAAGCCTGTAAATAACCCCCAGATTTATCTGGGGGAAAGAATAAGTAAAATGAAAAAACACCGTAGGTGTTTCCCATTGTCAATGTATTTATTTTGCAATTCATTTATTTTAAATACAGTATGGTAATATACACAATAATAATGGGTAACTCTTACAGAGTAAATGTTGTTATTATTTATGCTTTCCCCCAGATAAATCTGGAGGTTATTCACGGTAAACTCTTACAGAGTTGAAAATTGTTTAGTACCTATTTTTAAATCTAAAGGTATTCCGAATAAGGGTAAAAAGGATGGGGCTTTTCGAATTACTTTTCTTCGACGAAGGTAAATAATCAATCAATGAAATGCGCAAAGATTTAAGCGCCCTGCCAATTAATGCTTCAACGCCTTTGGTTGAGATCTCCATCTTTTGGGCGATCTCTTTATTTGTGAAATTTTCGAACCGGCTGTATTCAAATGCCATCCTGCATCTTTCGGGCAGAGAGGCGAGAGCTATCGTCAGATGCTCTTCAAAGTCATGTGCATCAATTTGATTTTCAGTAGTGTTCTCCGATTGCGCATCAGCAGGGATATCTTCTAATTTTGCATTTCGCTTTTCGCGCTTGATAAAATTGAGACAATGATTCCGGACCATTGTTGTCAGGTAAGGAGTCAGATGATCGATATGATTTAGCGAAGTTCGATTTTGCCACAATTTAATAAAAACGTGCTGAACAAGGCTGTGGGCAGTATCTTCATCATGGACAATTGAATATGCAAAACGGCACAGGTTCGGATAGCGATCGTTAAAAATCTTATCAAAAGCACGTGCGTTCCCATTTTTTAGCTCATCAAAAAGAAAGCCATCTATCTGTTTCTTTTCAGTCATGTTTGCATTGGTCGGAATAGATGTGCAAATGTAGTCAATTGAGTAGAACTTGAGAATTATAAACTTTTTTCCCTTTTTATACCTCAATTAATCACAAGTTATGCAACTGAATCTGGCCGATGCGCTGGTGGATGGGGCGGTGGGGTGATCGTTTTTAACCCTTTCGGTGGTTTTGTACCCCGAAAGGGTTTTATGGACATAGTCTTTTTTCGAAAGGGCTTTTCTTCATCAATAGCCACCATCGGGGTTTGAAACCACCGATGGGGCCGCTTTTCCACTCATAACCCCAACCATTTTTCCAGATCGATAACATCTCCCGGATTTTCATGAGCAGCTAAAAAATTAGTCTTACTATCAAACCAACCTATCACCACATCGCGTTGCAAACGGGTAGGTTTAACCGAAATGCATGTCAGGTATGACGACCACGGGTAATCCATTGCACGTTCAGTAAATTTATGGTGGACAGGATTATTATGAATGTAGACGACCGTGTTCTTAAAATATTCGATATCATCGATCAGCTTACGTTTGAACGGGTGTATAAACAGACTCCCGGTTCGCCCATTTCGTTTATTATATGCCTGAGCATAAGCGTTGAAAAGATGCGAAAACTGGTGTGAAGGGTTGTATTTTCTTGATGATAATCCTACCCTTTCGGTGGTTTCGGACCCCGAAAGGGTTTTTGGATGAAGGTAATCCTGATTTTTATCACCGCCACCATCGGGGTTTTCCCTTTCGATAGCCCCATCGGGGTTTTGAACCACCGATGGGGCAGCAGCTGATAAAAATCCTATTTCCACCTCCTCCTTAATTCTTACCAATAAATGAAAATGATTCTTCATCAGCACCCATGCGTAAGTATCGGCAACGGGTGAAATATAGGTATCGTATAATTTCAGGAAATGCTCGTAGTTGGTCGGTTCAAAAAACAAGTCGCAACTGTTAACACCTTTGTTATAAATATGGTAGAATTTACCGTAGTTCAGCGGTTCGATCTGTTGCATAGATATTCGTTTTAAGTTGTTTGTCAGAATGTTATCATCGGGGTTTCGTTTATCTATTGTTACAAGCCACCATTGTGGTCTCGTTTATCTATTGTCACAAGCCACCATCGGGGTTTGAAACCGCCGACGGGGCAGTGGCAGAATAGTATACGTTTTTCCTTGAAAGAGTTACTCTGTAAAGAATAATTGTCATGCCTTCACCGGGATAAAAACTACCGATAAGGATGATTGAATTGGAAGTTATCCAAATTGGGGGATGCGTTGGTGGGATGATTTAACCATGTATTAAAGCCCTGACAGTGTTTTGAATACTGTCAGGGCTGGAATATAGGGGTTTGAAACTGCTGATGGGGCAGCAGATTATAAAAAACACTTACCTGAGAATCACATTTTAATTATAGAGTTACGCTATTTTTCTACAATCTGAATGCCAATATTTTCAGAACATTTTATCAACCTCCTGATTAAAATAGGAGATACATTGTTTGATGTCGGGAACCGAATTCTTCCAATTGTATTCGTATTCGATGCAAAAGACCCCTTTGAAATTTTGTCTTTTTAACTCCTGGAGCATACCTTTCACATCCAATATACCCTTGCCCCAAATTACATCGTGCTGTTCCTTAACCCCTTCTTCTTTTGGTGCGATATCTTTAAAATGCAAAGAGATAATTCTTCCATCCAATTTCTTCAGACAATCAATCTGGTTTAATCCGTCTCTTCTCCAGTGTCCGACATCAGCTGAAGACCCAATCATTTTACTGCGATTGCTAATCTCTTTCAACAGATTTTCGGGTTTCCAGTAAGTTGAAGGTTGCGGATGGTTATGAACAGAAGTTTTAATCGCATATTTATTAACCAACTTTTCGACTAAATCCCAGTCTGCAAGGGCTGGTTCGCAAGAAATATACTCCATTCCCATGTCCTTTGCAAAGCTGAACAACGGTTCCCATTCGTCAGAACTATTTGTAACGACTACACCCATTGAAACAATTTTGATTCCTTTTGAAGCAGCCAGATTTTTTAATTCCTGACGGGTATTGGTGTCAAGAAGTGGTCCGAATACCTGATCTCCCCATTTTCCGCCAAGTTTATGACCGGGAAAAACCTCGATGTATTTTAGGCCAAGCTCCTGTGTTTTATCTAAAGCCTCCGTCAGCGTAAATAAATGGAAAGAATAGGATTGCATTCCTAACCGCCATCCTTGTTTTTCAGCCTTTGTCTGGCCTTGTGCTATGAGTGAAAGAAGGAAGCAGACAATTATTAATAAGACTTTTGGACTATTTTTAATCATTCGATTTGTTTTTGAGAAAAAGCCACTGCTTTATGCTGCAGATGCTTCTTCGGTTTGTAATTACTGCGGCATATCTGGTAAAGAAAACCCATTTTGGTATGTATGTTTAATCCATTCATTGGCCATTTCGAGCGCATTAAAATCAGCAAAACGTCTGTCAAAATGAGGATCCCCATCAACAACAGCATATTCATCTTTTGTAACGATTTTAATTTTATCGGTAGGTGAGATATTTGTAAAGCGCATATTTTCACCATCCCATAACAACTCGCGGTGTAATCCTTGTAATCCAGCCAATCGGGTTGCAAGAACTCCCATCACGACCATTTCATTAAACGGACCAGAGAAACCAAAATTTGAAGATGCTTCAAGCCTGTTCTCTGGCGTTTCTTTACAAGCGCGAATCCAGTCTTGTTCGTGGGCATTCGTATTCCAAATATCACCGTTACCACCTTTTATACGTGGAATTGATGGGGTTGGCTGTTTGAAATCAAGCATAGCAGATTTTGGCAACAGCGTGGCTGCACTTCCATAGCAACCGGTCATTATCTTACCTTTACTACCAATGAATATGATCCCTCCGTTTTCATCACCCATCATTTCTCCGTCTTTAAGTTCGGCTGGTCTTGGGGGCATCAATCCGCCGTCATACCAATAAACTTTTACTTCGGGCATTTTTACTTTGCCCTTAGGCTTACGTGCAGGGAAAGTGTATGTGACAATTTGTGCAGTAGGTGGGGAGTAAAGGTTACTAAGGGTGGAACTTCCAATAACGCTGGTAGGATATTTAAGATCTAATGCCCAATATAAAGGGTCCATGATATGACAAGCCATATCTCCTAAAGCGCCAGTACCGAAATCCCAAAATCCTCTCCAGTTCCATGGTGTGTAGGCCTGATTATACGGTCTTTTTTTAGCCGATCCGATCCATAAATCCCAATCTAATGTTTCGGGACATTGCGGAGTTCCCTTTGGTTCGGATAATCCCTGTGGCCAGATGGGACGGTCTGTCCAGCATTGAACTTCCGTTACCTCCCCGATAATTCCTGATTGTATCCATTCGGCTATTTGTCTGCACCAATCAAAAGAGTTTCCCTGATTACCCATTTGTGTTGCTACTTTGTACTTTTTTGCAAGTTGTGTCAGCAAACGGGATTCGTAAACTGAGTGGGTTAGTGGTTTTTGGGTATAGCAATGCTTGCCTAACGTTATTGCATGTGCTGTAATACCAGCATGCGAATGATCAGGTGTCGCAACTATAATTGCATCTATTGATTTGCCAAATTCGTCAAACATAATTCGCCAGTCTTTGAATCGCTTTGCTGACGGATAGTCTTTGAATGTTTTATCCGCATAGTGCCAGTCAACGTCGCAAAGTGCAACAATATTTTCGGTTTTCATGTTTGCCAGGTTTCGCCTGCCCATACCACCAATACCAATTCCAGCAATATTTAACTTGTCACTTGGAGCAGTGTGCCCAAAAGTTTTTCCCATTACCGATCCCGGAACTATGGTGATCGCTGCTGCCGCTGCAGCAGAAGTCCCAATAAAGCCTCTTCTCGAAATATCTTTATTCATAATTGATTGATTTTTTTCTTGCGATTTCAACTCTCTGGTTATTAATTTTCTATAAAACAGCTTTATTAGAAGCTGTTTCAAAAATTGTTTTTAAAATATTCAGTTTCGAATTTGTAAGTTAAGCTCCATTTTAAAGCGACTAATTTTATCTAAAGGGGTGCTTTGAAAGTCCCCTGATTTCAATATGGAAGAATAACGTTACTACTCATTCTAATTTTTCCGAAAATTCAAAAAAATATGTTTTGAGACAGCTTCTTATTAATTAAGTTTTTCTAAAAGTTATATATTAGTAATTCTCATTTTGAATAAGAACTCCATTGGCTATATCAATTTCAGTTTGAGGAATTGGAAATGGCCAACTTTTTTCGGTTACTAATTTTCCCTTGTTTGCATAAGGCTGCTTTACATTATATGCATTCATCACCGTAACATAATCGCCCCATCGCAGAAGATCAAGAAAACGATAACCCTCCAATCCAAGTTCCCATCGTCTTTCGTTTTTAATTGCTTTTAGCAAATCATCACTTGCTTTTACAGCCAAATTAGATTGAAAATAGCTATTATCAATTGGAATTAATGTCTTTTCAGAGGTTCTGAATGTAGCTTCATCATCTTTTTTCGATGTTGTTACAAAGGCTCGATAACGGACTTCATTAATTAAACCGGCAATTTTTTGATTATCTCCGCTTGTTTTTAGAAGCGCTTCAGCGTACATCAAGATAACATCCGAATATCTGATGTAGTAAGGAGTCCAATCAGAACGTATATCGCCTAACGAGTAGCCACCTCTGTATTTATCGGGAACAAATGCCTTCCGGCTTTGCTGATAGTGAATATTATCATAACCTTTGTAATTATGAGTAACCAATTTCCCGTCAACATTAGGGAAAATATCACCCGATTCGATCACAGAAAATATTTTGCGCGGATCTCTTGCATCAAATGATCCGGAAAAGTCAAGGGTAGGACAATTACCTCCCCATCCTCCTACTTCTCCTCGTCCTGCATACATAACTGCCGTGCAATAGCCAATATCCATGTAACCCGGCACGTATTTCCGGTATACTGTAAATACACTTTCCTTGACAAGTTCAGCAGCATGAGAACCTGCAAAATAATTGCCCCTAAAAAGATTTTGATAATCAGCAACCAAACTAAAAACATGACTATCATAAACTACTTTAGCAGCATTTAGTGCCGAGGTATAATCAGTAGCCGCATTCCCCAGCATTTTTCCTTTTTCGGTTAATCCAGCAAAGAATAAACATACTCTGGTTTTAAATGCATAAGCAACATATTTTGAAATACGGCCAGACTCGCTATTATCGACATTTGTTGGTAAATTTGGATCAGCAATCGATTCATCAATGTCCTTTAGTATTTGAATCCGAAGATCTTCGATAGAAGCTTTGGCAGGCAATTGTGTTATATCAGGGGTTGCTGTTATCAGCGGAACAGAACCGAATGTAGAAACAAGATCAAAGTAAAACCATGCTCTTAAGAATTTCAATTCAGAAATATAACGTGATTTTGTTTCGGCTGAAACAATACTCCCATTTGCGGCCACCAGAGTAGCAGTTTTGTTAATTCCTTCAATGGCAGAATTACAGCGCGAAATTCCGGTGAAACGTCTTGTCCATGTATTCAGTAACTCTCCATTAGAAGTTAATGGACGTCCTGTGGCCACATTTTTGGTGTCTGCGCGATCGTTTGCATCTGATCCACCTGCATCGGCATCATCAGTTGTGTTACTTCCAATTTCGATTCGATTAAGATAATAATCCCAATCGCCCCAAGGAATCATATTCTCGTAACAATTTGTAACGGCTTTAAATGCTGCATCAGGTGTAGCATAATACCCCGGTTCATCAATTGACGCATACTGTTTTGAATCAAGAAAACTATCAGAACAGGAATTAAAAACAATAATTGACGTAATTGCCAGTGTATATATTAACTTTTTCATAATTCCGAAAATTAAAATTTAATACTCAATCCCATTAAATACTGACTAGCTTGTGGATAGAAAGCTATGTCGACCCCATTGAAAAGAGGACTGGAATCACCAATTTCGGGTGACATCCCTGAATATTTGGTAAGTGTAAATAAATTGTAACCTCCAACCCATATTCTCATTTCCTGCATAAATGCTTTTTTAAGAAGAAAAGAAGGTAATTTGTAACCGATTTGGAGGCTTTTCATTTGTAAATATGAACCATCTTCAGTTAACCAATCTGAAACCTGGACGTTGGTTGAATTATCAGTTGTAATCCGAAATTGAGTATTGGAATGGTTCGATTCAGTCCATGCATCTGTTATCAAATCTTTGGGCGCATTGTAGTAGGCTGTTCCTGAATTTAGATCAAGCTTTTTCATATTCATTATTTTATTGCCCTGTACCCCATATAATGTCATGGACAAATCAAATCCTTTAAATTCCAGTCCCAAATTTATTCCATAATTGAATTTAGGGAATGGGCTTCCAAGGAAAGTGCGGTCCGCATCTGAAATCAAACCATCTTCATTTACATCCACGTATTTCAAATCACCAGGACGCGCCTTATCCTGTATAACTGATTTTCCTTGTGCATTTTTATAACTGTTAATGTCATCCAACGATTGAAAAATCCCATCGGTTTTTAAACCATAGAAATAGCCTACTGGTTGTCCTTCTTCTGTCTTTGTGATCGTTTTGCTGTCATAACCAACACCATACAATGGTTGGCCACCTCCCAATGAAATAACTTTATTTGCATAAGAAAAAATATTACCTCCAAGATTAAATTTAACCTGGCCAATATTCCCTGTGTAATTTGCACTGAATTCTACCCCTTTATTTTCGATACTTCCTGCATTTGCCCATGGATTATTAGTAAATCCAATGTATTGCGGTAGTGGAACCTGTAGCAACATATCTTTTGTTTTCTTATTGAAATAATCTAAAGAAAAAGTCAAACGATTGTCATACATACCAATATCTGCCCCAATATCAGTTTGCTCAGTGGTTTCCCATTTCACATCAGGATTGCCCATATAGCTTTTCCCACCAGCTAATTGGAACCCACCACCAAATAAATAATAACCACTATTTAGACTATATGTAGATCTGTAGGCCCCACCATTAATTGCTTGATTTCCAATCTGACCCCAACTAACCCGGATTTTACCATTTGAAAGTGATTTGCCGAAAAAATCTTTTACAAAATTTTCTTCAGTAAATGACCATGCCGCAGAAGCAGATGGGAAAACGCCCCATTTATTTCCAACATCAAAATTTGATGAACCATCATATCGGATTGTCGCTGTAAGCATGTATTTATCTTGCCAAGAGTGGAATAGACGTCCGAAATATGAGACCAAATATCCATCTGATTTGATTCCTGTTGCAGAAGCCGTTTTAGTTGCAGCGTCTATAACCTGCTGTGATTCATCGTTCGTAACGATTCCAGTCTTTGCTGCACTAAAGCTACTGCTTTTTGTCATTTCAACAGAATTACCAAACATGAATGTTGTATGTTGTTTGCCATGCCAATCATACGTTTTATTAATCGTGAATAAGTTGTCAATAACCGTATAATTTGATAAGTATGAGGCATTTCCAACAGATCCATCAGCGTCGTTTTGATAGGCACCAATATAATAGGAAGGTGTAAAATATTCAGGATTGGCACGATAAATTGAGGTATTAATTGATCCTCTGTATTTTAACCAACTTGTTAAATCAATATCCAAATTGGAACCACCTCTGAATGTAACATCATTCCAAATATTTTCTTTATTTACAGCTAGTTGAGCTACAGGATTGTGCCTGTTATTAAAGAAAACCGGACTATAAGATGAATACGGGTTACTTGCATCAATTTTATCAGTTAATAGTAAATTACTAAGATAATCAGGAACATTTTTCAAATTTGTTCTATAAATTGGAGTAACTGGGTCAGCAGTTAATGCACAAAATATAGTGCCATTATAGATTGTATTTTCGACGACATTCCTTCTGGATTGAGATACCAGTGAAAAATTACTCGATAATTTAGCCCATTTTGTCAATTGGTTATCTAAAGTTGTTCTCCATGAAAATCTTTTAAAATCAGACTCTTTAACAATTCCATCCTGCGACATGTATCCAATCGAAGAATAAAAGGATGTTTTTTCTGTTCCGTTTGAAACTGAAACATTATAATTCTGAATTGGTGCAGACTGGAAAATTTCATTTTGCCAATTAGTCCCCTGGGTATTACCAAAATTATCTTTCAGAAAAGTTAACATCGTTTGTTTTTCCGCAGGAGTAGCCCAAGCTTGTCCTGTTCCATTCGTATATGCAAGATTTCTGTAATCAATAAATTCTTCAGCATTCATCATGTCGAATTTCTTCGTAACGTTTTGAAGGCCATAATACATATCAAAATTGACATTCATTTTGTGAGTACTGCTCATTACTCCTTTTTTAGTCGTCAGAAGGATAACTCCATTAGCTCCCCGTGATCCATAGATCGCTTCTGCAGATGCATCCTTTAAAATTTCCATTGATGCAATATCATTTTGGTTTAACCATCCAATATCAGATTGAGGAAATCCGTCTACTACATACAGCGGATCGTTACCGTTTACAGTGCCAATACCCCTAATTCTAACGGCAGGTGCTGCGCCAGGACTACCTCCTGTTGATGTTATAGAAACTCCTGCAACTTTTCCCTGCAATGCTTCTGTTGCAGAACGGACAGGGATACTTACTAAATCTGCACCTTTAATACTGGAAATTGATCCTGTTAAATCACTTTTTTTCATTGATCCATAACCAATTGCAACAACTTCTTCGAGTCCGATAGATTCTTCCTCCAGTACTACATTTAGGGCAGCTTTAGTTCCGATAGGAACTTCCAAGGTCTTCATTCCGACAAAAGAGAATACTAAATTTTTTGCTTCAACTGGTATAGATAAAGTGAACTTGCCGTCTGCATCTGTGTTTATTCCAGTCGTGGTTCCTTTTACAACAACTGAAACACCAGGAAGTGATATTCCGGTTTTATCTGTCACCTTACCTGTTATTTTCTTTCCCTGTTGTTGTTCATTCACAGATGGTTCCATCTCATTTTTATCATACAAGGCAATCTGGCGGCCAAGGACCTTGTATTTAACTGAAGTACTTGAGAGTACTTTATCCAGAATTTCGGTGATCGATTTTTGGGTAACATCTACAGATACGGATCTGTTGACATCCACCTTTTCGTTGTAGAAGAATTTGAATTCACTTTGCGCTTCGATGGTCCGAAGGACATTAAGCAGCGTCGAGTTGTTTTCTGTAATGGTCAATTTTGTGGTCTGCGAATAGGTTTCGGCAGATAAACAGCTTAAAATTGATACAGTTACAATCAGAATAGTTAGTTTCATTTTTCTAAAAAATTGATAAAATATAGGCTGACTGCCATATTTTCGTAGCAATTTATTCATAACTTTGTAATTGGTTTAAATAATGTTTGTTTTTTAAATCGAATCTGGTTTAAAGGTGGGAACGGCCATTCTCACCTTTACTTTTTTGAATC
>Ga0209100_1001656_pt1 | contig 14839 bp, 13 predicted proteins | sample lystaG_FD_185480 | JGI IMG/M metagenome (GOLD analysis project Ga0209100, IMG submission 185480) | Glacier valley bacterial and archeal communities from Borup Fiord, Nunavut, Canada, to study Microbial Dark Matter (Phase II) -... | ecosystem: Environmental > Aquatic > Freshwater > Ice > Glacier ...
AACAACACTGGACGCAAAAGCTGATGGCCGCACCGTCGCTGATTGGACTGATAGATACTTACGGCATTGAGCTGATTCATCCGCGTCGGGAAGGACGTAGTGAACATCAAATCGGGCGCAAAGGGAAATCAAATTGGCGCTGGATTGTCGGCGGAAAACTATGTCTGTTGTTGAATCATCTCGGTTTGGTGGTCGGCTGGGCCTGTGATACCGCCAATGTCTATGACGGCACGCCGGCTGCTTTTCAAGCGTTGGTTGACGATGTTGCCGACCAAATGCTGGTGTTTAGCGACGTCGGTTTCGACAAGAAAGATTGGCATCCGACTAACCTAAAACTGTGTAAGCGCGGCGAATGGAATAGCCGTATGTTAATTGAAACCGTATTTTCCATGCTCACCACGATTTGTCATTTCAAAAAGGTTGGACACCGCGTCTGGACCTATTTTGAAAGTCGTTTAGCCTACACACTGGGTTTGTTCAACCTGTTGGTTCAATGGGATGGCCTCGTCATTGATGATGACGGCTTTGTCCCGCTTACTATTGCTGAGTTTTCACTTTAGAGAACCGCACCATTGGTTACTAGCCTAATTGTTTAGCCACACGATCAGCCCCTAAGCGTATAACACCCGGCCAGCCTTCTTGTCGCAAGGTAGTAACCATTTGCTTCTCATCGTCGGTTAGATCAACCTCGCCAATTTGACCGCGTGGATCATCGACTGCGCCGACCAAATAATCCAGACTTACCTCTAGCACATTGGCGATCATCTGCAATTTACCAACACTCGGATCAGTCAATCCAGTTTCATATCGATAAATCATGTTGAATGCGATTCCGCATTTGATCGCAAGGTCCCGTTGCGACAGTCCTTTCTTCTCTCTTGCTGCACGTAGATGTTCACTAATCAAAGGCGTACCCAAAATCTATGATAGGCTTGACAACTAACTCAATGTGGAATAAAATGTTTACAGATAGTGATATTCAAAATATTATTATCTGTAAACCGCAGCAGAGTTACTTTTAGACGAGAACTCTGCTGCTAGACAAGAAAGGTCCCTGTCCATGCCAATTGTACCTCAAGCGGCGTCTGCTTCATATTCCCACTTTCCGGCGCAAGCACAGCTTTTGCTGGCTGCGCCCCATATTGCCGGATTGCTTCCGGCGCGCGTGCCTTCGTCCGAAGTGCCGCCTCAACACGATGCACCGTTGCAGTTTATCTTCGATCGGCCTGCGCTGGCTGATCTGACCGATCAACAGCGCGAGCGTCTGTACGAGTCCGCCAATGTGCTGCTCGAAATCTCGATCGAATTCATGATCGGCGCGTTCAATGAGGATGCTTTGCGCGCGGCGGAAGTCATGTTCCATCGCGGCGTGGGCGGCAAATCTGCGATCCGTCCGCTTGGCCCCAAAGCGTACAATGCCGAACAGGATGCCGATCTGTTCACACTGATGGCGCGTGCCAAAGAAGCGCGGCCTATCACGTACACCGAAGCGCAAACGATCGTGAAAAATGCGTGGGCGCAGCGTAAAAGCGGTGAGGCATGAGCGCTGAACAGGAGCTGATCCTACAGCGCGTGATCAAGGCGCTCAACAAACGCTACAATCGCGTGAACGGTGATTTGTGCAGTGCGGTCGATGTGCTGGAAAGGCTCGGACGCAAAGTACGAGTGGGCGAGCCGGTAAACCGTGACATTGACGCCACACTGAGCTTGCTCATCAACGCGATCATCGACAGCACCGACCTGCAAAACTCGGTGATCGAGATGGTGCATGATCAACTTGCGCAGGCGGAGTTATCGAAAGAAGCCTATGCGCAGGGTTGGGACGCGCGTTTGGTGGATTTGCTGGCACGCGCCACGCCTGAAGAAGCGGTTATCATTCACGCGCTGCTTGTCGAGGAAGATACCGAAACGCCGTTCTGATTAAGAAAAACGGGTCAGGCAAGCCAGACCCCTACCAGGCTTCATTTGCGTAGGGGCTGTGGCTTGCCCAGCCCACCTGAAACGAATACCCTACCCCGGAAGGTCGGGAGTGAGGGTTGTAAGGGCAATCCGCGATTCGCGAACTATTTAACTTTGAGCACGGATTTTGGCGTGAGGCGAATGACTACCACATCGTCATTTTTCCACGCCTCTTTGAGCTTGTCCGCATCGATTTTATCGGTATAGCGATCAATCACGCGGTGCGTCACGACCTGCCCCGGATCGTCCTGAATCGCCAGATCGCCACGAAACATGTACCCCGCCTCCTCACCATTATCGCCGCCAATGGCAACCGCACCTTTCGGATTCGCCAAAGCGTTTTGCGTCTTGCGCGCCGTCCGATCGCTGATGAACACCACATCATCACCATCCAACATGAACCAGATCGGGACGTTGTGTGGGTACCCATCTTGTCCAATCGTTGAAAGGCGAGCGATCAAAGGTTTGTCGAGAAAAGCGCGGATAGCATCGTCAATCATGGTGTACCTCAAGTGGAATATGAGCGCGAACTGGTCGTACACATGTTACCGCATCTATGTTATAGGCGGAATATTACAGGCTGAACACCGCTTGAATGATATTGCGCTGACGTCCGGCCAAATCTGCGAATAATTGCGGCGCATCGTTGAACGGCACAATATCGGTGATCATGTGCTTGCGGATCGCGCTGCCATATTCGATCAACATTTTGAGCGTTTCATCAGCCAGACGTCGCCGTGTCCAGGCAAAGCTCAGGCCGCGCGGCACGCGGTTGATCTGCGCACAGCGAAGGCTCAGCCCGTTGTGATGAAACTCCTCACCGAGCCGCACATCGTTCGCGCCGTCCTGATAAAAGGCCAGATCGATCACCGTGCCCTGTGGTCGCAAGCTGCGAAAGGCGGTCGCCAGACTTGCACTTTGGGCGCGACACTGAAAAACAAAATCCGCACCGCGATCATTGCCGCCGTGATGCCAATGCTCTTTGCAATAACGCCATGCTTCAATCTGATTTTCGTCGATCGCCGTCAAGCCGACTCCTTGCGCGGCTGCCAGCCGTTTCGGATCGCGATCAGCAATGGCAACGTTGGCCGCGCCGTGGAAACGCGCTAACAACGCGGTCAGCAGACCAATGACGCCCGCGCCCATCACCAGGATATTACGCCCACGCACGCCATCCCCCAGATCGCGCACGTTCGCGCCGACCATATCCGCCGCCGCGTGCAGCAAGCCGTTAGCACAAATCGGCCCCATCTGATGAATATAAATGCCCAAAACCGGAGCAAGCTCATCCGGGATCGGCACAAATAATTCATACATCGGATTTGCCACATGGCCGGATTTGTGACCGTAGTTCATCGCCAAAATCTGACCTTCAGCGACTTCGGGCGTGCGGCTTTCGATCACGCGGCCAACTTCCATATAACCCAAAAATGGCATGGGCAAGTTGAAGGTGGGGCGACCCTGATTGAAAATGCCGAACTGCTCATCCCACTGCGAATGCAAATACGGGTTAGTGCCCTTATAGAAGGTGAGTTCCGTGCCTGCTGAAAGGCCGGTGTACATCGTTTCCACGCGGAACTGACCATGATCCGGCGGCGCTTCATCATATTCAAAAAAGTAGATTTGATTGGGACGTTCAACGCCGATCGATCGGATTCTGCGCCACTCAGACATGCGCCACCGCGTTTTCCAGATCGATGATACGCCCTTCATGGGCTGACTGATTCGCAGCGATCGTCAGGCGGTGCGTTTTGAGCGCTTCCGCATACGGCGCGCGAATATGATTAGCTTTGCCCAACACCGCATCGATAAAATCGCGATCTTCACGCATGAACGGATCGCCTTCCGCGCGGCGTATTGGGCGGCCATGTCCGTTGTCGATCATGATCTCGAATTCGGAAATTTCGATCGCCAGCGCATCCGCGAACAAATGCAGTTCGACGCGATGCCGCCAGTTCAGCAAACAGGTGGACGCCATGGTGCCGACCGCGCCGCTGGTGAATTGCAGCGAAGCGGTAGTCACGTCCAGAATGTTCAGATCAGGGAAGGCGGGGCGCTGCGTAGTACCGCCCATCGCGCTGACGCGGCTCACATCGCCCACCAGCAAGCGCGCCAGATCAAAAATATGCGTCGTTTGTTCGACCATTTGGCCGCCCGATTGTTCTTCACGCGCCCACCAGCTCGGCGGCGGCGTCGAGTCGATCCAATAACCGAGCGCCAAACGTGCCGGATTATCGCGCAGCAGGTTTTGCGCTTCTTCGGTCGTATCCAGATAACGCCAATGATAACCAACGGCGGTTACCAGCTTTTTCGCTTCAATGGCAGCGGCGATCGTTTCGGCTGTTTGCAGATCGGTCGCGAGCGGCTTTTCCACAAAAAACGGGATGTTGCGATCCACGAGCGCTTGTTCGATCGCGCCATGTGCAGACGGCGGCACACAAATATAGGCGGCGTCGATCGTTTCTTTGTCGAGCATTTCCGCGTAATTGGCGTAGGCTTGCGCGCCCGCACGTTCGGCCATCCCTTGCGCCCGATCCAGCGCCGGATCACTGAAGGCGATCATTCGTACATCGCCAAAACTTTGCAGGTCGTTAAAATGGCGTCCAGCGATTCCGCCAGCGCCGATGAATCCAATGCGTACCTGTTCCATGAAAACTCCAGAGTGAAAGATAAGAATGAAAAGATCGCCTCGGCCTGAAGACCGGGGCATTTCACGATATTCAGTTGCGGATACGGCAGATCGTGTCCCTACAACGCGTTCGATTGCCTGTAGGGACGTGGCCTGCCACGTCCGCCGTCCTACCGTATCCTGAATATCTACTGTGGCAGACTATTAGCGTCGCGCTGCGCTTTCGGTCAGCACATTGAAGCTTTCCTGCGGCTGCGGGAAGCCATCGGCAAGCGCGCGCTTATAAACAGCAGCGGTATCACGTGCCATACGCGCCGCGTTGAAGTTTTGCTCAAAACGAGTGCGTCCGGCGATTGCCCATGCCTTGCGCAGCGCGGGTTGTTGCAGAGCTTCAATGATCGCGCTGCCAAGTGTTTCAGCATCAGCAGCGGGCACCAGCCGCCCTTCAACCCGATCGGTGATCGCTTCAGGAATGCCACCCACGCGGGTTGCTATGACAGGGATATTGCTTGCCAGCGCTTCTAACATCGTCAGCGGCAGTCCTTCAAAGAGTGATGGCAGCACCAATAAAGTCGCTGCATTCAGCAGGTCATGAACATCATCACGCCAGCCGAGCAGCTTGACTCGCCCTTGCAAACCGCGCTCTGCAATTTGATCCTGCATAACCTGTGCCAAAGGTCCGTCACCCGCCCACACGAAATAGGCATCGGGACATGCGGTCAATATGCCAGGGATTGCATCTAACAAATAGGCGTGCCCTTTTTGTTCGGTGAGACGGCTGGCAGTCAGGATCAACTGCGCATTGGCGGGCAAGTTGAGATTGGCGTACACCTGCGACGGCTTGACCTTTGAAGGCGACACGCTGATCCCATTGCGCACCGTGCTGAGTTTTTCGGCAGGCACCCCGGCTTCGATAAAGCTGGCGCGCGCCTCATCCGATACGCAGATGATGCGGCTCGCTTTCGCCGCCAACTGGTCGTACAAAAATTTCTGATAGGGATCCGTCAGCTTGTACGGCAGATGCTCAGTACGGATGCAGATTGGCACTTCAGCAAAGTATGCGGCATAAAATCCGTCGTGACCTTCCCAACCAATGCCCGCATGACTATGGAAAATCTCAATGTCCTGATCGCGTAAAAAGTCGCGCAGCGCTTCCCACGGTTCGCGCCCCTGGCCGCGTACTTCTAAGGACAGCACCACAATCGGGAGTTGGCGAGCGCGCGTGAGAAATGCTTCATTGTGTGCGCTCGGTGGCATAACCAAAGTGATCGCGTGCGTTTTACACAACTCAGCAGCTAAAGTCAGCATATGCTCACCCAACCCTGACGCCTCAAGGCTATCGGTGAACAGGCATATGCGCGCGCCTACCTCGTCATGGATGATCTGACGGGCGCGCGTGATGTGATCGATTTGGTGCTGTTGGCGAGCACGCTGCACTGACTCGATCACGGTCTGCTGACGGTGAAGTTCATCAGCCAACGGCTGATACAGCGAACGATTGCCGCTTTCGTCGGCATAATCCCACAGCCCGTTGTGACAGTGCCGTTCATCATCCCAACCAGGGTGATTGAAGATCGGATACAGGCACAGCGCTTCCAACGGAATGCCGTTTTGGAGGGCAATCGCAGCTTCGCTCGCTATATAGCGCAGCCACTCAGGGCGCATCTCGTTTTCAATGCCCGTTTCAGCGATGAACATGGGCCGTTGATAACGCTCGTATACTTCCATCAGGATATTGTGAAATGGGCGATAAATCGGGTCGCGATAGTCGAGCGTTGGCCCGCCGTGAATCCATTGATTGTTCGAGTAGTAGTTGACGCCGATAATATCCAGGTACTTCTCTTGCCCGCCCACTTGCGGCCACAACGTACCGCGCAGCATATCCCATGCCTGATATTGCGCTACGCGGTGGCCTTCGGCTGCCCAGTGCTCATGAGGCCGATCGTGCGCGGTGTGAATGTGGATAATCGGGTCTACATGGACAATGCGCGCTTGTGGTAGCACATTCCAAAATGCCTCAATCCCTTCAATTGCCGCGCGTACCAGTTGCACTTTCAATTCAAAGCCGCGCCCACGCTGAAAGGGATTCAAATAGCCCGCATCGCCACCGCCCCATGAGAAAAATGAAATCTCGTTGATCGGGCAGATGAATGGCGTTTCATCCGATTCATCGGCCAGGAAACGCGCAAACGCTTCCGACAAACGGGCAAAGCGCGTTACAAATTGTGGCGTGAAAATATCGATGTCTTCCGGCCAACCATAATGGCACACATCCCAGATGATTTGCGTGCCAGCTTGTTGAGAGGCGCGCAGCATCGGCAGGACGCTGGAAAAATCATAATGACCGGGCGTCGGTTCGATCAGATGCCAGCGAATGCCGCCGCGCACGGTGCGAATGTCTTGCTGCTGTAAACGCCGATAATCCTGTAGTGCGAAACGATCATGGTGAATAGCGGTCAACATATCGAGGCGTTTGCCCCAACCTAGCCGATGTGATGAAGATTCGATGCCACCCATGAAAAAACTGCGAAATAATGGCTCAGCCGCCACTCGGGACTCCCTTGTTGTGTTAGAAAAAGCCGCTTACAAAAGCCCCACTTGCCGAGCGAACAGGTTCGGTAAGCAGAAAGGCACTCTGTGCAAAGAGAGTGCCGCCGTTTTACAAGAAATTTTGTAGAGGCGTTAAGATCGCGGATAAGTTAATTGTCCAGCGCGCAAGCTAATCAAGTTAGGTAACGCTGAGCATTCGACCCGCGATTGCGGTATGACAGCGCCGCATTCTATCATGCTGCACACGCTAACGCAAGGTGATAGTCGCGCACTGTTGCAAGTTGCCGATTCCAGGCGTGGTACGCTATGCTTTGTGCATCGTGTTTTTAAGGAGATTGTTTGTGAAATCACGTTTTAAGCAGCCCGCTTTGTCGGCGCTGGCAGCGATCGGTTTATGTGTTGCTTTTGTGTTGGGCACGCTCACTGCTGCGCCCACGCATAGTGTTTATGGTCAATCTAAAGATATTGAAACTGAATTAATCGACCTGTACAAGCAGGTCAACCCATCCGTGGTCAGCATTCAGGTGCGCATTCCAAACAGCGCCTCGTCGGATTTAGTGCCGCAAGATACACCGCACGCCGGCGTCACACCGCCGCCTTTCTCAGCAGGCGATGCAACTGGTTTCATCTATAACACAGATGGTTATATCGTCACGAATTCGCACGTTGTGCAGGATGCCGATCGGGTCGAGGTCACGTTTGCCGACGATACGACACTGACTGCCAAAGTGATTGGCATGGATCGCGATAGTGATTTGGCCGTGATTAAAGTCGAAACTGACAAATCACGCTTGATTCCGGCAACCCTGGCCGACTCCGACAAAGTGCAGGTCGGCCAGCGTGTCGGGGCGCTTGGCAATCCGTTTGGCTATAACAACAGCTTGAGCCAGGGCATCATCAGCGGCCTTAACCGTCGTCTGGACAGCCAGGCGGTCAGCAATGAAATTCCATATCAGATCCCAGGCATGATCCAGACCGACGCAGCGATCAACCCCGGCAATTCCGGCGGCCCGTTGTTCGATATGAATGGCGCGGTGGTTGGGATCAACACGTTGATCGAATCGCGCGTGCGTCAGTCGTCAGGCGTGGGCTTTGCAGTGCCCTCAAATTTGATCAAAAAGTTTGCGGCGCTGTTGATTAAAGACGGAAAAATCGATCACAGCTTTTTGGGTATTCAGGGCGGCGATCTGAACGCTGATGAAGCAACCCTGATCGGCATCGATCCCAATCAGCGCGGCGTGTTGGTCACTAAGGTGACCAAGGGCAGCCCTGCCGATAAAGGCGGGATCAAGCCGAGCAACGCACAAAAGATGCTTGACGGTATACCGCTAGACGTAGGAGGCGACATCATCGTTGCGGTGGATAAAATGCCCATTCACCACTTCGAGGATTTGTTGAGTTATCTGTTCAGCAAAACCGACATCGGCCAGACTATCACGGTAACGGTACTGCGCGACGGCAAGCAAGTTGATCTGCAAGTGACGCTGGAAGCACGCCCTCACTAACAGTCCGCCGCGCTAAAATTTATGGGTTGGCCCGGTCTTTAGGCCGGGTCTCATACAGAAAAAAAGCGTATTGCTCCATCTTCTGTATAAGTCCTGTCCCTTCAGGGCAGAGCATGATCTGCGCTACTGGTTGAAGATTTGTCAGCGTGGTCGTTAGCAAGTGGTTTATCAGTGAGCGTAGCGCCATCTACTGATAGAAGCGTTTCGTTTGTAGGGGCTTCACTGATAGGCGCTGCTTGCGGAGCGCGTGGGGTGGACAGCAATTTGTGGAGATCGATCAATAGCTGCGGAAATTGGACTGGTTTCGTCAGATAAGCGTCTGCGCCTGCACTGAGTGCTCTGTCTTTATCCACTTGCGTCGTGCGTGCTGACAGTATCAAGATCGGTAAATTCGCCGTTTGTGGAAAGCCGCGCAGACGGCGGCACACATCGTAACCTTCCAGATCGGGCAGCATCAAATCCAGAATGATCACATCCGGCGACTCGATTTGAGTCAGGACGATGCCGTCCTCGCCATTGTAAGCGCCCACCGTTTCAAAGCCGCTCATCTGCAAAAATGTTTGCAGCATATCCACAGTAAATTCTTCATCGTCAATAATCAGCACTTTAGGCATGTGTGATACTATGCACTTTCGCTGTACACTGCTTCATCGATCCCGCGTAACATATTAACCGCAAGCAGCGCCGTAAGCAAGAGCGCCACGCCAAAGCCGATAAAAACGATCCAATCGTCAGTGGTGCGGTTGAGCAGTTTCAATCCGAGCGGAGTAGCAAATCCTTTCAGCGCGAAACTCATTTCTTTGGTAACCAGCTTGATCAAGAATGCAGCCAATGCGACCGCGATTGCCAGCGGTGCTGAAAAGATCAGATTGAACGCGCCCTGAACGCGACCGCGATATTCTTCCGGCGGGATCGCCTGTACAAGCGTGCTGAGCACGGCACGCGCCACAACGACGCTAAAGCCGATTAACGCGGTGAACACGCACACAACCGCAAACACCGGATGCAAAATAAAGCCGAGCACCGCCAACCCATTGAGCGCCATTGCTGCGCCAACCAGTCGATTAGTCGGCAAATAGCGCGAGAGCTGGCGTATCAGAATGCCGCCAACGACGATCCCGATCCCCAAAATTGCAATGACCAACCCATATGCGCCCGCCCCAACGCCTAAATCATCGGTCAGATAGTTCAGCGCCAGAATCAACACCGCCCCGATCGATCCGGCCACCATGACGCTCAAGCCCATGATGTAGCGCATCGAACGAGTTGTCCAGATGTAGCGCAAGCCGTCGCGCAGTTCCTGCCACACTTCGCCAGCGGAATTTTGACTGGACGGCATCACGATCCGCCGTGGGATCTTCATGATGAAGATCATCAGCGCTGAGAACAAATAGGCCGCACCATTGAAGGCGAACGCTAACCCCGCCCCGAACACCTGAATCAGCACGCCTGCCATCAGTGAGCCGAACACCAGCGCGATTACGAAACCCGCCTCGATCAAGGCGTTTGCGGCGGCCAGATCGCGTTTGGGTACGATCGCTGGCAGCGCTGATGCGCGCGCTGGATAGAACAGTGTGCCTGCCGTGCCTGTCACCGCCAGTACGAGAAAGAACAACCACAGGCGCGATGGATCATTGTTGACGAGCAGCAGTGAAAATAAGGCAAGCCCGCGCGCCACATCGCCTATGATCATGACCAGCTTGCGATCCAGCCGATCGACTAACACGCCGCCGATCAAGCCTAGCCCGACCGTCGGGATCGCGTTAGAGAAGCCTAGCCCGGCGACCGCAATGCCACTGTTGCTGCCTGCCAGCTTGGTCACCACGGCGAGCGCCGCGATCAACGTGAATTGATCACCGATATAGCTCACCATCTGGCCGATCCACAACGGAACAAAATTGCGATTGGCGAACAGCTCGCGAATCGTTTTTCCGCTCAAGCTGGCTGCGACGGTGAGCGCCTCGTTATCGATCGCTTCTTCCGTCACGCTCGGCAGTGAAACAGGTTCAGGCATTTTGCGCGAATCGTCTGGCATAAATTAGGTAACCTCAGGCTTTGAGTTCGCTCTGATAGAAGCGATAACGTTTGTATTGATGGGCACGGACGCTTGCGGCAAATTGCTTCATGGGTTGGTTGACTTCAAGAAACCAGCCGTTATCAGTATCCCAATATTTCGGATGATCGACCAGCCCTTGAAACAGATCAAGGCATACCGCCGCGTCAATTCCCTTTAAGCGGTAGGCAGGTTTGACGCCAAACAGCAAAATACGCTGTCCGGTGATCGTCTGCTTACCCGTCAGCATTGGGCGAATTTTCCACCACCAGGCCGCTTTGAGCATGGTGATCAATTCGGGTTCGCCAGGGTGCGCGTAAGCTTTGAGCAGCACCTGATTCATATCGGGCAAGCCCAATACAAACGCTACGATCTCACCGTTGACTTCGGCAAAACGCGCCAGGCTCGGCTCAAAGTAGTCTTTAAGATCAGTGAACAAGTGATCCATTTCGTGATCGGTCGGTGGCACAGCACCCCAGTTATTCGCCCAGGCCACGGTGAATACTTCGCGCAAGGCTTTCAAATCGCCCTTGAGCGTTTTCAGGGTCGAGTCGCGCACTTTGACGCCGTATTTTTGTCTGGTTTTTTCAACCACACGCACCAATTTTTCTGGCATTCCCTTACCGTCTTCGCCTGCGAGCAGCTTGGGATTCGAGTACCAACTCTCCACATCCATGACCTTAGCGAAATTCAGGCCGCTTTCTTCAATCAAATGCTGGTAATAGGGCGGATTGTACGGCATCAGGATCACCGGCTGCGAAAAATCTTCGATCAACAATCCACATTCGTCATTCAAGGAGAAGTTAGCCGGGCCGCGCACCGCCGTCATGCCCCTGCTTTTGGCGTAATCCATAGCGGCTTGCAAAAGCGCTGTTGCCGCCTCGTGATCGTCTTCACACTCAAAAAAGCCGAACCAGCCAAGCTGCTCGTGCCATACGTCGTTATGCCGTGGATTGATGAACGCCGCGATCGTGCCGACGGGTCGCGCACCGCGCCACGCCACATAATAATTGCCTTCCAGATATTCCCACGATGGGTTTTTCGTCTTATCAAGCAGATTCATGCGACCCGAAAGCAGCGGCGGCACCCAACGGGGATCATTTTTGTAAAGTGTCCACGGAAACTCAAAAAACGCTTTCATATCACCGGATTTGAAATTCCGCTCATCTTCAACTTTACGAACGCTAACGTCTGACATAGGCGTGCTGTCCTCTCTTGAAAAACTACTGAACACAGTGTACCGAAAAATCAGCGCAAATGCCCCTGCCCTGATCAATGCTCGTAGCAATCCCAAGCCGCGCGCAAAGTCAGCTATAATCGATCCAGCCTTTACGCATTTCCACCTTTTACTTTGCCAAGGAACACGCCTTTGGATCGGATTACTTCCCGCCGCCGCAGTCCTGCCTTGACACTGCTGATCGCGTTTCTATTGCTTGGCGCACTGCTTCTGCGGTTGTGGAGCATCAACAAAGAGTCGTTTTGGGCGGATGAAGGTTGGACGATGCTGCTATCGCATGGTCCGTCCCTTTCACAGGTGGTGCAAACGGTCGCTGACGATCAGCATCCACCGCTTTATTTTGCTTTGTTTCATTACTGGAACTTGCTCACGGGCAGTACGGAATTTGCTGCGCGGCTGTTTTCGGCGTTCTGGTCGGTGATCGGCGTGGCGCTCATTTATCGGCTCGGCGCTGATGTGTTTTCACGCCAAACGGGACTCCTCGCGGCGTTGATTTTGGCGTTGGCGGACAACGATATTATGTTGGCGCAGGAAACACGTCAGTACACGCAAATGGCAGCGTTAGCCGTGTTATCCACCATTTTCTATTTGCGCTATATACGCCATGCCAACCGCGCAAACGGGATCGGCTGGTTGTTATCAAGCATTGCGCTGATGTACACGCACTACCTTGGCGCGTTTATATTGCTCACACAGCTTTTGCATATCCTGCTGATCGTGCGACCGTTTCGGCGCTGGCCGGATTTAGTCGTGCGCTGGACACTGATCGGGGTAGCATGGCTGCCGTGGCTGTTCGTGTTCATCGAACAGAGTTTGATTCGCTATACGCGCGCTGTCTTTTTTCAGTCTGGGATTCCCAATTCGCCGCAAACGTTCATCGCTCTGCGAACTGATCTGTTCGGCGCGCATTTCGGTTTGATGGTGGGTCTGCTGCTGTTCGGGTTGATCTACGTGAGCTATCGCGCTGGCGTTCCGGCGGTGAGGCTGCGCCCGTTTGCGCCAACGATCTATGTGCTGTTATGGGTTGTGCTGCCCATTGCGATCATCATCGCTATCAACAGCCGCCGCGAAATTCTGACGCTGCGTAACTTTCTGCTGATCACGCCCGCTATTGCGCTTTTAATCGGGCATGGGCTGAGCAATATTGAGCGTACGGCGCGTACTTTGTTGGTCATTGTGATCGTTGGTTTCAGCCTGACCACGCTGGACTCGTATTTCATCAAACCGCCGTGGCGTCAGGTTTCGCAGGATATTATGCGCTACCGCCTATCCGACGAACCGATCATTATGGACGTGTGGGTGGATGATTTCGCGCTGCGCTATTATGTCGGGCGCGTGCTCAATGCGTATCCGGCAGCGCTGCCGCTCATCTCGGTGCATGAGTGGTTCGACACCTACAAAGATCAGTTCTTTGTGCGGCTGACCGATTACCTGAAAGGTAAGCCGTCGGTATGGCTGGCCGATTGGAGTAACGATCAGGATGGCGTTTTACGCTTGTTGACCGATCAAGGATTCGTGCAAACGGCGCTGCAAACCGAAACGCATCTTGAAACGAACGTTATCCGCGTGTACCGTTTCGATCGGCAGCCAACTGCGCCACCGATCGTTAAATTTGCCGATAAGCTGGCGCTGCTGAAAGTGAGCTATCCGCAAACGGTTCAGCGCGGCGATACGCTGCCCGTCTCGTTATGGTGGTCGGTGCTGAACGATCCGGCGCGCGATTACAGCGTGTCGGCGTTTTTGCTGAATGCCAGCGGCCAACTGGTAGCGCAGCACGACGGCTCACCGTTGGACGGCAAATCGCCCATGAGCGGGTGGCACGCGGGCGATTTACGTTTTGATCAGCCGCACATCGCGATCCCGGCGGATATGCCCGCCGGAACGTATACGCTCGGCCTCAAAGTGTACTGGTATGCCGATCCGAAGCCGCTAGCTTTCACGGGCATGAATGGCGATTACCCGATTTTGGGCACGCTGATCGTTCAGTGATCCGAGCGAGTGATCCGACTGAGCGATTACAGCTTTGCCAGAAAATCTTCGACGGTTTCTTCCGGCGTCAGCCAATCGCCGCCCAGGTTCAAGCGCAGCGCCTCCTGATGCTTGATCAGCCAGGCGTACAGATCGGCTTCAGTGCGACCAGGGAAATAATCGAGCACTTCGTACTTGCGGATCAGCTGGATCAACGGCATGTACACGGTATCGTACCAACTGGCAACTGCTTCGTCATAGGTGGCGGGTCGCTTCTTTTCAACGCCCATGAAATAGCGGTGAACGTCGATATGTTCGAGCAATTCGCGATAACGCGCCGGTTCGGTGAGCTGAACGCTGCTGCCGGGGCGCAAGGTGTCGAGGTTCGTTTTACGCAAAAAGTCCGCGTAGCCCTCTTTGATCAGCAGATCATCGGGCTGCGTGTTCGCGTCGATCGGCACGGCGGTGGGCAATTCCGTGACGTAAGCTTCGATCGTGTTAGCGCCTAATTGTCGCGCCACTGATACGCGATGATTGCCATCAATCACGAAAAACACACTGCCCACCTTGTACACATCGATCGGCGGGAAGCCGGACGGCCCACGCGCCATTGCGTCCAGCCGCTGCCAGCGTGAACGGATGGCGTTGGTGCGCGGCAAAAACGATCGCGTAAAATCTTTGTAGCGTCCGACGCTGCCGACGATCTTATCGAGATCGATCTCTTGCAGACCGATGTAACGTTCATCACGTAAGCGCAGGCGGCTTTTGACTTCCTCGAAGCGCAGCAAATCGATCGAGCGTCCGGTCAAAAAGCCCCATACTTCTTGCCAGAAGGCCGACATACGCGCTTTGCCAAAGTTGCGGAACGACTCCGCAACCGATACCGAGCTATCTGGATCCATTAGGCTGTACTCCTCAGCGTGCTTGTTTTGGTCGTG
>Ga0209100_1001658_pt1 | contig 14821 bp, 12 predicted proteins | sample lystaG_FD_185480 | JGI IMG/M metagenome (GOLD analysis project Ga0209100, IMG submission 185480) | Glacier valley bacterial and archeal communities from Borup Fiord, Nunavut, Canada, to study Microbial Dark Matter (Phase II) -... | ecosystem: Environmental > Aquatic > Freshwater > Ice > Glacier ...
CGTGCATAAAGCCTACGCTTCCTGCGCGATCTAGAAGGGATTCGAACCCTCGCCTTCCACCTTGACAAGGTGGCGCACTTTCCGCTGTGCTACTAGACCAGATACCCTCTAGCGCGATCCTCTACTTACCGTCAACCACGACGATTTTCGAAGAACGTCTATACGAGGGGGTGTTAACCGCCGCCGTTTCCCTTACCTACCTCCGGTTGGTTTAGACCGGCACCCGTAAGAGTCTCTCCCTCCTATCCACAGGAGACGGATCACCTTTGTTGGAGAACAACCCAGTCTGGCTAGCGCTAGCCGTCATGGACAGAGGCGTAGGGTTCGAGCCATGCCTGGCTCGCCTTCTCCGCGTTCCGCACGCTTTCAATGGCTCTGCGGAAGTTCTCCTTCGTACACCCGGAGGGATTCGAACCCCCGTCTGGCGCCGTGTAAAGGCGCTAGTCTGACCGCTGACGTACAGGTGCATATGTTGTGAATATGAGCGTGCGCTCCAGTGCGTAGGGGCTCATATTCAAACGCACTCCCACGAGGACTCGAACCTCGATGTACCGGTTAACAGCCGGATGTTCTGCCATTGAACTATGAGAGTAATGTGAGAGACGGGATTGGTTACCCGCACTAGGTTGTCAGCATTGGTATGTGTGAACCTAGATCATATGGTGGTGTCCCGTGCCCGAACCCGAGGTTGATTCCCCGGCTGTTAATCCCCTACCTGCTCAGCAGTTGCCCCTGCAAGTAGAGGGCTTCGAACCCACATGTACCTTCCTCCTTCCGACAGGAGTCTTCGGTAACTCTCACGCCTCGGCGAACCGAGGAGTCTTCGGGTTGGCGACCTCGACCGGAACGCGCAAGCGACACGCTCCGCCTGGACCGGACTGTCCACCAACCAAGTAGTCCCACGGAGACTCGAACTCCGATTACCGCCTTGAAAGGGCAGCGTGCTTGCCGTTACACTATGGGACCAGATGAGCGAAAGGACTTCCTTCCTTCAACGAGGGTTTCGGCTCCCCCGAATCGCGATACTCCCTCACAGGATGACACGCCCCCGAGTTACAACACTCGGACTGTTACTACGGCTCCATCCAGGCAGGTTACCCCTCAGAAGCAGTAGGCTCATGTCGTACCGCGTGCGCTACACCCTAGGCTGACCACAGGTGTTATTACGCGACGCTCTAAAGGCATCCGTCGATACCTTCGCGATCCTGACGGGACTTGAACCCGCGACCTTCACCTTGACAGGGTGACGAGCACTCCAACTGCTCCACAGGACCATAGATGTTGAGAGAGTTTTTGTAAGCCCCCTACGCCTCACCGACGTAGCAGAGATTTTGTTTGCGGCATGAACCACATTGTCGCTCCGGGAGTCACCCTGCGACATCTTCTCTCAATCCCGATACAGTGACTAGCCGTACCGAGGGTGTTCCGGGAGTAGGAATCGAACCTACGACTTCCTGATTCAGAGTCAGGCTGCTAATCGCCAACAGAGCACCCCGGAATAGATACCCCTGTAAAGTCGGAGTGCCACCTTAGAGCCGCATGCAGGACTCGAACCCAACATCTCTCTACAGAGCCCATGAAGCCCTGATCACTGAGTGCCTTATTCCCTTTAGACTAATGCGACATGATTACTGCGTACCCCAGGTGGGACTCGAACCCACGACTCGCGGATTAAGAGTCCGCTACTCTGACCAACTGAGTTACTGAGGCATTGCCTGGTTTACCAGGCGTTTTACTGCGTACCCCGCGCGGGACTCGAACCCGCAAACCCGTAAGGGCAGGGCATTTTGAGTACCCCATGTCTGCCATTCCATCACCAGGGCAAAGAGTCCGAGATGCAACTTCCTAGCGACTCGGGTTAGGTACATTGTCTCGATGTGGCTTATGCCTGATCGAGTATGCACATGGAGAGGATGACGGGATTCGAACCCGCGTAACCCACTTGGAAGGAGGGCGCACTAACCGCTGTACTACATCCCCATGATGCTAGTCCCAGGTTCCCCAGATAGGAGTTCCTTCGTTGTCATGCAAACTGATTGATCTCAAACTCCCTTAGGACTGGTCCACCAGAAAACTTGGTTCGCCTGCCGGAGGTCATCGCCGTACTTGCGCACGGTGGGATGCCTTTCCTGAGCCTGTGAGTCAACCCGCAGCCCAGTGATTTTCTCAACTGTCTGCATGGTTCGACTAGCCTTCCCCGCCTCTGTCAAGAGACGGGGGATTTGGCTTCCACTATTGTCTTTTCAATGTTCAATGTGACTCCGAAGAGTCTCTCTGACTTGCTCCTATGAGCATGCCCACTTCTTCAAGATGACCAAGTTTCGCATCTACTTCCACTCCCCTGCACTCTGGCAGGTTCCTCGTAGAAGGTGTGATCCTTGTTAAGCCATCCGGTTGAAGCGTACACCACTCATATTCACTTGTCAAACGCATGCCCTGAGGGAGTCGAACCCTCGCCAACGGTTTTGGAGACCGCCATGCTCCCGTAACACCTAGGGCATATATTCAGTTGTAACAGATACAAAAAACCCCCGGTAGCCTTTGGCTCCGAGGGTTCTAGTTGTTCGACTACCGAACTAGAAACCCCCGCTGCCGATGGCATCATTCACTGGGTTTCCCCAGGTGAATGAACCCGACAAGAGAGCATACCCCTGCTTGGGGCACGCTTCTAGAGAGGTCTGGTCTTGACGCATCAGATGACTTGCCATTTCCTTCACTCCCTTCGAGAGAACTTCGGGTCGCTTTGCCTAGTTGCTCGGCGACTTGTAGAACTACTGTAGCACATGCATGCTGCGGTGTAAACCCCCGTCATTTGCATTCCGGGTACATCGTAACATTCAGTGTCTAACAACATGTCTATCGGCATATTCCGGCGAGCGATTAACTTGCGTGCGGCTGGTATGGCTCTCATCGAGCGCGTATGCCTATTTACCAGGAACTATGCGTCCATCACCGAGATAGAACTCTTGCCCCTGGCGGCAAACGTATTTGCGTAAGCGGTATTAGAGTAGCCTTCTGCGACGAGCCTGACCTTGCTACCCCTGAGCAGCACGAGTGCGTTGTCTCGAACGTCAGCCCACACCTTCCAGTCGTCGTCGTGGGCAAGAAGCACCGACTTGCGAGTTCCGCCAAACTTGCTCGGTGAAGTGCGGACCACCTCAATCGTGAACACGGCGTCGATCCCGTTAGATAGTGCGGCGGCGATGCTTGCTCGGCGCGCGTCGGCGTGAGCGCGATACTCGCGTTGGCGAAGTGAAGTGGCAAGGCTCTCTTTCGCTTGAGTAATCTGTCGAGAAGATAGCGTGCCGGAGTCCATCAAGAGTCGAGAGTAGCGACGTACGTCCACGCTCTCCCATTCTGCGATCTCTTCAGCGTAGGTAAGCCATGCAAGTTGGGGGTGTTCGGATACGAGACTCTCAACTCCGCGAGCAACACGCTCTGAGCGCTCTGCGGCGTGAGTAAACGCATCCGTCTCGCGTTCCGCGAAAGTCCTCGTGTCCACCTCTACTGATCCGCCATGACGTTCAACAGTGGCGCGGTGACGAAGATCGGCGAACTGATCCCTCGTGAGAGCGAATCGGTTGCCGAGGCACTGCTCTCCAACGAAGATGTACTCGTGAGACGCGGGGTGCTTAAGGAGCGCTACATACCTTAGCGCGGTGCCACAGTGCCCACAGTGCGAACTGTTTCCATGACCAAGAGAGAAACCATCCGACGCGAGAAGCAGTTCGGATGCCTCAATGCGCAACTTGTCGTCCGAGTGATTGTTGTCGGCTACGAGAACGAGCGAGTACTCCTGGGGATCGAACCCCGGAGTTGACGGGCGGTGGATGTCCTGGCGCTTCACTTAACTCATACCTCTTCCATGTTCTCTATCTCTAGAGTAGCACGATGGTGCGACACTCGCCTACGCGAGATTGATCTGAGCGCGAAGATTGTTGGCGATCACGGTCAACGCTTCGATGTCTCGATTGATTGAACGCACGAGGCTCACTACTTCATCCGCCACTGCGCGCTTTACGAGCATAGTGCCGTATTCGTTCTCAGTTTCGATATCAACGACTGCGGCGCGAGACTTCTCCGTTCCTCCCGAGAGTCCAATCATCACACGCGAGCACTTGCGCCGGTATGCGACCTCTGCGGTGGTGGCTTCGCGCTGTGCCTTCGCGAGAGAAGACTGCGTGGCGTTCAGCGCAACCCTGGCACGATTGATGTCACGATTGATTGCCGAGAGTTCTTCATAGTCTGGCATCTCCGCGTCGAGGCGGTAATAGACGTTCACTGCATACTTGTCAGGGAACTGCACCTCTGAGGGTGTCGCGTATCCACTTGAGTCGATGCGCTTCCCGTCCGAAGCAACGGGGCTACTCCCTCGGCGAGGCGCGGAGTCTCCGCTTGAATCAGAAGACGACCTACTGCCGGAAGTTTGCTTAGGAGATTCGCCCTCACTGCTTTCAGGTGCGCTCATTGAACCATCCTGTTCGCTTGGGGGAGTATTTTCATCCCAGGGCATAGGGTCGACCATAGTTGAATGGTATCACACAACCTATACGTGCCTATTTCATCAAGTTCGAGACGAAGTCTTGAACTCCGGGGACTTGATAGAAGACGAGGAATCCCGTGAGCACCGTAAGTGCGGGGAATAGGAATACCTTCTCGAAGGTACCGCCAGCCTTGATTCGCATAAATGAAGGCAGGGTCACGTCATACCAACGCTTTCCGTGAATCTTGAGTGGAAAGAGAAGAGGAACGCCCATCTTTGTGATGAGGTCTCCAAGTAGATGCATAAACCATCCGAGACCAACGCAGGCGCCGATCCAAGGGTAGGTCTGATCCTCGGGAAGGAAGGAAGCGATCACTAGCGTGACGACTGCCGACACTGCCATCATGACGTATGATCCATACTTTTTCTTCGCCTTCCTAACTTGTTCGAACAATCCCGCCAAGGCTAGATGCGTGAAGATGAACATGACGATAAGCGAGGAAATCTGCCCCCAGGTGAATGTGTTACCCCTGATTTCAACTGCGCCGCCGAGTGCTCCAAGGAACGACACAAGAAGAGCCATTGCAATGGCTACGATTCCGGTGTGGAAGAGGGTTCTGTGCCCATTGCCCTTAGGTTGGTCATATCGAGTTCGCGTTGCGTTGTAAACCGTGAGAGAAAGAGCGTTCACTGCTCGATGGAGCGGCTTTCCGATGAAGCCGAACGAGTTAGTGACGGTACTAGTAAAACTGTCAAGGTCTGCACCTATCGCAGCGCCTGAGGTGATGAGCATACCCATCACGAAAACCGCTGGAGACTCGGTGACGAATGTTGCGGTGATCGTACCCGCAAAGGAGGCGGCGGAAAGGTAGGCGGCGGCGCCACTCATTGCGTGCGTAGGACCCATAACCATAGACGTTCACTCCTTGGTGACTAGCAGTCTGACAATCTCTATCTTGCATATCGTACCATCGTTACCGTTCAACAGCAAAACCTCACCTGCTTGCAAGTGAGGTTTTGCTTATTAAGCCTATGGGGAACTAGGCGTTAAGTAGGTCATGCAGGAACGGCTGCTCTAGCAACCAGTCCGACAGCGAACCAACCCAGCCAGACACGAGGTCATATACCGCAGAGAACGCGGCGATAGGATCGCCTCCGAACAACTTCCACAGAGTGACGACGACGACGGCAATGACGAAGTACTCGCCTGCTTTTCTCAACATGTTCTATGACATCCTTTCCGTGTTGTTTCTATCGGACAGAGAGAGGCAGTGAGCATGCTCAACCAGCACTAACGAACAACAACTGAAACGCCAGCAAGTTCACCAGCGCTCACGCAGTATTCAACGAGCGAATCGTTGACCTGTTGCCACTCGCGAACACTACCTTCAGACCTCACACGCTGGACTACCCACTGGGGCACTCCATGAGAGGAGAGGAGGCGCACGATACTGTCTACGTCCTCCTCACTCAAGTACGACTGGTGGATTGTTGTGCGGACTTCGAGGTCAACACCTGCCGCCAGGATGGCTTCCAAGGAGTCGAGAATCTTCGCGGGATTCACCTGTGTCTGCACGACCGAGGAGTATCGCTCAAAAGAGGTTTTGATGTCTAGACCAAACCAGTCAACCAGCCCTTCGCTCAAGAGAGAGCGAACCCGCGCTGGATACACGCCCGAAGTATGAACTCCAACGTCGAATCCGAGTTCCTTGATATCGCGCGCTGCATCAATAAGAGCCTCCTGTCGAGTTGGCTCACCACCAGAGAAAACGAATCCATCCAGAAGGTTCTTACGTGAATGCATGAAGTCTAAGACTGTGAGCCACTCTACCGAACCAGATTCCTGAGGACTAATGAGGGCAGGGTTGTGGCAGTAGAGGCACTCCCAGGGGCATCCTTGGGCGAATACGGTGGACACCAGGCGACCGGGGAAGTCACAACTTGAGAACTTCGCCCAGCCGCCTAGTTGAATGGACGTCATTACGCAAACGTGCTTTCCTGGGCTGCCTTCTCCTTGAACGAAACACGCTCGGCATATTCGCCCCTTTTGCCAATATTGAAGGAGGAGACTGGTCGAAAATATCCCATTACGCGGCACCAAACCTCATTTGTCTCTGAGCAAGTTGGGCACACTTTGTGCTCACCTGCGATGTATCCGTGATTCGGGCAGATAGAGAACGTCGGCGTGATCGTGATGTATGGAAGCGCGAAGTTCGAGAGAGAACGCTTCACCAACTGCTTGCAGGCTTCAGCATCAGAAACGCGCTCCGGCATGTAGAGGTGAAGCACTGTTCCTCCGGTGTATTTGCGCTGAAGGTCGACCTGCTCCGAGAGAGCCTGGAACGGGTCCTCTGTGTATCCAACTGGCAACTGCGAGGAGTTTGTGTAGTACGGCTCGGCGTCAGTTCCAGCCTGGATAATGTCCGGGTAGAGCCTGCGGTCTTCCTTGGCGAAACGGTACGTTGTACCCTCTGCCGGGGTTGCCTCAAGGTTGTACATGTGACCAGTCTCTTCCTGGAACTCCACCATGCGCGCGCGGATGTGATCGAGGACGCGTACGGCGAACTCGTGACCCCACTCGTCCGTGATGTCGTGGGCGTCGTAGGTGAAGTTACGAATCATCTCGTTGACGCCGTTGATGCCAATGGTCGAGAAGTGGTTACGTAGCGAACCGAGGTAGCGCTGCGTGTACGGGAAGAGACCCTGGTTGATGTAGTACTGAACAACCTCACGCTTCTTCTCAAGCGATTCCTTCGCAAGGTTCATCAACTCGTCAAGACGAGCAAGTAGCGCCGTCTCGTCGCCCTTGTGGGTGTATCCGAGGCGCGCCATGTTCACAGTGACAACACCGATGGAACCAGTCTGCTCGGCGGAGCCGAAGAGACCGTTACCGCGCTTGAGGAGTTCCCTCAGGTCGAGTTGAAGGCGGCAGTTGTGCGTGATGAGCCCATTGTTTAATGTAAAGAGATGGTCATCGTTCGCGACCTCGAAACAGTAGAGGTCAGTTCCTTCGCGTGGTCCTTCGTTAACAATGTCAACAATCTCAGAATACGCGGAGTCGCGAGTGGGGAGTCGATCACCGACCTGAAGAAGCGATGCTTCCTTATTGGCAAGAGTGCCCCCAATCAAGATGGGCTGTAGATGATTCACGCCCATGCGTGTCACTGATCCATTAGCCAATGTGATCGCAAGAATGTCGGTCATCTGCTGCTTTGTTGGTTGAGCGGAAACCCACTCATTATTGCTGTCTCGTACTTCGATCTTCATGGTGGTTAGTTTCCTTTCGTGAAACGGTAGATTAGATGACCTGCATCGTTGATTCGGTAGAACTTATTGCTATTCATAACTTCTCGCTGTGATAGAGACCGGTCGGCGTCAGGGAAAAGTCGGTAGAGTTTCCCTTGGGATAGAGTGGTCGTTTTATGCGCCTCTCCGGTAACAATGTGTGCATAGTAAGCGTTAAGACCTGCTACACGATCTTCTACGAAGCCAAGTTTCAGATATACATCGCCATGACCTAGGGATAGGTCGGCGTAGGTCATTACCTCACGCACGTCGGGATTGCTTTTTAGAAAGTGCTTGAAGAGTCTAGAGGCTCCACCAACGACGATTCCATCAGAAGCGAGCCGAATAATCTCCATCACATTACTGGCATTACTTCTACGGAAACGTGCCTTACTGAAGGTCATTACCATACATAGACGGTCATTCGAGTCTACTAAGCCGTAGCGAATATTTCCAACAGCCTTCCCTCCCTGAAGGTGCTGAGTCGCGAGAAAGTCTTTAGCCTCGCCTGCACTCAGGGTGACGATTCGACACTGACGTGCAAATACTCGTGTCGTCTCCATTTTGAAGGCGGCGCGGAGAATGTCGATTATTCTGTCAGTGTCATACCAGTCAAAAATCTGGATGAGTCGCCATCCGTTTGCATATGCGTCAAGTGCACGGTCGCGGTGATATGTAGTTGACACTGCGTGACCGCCGCCGAAGAACCTTGATGCGGGTGTCACTTGGGTTGAATGTGTGATCGTTGGGTTTATATCAATCGCTATTCGATATTCCGGGAAGACCAAGTCGGCACGATTGCGCTTGTTGGTAAATATACGCCCTTCGTGTTCTGCTTGCACTCCTAGTTCCTTGGCAATAAGGTCAGCCCAGTCGCTATTTACGATGCTGCGGTGCCATGTGATATTCGACTCGTAGTTAAGTTCTCGCAGAACATGGAAGGTGCGCGACTTCGATAAGCCAAGAAGAGAACAGGCGCGCGCGAACGTCATCTTCTCACCCTTCCAAGAGTCGAGTATAGCGCGAGCAGATTCAAGACGCTTAGAGCGTCTTTCTGACTGACGGGTATGAGCGAGCGCTTTCACTTCGCGATGAAGAATAGGACTCACTTCTCCATACTTCTCCATTACGGTATTCAGAGTCTTCGACTTCACTGTGTCCGATTGAGAAGGTGATTCATATCCGTAGCGTTGAAGGTTCGTCGCGATAATGCGTGCTCGAACTTCGGGTGACTGTGCCGCACGCTTTACGCCATAGCGTTCGAGATTAGATTTTTCGGACTTGGCTTTAACTGCCTCAGACTGGAAGACGTTGTTAACCCCATAGCGCTCCTGGTTTGTTCTGGCGCGCGCTAGGACAATCTCTTCGCGGCGCTTAGAATCATAGGTCCACGTCTTGCGAGGACGAAGTTGTGCTTCTTTTGCCGAACAATCAGAAGAGCAGTATGAGCGGGCACGAGAAGTAGGGCGTAAAAACAACTCTTTGCATGATGTACACCTGAAAAAGTATCCGCCCTGTGCATCTAGGATTGGACGAATGGCACTTGTCGGTAAGCCAAGTTCGCGAAGGCGTACGAGAACTTCAGGGTGAGTGTGACCCGAAAACGCGAACGCTTCAAGTAAATCCTGCCGAGAATCCATTACTACCTCCGATGACAACATAATGAGCGTACCTTACTCACCTTCGTGCATAAGTCGATACACTTCACTAATGGATAATGTCTTCTCGACTCCGTCAATACGAACATCTACAAGAGTCTCCGGCGCCATTGGGCACATCGAGCGAACATCTCCAGGTTTGAGATCGGACAAAATGAAATTCTGGAAGTAAGGCGTGCCGTACTTCGCGGTCATCTCGAAGAGTAGGTTCGAGTTCTCGCTATCCCAGTCAAAGTCCTCCGTGATGTTGTACGTAGGGATTGGGAAAGTGAAGATGCGTCCAAGAGCGTCACCCTTCGTCATGATTGAGATGTAGGCGCGGTTAATCATGTCCATTTCGACTTGGAGGTCACCATAGGTGAAGTCCACCTCTTCGCCGCCGATGAGGGGAGTCTGCGACCTCAAGTCTTCCGGGCAGTTCCAGTCGAAAGTGAGGTTCGTGAATGGGGTTTGCGTTCCCCAGCGCGAAGGCACATTGAGGTTGTAGATGAGTTCCTGAAGGTTCTGCTCGACCTCGCGGTACGAGAGGTTGTCCTTGCGTACAAATGGTGCCATGTAGGTGTCGAAGGAACTGAAAGCCTGCGCGCCTGCCCACTCGTTCTGGAGCGTGCCGAGGAAGTTCACTACCTGACCGATTGCAGAGGAGAAGTGCTTCGGGGGAAGGGAGTCAATGCGTCCTGGGGCGCCATTGAAGCCCTCTTCGAGGAGCGTGCGGAGCGACCAGCCCGCACAGTAGCCACCGAACACGTCGAGGTCGTGGATGTGGTAATCACCGTTGCGGTGCGCCTCGCCGATCTCGCGCTTGTAAACCTCAGAAAGCCAGTAGTTGGCAATGACCTTTCCTGACACGTTGAGAATCAAACCACCGAGAGAATACCCCTGGTTTGCATTGGCGTTAACGCGCCAATCTGAACGATTTAGATACTCTCTCACCGAGGCTCCAACATCCACCGTAACCGGCTTGCGCACGCCCTCTGGAGAGGAGAATAGTTCGAGGTCGTTCGCGTCGATGGTCATGTGTTTTCCTTTTCTGAGGTGTTCGAGTGGTCATAAAATCCAGGGCATAAATGCTCTTGGGGGTCCTTCTTTCCTATCGACTCGCTAGGCGCTTTGACTATTACCCCATGTAGTCGCGCTTCTCCTGAAAGTTGGCGAAGTCGTAGTTTTCGTTGAACGTGTCGGGCTCTGCTCGGTACTGCTTCTTGGCATCGTGCAATCCAAGGCGCTCGCGCTGACGCTCAGGGCGACGGTGGAAAAACTTGATGTAGTCGCTGTCGGGAGTGTCGTCACAGTAGTACCTGTCGTATTGCTTGATAGTGCGGTACACACAGTTCAACTCCATGTACTCATCCTCATTACTAGGAGTCTTATCAATGTCGCAATCGCCCCTAATGTAATAGCGGTAGCAGTAGTGGACTGCGATACGTCGATAGGTCGTGTCGTATGACGCAACCCAGTATGGTCGATCCTTGTCTGTCCGTGACATGGCTTACGCCTTTCACGTGAGAGGCTACTATTTTGCTCGGCGGGAATGCCAAACATGTGTCCTACTCACCTAAAAGTCGTGTGGCAAGCACATTGCACGTCCTCTCGTTTCTTCGTTCTAGTTGATCCTGAATAGGCTATCGGAACGATCCTCTTGAGCCATAGGACCTAAGGTCTTCACCTCTAGTCTAACAGGTTGGCTACAACCCGAAATGACGACTACTTATCGTCGTCTTCCCAGTCCCAGTCTTCGTCGGTCGTAGCCTCGTTGCCGCCAACGAAGTAGGTACCGGTGGATGAGAAGAAGTCGTGCGTCTCCGACTCTAGGGTGAGCGACGAAAGGATGACTGGGTTGACGTCGGTCTCGTCCTTAGCGAAGAGGGGCTCGTATCCAAGGTTCATGAGAGCCTTGTTCGCGTTGTAGCGAAGGAACTTCTTCACATCCTCCGTCAGCCCTACCTCATCGTAGAGGAGTTCCGTGTAGGCAACTTCGTTCTCGTAGAGTTCGAAGAGGAGGTCGTGCGTCTGAGTCTCCAGTACTGCTCGCTCATCGGGCGTTAAAGACTTCAATCCTTGCTGGTATTTGTATCCCACATAAAATCCATGCACCGATTCGTCGCGAATGATAAATCGGATAAGGTCGGCAGTGTTCGACAACTTCGACTTGCTCGACCAATACAGCGGAAGATAGAAGCCGGAGTAGAAGAGGAATGACTCAAGGAGGGTCGAGGCGATCTTCTTCTGAAGCGGGTGTGCCATGTCTTCGTAGTACGACATGATGATCTCAGCCTTACGCTGAAGGTGTGGGTTCTCTTCCGACCAGCGGAAAGCGTCGTTGATCTCCTCGGTCGAGCACAGAGTGGAGAAGATGGACGAGTACGACTTTGCATGGATGGACTCCATGAATGCAATGTTGGTGTACACCGCCTCTTCGTGAGGTGTGATCGAGTCGGGGATGAGGGAGATCGCGCCAACGGTGCCCTGAATCGTGTCGAGGAGCGTGAGTCCGGTGAAGACGCGCTTCGTTAGTTCCTTCTCTGCTGGGGTGAGAGTCGCCCATGTTCCGAGGTCGTTGGAGATCGCAAAACGCTCTGGAACCCAGAACTGCGAAACCAACTTGTTCCACACGTCAAGGTCTAGAGGGTCTGGAATGTCGTTCCAGTTGATAGCGCGGACAAGTTTCGTCATGAGGGTTTTCCTTCTGTCATGTGTCTATGAGGATTATCGGAGAGAAGCCTCCGCCTCGGGACCTTTCGATAACCCGGGGCGGAGAAATGAGTGGATTACAGAGTGCAGGAAACGCATCCTTCGATTTCCGTACCCGACAAAGAGGTCTGGCGCATGCGGACATAGTAGATGGTCTTAAGACCCTTCCTCCACGCGTATGTTTGCGCCTTGTTGATGTCCCTCGTCGTTGCACCCTCCTGGAAGAAGAGAGTGCATGAGAGACCCTGGTCGACGTGCTCTGTCGCGGCTGCATACACGTCAATCAGTTGCTTGTAGCCAATCGTGTATGCATCCTGGTAAAAGTCAAGATTGTCTGCGTTCATACCAAATGCCGGGTAGTAGACGCGACCGATCTTTCCCTCCTTACGAATCTCGATGCGAGCGGCAATCGGGTGAATGCTGCTCGTTGAGTCGTTGATGTAGGAAATGGAGCCAGTTGGTGGCACTGCTTGAAGGTTACGGTTGAAGATGCCGTGCTCCTTAACGCTCTCTGCAAGCGCAGCCCAGTCAGCGCGAGATGGGATCGCGATCTTGAACTTCTTGAAGAGAGCCTTCACCTCGGGGGAGGTCGGCTTCCAGTCCTTCGTGACGTACTTCTCGAAGTAGGCGCCACTGGCGTAGGTCGAATCCTTGAAGCCTACGAAGGTCTCTCCGCGCTCGATGGCGATCTTGTTTGACGCCTTAATGGCGTAGAAGTTGATCGCTGCGAAGTACACGGAGGTGAACTCGACGGACTGCTCAGAGCCATACATGATCCTCTCTCGACCGAAGAAGCCGTGAAGGTTCATCTGACCAAGACCGATTGCGTGAGAAGAGTTGTTACCCCTCTCAATCGAGGGAACCGAACTCGTGTTCGCCATCTCAGACACTGCCGTGAGGGCGCGAATAGCCGTCTCTACGGTTGACTCCAAGTTCCCGCCGTCCATCGTCTTCGCGATGTTGAGAGAACCGAGGTTGCACGAGATATCCATACCCACCTCAGAGTAAGAAGTGTCCTCGTTATAGGTAGAGGGCGAGTTCACCTGAAGAATCTCGCTACACAGGTTGGACATGTTGATTCGACCGGCGATGGGGTTAGCCTTGTTCGCAGTGTCCTCAAAGAGGATGTACGGATAGCCGGACTGAATCTGAATCTCCGCGATGGTCATGAAGAAGGTACGCGCAGAGATTTTCTTCTTGCTGATCTTCGGGTTGTCAACCATCTCGTGGTAGTGCTCGGTGATTGAGATGTCCGAGAACGCCTTCCCGTAGAAGCGCTCGACATCGTAAGGAGAGAAGAGGTACATGTCCTCGTTGTTCCGCGCGAGTTCGAACGTGATGTCGGGAATGATGACACCAAGCGATAGCGTCTTGATACGAATCTTCTCGTCGGCGTTCTCCCTCTTAGTGTCGAGGAAGTTCATGATGTCGGGGTGGTGAGCGTGAAGATATACTGCTCCCGCGCCCTGACGAGCGCCGAGTTGATTGGCGTACGAGAAGGAGTCTTCGAGCAACTTCATCACGGGGATGACGCCGGACGACTGACCTTTGATCTTCTTGATTGGGGCACCCGACTCGCGCAGGTTGCTTAGAAGTAGCGCCACGCCGCCGCCACGCTTCGACAACTGCAATGATGCGCCGATGGTACGAATAATCGACTCCATGTTGTCCTCAGTACGGACGAGGAAGCAGTTGTGAACAACGACACCAGATGCCACGTACGTGTGATTGTTTTCGACTTCGAGGTTGTAGACGGGGACGGACGAAACCGCCTCACTAGACACCTTCTCAACCAGTCGGATTCCGAAGGCATTATTGGAAGAGGCAACGGCGACGAACATACCGCCCTGAATGTCCTTGGCAGCAACCCATGAGAAGCCGTTCAGCGCCCCGTCAAGCCCCGTAAGTTCCTTGACGGTAGGGATGTCAGGGATAGTCACAACCGCTGCGATATACGTGAGCACAGGGTGTTCAGGGGTGAGGATGAGGTTCTCGTTATCCACGAGGTGAAGGGTGACTAGTGCGTCAGTCTCGACGCGCTCCATGACACCCTGGACCTGCTGGAAAGTTCCGTCGTGAGTGAGAACCTGATCGTCGGTCGTGATCTCTTCAATCGGCTTGCGACCTGTGATCGTCTCAACGGGAGTTCCTGCTGGGAAGCACGATACCGGCTCACCGCGCTGCGCCTTGCCGAGGTTGAGGAACGTCGGAGTCGCTGGCTGGAATCGACCAGTCATCATCTCGTCAATGTATCGAAGAGCGAGAGTTTCGTCGCCGTCAGCGAGGACAAGAGCGACTGTGGTGATGCGGTCTTCGAAGCGCTCAAGGTAGCGGTCACCTTCGAAGTTCTTGAGCGTGTAAGAGGTGTAGAACTTGTACGCGCCCACGAAGGTCTGGAAGCGGAACTCGTACGCATACGAAGCCTTGTAGGCGTCCTTAACGAACTCTGGAGAGTACTTGTCGAGCCACCCCTTCTCGTAGTAGTCGTTGTCGAGGAGGTAGGACAACTTCTCTTCCAGCGAGTGGAAGAAGACGGTGTTCTGATTCACGTGTTGGAGGAAGAACTGACGGACTGCTTCGTGGTCCTTGTCGAACTGAATGGAGCCGTCTTCCCCATAGATGTTGAGCATTGCGTTCAATGCCATGTAGTCGTGCTCGCGGTCTACGATGTTAGACATGTGTGATCTCTTCCATTCTTCTCTGT
>Ga0209100_1001660_pt1 | contig 14808 bp, 15 predicted proteins | sample lystaG_FD_185480 | JGI IMG/M metagenome (GOLD analysis project Ga0209100, IMG submission 185480) | Glacier valley bacterial and archeal communities from Borup Fiord, Nunavut, Canada, to study Microbial Dark Matter (Phase II) -... | ecosystem: Environmental > Aquatic > Freshwater > Ice > Glacier ...
CCCAATCGAGTGCGCCGCGTCCCAGCCGATTAAAATACCGCGCTCCTGGGCCGCTCGAGTCAGGCGCTCCACGTCCAGAAGCTGCCCGCTGCGGTACAGCACGGTGGGCAGCAGCACCACGGATATGTCGTTGGTGAATCTCTCGAGGAGGTCGTCTGGGTGCAGGGTTTCACCGTCTCTCGAGGGAACGAGCACGAGCTTTGCGCTGTGTAGAGCAGTCCAGCTCTCGAGGGCGTAAAGGTCGGTGGGAAAGTCGAGCGCGGTGGCCAGCAGGTTGCGCCTCGAGCCTTCGGGACGGTAAAAAGTGGCCAGCAGCGCGTGTAAATTGCTGGTGATGCTGCCGGTCACGGCCACCTCGAGCGGACCCGCCCCCACCAGACGCGCCACCTGAGCCGCCAGCTTTTCGGACAAGCCAAACCAGTCGTCCCAGCCCCCCACCGCCGACTCTTCCCACTCGAGCAAACGCTGCTGCACCGCTCCTCGGGCCGCGTGTGGCATCAGGCCCAGCGAGTTTCCATCCAGGTAAATTCCGGGCGGCATGGGGAACAGGTCGCGCCTCATGCCTGTTCCCCAGCAGAGGGCAGGTCGCGCAAGATGGCTCGAGCGGGCGCACCGTCGGCCCCCACCAGCGGCAGCGGCAGGCAAATCAGCTCGTATTCGCCCTCGGGCACATTCTCGAGAACCAAGCCCTCGAGAATGTATGTTCCGGTTTCACGGCAGGCCCGGTGGGCCTCGAGCGTTTTACTGTCCAGCGGGTCCACGCTCGGCGCGTCGGTGCCGACCAGTTGCACGCCTTTGGCGCTCAGCGCCCGAATCAGGTCCGGCTCGAGCGCGGTAAAATCTGTGGGGAAGTGAGTCCAGTGCGTGGGCTGTCCGGTGTAAATCAGCACTCGAGCGGGCAGGCTGGGGTACTTCTCCAGTACTGCGGCAGGCACTTTGATAAATCCAAGCGCGTGAATCACCCGGCAGCGGCCCACGTATACTTCGAGAGGAACCTGCTCGAGCTTCGCGCCCGATGGGTCATAGTGAAAAGGCGCGTCCACATGGGTTCCGGTGTGGGTGCTGGTGCGAAGCACGGCGGTGTTCACGCTGTCGCCCTGCGACATCTGTGAACCCGGCTCGAGGGTGAAAGGCGCGTCTCCGGGCCAGTTGGGATGGCTTGAGGTCAGGCGGCGGGAGAGATCACGCATGGCTCGAGTATAGAGGGCGTCATAGCTCAGCTCACGAGTATGAGTTAGGGCGCTTGAGTTCAACGGGGTGAATCCCCCCTTTGTCCAGCGCTATGCGTCAGTCAAAGCCTCCTTGTTAAAGCATTTTTCACTATCATTGCGCCACCTACGCTACGCTCCGGCTGGCTCCATTTTCGTGAAAAACGCCTTCCTGTTGCCACTCCTTCCAGTCGGGAAATATTTCGCCCCTGGCTCAATACTTCCGCAAAATACTTTAAGGGAGGGCAAAACCGTTGCACTCGAGCACCGAGCAATGAGGTCCCCATTCGATAAGGGGGAGATTCGAGTAAGCGTAGCGCGCTCGAGCAGGGGGATTTAGTTTGTTCCCACTCGAGTGCCAACCCACCTCACACCAGCGGCTTGCGGTACGCCTGAAGCGACTCCACCCACAGCAGCGCCGGGTTCACCGCGCGGCCCTCGAGCAGCCGCTGATGCCACACGTAAAAGGCCAGAGCCGCCGCCTTACGCTCGAGCGGACTAATCAGCGGCGTTCCCACCGGGCTTTTTCCGTACAGCGCCAGCAGTTTAGGCTGGGCCTCGCCCCCCGCGTCGTGGATGAAGCGCCCAAACACCACCGCGTAAGACAGCTCCTCGCGCTCGAGGCGACGAAAGCCGTTTTCCACGGCCAGACGCAGCTCGGCCAGCTCGTTTCGGGGGCCAAAACTAGGGTAGGACTCGAGCACGGGGGCCATGCCCTACTTTACCGCAGCGAGGTCAGGGAAAGGTTTGTAGAGCTTGCGCTTTCCTCACCCGTTCGCCTCAGACTCGAGCCTGACCTTGCTGACCCTGCTCGAGCCGGGAGAGTTCCGCGCCCAGACGCATCACCCATTCGCTGCCACTTCCCGGCAGAAACTCGCGGCCTCCCAGGGCGTTGCGACCCGAGCGCACCCCGTCCACATCCCAGCGCAAGGGTAACTGACTCTCGAGGCAGTAGGTGCGGGTTTGAGAGTTGTAGAGCACCTCGAGCTGAGGGGTGTAAAGCTTGAGCTGGTGGCGCAACTGGTGAAAGTAGTTGCGGGTTTTTTGCAGCGGCTCACTGCTAAAAATATCGCGCACCACCTGGGCCAGCGACACCTCGCCGTGCTGGTGAATGTAGGTCAGCACCTCGACGAAGCGCCGCATGGGAACCGGCACGATTTTACCGCCCACCACGATTCTTTCCTGTCCCAGCGTGATTAGGTCAATCACGCTCGAGGGCGAGTTCACCCGTAATGCCGGATAATGGCGCTCGAGCAATCCGAGAAGTGCCTCCGACACATAGTCCCACTCTCCCCACAGCAATGCCGGGTTGTGGACGCGCTGCACCTGCGCGTTCAAGACCTCGAGCGTGGTCAGGGCTGCCGCTTCCGACTCCTGCTTTCCCTCCTCGAGCTGAGCGTTCGCCGCGCCCAGCAGCGCCCAGCAGCGCTCGCGCACCCGGCCCAGCTTCTCGAAACCCGCAGCGCACTCGAGCAGTTTGTGCGCCACGCTCCCCAGTCCTGGCCCTGGCTCGGGCGCTTTGCGAAGGGTGCTCACCTGAAGCTCCCGCAGTTCGAGCAGCAGCCTCTGGTACGGAGTTTCGAGCAGTGCTCGAGCGCGGTCCAACTGGAGCTTGGCCTCGTGGCGGCTCACAGGAGTGCAGAGGGTTGCCAGCGCCAGATGGGCCTCGAGCTGGGTTTCTCGGCTGCCAAACGCCTGACTGCCAGACTCCTGCGCCTGACTCAGCGCCTCAACAAAGTGACGCTGGGCCGCCTCGAGCTTGTGCTGTACCCCATAAAAGCGCCCCCAGGCCAGCTCGAGCGCGGCAGTGTTGCCCGAAGCGTCGCTTACGGCTTCTCGTTGAGCAGGGTTTCGAGCAGGGTCTCGAGTGGCTTTCAGGTTTAACCCCTCAAGCTGCGCCTCGGCCTCCTCGAGCCGCCCCAGTGAAATGAGGCTCGAGACTTGTTCCAGATGGAGTGCAGCGCCGGGGTTCAGTGTCATCTCGAGCGCCCGGTTGAGGTAGTACAGCGCGCTGTGGTCGTCGCCGTGCGCGGCCCACAGCTTGCCGAGCTGTCGGTACACCCACGGCGCACACACCGAGAACTCGGGCAAGTTTTGCACCTCGAGCAAGGCTTTTTCGGCGTCGGGCAGGGCGCTGCTCACCGACTCGAGCCGGCTCACGGCCTCGCTTCTGGAGCTGTGCCACAGCATCCGGTCAACCGGCTCGAGCCACTGCGGCTCGAGCCTGCTCAACTGCTCGAGCGCGGCGGCATCCTCGCCCTGACGCAGCCAGTGGCGGGCCAGCTCGAGTTGCGCGCCCAGGTTGTGCTTGGCGATGGCTTGGTCAATCAAAAAGCGCGCGGTGGTGGGTTGATTCAGCGCGTCGTAGCACACCCCGCCCCACCGCTCGTCGTCGGCGCTGGGCTGAAAAATGCCCTCGAAGCGCCGGACGCCCTCGCCGTACTGCTCGAGGTAAAAGTAGCCCTGAACCGGGCTTTTGAGACGGATGTTTTCCCCGAAGCGGTACCGCAGCTCTCGGGTCGGGCCAGCGTGGCGGGTGGGCAGGGTCTGGGGCATAGGGTTGCCAGAGGTTGGAGCGCTCGACAGCCGAATTTGGGAAATTCTGGCTCCGAGGGTAAATCTCAAGGTAAAACATTTTGCGCCGTCGGCATCAGGGTCAGGCGTTAAGCAACTTTGCGGGCCGCAAACACAAGTGGGTTGACTCAGGCGACTATACAGCTTTTCCTTTATTTTGTCTTTAACTTGGTTGGTGCGGGAGGTTTCGAGCGGGCTGAAAGGACCCCTTTCTTGCGAGCGCGTCTTGGACAGAGCGGCACTGTCTTGGGCAGAACGGCACTGTCTTGGTGAAAGCGGCACCTTCTGGGCCTCACCGCCCCGTGGGGCCTGCCCGCCTATCGGGCCTGTCCGCTACGCTTGCACAAATGTCCCCCTTGACTCGTCGCAGGGGGGAACTCAAACCCTTTGTCATTCGAGGTTTTAAAGTATTCCCATGATTTATAGGGGTCCTTCCAGCCCAAATAAACCCCACCCACTCACGGCAAAACTCGAGGAACCAACACCAGCGCGTTGGGAACCCGGCGCTTGAAGCCAGAATTCAGGTAGTCCCCTCCCACAAAGACCGCCGCGCTCGAGCCGGAGTCGAGCCGAAGCGCGACCCTCAAGCCCGCCGCCTCGAGTGCCTGGGCGAATTCCTCGGGAGTGCCCCACTCGAGGTAGAGCAGCGCGTATTCGCCGCTGCTGAGCACCCCGAAGCCCACCTGGCGGGCGGGCCGCCACAGGCTCGAGCGGGTATCGAAGCCCTCGAGCGGCCCATCGAGCACGTTCTGACCGCCCTGAATCAGCAGCGGACCGGCGCTGAGCGCGCTCTGCGCCCCGTCAAAATCGCTCGAGAACCACTCCAGCCGCACCGGGAGGGCCGCGCCAGGCTCGAGCGGAATCTGCGGAAAACGGGCACTCTGAAAGGTCACGGTCCACTCGGACGGGGCGGGAACGCTGCTCGAGCGCTCGACCCTGAAAATCACGCCCGCCTTCACGTAAAGGGTCACGTAACCGTCCGCCCCCACGGCGGTCTGGCCGTCGCCCACGAAGGCGGTGAGCCACTCCGGGCGCGGTTTGGAAGCCAGCGTGTTCACCTTCAGCGTGCCCTGAGCGGTCTCGAGCAGATAGCGCGGTTTAGGCGTGCCGAAGATGGGCCTGCCGTCAGCCATCAGCCCCAGCGTGCTGCGCCGCTCGAGTGAGGCCGAGAGCATCTGGCCGCCTGAAGCCACCAAATCCACCGCCAAGTTTGAGGCCGGGTCGAAGTAGCCCCCGTTGATGCCAGCCACCGCGCCGCTGCCCTGCACGAACTCGGCCACGGTTTTGACCTCACCTGAGCGGGCCGTGGCCACCTGCACCGCGTAGCGACGCGGGTCGAAGCTCAAAATCCGCAGCGCGCCCAGTTCGCGCAGCGCGACCCCGGCGGGCAACTGGGGTGGCTCGAGTAGTAAACGGGTGTCCACAACGATGCGAAACGGATTGTCCAGGGTGAAAACCTCGCTCGAGGCGTTGTCCAGGGTCTCGAGGGTGAAGGTCGCGGCGTCGCTCGAGCTGGCCTGTGAACTGGCCTGGGGCTTGACCGAATAGCGCACCATCCCCTGACCGGGTAGGTCGCCGTAAAGCGGGTCGGCGCTGGCCCACATGCTGACCTTCTCGAGCTTCAGGCGCACCTGACGCGGCACCTTCTCGAGCTTGAACTCGAGCGGACGGCTGAACTCGAGCGTTAGACGCGAAATCTCCTGGCCATCTTCAATTCTCGAGCTGTGCCGAATGGAGGTCAGCAGCGCTGTGGTATCCACCGGACTCATGTCCAGCGTGTCCGCACTTTCACGCAGCGGCAAACCGAGCGCCCTGAGCACCTCGAGCGCCACATGCACACTGCCGCCGAACAGTTCTGGACCCGGCAGCTCTGGGAAGACAAAATCCCCGCTCCAACCAACGTTCGGCCTGAACACCAGGGTGCGGTCTGAAAAGCTCAAGGTGAGGCTCGAGGCGGTGTTCTCGACGGCAATTCCGGCTCGAGGCAGAAACCACACCGGCAGCCCCTCACGGCCACTGGGTAGGGTCTTGGTTTCGATAACCGGAGTGAGCGTTTGACCTGAAAGTTCGACGACTCGAGCCACAGCAAGATGAGCCAGCATAGACACGAATAACACGCACAAGAAGAGGTAAGCAGGTCGCATCGCACCGAGGAGTTTAGTCCAGAGGTTGCAGAGAAAAATCAGGCGTGAACTCAGCCCTCGAGCTGTGAGAATTTTGTAATACTCCCTGGATTAAGATGTTCCCAAGTCGTTGACCGCTCGGTTACATCCAAATCAAATACTTTCGTGAAATTGCTTTATGGTAGTTGGCTCGATAGCCACTGTCCCAGCTCACCCCACATTCAAAAGGACTCCCCATGACCACTCCTCTCATCCTGACCGACCTGGCCCTGCTCGAGAATGAACGCTTCACCGTAACCTTCCGCGACCACGGACAGGAAGTGGCGCTCAGTGCGACCCGCTCGAGCCTGCGGGTGTGGCAGGACCGTTTTCAGCGCACCCTGGGCGTGGTGGTCGAGCGTGAACGCGGCGAGTTAGAGCACCTATGGGTGCTCTCGCCGGAGCTGTGGGAGCGGGTGCTGTGGCTTACCGAGGGCCGCTCGAGCAGCTCAGCTCTGGTCAGTTAGAAAATACAGCAAAAAAGCCGCCCTTGAGCGGCTTTTTTTGTGGTTTGAGAGCCAGTAGTGTTTCGGTGACTTTGACCAGGAGACCCGTTTGGGTTGATTTCAGCGCTCAACTCACGCCTTCAATTGGGTGGTGAAAAAGGCCAGTGCGCGTTTCCAGGCATCGTCAGCGGCGTCTTTTTTGTAATTCGCGCCGGTGTCGTTGTTGAAAGCGTGGTTAGCGCCTTCGTAAATCTTGACTTCGTACCGGGTTCCGGCCTTTTTAAGCGCCGCCTCGAGCGGCGGAATACCCGCGTTGATGCGGGTGTCATTGCCGCCGTAAAAGGCCAGCACCGTCGCCTTGATGTTGGGAATTTTGGCCAGGTCCGGTGCGGGTCCGTAAAACGGAACCGCCGCCACCAGCTCGGGCAGTTCGGTGCTCAGCCGCCAGGTGAGGCCCCCGCCGAAGCAAAAGCCAATAGCGCCAATCTTGCCCACGCCCTTTTGCTCTTTGAGCTTCTTCACGCCCTCGAGCAGGTTGGCGATGTGCTCCTCACCCGGCGTCTGGGCCAGACTGCTCGAGATTTGCGCGGTGTCGGTGAACTTGGCGGTGCCGCCCTGCTTGGACATCAAATCCACCGCCAGCGCGATGAATCCGGCTTTGGCCAGACGGCGGGTGATGTCTTGGATGTGCGGCTGAAGGCCCCGGTTCTCGTGAATCACCAGAATTCCCGGTGCGCCTGCCATGTCCAACGGACGGGCCAGATACGCCATTTGCTTGAAGCCTCGAGCATCCCAGGTCAGCATCTCGACCTTGAGTGTGGGGTCAGCGGGGTCTACCACCGGCTTGGGCGCTGCCGCCTCCACAGGCGGCTTGGCGGTCATGGCCTGCGCTACCTCCGCCGACGTGACCCCAGCGATGCCCAGACTGGTGAGCAGCGCCCGCGCGCCCACCGCGCCGCCGCCTAGCAGTCCCATGCGGCGCACGAACTCGCGGCGGTCAATCTCGCCCTCGTGGTAATCCTCGGCGAACTCCTCGACGACGTAACGAAACAAATCCTGACGGTCTTCGGACATAGAAATCTCCTTTGGTGGCTATAAAAACACCTCGAGCGTGCCATGAACGCGCTCGAAGGTGTGTATTGGGACTGACTTTATTCAGTTTGCGTGAATCTCATTCAGATTTAAGACGCCAGATGTCAGACGTCAGACTCGAGGCCGGAGCTTTTTCCGCTGTCTGCCGTCTGACATCTCGAATCTCGTATCAACCTTTGGCGAGGTTGCTCAGCGCCTCGAAATCCTCATCGCTCAGCTCGAGGTCGGCAGCGCGGGTGTTCTCCTCGAGATGTTTCACGCTGCCGGTTCCGGGAATAGGCAGCATCACCGGGGAGCGCTTGAGAAGCCATGCCAGCGCAATCTGCGACGGGGCCGCGCCCAGTTTGTGCGCGATTTGGTCGAGCTGCCCACCCGCTCGAGCCAGCCCGCCGGTGGCCAGCGGAAACCAGGGAATGAAGCCGATGCCCTGCTCCTCGCAATACTCGAGCACCGCTTCGTGTTCGCGGTCCGCCAGGTTGTAGCGGTTTTGCACCGTGGCCACTGGAAACACCTCCTGGGCGGCTTTAATCTCCTCCACACCAACCTCGGAGAGTCCCAGATGGCGCACCTTGCCTTCGTCGAGAAATTCTTTCATCACCGCGAACTGCTCATCGCTGGGCACTTTGGCGTCTATGCGGTGCAGTTGCCACAAATCCAAAGTCTCGAGCTTGAGGCGGCGCAAACTCATCTCGAGGCACTGGCGCAGGTACTCGGGGCGACCCACCGGAAGCCACCCGTTGGGACCCACGCGGGTCAGGCCGCCTTTGGTGGCGATGACCATTCCGGCGGGATAGGGATGCAGCACCTCAGCCAGCATATCCTCGCTCACAAACGGTCCGTAGCTATCGGCGGTGTCTATGAAGTTGATGCCCAACTCGGGAACCCGCTCGAGCGTTTTGCGGGCCTCGAGCGGGTCTTGGGGGTCGCCCCAGATGCCGTCCCCAGTGATTCGCATGGCCCCGAAGCCTAGCCGAGTGACCTCGAACTGGCCCCCAATTTTGAAGGTTCCACTCTTTGCCGCGCTGATGTTTGCCGTTTGGGTCATAAATTGTCCTTGTCGAGCGGCCCAAGATAAATGCGCTCGAGCCAAAGAAGAGTATTCGGCTCGAGCGGGTTAGAGAGGGTGCCAGGGGTCACGTTGCGGACGAGTTCTGAAAACGAGACGCCTCCGGCGGGTATTTGGTTCTTGGTTTCTGGTCGACTTGTGGTCGCACTTCGAGAGCAGACCAACCAATAACCAAAAACTAATGACTCGCCGGAGGCGCAAAACTTGGTCACTCGCAACACACAGACCCAATCACGCCCGCACAAAAATCTTGGCGCTCGAGCCGTCCAAGTTATCTCTCAGCTTGCCCTCCACCGTCTCGAGTTCGTAGTTGAACTGAAGTTCGCGCCACACGCCCTCCGGGGCCTCGAGCTCGAGGTCCTGAGGTTCCATTCCCAAGTTGGCCAGAACCAGCATCTCGGCCTCGCCGAAGCCGCGCTTGAAGGCCAGCACTCGAGCTTCGTCGTCGAAGAACAGCGCCTCGAAGTCCTGACCCTTGAGGGCCGGAGAATCGCGCCGCACTCTCGCCAGCCAGGCGTAGTGCTCCTTGAGGTGCAGTCCCTCGTCGGCATCGAGTTTTTCCCATTGCACGGGCCGAATCTCGAGGTCGCGGGGTCGGTCCGAGCCAAATTCTTGACCCTGCCACAGCATGGGGTTGCCCACCGCCGTGAACAGAAGCGTGGCCCCCAGCTTGGCGCGTTTCCAGGCGTCCTCACCCTCGATGCCTGCGGCCTGCAACTTCTGCATCAGGGGGAACTCGTCGTGCGAATCCAAATAATTGACCATTCTCGAGGGGGCCGAGAAGCCGTCCTCGGCGGGGTTGAGCTTGCGTAGAACCCCCTCGGCGCTGGGGTTCTTAAAGGCGATGTCCTGCCCGGTGAGGTCCGCCGAAAGCTGGGTCATGAAAGTCTCGTGCCAGCCGCCGTCAGTGGGGCCTTCCGGGGTGCATACGGCGGGGTCCTCGGGAATGTGCTCGGCGATGAGGTAAAACGGTTTGGGCGCGGCCTTGACCCGTTCGCGGATGGCGAAGAGGAGGTCGAAGTTGTTGATGTGGGCGGTGGCGTCGAGCCGCAGGCCGTCTAGGTGGTACTCCTCAGCCCAGTAAGCCGCAACCTGGGCCGCAAACTCTCGAGCGGGGGAAAGGCCGCGCTTGTCGTCCCAGCCGTCGTAGTTGAATTTGTAGCCGCCGAAGTCAATCTCACCGTCACGCACCTTCCGCATCCAGTAGTCGAAATCAATGCGCGCCAGCGGCATCTCGCCCTCGGAGTGGTTGAACACGATGTCCAGAATCACCCGCATTCCCCTCGAGTGCGCTTCATCCACCAGCTTTTTCAAGCTCTGCGGCGTACCGTAGTGCGGCTTGACCGCGCAGTAGTGGCGGGTGTTGTAGCCCCAGGAATCGAAGGGAAAAGCCATGATGGGCATCAGCTCGAGCGCGTTCACACCGAGGTCGCGCAGGTAATCGAGCTTCTCGGTCAGCTTGTCGAAGTTCCCCTGCTGACCCCCCTCAAAGCCGAACTCGCCCACATGCAGCTCGTAAATAATGAGTTCGTCGTCTTGGGGCAGGGCCACGTCGTCATGTTGCCACTCATAGGCGGTGGTCACATCCTGCCCACCCTCGACCTCGAGCACCGCCCGGTCATGTTCGCCCTCTTCCACCACTCGAGCGTAGGGGTCGGCCACCTCGAAGGTTTGACCCTTCATGTCGCCCGAAAGCGCGGTTACGCGGAATCCATAGGTGTGGCGTCCGTCTGGAAGGCTCTGCTCGAGCCTGAAGCTGCCGTCCAGGTCCTGTTTCATGGCCAGCGGCTGCTCGAGCCAGGACCCGACCAGTTCCACTTTTTTCTGATGGGGCGCGAAAAGAGAAAACTCGTGGGTCAGCGTGCGGGAGCTTTGAGTTTGAGCGGGCTGGGCGGTCAGGGTCGTTTCCATGTTCTATCCTCGAGCGTATCGAAAGGGCTGATGCCGTCAGGCCGCCAAAGTGGCGTGGCCCGCTTCACTATGAGTCCTTCACTGTGAATCGTCCTCAAATATAATCAAGTGCCTAATTTAATCAAGTTTCAAGCGCCTCTCACTATGAAAAAGCCGACTGAGCTGAGGCTGAAGCCCTGCTGAGCGCTTTGTGAAGTCCGTGATGAGTTAGTGTGTTGTACCACAGTTGCTGCTATCCTCGAACAATGCCAATCTGCTGCTCAAAGGCACACTGAAGGTGAACTTTAACAAAGCGGTTTCTGTTCTGACAAATCGGTTACACTCGAGCAGTCGCCAGCACCTCATTTCAAAAGGCTTGATTTTTGTGCTCGAGCGCAGTACTTTAACCGTTTGACGGACGCCTCTATCATCGAGCGCCCCCCATTTATAACAGGAGCACCCATGCAGCGTGTCTTAGTAGTGGATGACGACCCCAGCGTTCGCAATTTTTTGAAGCGCGGTCTGGCCTATGAAGGTTTTGCCGTGGACCTGGCTGAAAGCGGTGAGGTAGGCCTGAAAATGGCGCGAGAGCGCCAGCCGGACTTTGTGATTCTGGATTTGATGATGCCGGGAATTGACGGTCTCGAGGTGCTGCGCCGTTTGCGGGCGGTGGACGAGCAGCTTCCGGTCATCATGCTCACCGCCAAAGACACCCCTGAGGACCAAATCAAGGGCCTCGAGACCGGAGCCGACGATTACGTGGTCAAACCGGTCAGTTTCGAGGTGTTACTGGCCCGCATTCGCGCCCTGCTGCGGCGGCGCGGCAAGGAGGTGGGCGGCGTGCTGCGTTTCGACGACCTCACCCTGGACCCGTCAGCTTTCACCGTGCGGCGCGCTGTTCGCAACATTTTGCTCACCAGCGTCGAGTTCAAGCTGCTTCAAGAGTTCATGGAGCAACCCGACCGGGTGCTGCCCAAACAAACCCTGCTCGACCGGGTGTGGGGCCTGGATTTCTTTGGCGATGTGAACGTGGTCGAGGTGTACGTCAAGCAACTGCGCCAGAAGCTCGAGGCCGAAGCAGAGCCGCGCTTGATTCACACCATTCGCAACGTGGGCTACGTGATGCGGCGCACCTGAATGGGGAAGATGCTCGAGCATGTTTGAGCGGCAAAGGGATGAGCACACTTGCAGGCGTGCTCATCCTTTTTTATTTGTCCGCTCGAGCAGATTTTAGCGTTTTGGGGTGCTGCACAGTTTTGCTCGCATAGGTTTAGCGACCGGGCGTTTGCCAAACGCCCGGAACCGTCCCAACTCGAGAAAGCTGCCTCAGTCCAAACTCAGCTTCTGCTCAGCCGCTCTTCAACTGTGCTGTCGAAACTGAACAAGGTAAGTGAAACTACTGAAGTTTAGAGCTTACACATCTTTTTTGTGCTCGACTTTTACTCCTATTCTTCTATTTCTTATATGCGCCAACGACTGACGGTTTCTATTCTGGGCTTGTCGCCTCACATGCAACCCGACCTCGAGCGGCTGTCCGAGTCGCTGGAGCGCGTGAGCGGCCTACGAGCCTTTGCACTCAACCCGCAAACCGAGATGGCTTTCTTGCTGGTGGACGAATCGTTCGACCCGCTCGAGCTGGAAAACGCTTTCGTAGCGGTGGGCCTGCGCGCAGAGTGGCCCAAACAGGGTATGGCTTTTGGACAAACTCCGCTCGAGCGCCCCCTTCCGAATCGCTGAGCGGGATTCTGTGTGTTCGAGCACCGTGTCCTAAACTGTGGGTATGAACTTCCCCGAACTTGACTTGATTCTCTACACTCGCGCAAATTGTTCGCTGTGCGAAAAAGCCGCCGGGTTGCTGCTCGAGCGCCGTCATTCGTTTACGTCGGTGGACATTTCGGGCGACTCTACGCTCGAGGCCCGCTACGGCCTGGATGTTCCGGTGCTGACGCGAGGCGACCAGGTGCTGCTCAAGGGTGTTTTCTCGAGCGCGCGGCTCGAGAAGGTAGGACTTTGACCCTCGAGCCAAACTCTTGAGCTAGGCTCTCGACATCATAAATTTTGACATCGCTCGAGAATTCCGGTACACTTCTAAGGCTGCTTTTATGAGCAGGACTGAGGTGCCCAACTGGTTCTTTCCGAGCGAAAGGCCCGACCCCGGTTCTCGGACTCACCCGGCTTGTCGCACCGGCGCGCACAGCGCGGTGACGCACGCTCGAGGGAAGGTCTCAGGAGAATTCATGCCCAAGCAAAAGACCAAGAAAGCGGCGGTGCGCCGCATCAAGATTACCGGCACCGGAAAGGTCATGGCCTTCAAAAGCGGTAAGCGCCATCAAAACACCGGCAAGAGCGGCACTGCCATCGGCAACATGGGTGTGGGCTTCATCCTCGCCAAGAGCGAGTGGAAGCGCATGAAACTGATGGGGGTGAAATAAATGCCTCGCGCCAAGACCGGATTTGTGCGCCGCCGTCGCCATAAAAAGACCCTCAAGCAAGCCAAAGGCTTCTGGGGAACCCGCTCCAAGAACTACAAAAACGCTTTCCAGACGCTGCTCAACGCCGCAACCTACGAGTACCGGGACCGCCGCAACAAGAAGCGCGACTTCCGCCGATTGTGGATTCAGCGCATCAACGCCGGAGCGCGCCTGCACGGCATGAACTACTCCACCTTCATCGCCGGACTCAAACTGGCCAACATCACGCTGGACCGCAAGATTCTGGCTGACCTGGCCGCCCGCGAACCCGAAACGTTTGCTGCCATCATCGGCAGCGTTCGCGCCGCCCAGAAGACCCAAGCCGCCTGAGCCACTACTCGAGCAAATTGCGCTCCAGTACGTGCTCAATCGCCAGACAATCCGAGGTAATCCAGCATGGCCAAGCACCCCGTTCCCAAGAAGAAAACCAGCAAATCCAAGCGCGACATGCGCCGCAGCCACCACGCCCTGGTTCCCGCCAACCTGAGTGCGTGCCCCAACTGCCGCGCCATGAAGCAGTCGCACCACATCTGCCCCTCGTGTGGCTACTACGATGGCCGCAAGGTGCTCGAGGTCTGAGGATTCAGACTTTTGAGGAAGGCTCGAGTCGAAAGGCTCGAGCCATCTTTATTTCTCCAGTTGGCGCTCGAGTTTGAAATCTTTAGGCGGCGGTGAGGCGGGGAGTTGTACCGTGACGCGAAGTCCCCCAGCCGCTCGAGGAGTCAGGGTCAGGGTTCCATCGTGGGCTTGGGCAATGCTGCTGACGATGGCCAAGCCGAGGCCCACCCCTGTGTGGTCGGTGCGTATGCGTTCAGCACCGCGCTGAAACGGCTCGAGGAGCGTGGCCACCACCTCTTGGGTGAGCTGCTCTCCGGTGTTCTCGACGGTGAGCACCACGCTCGAGGAGTGAACGCGGGTACTGACCCAAATGGTTCCCTGACCAGGCAGGTTGTGGACGATTGCGTTGTGCACGAGATTCGTACTCAACTGTAGCAAGAGCGCGTGTGAGCCGAGGGTGGGGGTCGTGTCGCCGCAGGTCCCGAGGGTGAGGCCGCGTTTTTCTGCCAGGGGGAGAAGCGTTTCGGTAGCTTCCTCCGCGATGAGCGACAGGTCAACGGGTTCTCGAGTGAACGACCTCCCGTCGGCGCGGCTGAGCAAGAGCAGGGCTTGGGTGAGGTCAATCGCTCGAGCGTTGACGGCGTGGAGGCGCTCGACGAGTTCGCCGGTGTCGCGGTTCGGACTGTTGCGGGCCACCTCGAGCAGGGTTTGAGTAATCGCCAGCGGGGTACGCAGTTCGTGCGAGGCGTTGGCCGCGAATCTGCGCTGTTCGGCGACGTGCGCCTCGAGCTGCGCGAGCATGGCGTCGAAGGCGTCGGCGAGTTCGCGGAATTCGTCCCCACGGCCTTCGAGCCGGATTCGGTGCGAGAGTGACCCGCTCGAGGCCCGGCGGGTGGCGGCGGTAATGCGGGTCAGCGGCGCGAGCATACGACCCGCCAGAATCCACCCTCCCAAAAGACCGAACACCAGCAGGAACACCAGCATTGCGGTTGCCCTCGGGACGAAGGCGCGCTCGAGGTCGGAGCGGTTGGGTACGAACAGCGGGCGAACGGGTCCGGGAATGGACGAATCGAGTGCCGTTGCCACACGGTCTGCGCCGCCCGGTGACAGGAGTGGTCCTACGTTGGTCTCCTCGGGTACGTATCGCAGCAGAAATACCCACACCACCGCGAGCAGCATGGCACCGGCGAGCAGGACGAACCCGGCGTAGCTAAGGGTGAGCTTGAGGCGCACGCTCAAACCCGAGGCCCTAGCCACCGCCGCCTCCCTCGAGCCGGGTGTCTGCTGTGTCGATGTGGTAGCCAACCCCGAGCACCGTGGCAATCAGCCAGGGTTCCCCGA
>Ga0209100_1001661_pt1 | contig 14807 bp, 7 predicted proteins | sample lystaG_FD_185480 | JGI IMG/M metagenome (GOLD analysis project Ga0209100, IMG submission 185480) | Glacier valley bacterial and archeal communities from Borup Fiord, Nunavut, Canada, to study Microbial Dark Matter (Phase II) -... | ecosystem: Environmental > Aquatic > Freshwater > Ice > Glacier ...
AATTGAAAGAGAAATTGTACTTAAAATAAACAATGTCAAATTCTGTTGCAAGTTCTGCAAATCGGTTACTTCCGGTATATTGCAATCAAAAGATGAATACCTAAATTAAAAGAGATTGCCTCTATTTTTGAAATACAGAAAAGTATAACTATGCTTATGGCCAGGCATGCTTTTGCAAGATATGTAACCTTATCCATTGGTATTCCGATCTAACCCGTTTCAAAGATTTTGGGATCATCTTCTATAAAGACGACCCAAATCTATGCAAAAATTGTAGATACCAAAATTTCAAACGATATGAATCAGTTGCGAATCAAAATTGGTAACCAAGATAACGCGCAACTGAAAGCGGGTGAAGGGGAATATTTTTTTTCGTGAATTTAAGTCAGAATTCCTTAAGTTTGCATCGAAAAAAATGGATCAATATGGATATTTACGATAGTTCGTTAATTGGAAAATTGAAAAATGGGGATATTTCTTCGTTTGAGGTTATCTATAAATCGCACTACCGCCGCATTTTCCATTTTGCCCTCCAGTACCTCCGTGACGAAGAAGCCTGTTCCAATATTATTCAGGATGTGTTTTCATCCCTGTGGGAAAACAAGAAAAAACTTGTCGCAGAGACCAACCTAAATGCATGGCTTTTTACAGTGACCAAAAACAGGTGTCTGAAATATATCCGTGATCTGAAATCAGAAGAGCGTCATCTTGGTAATTTGGCTGAACAACGGATGAGTCTGATTCATGATGCCTTGAACAGTCTGGATACCTCCCCAATGGCTTTTCAGGAGATAGAAAAGATTATTCAACGGACGCTAAACAGTTTGACACCTCAATGCCGGAGAGCCTTCGAAATGAGCCGTTTCGATGAAATGAAATATTCGGAAATCGCAAATGAAATGCAAATCGCTCAGAAAACGGTGGAGACACACATCTCAAGTGCCCTCAAAATATTCCGCACCGCACTCAAAGATTACCTTCCGCTGATGATCTTTCTCTTCCGTTAAAAAATATTTGCAATTACTCTCAGGGTAAGACCCAACAAATGGGTTATACATTATAAATATTGAAAGATGAAGGAAGAACAGCTTATCGATTTTGTCAAGGGAAAGATTTCTGATCAGTCGGAAATGAAGACTGTTATGGATTGGATCGAATTGAGTCCCGAAAATCGCAAAACCTACAACGATATTTTAAATTGCTGGGCCCTTTCAGGTATTCGTTACGAAAATCAGAATGTGGATGTTGAACTTCCGTTCAGACAATTTAAGCGGAGGAATTTTAATTTCATGATGTTTCCTGAATATTTGAAATATGCGGCGGCTATCCTGATTCTTCTTTCAGTCGGGGCATTGACCCAATATATGATTTCCAATAGTACTTTAAAACAAGATATTTCCTGGTGCGAGGTGACCGTTCCGTTCGGACAAAACGCTGAATTAGCCATGAGTGATTCTACTAAAGTTTGGCTCAATTCCGGAACAAAATTAAGATACCCTTCAAATTTTGGCCCAAAATCAAGGATTGTTGAATTGGATGGGGAAGCCTTCTTCGATGTTGCCACCGATAAGAATCATCCATTTGTTATAAAAACCACATATTTGGATGTAGAAGTGACAGGTACAAGGTTCAATGTGGATTCTTACACTGAGAATGATAAAACGAATGTTACACTTGTAGAAGGGAAGGTAACATTACAGAATAAAAGCGGAAATACTGTTGCTGAACTTCTTCCAAATACGAATGCCGAATTCAGTAAATCTGATGGAATATTAAGCCTTAAAAAGGTTGATATAGAATTCTATACCAGCTGGACGACAGGCAATATGGTTTTCAGGCAGGAATCTTTAGGAGAGATTGCAAAGAAACTGGAGAAATGGTACAGTGTTGAAATCGTTTTCGATCAAAAAGATATAAGAGAGATTGCCTTTTCAGGCAGTATATTGAAGAACAAACCGATAGACCAGATACTGGAGATCCTTACCTATATCTCCAGAATAGGATATAAAATGGAACCCAGGAACAATCAACCAAGCGTAATTCACCTTAAACATTTGCCTATGAAGAAGTAGAAAGCAGTAAAAAAAGAGTCGGAAATATTTGTACTATTCCCGACCCTAAAGCCCTGATTAAAAGCATCAGGCATTCCGATTAAATTTTGAAATGCGAAAAAAATTATCCAAAACTTAATTTCACAAAATTATGAATTTTTTTTATAAACCTTCACTGATCAAGTGGAGAATAACCAAACTATTGCGAATTATGAGAATTACAACTTTACTTCTCTTAATCGGTTTGATGCAAACTTATGCAACAAACTCCTATTCTCAGAACACTAAACTATCACTGAAGATGGAAAATGCCTCGATTGAGACCATCTTAGGCAAAATTGAAAAGATTTCTGAGTTTCACTTCTTCTTTCGCAGCAACGAAATCAATTCAAATGACAGGCATACTATTGATGCAAGTGAACAAACAATTGATGAAGTGCTCAATTCCTTGCTCAAAGATTCAAAGCTGACTTACAGGATTTTCGACAAATATATTGCGATCGTATCGAAAGAAAATGCGAACGGGAATATTGAAAGTCTTATTCAGCAAAAATCCATCTCTGGTAAAGTCACCGATCAAGCTGGAGTTCCGCTGCCCGGCGTTTCTGTGGTGGTAAAAGGAACTACAACTGGCGTCATAACGGATAATAGTGGAAATTTCACGTTGACAAATATCCCCGAAAATGCGATTTTGCAGTTTTCGTTCGTGGGGATGAAGAAACAGGAGGTAGATGTTGGAAGTAAGACGAAAATTGATATTACTCTTGCTGATGAAACCGTAGGTATTGACGAAGTTGTAGCCATAGGATATGGTGTACAAAAAAAATCTTCAATCACTGGATCAATAGCCACAACGAAAGGAGAAAGTCTTATAGCATCTAATTCCGCAAATATAAGCAATGCTTTAGCAGGGCGACTTCCAGGATTAACTGCAATTCAAGGAAATGGGGAACCAGGTGCCGGATCGAAGATTTCAATTAGGGGCATCAGTACTCTTGGTGACAATAGTGTTCTTATAGTTATTGACGGAATTGTAAGGGATAATGCTTTTAATTTTATTGATCAGAATGAAATAGCGAGTATTTCAGTTCTAAAGGATGCCGCGGCGACTTCGGTGTACGGTTCCAGAGCTGCGAATGGGGTAATATTAGTGACGACCAAAAGAGGTTCTTCAGCTAAACCGGCATTTACATATAACACATTTATGGGATTCCAGCAGCCAACAAAATACCCAAAAATGATGAACGCTTATCAGTATGCCACAGTTCAGAATGCTGGACTTCAGAACGCTGGATTACCTGCAAGATATTCAGATCAGGAAGTAGCTGATTTTAAAAGTGGAAAGACTCCTGGATTAGATTTATATTCTTTAGTGTTTAATAAGCAGGCTTTTCAGGTGTCACACAATTTAAATGTAAATGGTGGAACAGATGCTATAAAATATTTTGCATCTATTAGTTACCTTGATCAGAATGGATTATATGATGCAAATAGCTTTAACAGGTATTCTATAAGATCAAATGTTGATGCAAAAATTAACTCAAATCTTACAATTTCGACAGATATTGATGCAACTGTCCATCAAAAGAATGATGCAGAATGGTATGCTCCAAGTTTATTTTATGATTGTGCATTTGCTAATCCTACTATTCCTTTCCTTAACCCTGACGGGAGTCCTAATTATAAATCATCGACTACGCCTTTAATGGCAAAAACAGGATATCGGAAAGTTGGAACAAATGTGCTTCAGGTATCTCTTTCTTTTCGACAGGAATTACCATTTATTGAAGGATTAAACCTGGAAGGGAAAGCCACATTTGGAAAGGAATTTACTAATGGGAAAAACTTTTTGCCTCCTAACTATTCTTACATTGGCAGTTATGAAGGTCTGCGTGTTCCTTATGGTGGATACAATGGCATTACGGCAGTTTCAGCAAGCTCAAGCGAATATTTGACAACACAATATAGACTGGCCTTAAATTACGATCGCATTTTTGGCAACCATCATTTAACCGGCTTAATGCTTTTTGAGCAATTCGATGCCAAAGGTGATAATATTTATGCGTTTCGGACAAATTTCCCTGCTGATAATATTGAAGAAATAATGTTTGGTGGGCAGGTTGGAAAAGATGCAAACGGCTCTTCGTTTACAGATGGAAGAAGGAGCTACGTAACGAGAGGAAATTATGAGTATAAAAAAAGATATTTTTTAGAAGCTTCTTTGAGGGTTGATGGTTCTGTTGCATTCCCTCAATCTAAAAAATGGGGATATTTCCCATCCTTATCTGCAGGTTGGCTATTAAACGAAGAGGCTTTTTTTAAAGATAATCCAAAATTGGCTTTTATTGATCAGTTTAAAATTAGGGCTTCTTATGGACAGGTAGGAAATGATCGCAATGTGTACAACGGAAGGATTCCGACATACCAATACCTGCAAGCGTTCAACCTTGATGGATCCTCAGTCCAAGATGGAGGGACCTTAATAGCGGGTGATAGTCCGGTCACAATGTTTGCCCCCGGAGTATTGCCAAATCCCAATATTACCTGGGAAAGAGCTTCAATAGGCAATTTAGGTTTTGATGCATCGTTATGGGGAGGTAAAATGCAATTCGAATTAGATCTCTTCTATAAGCGTACTTCTGACATTCTTGGAACCCGTATCAGATCTATTCCTGCTACTCTGGGCGCATCATTGCCATCTGAAAATTATGCAATAATGGATAATAAAGGAATTGAATTTTCAATTACTCGAAAAGGCAATTTCGGAAAACTAAAATTATATGTTAATGCAAATGGCAGCTTTTCCGAAAATAAGGTAATTAAGCTTGATGAACCTTCAAATATTCCTGATTACTTACTCCAAACCGGAAGACGATATGGTTTCCTGGTTGGATATAAGACGATCGGTTATTTCCAATCCGATACTGATGTGGCAGATTATCTTCCACAGTTCAATGGTGGTCAAAAACCAGGAGACGTGAAATATGCCGATATTAACAAAGATGGAAAAATTGATACCAACGATCGAACAATCATTTCGATGAATAATAATCAACCTAAGATAACCTATGGTCTTACACTGGGGGGATCTTATGAAGGATTTGATTTTAATATTCTTTTTCAAGGGGTAGCCAAAGCCAATTTAATGCTGGAAAGAACTGCACGAAATTTTGCAATTTTAGCAGGGGATAACAATTTTGTTGAAATGCTAGACTATTGGACACCACAAAATCCAAACGCAAAATACCCAGCCCCATCTGCAACCGCTGCGCCCGAAAATCAATTTGATTCAAATTTATATCTCCGAGACGCAAGTTTTTTAAGGTTAAGATCTGTGAATGTTGGCTATACATTGCCCAAGCATTTGCTCGACAAAATTCGTGTTGAAAAATTACGTATCTATCTTTCAGGGACTAACCTCTTCGTTTTGGATAAACTAATGTTTGATCCTGAGGCAGAAACTGGTACTGGTGTTTATTATCCACAGCAGCGCAGCTTCAACCTTGGGTTTAATTTTACTTTTTAAATTTTACTACTATGAAAAAGATAATCACGATAATATCCATTCTTTTAATATCTATTACAATATCCTGTAAAAAAGATTTTCTTGAAAGAACTCCTAGTAATACAATTCCGGGAGATAGAATTTTTTCATCAATTGAACTCAGTCAGGCTTTCGTAAATAGTATGTATTTTGATGTTCCCGGAATGGATTTTCCAAACATTGATCAGATTTACGATAACATTACAGATGAATCCAGAAGTTTCTGGGCTTGGAATGATGTAATCCATGGTAAATGGTATGCCGACGATAATCCTATGGAGTATTGGCCTTATGAGGCAATTCGAAAAACAAATATGTTTCTACAAGACATTGACGGTACAAATTTTTCAGATGAAGACAAATCATCACTGAAAGGTCAGGTAAAAGCACTTCGTGCCAAGCTCTATTTCGATATCATCAAAATGTATGGTGGAGTGCCATTAATTACTAAACCTCAGAGCCTTACAGACGATTTATACATTAAACGATCGTCACTAGATACTTGTTTCAATTTTGTCGCTAAAGAATTACAAGAAGCAATTGAGTTGCTTCCAGAAACATACGATGATGTATCTTTAGACGTAAGTAAATGGAATAAAAATTCAGCCAAAGCATTTTTAGGGAGAGTATTATTATTCTATGCAAGTCCATTATATAATCCAGCCGGGGATATGAAAAGATGGGGTATTGCCGCTAATGTTAACAAGGAAGTAATCAATTCAAATATTTATTCCTTGCATCCAGATTTCCGCAGGATCATGCTGGATCACAACAACACAGAAGAAATTTTTAGTGTTCAATATCAGTTCGGATTTCGTGAACATTCTTGGGATTCTAGTCAACAGCCTGATGACAGGAGTATGGGTTGGGCAGTAGCATGGAGTCCGGTTCAGGAGTTTGTTGATGCCTTCGAAATGAAAAATGGAAAAAGTATTGATGACCCTACATCAGGGTTTGATCCTTTAAATCCTTGGAGTAACAGGGATCCTCGTCTTCAGAATACGGTAATTGTAAATGGTGCGCCATTTGGATATACCGGTTGGCCTGTTTGGTTGTATATTGGTGCTGAAGCCACTGGTATCTATGAACCCTATTCATCTGTGACCGGCTATCTGATGAGAAAGGGTGGCGAGGAAACTAATACAACATACAATGGAGGGAGCGGAAGTGATCAACCTTGGCAAGAAATTCGATATGCCGAAGTGTTATTGAATTATGCGGAAGCACAAAATGAATCACTTTCATCTCCAGATCAATCGGTATATGATGCCGTGAATCTTGTAAGACAAAGAGCTGGTCTTGTTCCATATCAATTGCCAACTGGTTTGAACAAACTTCAAATGCGAGAGAAAATCAGACATGAACGATATATTGAATTGGCTTTTGAACGTAAAAGATATTGGGACTTAAGACGATGGAAAACTGCAGTTCAGGTAATGGACGGTAAGGTATTCAATGGAATGTATATTACTAAAAATGATGATGGATCTTTTACCTATGAAGTTAAACCTTTAAAAGAAGAACCATGCGTGTTCAAAGAGTATATGTATTTCATGCCAATTCCTCAAAGAGAAATGGAGAAAAATCCTAATCTGGTGCAAAATCCTGGTTGGTAAATACAATTATCACATCGGCAGAATATATAAAATCCTGTTGTTGTGATAATTATTTTCTTTCACAAATGTATTTTCATTCAAATGGAGTGAAAATACATTTTCTGTTCAATTGTATGAAAAGCATCAGGTCACTTTGAAAGTTTTATGTTAAAAATTAAAGCAATGGACACGAAATTTAAATAACCCCAAAATTAAAATATAAGCAAATGAAGAATAAATATTCTATTATCCTTGGAAACCTTGGCAATACCTGTGATAGGTTTTGTAAAGGGTACAAAAGCAATCCTTCTTCAGTAGAAATGCTGGATATGGCAGTTAAGAAAATACCATTTATCGAAGGGATAGAACTGGTAGGGACTTGGGATATCCGTCCTGACAATGTAAAAGAAATGAAAAAGCGGTTTTCCGATTATGGTATCTCATGTGCCTCAATAATTCCTGATACTTTTACTGATCCTGAATTTGCCAAAGGAAGCATTACGAATATTAATCCGGTAATTAGAAAAAAGGCATTTGACTATCTACGGCAGATGTGCGATGTTTCTATGGAAATAGACTGCAAGATTATGAACTTATGGCTGGGGCAGGATGGATACGATTATCTACTTACTTCGGATTATGATCAGGAACGCGAATGGTTAAAGGAAGTTACCACAAAATTGGCAACCGAATATCCCAGGCTAAAATTTGCCCTCGAATACAAACCGAAAGAACCCCGAAATTTTTCGTACCATGCAAGGATGGCCGACACCATATTGGCCGCACTCGAAACAGGATGTTCCAATGTAGGTGTCACGATAGACACCGGGCATAGTTTTGTAGCAGGCGAAAATGTTGCTGAAGCAGTTGTGCTGGCAAAAAGGGCAGGCAATTTATTGTATCACATGCACTTTAACGACAACCATGGAAGTTGGGACGATGATATGATTGTTGGCAGCGTTCATTCCGTAGTGTACGTTGAATTACTTTTCTGGCTAAAGAAAACCGGTTACAAAGGCTGGTTATCCATGGACCAATATCCTTATCGTGAAGATGCTGTTGATGCCATATCCGAAAGCATTCTGTGGGTTAAGAAATTTGAATCAATTGTAGATGAGTATTATAATGAAATTGAGACTTTGATAAAACTCAATGATGCAGTAGAAGCATCAAGGTTCTTGAGGAAACTTATTAAATAGCAAAATTGATATGGCTTTTACACCCGAAACAAAAACAGAGTTTCAAATAAAGCGCAACAGAAATTTTTCCTTTGCTGTATTAACTGGATTGTTTTTTATATGGGGATTTATTATTTCAATGAATGATATCCTTATACCGTATTTAAAATCAGTTTTTGAGTTAAGTTATTTTAAGGCTTTGCTGATACAGTTTTCGTTTTTTGGCTCTTTCTTCATTGGTTCTTTACTGTATTTTATTCTATCAGTTAAAAAGGGCGATCCAATTTCAAAGATTGGATATAGGAACGGCATGTCGATTGGGCTCTTTGTTGCAGGATTAGGCTGTTTATTGTTTTACCCTGCCACAGTTTTTCATAGTTATATGTTTTTTCTTGGTGCATTATTTTGCCTTGGGTTGGGTATTACCATTTTACAGATTGCGGCCAATCCTTATGCTGCACTTTTAGGAAAAGAAGAAACCGCTTCATCCCGACTCAACCTTGCGCAAGGTGTAAATTCACTTGGAACTGTAATAGGCCCATTATTTGGGGGATATCTGATTTTTGAATACTTTTTTAACGGGTCTGATTTAGACGCCAGTTCAGTAAAAATACCTTATTTATTTTTTGCCGGTATATTTATTCTACTATCAGTTATAGTAAAAGCTACTCCATTTCCTGAATTTCATAAAAAAGATTCGCCAGAAAAGGGTCTGGGTGTTTTTAAATATCCACAATTGGTTTTTGGAGTAGTGGCTATTTTTATGGCTGTCGGTGCAGAGGTTGCAACAGGAAGCCTCTTAATCAATTTTTTTGGACTGGATTATATTGCAGGTCTAACTCCATATCAAGCCAGCAAATATGTCGCATTTTACTGGGGAGGACTTATGATTGGGAGACTATTGGGAGCCGTATCTTTTAGTGGAATAAAAACCGTTACGAAAACCCTTTTGATGTCAGCCATAATTATTATTGCTTTAAGTGTAATAGTCTATTCTGATGGAACTCGAATCACGGCGATCTATGCCTTTTTGATATTCTTAAATTTACTTGCATTCAGGTTAGGAAAGTCACTCCCGGGGAAAACAGTTGGGGTATTTTCTTTAATCATTATTCTTCTTTTGTTATTCTCCTTTTTTACCAAAGGTCAAATTGCCATGTGGAGTGTCATAGGAATTGGTTTGTTTGCTTCAATAATGTGGTCTAATATTTTCACGCTTGCAATTCGTAAATTAGGTAATTATACAAGTCAGGGTTCTTCATTGCTGATTATGGCAATATTGGGTGCAGCTTTAATACCACCAATTCAGGGTTTAGTGGCTGATATTTATGGACTACAGAATTCTTTTGTGGTAATCATGTGCTGTCATTTATATGTTTCGTGGTATGGATTTATAGGGCACAAACGAATGAAAATAGTTTCTCCAAAATAGAAAACCGAATATATAATTTAATAATTACAATGAAATTTAAAAATCAAAAGCGATTACAGGGTTTAATTTTAGGTTGATAATTAACGATTATTAAGCTGTAATTCATAATCGAAACGAATGAATAAGAAACATCACATCCGGAAGATAGTACTTAAATTGTTTGTATTCTCATTTGCAACACTTATTTTAAGTTGCAGCAGCAACTATACAATCTCGCCATCCGAAGATTTTGAAGCATACTACACCCACATTGTTACTAACGATGAATTTGAGAAATTCTCCCGAACGGGTGATTATGCAGATATCATAGTTGATTTGGGAAATGAAAACGGAAAGTTCGTTTTTTGGAGGGGAAGCAGTTATTTGCCTTACTGGGAAACAGTAAATGGCAAAAAAATATTTGTTGACGAAATAATTCCCCGCTCAGGAAATGGCAATAAAACTATGCCCGATAAGGTAAATTCGTTTTCGGTGGTGAAAATTATTGAGAACACGCCGAATAAAGTAGTAATTCATTGGCGCTACCTTCCGGCCTTTAGTGGAACGAACCCTTTCCTGAAAGTATCACCTACTAATTTTGTTGATGAATATTACACGATTACGTCAAATGGCAGTGTTCAACGAACCATTAGACAAGGAACGTTAAATTATAATGATTGGGCCGACCCAAAGTTTCAATATGTTCAAACATTTAATTTAACAACAAGGGGTATTGCCAATAAAGTGCTTGTGAAGCCTTTACCATCATTAATGCCAGAAAAAACAACCGGCAGGAAAAGTATAACTGAAAGTGTTGTAAAACCTGTTGCATGGTTTAAATTCGATGAAGCTATTGGTGACACTACCTTTGAAAACCGCTCAAAATCGGCAATGGCAATAAATGGGGCTAAAACCTATTGGCGGCAGGGAATATCTGGCACGGCTCTTCAATTTGATGATGCGACTACTTTTCTATCGCTCCCTGCCATCGTTGCACCTAAGCCTCAAACAGCCATTACCCTCGAGGGGTGGGTGGCTATTGGAGCCTATCCCTGGAGTTGGTGCCCGATTGTTCAACAATGCGACGATGTACCAGAAGAGTTAGCTATAGATATAAAACAGGGTATGAAAGTTCAGTACAGGAAAGAGGACGACAGAGGCTATTTTCTTGGTATCGACGGACATGGGCATCCCGGGATAAAAATACGTGTAGGCGAAAATTGGGAAGAGTTCACCTCAGACATACATCTTGAAAGAAGGAATTGGTATCACATTGTTGGTACGTATGATAAAAATTCGGGCAAAATTGCCTTATATGTAAATGGGATTCCGGCTGGCGAAATGAAAGTTGCCCATCCCGGAGATATTGCGCTCTCGAATAAAAACCTGATGATAGGCAGGGGAAAAATGAGGCGACCAACTGATCCTGTAAGGCCCAACACATTCCCGGATTACTATTCATTCGACGGTTTGTACGATGAGATTAAGATATACGACCTTGCTCTTACATCTGACCAGGTATTTAAATCGTTTGCCAATTATAAAACTTCTAAGCAATTCCTGGCTTCAGCCGACTTGCCGCCCCGGGTATTGCCTACCGGCGATGGTACCCAAAAATTTGGAGGAAAATATTCCGCTTTAAAATATTTTGATACATGGGACAACCTTTTTCGTTTTAGTAAAGGTGCAGATGTAGTAGTGAGTCTGGATAGCAATCCCTGCAAATTTGTATTTTGGAGAGGCGTAAGCTATATACCCATGATTGTTAATGAGAAAAATGAATGGTATAGTAACGAATTTAATGAAACCTGGGATAAATCGGGCGGAAAGGGTTGTCAGGAGCCTATGTCAGACAAAGGTTCAGAATACAGTCATGTCCGGATTTTGGAGAATACACCTGCCCGTGTGGTTGTGCATTGGCGATTTACTTTGTTGGATGTAAACCATGTAATCGCAAATTATGATGAAAAAACAGGCTGGGGTGATTGGTCCGATTGGTATTATTACATTTATCCAGATGGGGTGGCTGCAAAAAAAATGCAGCTTTGGACAAATGGCGAGCGAAACCATGAATGGCAGGAGTCTATGGTAATCTTTGGTCCCGACCAGCATCCTGACAACATTATTGAACGTACCCAAACTATTACCATGTTAGCTGAAGATGGAAATTATAAAAGTTATGATTGGCTAACCGGACCTCCAGATAATGTTGACAACCCGAGAAATTCAAATATTCAACTTATTAATCTCACAGGCGACTATGATCCTTTTACAATAGCAACCAAGTTTATTGGCAAAACCAGGGTCTATGCAGGCGAGATGACCTCTTATGCTGCTTTTTGCACTTGGAATCACTGGCCTATCGCACAAATGCCGTCCGATGGCCGCTATGCATCTTATCCTGACCGAACATCACACAGCTCCATTTCTAATGTTTACTTCCCTATTTATAAAGAAGATACAACCAGTAACAAGCCGTACTATGAAAAAGTACTATTGGAAGGAATGTGGAACAAAAAGGCAACCGAACTTATCCCGTTATCCAAATCATGGACACATGCCCCAACCCTGATTAATCTTAAGGGTGCGCAAGGCAGTTACCATGCCAGCCAAAGGGCTTATGTGCTTAAAGTGACCGGAAATTCTGTATCATTTACAATAAATGCAAGTACACAAAACCCTTTATATAACCTTTGTTTTGTATTAAAAAACTGGGACAATAAGGAGGATGCAAAAGTAAGTTTTAAAGGCAATTATAAACAAGGTACAGTGCGCGATACAGATGGTACCTATACCAAAGTTATTTTTATTGAAAACGAAGGCACTGAACCATTTGCGATCAGTATTTCTAAATAAATACTTTGAAATTGATAATTTAAAAAAAACACATTATGTCGCAATTGTTGCAGAAATTCATGTTCATATTAAAAGAAATTCTTAGAGTAAAATCTTTAATAGTTTTACATTTCCTAATCGTAATTTCAACTGCTAATGCACAAGACAACCCTGTGGCATGGTGGAATTTCGAAAACAATGATGGAATAGCTGTATTAGAAAAGGCGGGCAGTATTTCAGATACAATTAAAGGCAATTACTGGTTTCAGAAAGGTGTACAAGGAAAATGCCTTAAATTAGATGGATATACAACCCATGTGGTAAGGTCTGCTAATAATGTCCCTGATTTGGGAAGCGCTTTTACCATTGAAGCCTGGGTAGCGCCTCAGACATATCCATGGAACTGGACTGCCATAGTTGACAGGGAAAAAAACCATAAGGAAGGCTTCTTTTTTGGCTTGAATGCCGAAGGAAAAGTTGGTTTCGGCATTGCTGTGGGCGAAGAGCATAAATGGGTAATGTGCGTTTCAAATGAAAAGGTTGAATTGTTAAAATGGTCGCATATTGTGGCAACATTCAATCAGGTTGGCGAAATGGCTGTTTATATCAATGGTAAAAAAAGTGGTTCTATATTAGCAGACTGTATTGGCCAAAAGTTTATAAATTGGGTGAAACCTTCCACGGATACAGAATTGTGGATAGGCCGCAGCCACACAAAGATGAGTCCGCAAGGTACTGAACGCGAACCCAGCCAGAAAACATTGTCATTTATGAATTTCGATGGGCTGATTGATGAAGTTAAAATATATAATAAAGCCAAGCGCGAGGCCGAAATAAATAGTGATTATGCACAAAACCTACCGCAGGTTACCCAGCCGTTAAAATATAAGATGTTTCCAAAAGAGGGTTCAAAGAGGAGGATATTTGGAGCAATAAATACCACTTTGAAATATGATGAAACTTGGGATAAACTCTGGCGAATAGGTGAGTTCGCGGATATTGTTGTAACATTCAACAAACCCATAAGAATGGTTTTTTGGCACGGAACAAGTTATGGCGCTTGTTATGTTACCGAGAATGAAAAATGGATGGGCGACCAAAGCTTGGAAAGTAACCAATGGATGGACGACATGAAGTTTGACAGCATAAATCCCGCGCCCGACAAGTGGGGTTGCGCAGAGCACATGTCGGACAAGCGTTGCCTCTATTCTAATGTAAAATTAATTGAAAACAACCCGGCCCGTGTAATCGTAAAATGGCGGTATAACCCGTGTTACATAACTTATGGTCAGGCCCATGTTGATAAACCTACCGGTTGGGGCGACTGGGCAGAAGAATATTTTGTTATTTATCCGGATGCCGTTGCCGTTCGCCATCAGGTATTATGGACAAGTAGATGGGGCGTTGTAGCAAATACGGCAAACTGGCCGGCTCCAGGTGTGCCCTGGCACCAATTTCAGGAAACGATATTTTTTAATCAGCCCGGGACACGACCTGAGGATAATGTGGAGAATGGCGCTCTCACAATAGCAAATACGGATGGGAAAAGTTTCACCTATCTATGGAAGAGCAAAGTACCGTATGCCCAAATGAAAAAAGATGGAATTGATAAAGTCCCGGGAGCTAATATTCAGATAACAAATCTAAAATCGGAATATAAACCATTTATAATTTTTGAATCCGGCAGTACAATTGACCCTTGGGTTGGTGACGGATTTCCACATTGGAACCATTGGCCTGTAGCGCAGATTCCCAGTGACGGAAGGGTTGCAGTTGCAGCCGACCGGCCTGGCCATACATCTTTATCGTGTGGTGCACCAATTAGCCATGATGGTGCAGGCGGAACTCATGAATCTGTAACGCTATATGGTTTAATTAATAAACCAATAGAAGCATTAGTCCCATTGGAAAGATCGTGGAATAAAGCACCGGAAATGAAGATTATAAAGGGTGAAATTATATACAATGGTTACGATAAGTTTCAACGGGCTTATATTCTGAATTGCGAAAATGGGTCAACCAAAACAGATATTCAGCTGACTGGGAGTAAGGAATCTCCGGTTGTTAACCCTGCATTCGTATTAAAAGGTTGGGGCGATAAAAAAGTTAGTATTTTTATTAATGGCAAAAAATGTGTAGAAGGCATTAACTTTAAAGCTGGTTATGAAAACCACCTTGAGGGAACCGATTTAG
>Ga0209100_1001662_pt1 | contig 14806 bp, 13 predicted proteins | sample lystaG_FD_185480 | JGI IMG/M metagenome (GOLD analysis project Ga0209100, IMG submission 185480) | Glacier valley bacterial and archeal communities from Borup Fiord, Nunavut, Canada, to study Microbial Dark Matter (Phase II) -... | ecosystem: Environmental > Aquatic > Freshwater > Ice > Glacier ...
CAGTTCGCCACGCGTTTCGTTCGCACTTTTCTGCCATGGGAATCGCATCGTGGCCACCTCAGTCGTTCAGTTGTTTGCGGAAGCGAGACAGCCCGAATCCGAACACCACGATCGCGAAGATCGCCATCGCGGCGAACTGCGGCCAGAGGGCGATGAATCCGGAGCCCTTCATGAAGTTGGAACGTACGATCACCAGGATGTAGCGCAAAGGGATCAGGTACGAGATCGGGTAGAGCAGCTTTGGCATCGACTCAAGAGGAAAGACGAATCCTGAGAGCATCATCGACGGCACCATGAGAAACGTCGTCGCCTGCTGCGCCTGGTAGCGCGTCTTTGAGAGCAACGAGACGATCAGCCCGAGGCCGAGAGCCGTGAGCGCGAAGAGTGCGAGCCCGGCACCCATGACGAGCAGGCTGCCGTTGAACGGTACGTTGAACCAGAACGTGCCGATCGTGAACACGAGCGTGATCTGGATGAACGCGATGATGACGTAGGGCACGAGTTTACCGATCAGGTACTCGGCCCGGCCGATCGGCGTGACAAAGAGCTGTTCAAGCGTACCTCGCTCCCGTTCTTTGACGATCGCCTGGCTCATCGTGGTCTGCGTCGACATCATGAGTATGAAGGCAAGCAGCGCCGGCACCATCGAGTTGACTGAGCGCAATGTGGGGTTGAAAAGCACCCTGACCTGGGCGTCCACACTTCCGGCGCTGACCGAGGCGAGCGCCGGATAGAGTTTCTTGCTAAGCGATGCAACCACCTGCCCGGCGTACCCCGACGCCACCGACGCGGTCTTGCTGTCCGAGCCGTCGACGACGATCCCCACCTGTGTCGTGCGGCCCGCATGGACGCTGTCGGCAAATCCCTTAGGGATGACGATCGCCACCTGCGCCTTGTTGCCATCGATCAGCTTCTGCATCGCGGCGTCTGATGTGGGGGCGGCGACTTGTTTGAAGTAGCCGGAGTTCACGAAGCTGTCGACGACAAGCTGCGCCTCCGGGGTGCCGTCGTGGTTGACCACGGCGGTACGGATGTCACGCACATCGGTGCCGATGACGTAGCCAAACATGATGAGCTGCAGTATCGGCATGATGAAAATGATGGGCAGCATCGAGCGATCGCGTTTGAGCTGGGTGAATTCTTTCCAGATGAGGAGGCGTATACGTCGCCAGGACATCGCGGTCACGACCTCTCTCGGTACAGGAGCGATGAAAGCGTGATGATGACGACCGCGTATACCGCAAGCGCAGCGACCTGAGGCCAGAGCACGTCCCATCCGCCGCCCTTAAGGAACACTGTGCGTGCGATGACGGTCATGTAGCGTGCCGGGAACAGGTATGAGATTCCCTGCAGCACCGGTGGGATGTTTGCGAGCGGGAAGACGAAGCCCGAGAGCATGAACGCCGGGAGGAAGCTGATCATCATGGCCAGTTGGTTTGCCACTTCTGTTGAGGATGACCGTGCTGAGATGACCAGTCCCAATCCGAGGACGCACAGCACGAACAGGAAGCTCGACACCGCGAAGAGCGCCACGGAACCCCGGAACGGTATCTGGAAGACGAGCAGCCCTATCGCCGAGATGGTGATGACGTTGAGCGCCGACATGATCGCCCAGGGCATGACCTTGCCGATCATGAGCTCGCTGCGCCGTATGGGCGAGACGACCAGTTGCTCGTAGGTGCCCTGTTCCTTCTCGGACACGAGCGTGTTGGCGGTCTGCTGCACCGCCATCACAGCGAGCAAGAGCACGATCAGCCCCGGCACGAGGTAGCTTGCGGACTTGGCTTCGGGGTTATACCAGATGCGAGTGCGTGCGCTCAGCCCTCCGGCCTGTGCCGGGTTGGCGCCGCTCGCCTCGGCCCGGGAGATCGCTGTTTTGGCTCCCCATATCTGCGAGAGGCCGTTCGCGTATGCCTGGCCGAGCTGTGCCGAGTTGGGCTCGGAGCCGTCGACGAGTATCTGCACCGCTCCCGCGTGTCCCGCCGCGACCGAATCGCCAAAGCCCGGGCCGATGACGACGACCACGCTCGACTGGTTTTTGTCGAACACGCCGTCGATCTCGTTTGTCGACGTGAGGTTGCGGTTAACGACGAAGTAGTTGGACTGCTTGAGCGCGTCAACGTACTGACGGCTGGTCGCCGTGTGATCTTGATCGAGGAGCGCCGTTGGCAGGTCCTTCACGTCAAAGGAGACCGCATAGCTGAACAAGAAAAGCTGCAGCAGCGGCATGATGAGCACCGCGATCATCGTCCGCGGGTCACGAACGATGTGGATGAACTCCTTGCGTGCGATAGCGTAGATGCGTCTCATTTGGCCACCGTCAGTGTCTCGGCGTCGTCGCGGTCGGGGAGCGTTGCCGTGGGGATGAGCGTCGCGAATGCCATCTCAAGATCGGTCGCAACGCGGCGGATATTCTTCACAGTGAGACCGGCTTTTTCAATCGCCGAGCGAATCTCGGCCTCGCATGTCTCGGTGCTGTCGGTCACAAGCGCCCGCAGGTGCTCTCCGGAGACCTCGACGCTTGTGGTGAACGGCAGCGCCGCCACGATGGGCATTGCCGCGCGATAGTCGCTCACTTCTACCTCGATGACACGACCGGGCACCCGGCTTTTCATGCCGGCGGGCGTGTCGCGCAGGATGATGCGGCCCTGCGTCATGAACGCGATCTCATTGCAGCGCTCGGCCTCGTCCATGTACGGCGTGGCCACGAACACCGTGATGCTCTGACGGTGCAGTCCCGAGATGATCCGCCAGAACTCGCGGCGCGAGACAGGATCCACGCCGGTCGTCGGTTCGTCGAGGAAGAGCAGGTCGGGCTCGCTGATGAGCGTCGATGCGAGTGCGAGCTTCTGCTTCATTCCGCCTGAGAGGTACTGCGCCTGCCGCTTGGCGAACTCGGTCAGTCCCGAGAACTCGAGCAGCTTTGCCGAGCGGGACGCCATCTCCTTGCGCGGGACGCCACGGAGCTCGGCGAAGAACTCGAGATTTTCCTTCACCGTGAGATCACGGTAGAGCGAGAACGCCTGCGACATGTAGCCGATGCGCGGCTTCACTTTTGCGGCTTCGGTACGTACCGAGTGTCCAAATACGAGCGCGTCTCCGCTGGTTGGCGAGAGCACCGTCGCCATCATGCGGATGAGCGTGGACTTTCCCGCGCCGTCAGGGCCGACAAGCCCAAACACCTCGCCTCTTGGCACGGTCATCGTCACGCCATCGACCGCTATCGTGCCCTTGAACTCTTTGCGTAGGGCGCGGACGTCGAGAGCGTGCTCGCCTATGGGAGCGGTCGTGGTCACCGGAGAGTCACGTCCGCGGGCATGCCTGGCTTCAGGGCGCTATCAGCGTCGGTGATGCGCAGCTGCACCTGGTAGACGAGTTTGACGCGCTGGTCCTTGGTCTCGATCGAGGCCGGTGTGTACTCGGCCTGCGAGCCGATGAAGATGATCGAGGCGTGATAGGCCTTGGTGGTGGAGTCGGTGACCAGGTCGCCGGTCTGGCCTACCGTCACCTGCCCGATCTGGTTCTCGGGCACGTAGATCGTGACAGTGAGGCTTGCGGGGTTGCTCACCATCGCAAGCGTGGAGCCGGACACGGCGTTCTCACCGGTCTTGAGCACCACGTTGGTGAGCACGCCGTCGATCGGCGACGTGATGGTCGCATAGCCCAGCTGCACCTTTGCCATCTCGACCGCGACTTTTGCCTGATCGAGCTGTGCTTTTGCCGAGGCGATCTCGGCGGTCGTCTTCTTGTCGTCTTTTGCCTGCGTGTACGCGGCGTCTGCAGCGGTCACGCCCGCCTCGGCCTGCTGCACCTGCAGCTGGAGCAGCGCGTCATCGAGCTTGAAGAGCACGTCGCCTTTCGTGATGGGAACGCCGTCTTCAGTAGGAGCGGTAACGATGCGGCCAACGGTCTGCGCTGAGATCGCGATCTGGTCGGTCTCGATCGTGCCGCTGCCGCCGAGGGTGTCTGTTGCGGGCGATGCATTCCCGCCGAGGAGGAAGTACCAGGCTCCCACGCCTGCCACGACCAGTACGAGAAGAATGGGGATGATGCGTTTCATTCGGTCAGCGCTCCTGTCTGTTTGGCTTGCGCGCGTTAGCTGCGCGAGTCCGTCCGGATGGTGAGATCGACCGGTGTGCCGGCCGGCGGCTGTGCGCCGTTTTCCAGGGTGATCGTCACGCGAGTCGTGCGGGTCATGTGCACGATGTCGGTGGAAAAGGATGTCGGCGGGAACGTGGAGTCCGCACCGATGCTTGTGACGGTGCCGGTGAGGACGACGCCTGCAGCCGAGTCGTATGAGGCTTCGACGGGGTCGCCCACGAGCACGCGGGCGAGCTGCTCGGTGGTGAGATAGGTGTCGATGAGCGCGGGCGTGTCCGGTGCGATGCGGAATAGCGGCGCGTTCATCATCGCAACGCTGCCTGCGCGTCGTGCGAACGTGACCAGCCCATTCACCGGCGCTGTGATGGTCGCCGAGTCGCGTTGCGTCTGCGCGATCACGTTCGCTGTGTCACGCATGTCAGCCACGATGCCGAGAAGTTCCTGTCCGTTCGTGGCTTGCGTCTTCGCGTCCGTGAGCTTGGTCGAGCCGCTTGCCATCGTGCTGAGTCCGGATTCCATCTTCGCGATGCCGGCGTCCAGCTTTGCGAGGCCGGCCTTGAGCTGCGGGATGAGCGCTGCAGGATTGGTCGTCGACGTCCCGGTGGGCGAGACAGAACCGGTTGGCGGCATGGAGCTGCCGCTCGGAGGGACCGGCATGCTCTCAAGTTGCTTGAGTTGCGCGGCGAGGTCAGCGCGCTGCGTCTTTGCCTTTGCGAGCGCTGCGGTAGTGTCGCGCTTTGTCTTTGCGAGGTCGGATTGGCTGCTACCGATGGTGCCAAGGGCGGCGGCGAGCACGTCTACGTCCGAGTGCGCCTTTACGGCGGCCGTCTCGGCCTGCTTGACGTTGAGGTCGAGGAGCGTGGTGTCCAGGCGCGCGAGTTTCTGTCCCGCAACGACGGTGTCGCCCTCGGCCACGAACACCTCGGCGATACGCCCGGAGACGCTCGCCTGATGCGATGATGTCGAGGTGGTCTTCTTCGTGGTGGTCGTGAGGGAGGTCGAGGATGTGAACCCGACGGTCACGTCGATCGTGGGCGAGACAAGCACTGGCGCACGCACCACATACGACTGCGCTCGTACATCGCCTGTGAGCGTGAGATAGCCACGATCGGCATTGTTCTGGCGCTGGAAGTACGAGACCGCCACGCTCGCCGCGCCGAGTAGTGCCAACACAGTCGCGATGATCGCCACTCGCTTCCACACATCCGCATATGCGCCGCTCACACGCGTTTCTGACACGTTGTTCCCATCGCCGTAGTTATCGCTCACTAACATACGCCAGCCAGACGTGCTGTCAAGATGCCGATCTGAGTTTCTTGGTGGCGTCCTGAGCCGTCGTGCATCTTTCGCAGGAATATCATAGGAGGCACGCCACTCCCTGTCGTTTGGTGCGAGCAAGTGCTACCTGGGGCAGAACTTTCGATCACGAGGCGCGATCAGGTCTGAGTTCGGGTGTGTGCGACACGTCGTGTCGCGGTACACATAAAGAGGAGCGACCCCAGAGGGGCCGCAGGGGGTGTTGAGTGCCGGGATCCAGATCGGTCACCGTAATCTCCGGCATGAACCAATGGTGAGACCGACCCGCGTCCTGACGCCGTGAAACACGCGTTTACTCAAGTGAGTCGCCCTGATCAGTCCATGTGGATTTGAGAGGGGATGGCTGCGGTGAGACGTAGACTGTTCGTGTATCTGCTTGCTGCGTTGCTGTGCGTGCCGATGCTGGCGGTGGCACGAGGTGGGCCCGCAGGCAAGACGACTCCATCGCCTAGCCTCGTCGTGGTTCCTGAGACCACTTCAAGTGCATCGGCCACTTCCAGCGCGTCAACCACTTCAAGTGCCGCGACCTCCTCCAGCGCGTCAACCGATTCCGATGGCAAGCGCGATGTCAGTCACGGCAATACGCAGCCTGGCGTCAGTAAAGGAACCCTGTACGGCGATCTTTACGTTATCGTTCGTGACCTGAACGGCGCTCCGGTACCGTACAGCTGGGTTTGGAGCGAGGACGGGACCACGCCGCTTTATCCAGTCGAGGATTCCCACGGGTTCTCTCAGCCCGTTGCGCACGATCCCAGTGGCGTATTGCCCGCCGAGTTTCTCGGCCTGGTGCCGCTTGATGCCGAGGGGCTCGTGCCTGACGTATATGCCGTTTACACCCAGCCGGTGGAGTTCGGTCGCCTCAGCCTCGCCCGGGCACCGAGCGACGTCATCGACAAGGCGTATGCCGAGGCGCTCACGGCTATCAACACGTGCGACAGCATCGGGCTCGACCCTGCAGGAAGGTTGCTGCTGACGACGGGCGGCACGTCGAAGGCGATCGACTCGCCTCGCGAGTGCCTGGCACTGTACCGTGAGCTGATGCGCAATGGCTATCTGTCGGGCTTGACTCGCGATGCAGCGTTCATGGGTCCGTTGGCCTATCTGCGTGAGCAGGGTGGCGGCTCGGAGATGACTACCGCCGACCTCGATCGTGCGGCGTGTTTGCTCGCTGGTGCGGGAGACAAAAGCGCCAGTATCAGTCTCGACGAGGTCATATATATAAATAACTTCCTTGGCATCAATGACACAACAGCGGGCACCTACTTCCCGTTTACCGGTATGGGGTATACGTACCGGCGCGCCTATGGTGGCGTTGAGGCCGCACTGCTTCAGGGCCCTGTTTCCGGCAGCCACGCAGTGATGTTCTACGTTGACGAGCACGTGAACATCATGGACAAGGTGTTTGGGAATCAGGGATATGAGTCGATGGGTGCAGGGGCGCGCGAGTTCGCGCATGCGGCCGATGACTCGCTTCATGTGATCAATTACATACACAACTGGGCGCTTCCGGAATACGAGTGAGCTTTTCTATCGACGTGTGCCCGCCGGCGCGATCTGCCAGCGGGCACACCGTTTTTGTGGTGTTGTGCGGTCTGGCACTTTGCGCTCATCGTCCTCGTGCGGCATACTTACCCCCGTGCCCGCCGGGATGCGGGCGCTCGGCGCGTCGTCCAAGTCAGGCGGTGCGCCCGGTCCGGGAGCGGCAGAGATGAGTCCGCGGGACCGATCTTCGCAGGGAGCCAATCACATGGCCGGTATCGTTCTCGTCGGCGCCCAATGGGGCGACGAAGGCAAAGGTAAGATCACCGACCTCATCGCAGACGACTTTGATTACGTCGTTCGCTATCAGGGCGGTAACAACGCGGGGCACACTGTCATCCATGGCGGGAAGACCCTTAAACTCCACCTGATTCCTTCGGGCATCATGTATCCACAGATCACGCCGATCATCGGCAACGGATGTGTGATCGACCCCAAAGTCCTGCTTGAGGAGATCGACCGCCTTGAAGCTGACGGACTTTCCACGCACCGGTTGCTCATCAGCTATAACGCGCATCTGATCATGCCGTACCATCGCGATCTTGACGGCGCGAGCGAGCGCCGGCTGGGCCGCAATGAGATAGGCACCACGCATCGCGGCATCGGCCCTGCCTATCAGGACAAGGCGAGCCGGATGGGATTGCGCATCCAAGATCTGCTCGACGGCCACATCTTCCGCAAAAAGCTTGAGGCCGCGCTGCCCGAGAAGAACGATGTCCTTGAGAAGCTTTACGGTCTGCCCACCTATACCGTGGATGAGATAGCCGATGAGTATCTCGCCTATGCCGAGCGCATCAGGCCGCATATCGCCGAGACGCACACGATCATCAACACCGCCTTGCGCGCGGGTAAGTGGGTGCTGTTCGAGGGTGCACAGGGCACGTTGCTCGACCTCGATCACGGCACGTACCCGTTTGTGACCTCGAGCTCGCCTACGGCCGGTGGCGCGTGCACCGGTTCCGGCGTCGGCCCTAAGGCCATCGATCGCGTGCTCGGCATCGCAAAGGCGTATATCACTCGCGTGGGCTCGGGGCCGTTCCCCACTGAGCTTGACGATGAGATCGGCGAGCAGCTCACCACCGTCGGCGGCGAGTTCGGCACGACCACCGGTCGACGTCGTCGCTGCGGCTGGTACGACGCGGTCATCGTCCGCTATGCCGTGCAGATAAACGGTCTCACCGATCTGGCCATCACGAAGCTGGATGTGCTGAGCGGTTTGAATACCGTTAAGGTCTGCGTCGCCTATGAGTACGACGGCCGACGCTACAATGACCTCCCGGGCCACCAGACGGTATTCCACCACGCGCGGCCCATCTATGAGGAGCTTCCCGGGTGGAACACCGATATCTCCGGGTGCCGCACCTTTGAAGAGCTGCCCAAAGAGGCGCGCGACTACATCGAGTTCATCGAGGACCTCGCCGAGGTTCCGGTGTCGATCATCGCAGTAGGACCGAGCCGTGAGCAGACCATCATGCGCCGCTGGGAAACCCGCTAGCAGCTGTTGCGCTGTGCCGCTGCCGGTCGCGTTGCGTGAGTCGGTGCGCATCATAGGTGGGGTCGCGCCGTTGTGGCGCTTCCATGTCCTTCGGCTTGCCGAAGGTGGTGCGCCTCCCTTTGCCCTCGGCCGTGCCTCCGCGGAGGTCGAGCGCGCATGCGCGCTTCCTGCTGACGAACCCTTCACGCTGGATGTCTTCGTGTTGCGCGATGGTACTGTGACCACGCGCGTACGCCACGAGGCGTCCTCGCTCGATGTCGTTGGCGGTCCGATGTTGGCGGCCGTGCGCGTGACACACCTGCCCGTGCTGCCCGGCAATGCGGCCAAGCCTGCCACGCGGCGCTACTGGGACGGCCCTCATCGCATCGCCATGCGCCGTGGTGCCCATCAGGCGGCGCTTCATCTGCCGGACGGGACGCTGATCGACGGATCCACCGCCACGTTGTGGGTCGTCCATGCAGGCGTCGTGTGTACCCCGCCTGCTCCACCCGCCATCGCCGGCGTCGCGCGCCGGGCGATCTTCGAGCTCGGGAAAACCGCCGGTATCCAGATCGCTGTGCGCTCGCTGACGCTTGATGCGCTGGCCGACGCCGATGAGGTCTTCCTTAGCAACGCTGTGGGAGGCGTGAGAGCTGTCCGGGGCAGGGGTGGGCCGACGTGTTGCGCTTTGAGCGCAGCCCTCGCTGGAATCGGCTTTCTGACGACCCTCCAGACAGACGGGCATAAAGGACAAACGGTAATATGACGAAGATGAAAGGTAGAAGATACAGGCAAACGGTATACAGCGGTTGCCAAACGGTTTTCACGTAGCCTGCGAGGTCCAACCGCTGGTCCGGGGGTAGTGGTGATGGACGAGATTCGCATCATGTTCGCTGGACGTCAGAGGGCGGCCCTTGAGGCCTTAGGGGCAGCGCTTGTCTCTCAGACCGGTTTCGCGGCTGTCAGCGATGTCGTCGATGTGGAGTCTTTAGGCTCTGCAACTCGCATGCGTCGAGTCGACGTCGTAGTGGTGGAGGGCGCAGCGCTCGGCGATGACATTGGATACAAGCCGGTGCATGACGTCCTGACCGCTGACCCCCATGCCCGGGTGTTGATCATGGGCGGCGAGCCGGACGTCGTGGCGTGGGCGCTGTGCGAGGGAGCGTCAGGGTTCGTCCCTGCTCAGGCGGAACTTGCCGAGGTGATCTCCGCGATACGTCAGGTTGCGCAGTCCGGTGCATGGCTTGATCCAACGACCCAGCGACGGCTTCTCGATCGGTATCAGGAAGTGGGACCCGGCTTCTGCAGCTCCGCTCCAGGCGAGGGTGCAGGGCTGACATCGAGGGAGCGAGAGATATTGCATCTTGTGTCCCGGGGACACACGAACGCCGCTGTCGCAGATGAGTGCGATATCTCGGCCAGCACGGTGAAAAACCACCTGGCCAGCATCTTCCGTAAGCTCGGCGTTTCCAGCCGTAGCCATGCGATCGCCGTGGCGTTCCGTCAGGGGATTCTTGATCGGCGATTATGAAAGCGCGAGCGATATTTATCCATATTGCCTAGTCATATGGCGGTAGATTAGCCATATTGGCTATGCCAGGTAGCATGGAAAAAAGCGTAAGGTTGCACAGGTGCCCAAATGGCAGGGCACTGATCGAGTGCTATCTGTAAGAAGGTGTCGAATGAATGATCTCCCTGAGGGGATCAGCGTCATCAGGTTTGATGGCACGGATCGCGCGGGTGTGGATAGGGCCAGGCAGGATATTCGCGAGGCTTTTGCCATGCCACAGATTCGTCTTCTCTTCGATATGACCCCGCTTGAGACCGTGGATGGAGCGCTCCTGGCCGCAATGTTCGTCGCCTGCAAGTCGCTACCTGTTGGTGGGCGCATCGCCCTGCTTGCCTCTGAGGACATCGTGGACCTTATCAAAGAGTGGGGTCTTGACGGTCTTTGGGCATGTTTCACGTCCACTGATGACGCCTGCACCTATCTCAGCAGTCTGTCCGCAGTCATCAACTGACTGCGACTTCGACGCCGCCTGTCTCGCCACGCTCTGCTAAGATTCGGCTACCGGCAGATGCGTACCCTGTGGGGACGCCCACTCCGAAAGAGGCGACTATGCGAGTCCTCGTGCTCGGCGGCGGAGGCCGCGAACACGCTATCATCGACGCTCTGTCCCGCTCCCCGCGGGTGAGCGATCTGTTCTGCGCGCCCGGCAACGGAGGGACCGCCGGTCTCGCGCAATCCGTTGGTGTGCCGGGCGATCCCGACGGCGTCGCCGCGTGGGCCCTGGAACACGGCATCGACCTGGTGGTCATCGGTCCAGAGATCCCGCTCGTCGCCGGTGTCGCCGACGCGCTTGAGGCCGCAGGTATCCGCTGTTTTGGCCCGCGGGCACAAGGCGCACGCCTCGAGGGTTCCAAGACGTTTTCCAAAGAGCTCATGGCGCGCCATGACATACCCACCGCCGCTGCGCGTGCGTTCACGACCGTGACGGAGGCGTTCGCCTATCTTGAGCAGACCGGCGCTCCGGTCGTCGTGAAGGCCGACGGACTCGCCGCAGGTAAGGGCGTGATCGTGGCCGAGACGATCGAGCAGGCTCGTGACGCGGTCAGTAGGTGTTTCTCAGGAGAATTTGGCGTGGCTGGTGAGACGGTCGTGATCGAGGAGTTCCTTGAGGGCCCCGAGTGCTCCTTGCTGGCCTTCACCGATGGCACGATCGTGCTCCCAATGGTGCCCGCACAGGACCATAAACGTGCGCTGGATGGCGACCGTGGCCCCAATACCGGCGGGATGGGTGTCTACACGCCCGTACCGGTTGTCACCGATGAGCTGCTCGCGCAGATGACGGACATCCTTGAGCGAACGGTCGCGGGCATGCGCGAGGAGGGCATTGATTACCGGGGTGTCCTCTACGGCGGTTTCATGCTGACGGAGGCCGGTCCCAAGGTGTTGGAGTTCAACGCCCGCTTTGGCGACCCCGAGACGCAGGTGGTGCTGCCGCGTCTGCGCACCGACCTGTTGGATGTGTTTTTGGCTACTGCCGAGGGCAGGCTGGCTGACATCACGCTGGAGTGGGACGATGATGCCGCGGTGTGCGTGGTGCTCGCCTCTGGCGGATATCCCGGCCACTACGAGGTGGGCAAGCGCATCCGTGGCATAGCCGATGCTGAGCGCATGCAGGGCGTGCGCGTCTATCATGCCGGAACGGCGTTGCGTGTCGGAGACGGCGCGCTCGTGACGGCTGGCGGGCGCGTGCTTGACGTCGTAGCGCTCGCTCCCACATTGGCCGAGGCGCGTTCGCGAGCCTATGAAGCGGCGGAGCGCATCAGCTTTGACGATATGCACTATCGCACTGACATCGGACTCAGGGCGCTTGCGGCCCTGCGGGAGGACTGAGGATGCTCGCAGAACGACTGCTCTCTCCAGCGGTCTCCATAGCACAGGGCCGTTACTTCACCGATACGCCCAGGGCAGTGGCTTCTTTACCGAGCCCTGAGTCAGGCAAGAACTACCTGCTCTACGCGCACGTCCCGTTCTGCGAGCGGCTCTGCCCGTACTGCAGCTTCAACCGTTTTCCTTTTGATGAGGACCGGGCGCGCAGTTACTTCAAGAGCCTTCGCGAGCAGATGCGCATGGTGGCAGCGCTTGGCTATGACTTCCCGGCGCTCTACATCGGCGGCGGCACGCCCACCATCCTCGTGGACGAGCTGGCTGCCACCATCGACCTAGCGCGAGAGCTGTTCTCCATCAAGGAGGTCTCCACCGAGACCAACCCCAACCATCTCGTGCCTGAGATCTTGGAACCGCTCAAAGACCGCGTGCAACGCATGAGCGTGGGCGTGCAGTCTTTTGATGACGGCCTTCTTAAAGAGATGGACCGCTACGAGAAGTACGGTTCCAGCGCTCAGATCATGGAGCGGCTGCAATCGGTCTCAGGCTTCTTCCAGTCGTTGAACGTCGACATGATATTCAACTTCCCGAGCCAGACCGAGGAGATCTTGCTTGCTGATATCGAGGCCGTCAAAGCGAGCGGCTGCAATCAGACCACGTTCTATCCGCTGATGGCGTCTCACTCGGTCACCACTTCGCTCAAGCGCACCGTCGGCATGGTGGACTACGCGCGTGAAGCCCGGTACTACAAGGTGCTGTGCGATCACATCCTCGATCAGTTCGAACTCTCCACCGCATGGACGTTCTCGCGTACCGGCGGCGGGATGATCGACGAGTACATCGTGGACTACGAGGAGTACGTGGGTATCGGCAGCGGCGCGTTCAGCTATCTGCGGGGCGATATCTACACGACGACCTTCTCGCTGCGCGACTACGGTCGCGAGATCGGTGCCGGACGGATGCCCGTGGCCGTGGGCAGCCGCACCAACGATCGCAGAGCGCGGATGCGCTACCGCTTCCTTATGGAGTTGTTCGGTCTGCGGCTCGACAAGCGTAAGTTCGAGCGCGACTTCGGCGTTAGCGTGGAGCGCGGATTGCGGGTGGAGATGCTGTTCTTCAGAACCTTTGGAGGATTTGCCATCGACAACGCCGAGGAGCTCACACTCACGCCCACGGGACGATATCTCACCGTGGTGATGCAGCGCTCCATGTTCGCCAATCTCAACAATCTGCGCGATGCCGCTCGCAACGCGCTGTCACCGGATGAACGCGAGCTTCTGTTTGGCGAGGGGTCGCTGTACTGCACGAGTTGCAGCTCAGATCAAGCACATCACAAGGAGGCATGATGGATAAGACACCGCTCGTCGGCATCATCATGGGGAGCAAGTCGGACCTGCCGGTCATGGAGGATTGTGTACGGCAGCTCGAGACGCTCGGCGTGCCATATGAGCTCCTCATCGCATCTGCGCACCGTCAGCCGGACAAAGTGCATCAGTGGGCCTCCAGTGCGCAGGAGCGCGGGATCCGCGTCATCATTGCCGCCGCCGGCAAGGCCGCGCATCTGGGCGGCGTGGTGGCCGCATATACGCCGCTGCCCGTGGTCGCTGTACCCATGAAGACCTCGGATCTGGGTGGCCTGGACTCACTGCTTTCCATGGTTCAGATGCCCACCGGTGTGCCGGTCGCCTGCGTGGCCATCAATGGCGCGCGGAATGCGGCGATTCTCGCCACGCAGATACTTGGGGCGGGTATGCCCGAGTACCTCACGGCCATCGTACAGATGAAGGCTCGCCTCGCCGAGAACTAAGCTCAAGGTCTGTCTACACGCTCAGGCGTCTAGTGCCCGCCGAGTGCCAGCGCTACCGATTCACGCACGATCGGGGATAGTGCGCTGTCTCCGCCGAGAAGGTGCGGGACGCCTACGGCTGTGACGTGGTTCATGAGCATCTTGGCGACCGATGGCTGCAGATGTTGCGAGGGGGTGAGCACCATGAAGGTGCCCATCCGTGCCGCCATCACACCTCCGGATAGAGCGTCCGGGAAGTTCTCACCGGTCACGATCGCCAGGCCGCTGTAGCTGAGTCCACTGGCCGCCAGGCGACTGGCCAAAAGAGCGCTCACGGTATGGTAGCGGTCGCTGCCGTAGACACGCGTTACGTTGGCGGTTCCGAGCCGAGCCTGCAGCGCACTTGCAACGGCGGTAGATACAGCGTTTTCGCCGCCGACGATCGTGACGTTGCGAGCGCCTATCGCGCCTATCGCCGTAGAGGTCTCCTTGGAGAGGGCGTCAGGATCGGTGAGCAGTATCGGCGTGGTTTGTGCCGCCGCGAACGACGAGGCCGCCAGCGCATCGGCGAACCCAGTGCCGGTGACCACGAACATCGACCCGCTGTAGGTTCCGCCTGCGGCTTTCAAGCGCTTCACCGTCTCGCTGGCGATGGCGGCCGCAGTGGCATAGCGATCCGGGCCGCTGATGCGGCTCACGCTCACCTTTGTATCGGTGAGCTCTTGGGCCACTGCCGTGGATACTGCACTCGACCCGCCCACTATGATGGCATCGTGGGCTCCTAGAGCCGTGATCTCGGCCTTCACGGTATCTGGCAGGGTTATGGGAGACGTGAGCAGCACGGGACCGTCCACGGCGCCTGCAAGCGCCGAGGCGCCCAGCGCGTCGGGCCAGTCGGTGCCTGAAGCAATCACCACCGTCGTAGCCCCGGTCGTCCCGAAGGCGGTTTGTGCTGCCTTCACTGCCGTGTGATAGCGATTGGAACCTTCGATGGCGCTGATGTAGGGTGCGTAGTCGATGCTGTCGGTGATGTTCTTCAGGCGGTAGGGTTTGTAGACCGTGCTATTGGGCGCGTAGCCCCAGTAGGGGTACGGCGTGATCCGCATGACCGTGCCGTCACCGGCTTTGGACTGCGAGGAACTCATTTCGTAGGCCCAGTAGGAGACGTGTTGAGGATTCGCCCAGCCGCCAAAGA
>Ga0209100_1001668_pt1 | contig 14756 bp, 13 predicted proteins | sample lystaG_FD_185480 | JGI IMG/M metagenome (GOLD analysis project Ga0209100, IMG submission 185480) | Glacier valley bacterial and archeal communities from Borup Fiord, Nunavut, Canada, to study Microbial Dark Matter (Phase II) -... | ecosystem: Environmental > Aquatic > Freshwater > Ice > Glacier ...
GTAAACTCCGTTAACATCTTTGAAAAATACCAGGTCGTATATAGAATCCAGAAAACGGTTGATTGGACTATTCAGGTCGTCTAGTCCAATAATTATATTATCACTGTACTTTTTTCCCTTTTCATTAATAAATGAGTGACTTCTTTGATTTCTGGAATGATCAGGCCCTGTCATATTAAAAGGTTCATCGATATAAGCGGTAAGCTTTAGAAATTCAGATGTACCGATAATTTCTCCATCTTTATCTCTCAAAATCGAGATCAAGCCAGATAGGATGATTTCCTCACCATTGTGTGTAAGATAAATAAATTCCTGTTTTCCTGGCTCAATACCATTCTTCACCATATTCAGAATATTCTGATACAATTTAGTAGATTTTATGCTTAAAAGAGAAAAAACAGACTTTTCTATCAAATCTTCATGTGTATATCCTAGAATATTTTTCCAGGATTCATTTGTATATAAAAGATTCCCATTCAAATCAACGGATTGAATGATCATACTGGAATAATCGATTATATTCATACAATCCGATATATACTTGTTTTCTGAATTTTCCATTCTTTCCTCCTAAAATATCTAATAAATTTTTCTATCAAGTTACTTCCAAACAATACTATTCTCTTAGCATTTCACTATTTCATTATAATTCATATAATTTTTATTTTCAACGTTTGTCTAAAACCATAACCTATTTTTATCATATATTTAATTCAGATTAAATCGTATTGTAATAATCCTTCATATTTTTACATATTTTTCATGGCATATTTTTTCCAGAACACAATCTTGTAGTAATAATCAGAAAAACAGAGTTTAGAGCACATTATCCTTTGCTCTCTAAACTCTGTTTATTCTTGACTATATCTGTTTGATATTGTTTAAACAAAATCGCTGCGTGATAGTTCTTTGACTTCATTTTATCCTATGGCCTCTTGATTAAAAAGAGGATTATTTTGTTGCGTAAAAAAACAGCAGTTTATCCACTGGCTTTGGGTTATTGTTGAATCAAGACAAACCCCAATAATAAAGCAAGGAGGACAACTAATATCCGTACGTTTATATTATCACACCCAAGTTCATCCAACAACAACTTTATCAGGGATTTTATGTTCCTCTTCATTCGATCTCCTCCAAGGATACTGGCGCGCTATTGCTTTACCATTTAACTTAAAGGGAGATATTTTTATGCGTAATTTTAACTTCGAACCCTATATCCAAGAAATCGAGAATTATCTTGAACTGCACGATCTCACGCTAAACAAGCGGAGATCTTACCGTTCCTTCCTCAGATCCTATTTTACCTGGATTTACGAACCCTTTGTGATTTGCCGGAGGAGGTCACCTACGAAAATATCCGTACCTATCTTCTCTTCCTGAAGAAGGTCTCGAAACTTTCCAACCACACCATCAATGGCCATTCTTCGTAGATCCGGTTCTTCAGACTCTTCATTCTCAAGCAGAGGTGGAGCTATTTTGAAGTGACCAGAATGAGGTGTACAAACGCCCTTCCATTGTACAACCAAATCGAACAAAAACACACTGTCCACAGATGAATGAAACCCATTAGTCTCAATGTGATTTAGCCGGAATTTTGAATTCTTAGAACTGCGGAAATTACTTAGTCAAAAAGGAAGTTACTTTCTCATTTAGGATTAAACGTAAAAAATAAACTTCTAACTGTATCCCCAACTATGCCTCCAACACTTGATACAGGTGTGACTTCAAAGTAGTAAATTTTGTAACTATTGTCAGTTACTTTCAGACTTTTACTTGTTTCTCCTACAATCACCTGCGGTGTATCGTCTTCCTTCTTACTGCGAAACCATTTATATTTTGAGAGACCTTCTATTTTTCCACCATCTACATAAACATAATCTCCAGTAAGGATTTCGTCATTTACATTTGAACGAATAATTGTCACTTCCCTTGCAATAGGTTTACTATTTTCACCACTTGCCACTATCCTGATTGGAAACTCACAAAAAACACCATTACCTGTTTTACTACCGTTACTTGGTATTACCTTTACATATAGAAATTTACTAACATCTACCCCCAGTGGGCTATAAGTTTTAGATGTAGCTCCTGTTATCTGATTTAGTCCTGTTCCATTATCATTAGCACTTATCCACCATGAAAAAGTAGAACCTGATTCAACTTTATCGTTAGGATCTATATATTGATAATCTGCAGTTAATTCAATACCATTAACTGATGTTCTATTTTCATTAATACCTCCAGGTTTTGTAATATTAACATTAGACACAATAGGTGCAGTACTATCGATTATTACACCATCTTTATTCGCAATATTAATATTAAAATATTTTGAACCATCTTTTGAAGGGGTTGAACCATCGTTAACTCCTACAACAAATGTAAATGAACCTGCTTCTAGTGGTATTCCATTCAATATACCTGTATTTGACAAAGCCATCCCAGCAGGTAATTTTGTAGCTTCACTAAGATGAAAAGTATACGGCGAAATCCCATTAGAAACTGAAAATGCAAAAGAATAGGAATTCCCAACCTGTCCATTGGGAGGATTACCCGCACCAAATATCAGTTCCTCTATATTTGTAACTGTGGGGCTAATATTTTTAATCTTTAAAGCAACACCATCCGCTGTACCTGTATTATCTATAATTTCAGGATTATCTTGAATTAGTAAATTAATTGGAACAACACTAGAATCAACTGAAAAGCTCTCGCCCCTTATACCTGTAGTAAGAGTATAACTTATAGATTTATCGTAGTTATTGGTCGAATCGCCATGTTTAACTAATAACGAACAATTATTAAATTCTCCTAATGTTTTGGTGCCTGCTCTATCACGATAATTAACATTTTTTTCCCCAGCAACATTACTTATAAATATATAAGCATCATTTGGGTTTGAAGATGCTATAGTAGTGGATTCAGGAATGGTATACGATGATGAAAGAATTTCAACACTATAAGCATATCTAATAGATTTTGTTATATATTCAGAAACCAGATTAGTCTTTGTATTCAAATCATAACGATTGGATCCTTTAGCAAATGATTTTACACCAAAAATATTCATTGAAAAAGAAACATTAATAACTATACCAATTATTGCTAAGACAATAATTAATTCTATTAATGTTACTCCTATATTATTGTTAAAATTAGACAATATTGATTTTAATTTTCTATTTTCTTTCAAGCTAAACCCTCCATAAACATTATGGTGTTACTTTTTTTGGATAGGGAACAAACAAATTATACGTATCTGCTGTTATATTTTCCCCTTTTACATCGATTGTTATCCCCGGAAAAACGACTTTCATACTAACAGCATAACTATCAGTACTTTTCGAAATTTTTCCCTCCATTATATTTTGTTTTGAATACATCATGTTTATCTGTTTCCCATTATTAACAAGTAATTTTATTCCAGTTGAAAACATAGGTAGAAGCCCTATAGCAACTATCCCCATTATAGCTATTGCAACAATAACTTCTATGAGGGTCATTCCACTAGAACTTATTTTCTTCTTCTTCGTAAATCTACGATTTGTGTTCATTTATAACACTCCTACTCTTCCCACTTAAGAACTTTATATGCTTTTAAATTTTCATCATATTTTTCCGAATTAGTTGTAGGAACAAATACAATCGTTCCATTTGCACCTTGGCTTCCATTTTTTGTTAGGGTATTTGCGATCAGTGCTCCATAAATTGTTGATTGATTACTTTGTACTATTGCAGAAGCTTGTGGAGCGATAATATATGCAAACACTTTAATATTAGCTTGCATTTTGAATGTACTTCCTTCTTGCATATAGATATATAATTTGTTTGGATCGTCATTGTTTATATTTCCTTTAGTCTGAACATCCATAATACCAATAACAAAAAGATTAACTCTGCCTGTTCCAGCAGCTTCTATCACTATATTTCCATTACCTACGATACTATTGACTACAATATTTACAATCTTGTTATCTGCAACAATCTTTAACGTTTTATTTTGATCAATAGTAATACTGTTTAATTTGCAACTGCTATTTATTTCAACCGCTCCTGTCACATTTAAATCTTGAGACGTATAAGGAGGTGTTGCTGGTGGAAGAACAGTTTCAATATACTTATAACTATTAGCCAATGCACCACCTTTGAAGGCATTGCTACCATTTGTCTTATAATTTATATTTCCACCGGATTGTATATTACCTTCAACTCTCATCCCAGTTATATCAAGATTTGAATTTGTATACACAGCTTTATCTATCATTTCTCCTTTAGTTAGCCTTGCAATCACTGCAGTTGTTGATTTTTCTACATCTGAAACATTTCCTGTTCCTGTTATATTGATTAGATTAGCACCACCTGTAACTTCCACTTTAAATGTTCCATTAGCAAAGTGTGAATTATCATCTGATGTTTTTGTTAAAAGTAATTTATCATCATCAGGATTTCTTATCAGATGTGTACTTACTGCATCAGCTCCTGATCTGGCGAGATAGTAGGCTTGTTTTGATTTGTCCTGATATGCTGTGGATTTGGCACTAGCAACACTGAGCGAAAATAAGGCTGCACCAAGTATAGACAATACAGCCATTACTATAATAACCAATACCAAGGCCATACCTTTTCGATTTTTAGTGATCATTCTTATCACTCCCATCCATTTATAACATTAGTTTATTCTAATCTAATCTAATCTAATCTAAAATATTTGTATTTAAGAATTAGTACTTTATGTAAATTAACAATTGATTGCTGTTAATTGTCTTCTATTTAATATAAGGTATTCAATGAGAACGATATTTTTTATTAAATTAGACCATTACCATTTAGATTGAACAAATAAATTTACACGTAAAAAATAGAAAAAAAATTTGTTCATGTGCACTCGTAGCCTATGATATCTTATAAAAAATAGTACTACAAAAATCTAATCTTTTGAAACTAAGCCATATTGCTTTTCATAACTATATATATGTTTTATTATACTATAAAATCCGACAAGTAAATATATGATTTTTCAGGACAACTTTTATTTTTGTTACTGTTCACACCCTAATGCTGATTCAAACAAAAAAGAGCGCAGGAATACGCTCCATTATGATCATTTGTTTTTGGATCACTTCTGGATGGACCAGATGTCATCCACACCGTCAAAGATCTTCCGCACCGTCTTGTAGACATGACCGCCTTTGCATTTCGAGGTTTCTGCAGCACTGAGAAAATCGCAGTATCTTTGCATGCCGTTCGGCATGCTCCGGAAGGTCCCGGCAGATTTCATCTTTCCCTTGGCCACACGCAGTGAACGCTCTGAAAGGTTGTTGTCAAAAGGGACATGGAAATTTTCCAGAAACAGCAGATGGTTTTCCTGGAATTTCCCAAGCCTCACTGCGAGGTTGAAGGCATTGTTATATCATTTGGTTGGCGGGTTCAGCAATTATTCCCTGTTTGCCGTATCGAGAATCTCCCGATACTTCAGTCGGTAGCCAGACAACTCCTTTGCGGGAAAGGACATCTTGCCTGCGGCAAGAACTTCGGGAGCCCTCTGAGCAGGACATTCAGATATTTGTATAGGTTCAATCCATTAGCCTTGGGGGTTTCAACCAGGCTGTAGACGATGGCGCTCGCAGCTGCTCCATCCGGGCTCCCGGAGAAGAGCCAGTTACTTCTTTTATGTTCTTCAGCGCATAACGCCTTCCCACGGTAAAAGGGCGAATGTTGTTTTCTGCGATGTTGTTGGAAATCTCACAGTGGCCGTCTTCCAAGTAGTTCATCAACCCAGCCTTCTGGTTTAAGGCGTATTGGAACGCCTGTCCAATCTCGGACTTTGCGAGAACGGTGCCCGAGTTCCGATCAACCCATGACCAATAAGCTTCCAGTAACGGTGTTTCCAGCTTGAGGCGCTGAATTCTCCGGTCCTCCGCAGAAAGGTCTCTCAGTTTTTCTTCGATTTTGAAGAGTTCGTTGCAGATATCCGCTAAACTCCTCCAGGAACTCGGCCGCATATGCCCCTGAGCGGCCTGGCCAATAATCAAACAGACGGATTTGCTGGTCCCTGTTCCTCGTTGTCATGTAGACCCACATATAGGATTTGCTCGTATTGTTTTTTCCCTCTTCCCCCAAAACTTGGATCGGACTCTCATCTTATGTTGAGTCTCAAGTTATGTAGAGTTAAGCTTTTTAGCCTTGGTAAATGGAGTTATTTTAGAGCTTGACTCTACATAATTATTAGTGCATTCTCTGATAAAAAGGGTGTGTGTCAAATGTCAAAAACAGTCCTTCAGTACCATCATTTTGCTGCTGTGTTAAGCGAGTACTTGAATCTGGAGGAATTTTCAATCCTCTCTGATCTGACAATCCAAGGGAAACGAGTTGCATTGACTCAACTTATGAACTATCTGGGTGATAATGGCGTATACAGTTTTTCGGATTGCCTTCAAAAGCACGTAACAAACAACATCAATCAAATTGGAAAACTCTCCCATTCAACAATTAGCGGTCGGCTCTTTATCTTCCGTCATTTCTTCAATCACTTGCACCAAAAAGGCATCACACGATATTCTGGAAATGAGCTATTTCCAGTCATCTTCACGAATAAACGCGAAAGGATACTGTCTTTTTATTCACTGGAAGAGGTCAGACAGGTCATCTCGGCAATTGACCGGACAAGTCCGTCGGGCAAAAGAGACTTGGCTATTATACTTCTGGCATCAAAATTGGGGATTCGATCCAGTGACATCTGTAGACTTAAGATGACAGATTTACATTGGGAACGAGGAACAATCGAATTCATCCAATACAAGACGAAAATCTTCCAACAGCTGCCCTTGACTGAGACTGTGCAATTTGCGCTACTAGACTATATCAAAAACGCACGCCCCGCGCGCTCGCGCGACACTATCTTCATTGGAATCAAGAACGGATATGCACCGTTTAGCAACACTTGTATTCACGGTTTCGTATCCTACTATTTTAAAAAAGTAGGCATTGATATTTCAGAGCGCAAACATGGTCCCCACGCTCTGAGGAATTCCTTGGCAACCAATCTAATGCATAACAATACGCCTATGCATATCATTAAAGATGTCCTAGGGCACACGAACATCAACATGACTAAGATATATCTGAATATTGATTTGGATACATTAAAGCAGGTCGCTCTAGAGGTGCCTTATGAAACAGTATGATGACTTTTGCTTCTCAGAAGATGTCCGAGAGATTGCCGAGGTATATGTTAGTTACAAACGTTCGCTAGGTTTCAAGTGTTCTTATCACGAACAATCTAAGATAAATTCCATGCTTGAATTTATCTTTGTCCACTCGACAGACGGACAGATTTGGGCTCTGACACCTGAAACTGCATATTCTTATACAGCTGGATCTGGCCAAGAACATTCAAGAACAATCCACTTGAAACAGTCCATGATAAGGCAATTCGCACTTTTTATGAAACTCCGGGGAGTGGACGCTTGCGTCCTGCCAAGGGAGTTAATAAAAACTTCTAAAGATTTCACTCCTTATATCTTCACTAAAGATGAGATAAAAGCTATCCTTTATTATGCTGACAGGATCGGACCCAACAAAAACAAGTCTCCGCGGTGAACGTTATTCTGACGTTACTGTTCGCAACAACTTCAGGAAGTTATTGAAAAAGGCTGGAATCGAGACTCTCCCTACCGGGTTATTTCCCAGGGTACATGACCTTCGCCATACATTTTGTGTCCATGCACTCGAGCAAATGGTAGCAAAGGGAATCGATCCCTACTGTTCCTTGCCAATACTTAGTACTTATGTAGGGCACAAGGGTATCGAGTCGACAGAAATTTATCTGCGGTTAACAAAACAGTATTTCCTTGATGTCCTGAAGTACGGCGAAAAAGATGCCAATCTCATTTTTCCGGAGGTTGGCAAACGATGAAAAAGCAAATAGGTTCTATAATCACAGACTTTTTCTGTATATATCTTCGGAACGAAGCCGGGCTTTCCGAGAACACGCTAAAGTCATACCGTGACACTTTCATCCTTTATATCAAGTATTTGGAAGAACGGAGCGTTTGCACGCCCAGGAATATGGATTTGTCTGTCTTCACCGCCAATTTAGTCAGTATGTTTCTTGACTGGCTGGAAAGCGAGAGACATTCTAGTGTCAGCACCCGCAATCAACGTCTAGCTGCTTTAAAAACTTTCAGCAATTACGTCATCCGCAAGGCGCCTGAAAACTGCAAAGGCTGCCAGGATATCTTGCATTTGCGCGTAAAACGCGCACCATCAGCAATGGTAGAATACATCCCAATAGATATCGTCGCCTCCATATTGAACCAGCCAGATTATGCAACGCTGCAAGGTATCAGGGATTTGGCTATCCTGTCTTTCATGTACGAAACAGGATGTCGTGTGCAGGAACTGATTGACACATGTCTTGGAGATATCTCGTTCAGGAAGCCTAACACCGTCAAACTTACGGGTAAGGGAAGAAAAACTCGAATTATTCCGATAAGCTCTAACGTAGCCGATATCATACGTCAGTATGTAGAACGCTACAAAATCAACCAACCGGACCAACAACTCTTCACCAATCGTTCCCAAAAGCCGCTTTCGCGTTCTGGCGTAGCATATATTCTTAAGAAACATCTGCAATTAGCGAAACAGGTTGATTCAACCATCTATATTAAGTCGATACACCCACATGTCTTTCGACATTCTAAGGCTATGCACCTGCTAGAAAGTGGAGTGAATTTAATCTATATCAGGGACTTTCTCGGTCACTCATCAGTTACCACAACAGAAATTTACGCCAAGTGCAACCCAGAACTAAAACGGAAGTACATTATTGAGGCTGGAGAACAGCTAGAAAATTCTATTTTACCTTATTCAGACAACGAAAAAGACGAGCTTCTCGAATGGCTTAAAAATAACATCTAATAATTATGTAGAGTCAAGCTCTAAGACAACTCCATTTACCAAGTCTAAAATGCTTAACTCTACATAACCATAGACTGCACATAAGACGAGTTATGCGAAGCTTCGCATAACTCATCTGCATGAATGTACTTTTCTTCAAGCAACTTTTCACGCAGTCTCGCGACGACTTTGCTGAGCCACTCCTCGGAGGTCTTGATGATCCAATTGGAGAGCGTTCTCCGTTTGATCTGCATCCCGAGATTCTGCCAGTCCTTTTCCTGCCGATACAGGGGAACGTGGTTCACATACTTCTGATACATGGTCCAGGCAACGCTAGAGGCCGAGGCTATGGAATGCTCAAGCACAGGCTGATCCACGAGCGCCTCGCTGAGGTGTTTTCTTCCTTCGGAGCGGCAGGTTCTACATTCCCAGGTTTCCCGGTAGAGATGCACGAGTTTCATCGTCGCCGGGGTATATTCAATTTCCGTGCGGAGATATTTCTTTCCCACACGAGAAAGCTTGTCCCCATCCACGGGACAAACTTGGTCTTCCTCGGACAAGGTGTACACCTTGTCTTCGCTCGGGAGATAGAGGAGTGCTTTTTCCCAGGAATATTCCTTCTTTGTCCGGGTTTTCTTGAGGATGGGCTCTATCTCGGAAGGATCGGCTTCAACCTCCGCTTCGTCGAACTGACCATAGTCAAGGATTTCGTCCATGACGATCTGGCCCGTGATCGCAGATGTCTTCTCGCTCTTGGAACCAAAAAGCTTCCTGGTAAGATTGTCAATCTGCTCACGCAGGAGTTTGAAATCGGAATTCATCTCTTCAATGGTCTTCCGAAGAGCGGCGATCGTCTTATTCTGTTCCTGGATCACTTCGATCAACCAGCGGTACTGATGATGCGTGATTTCTCTGGCTTCCTCGCTTGTCCGAGGCCATTGAAAACTTCCGTTTTCCAGCCTCTTGTACAGGAGCAGAAATCCGTCTCATTCCCAGTAAAGCGCCTTCAGCAGTTCATGCCGCGTTTCTTTCATGGTTGCCAATGATCAATCCTCTCCTTATGGTTTTAACCTCGGCAAAGCTTGCTTAGACAGGGTTAAATCTTTTCAATTAAGAAGATTATCGCATAGTTTAAAACTGATTTAAATCCGTGCTTTTATTGACCGCTTACGATAGATATAATTGATTGTTTATTGTTTTACTAACAAAGTTATAGTAATCTCAAGTTCGATTATAATAATCAATGAAGCTCCCTTATAAATATAAAGCAAGAATTGGGCGGAAATAATCTGTCTAATCCTTGCTTTGTTGTAAATTATTTTTAATTGTGATGCTTACTCAACTTATAAATTCCAGAATATTCAACAACCTATTAACTTAGGTGATAGGCTTGGTTGCCCTTCCCAGTTGCTCCGGCACGGTTGACTGTTACTATTTTTTTATAGGTGAATAATTAACATTCTCTGTATATGTTTGTTCAATATCATATGGAGCAGTTGTCGATATCCATTTCACTACATATGGGTCTGCAACACCTCCACTGATTGCAAATGTTCCTCCAGCTTGTGCAGCTGCTGGAACAGTCAAGTATGTCTTTAATAGTTCAGCCGCTGTTGCTGTAGGTGCTGCTTGAGTTGCACTTTGAGTAATTGTAGTAACCTTAAATCCGGTTTCAGATTCTTGAATTCTTGCAGCATTTATAATTTGTGCAGCTGTTGAACCATCAGCTTTTAGCTTAGAACTAGCTTGTAACCCTGAAAACCTAGGTATAGCTATCGCAGCCAAAATCCCCAAAATAGCAATAACAACAATCAGTTCAATAAGGGTGAAACCCTTCTTGTTGTTTGTTTTCTTTGTAATAAATTTAATCATTTTTTCTCTCCTTTATTAATGTATTATTTCGTTATAATTCCTTGATACTTTACTTTATTCATCTATCACCCCCTTAAGATTTTATTATTTATGGTCAACCAGATCTACTTTACAGTATTGACCATATCAAACATTGGTAGTGCCATTGAAATCACTATAAAACCGATGATGACCGCCATAAAGACAATGAGTAAGGGTTCCATCAGCTTCAGCAGTCGATCTATGGCATCCTCCAGCTCCTGCTCATAGAAGTCTGCACTTTTATCAAGCATCTGATCGAGACTTCCTGATTCTTCACCAATCTGAATCATGGACACTACCATGGGGCCAAAAGTTGGCGTCCTCTTTAGCGCAGCTCCCAAGGTTTCCCCTTTCTCCACCTCACTGGCCACAAATTTGATCTTCTCTTCAATTACCACATTCCCAGTAACACTTCCAGCCAGTTCCAGTGCATTAATCAGAGGAATTCCACTTTTAAGAAGAGAACCCAATGTACGAGTGAACCGTGCTGTGACAATTTTATCCATGGAGCCTTTGACAATGGGTATTTTGAATTTCAGCGCATCAAACTGGTACCGTCCGGTTTTGCTGCTAATATATCGATGGATTGAAAAGACAATAATTCCAGCTCCAGCAATGACAATATACCAGTAGTTTATGATAAAGTCTGAAATCCCCATCAGAATCCGCGTTGGAAGCGGAAGCTCCGTTCCAGAGTCTGCAAACATTCCTGTGAACGTCGGAAGAATCACCGTAATCATGAAAACAACCACCACTAAAGAAATAACAGAAAGAGCAGCCGGGTAGATCATGGCTCCTTTGATTCGAGAACTGATCTTTGCATCCTTCTCATAATGAATAGCAAGCCTATCCATGACATTATCGAGGTTTCCCGTCATTTCTCCAGATTCAATCATGCTTACCATCAAAGACGGAAAAACTTTTGGATGATTTTTGATGGCAGACGATATCTGTGTTCCTTTCTGCACTTCTGTATAAACATCTTCCAGGGCGGCTTTTAGCGTCTTGCTTTCAGATTGTCTATAAAGAATATCAAGTCCCGCTGCCACTGGGACACCTGCTTTCAGCAAAGTGGCAAGCTGCTTGCAGAAGATTGAAATCTGTTTTGATGTCACTTTTCCACCAAAGCTCAGTTCTTCCGCTGCAGACTTCTTTTCCACCTCTTCATTGACTTGCATCACATACAGTCCCTTGTCTCGAATCTTTTCCCGTACTTCCACTTCAGTTGCAGCAGTAATAGTTTCCGTCACTTCTTTACCGTCAGGCTGTATTGCTTTATATCTATATAGAGCCATCTTGTCACCCCCCTTTATACTGCATTCTATTTACATTGAGACATACCTTTTGATGTTTTCCGGGTCAATACAATATTTCAGGAGATTCTCTTTGCTGATTTTTCCTTTATTGTAAAGATTCACCAAGGACTTATCCATGGATTCCATACCAAGGCTAGCTCCGGTCTGAATACTGGATTGAATCTGATGGGTCTTTCCTTCTCGAATAAGATTTCTGATTGCAGGCGTCGTTACCATGATTTCCAGCGCTGGCACGCGTCCTTTTTTATTCGTCGTCTGAATCAGCTGCTGTGAAATAACACCCTCTATTACGCTAGCAAGCTGGATTCTGATCTGCTGATGCTGATTCGGAGGAAATACATCGATAATACGATCTATGGTTTGGGCTGCACCTACTGTATGAAGGGTCGCTAGGACCAGATGCCCAGTTTCGGCAGCTGTAAGTGCAGTTCCTATGGTTTCAAGATCACGCATTTCTCCTACAAGAATCACATCCGGATCCTGACGAAGCGCTGCACGAAGGCCGCTTGCAAAACTATATGTATCAGGACCGATTTCTCTTTGATTGATGATACTCATCTCATGACGATGAAGATACTCGATGGGATCCTCCAGCGTCATGATATGTTCTCTTCTCGTACGGTTGATATAATTGATCATCGCCGCAAGCGAAGTACTCTTTCCACTTCCCGTGGGTCCTGTTACAAGTATAATTCCTCTACGCTTACTGGCTAATGTATGAAACACATCAGGAAGGTTCAGCTGCTCTAAAGTGGGAATCTCTGTGGGGATTGCCCTTAGAGCCATCGCCATGCTGTTTCTCTGTCTGTAGACATTGACGCGAAAACGTCCTAATCCTGAAAACGTGTAAGACAAATCAACTTCGCCATTCTTCTCAAAGATTTCTCTATGATGGTCCGTTAGAATCTGATTGCATAATCTTTCTGTATCTTCAGGTCTCAGCTTCGGATAATCCATCTCCACTAAATCCCCGTGGATTCTTACAGTAGGACTTATCGCAACGGTAATATGCAGATCTGATGCGCCTAAGTCCATAACTTCTTTTAGTAATATATTGATATCAATCATCTTTACTTCCCGAGTAACATCTCAGGACCCCCTTGCTTGTTCTACTCCTTCTCAATCATGCAAATCAATAGTGATCTGCTGGAAAATACTTATTCGGCTTTATTCTGTATGCTTTGTAGAATCACTCATAGAGACTTATCCCTCAATGCTGTATGTGATTTTAACCATCTCGTCAACCGTAATGATTCCCTTTAGTACCAGTTCTCTGCAGGCATCTTTTAAAGTATTCATACCCGAAGCCACTGCTTTGTCCTTAATTTCATCAACAGTTGCTCCATCATTGATCATATTTCGAATTTCACGATCCACAACCATGACTTCATGCACGGCAATTCTACCAGCGGTTCCTGTGTCATTACATTTAGCACATCCTTTACCACGGTAGATCGTTGTTCCTTTCTCGATTCCAACCAGTAGAGCATTCACTTCATCAATTTCATATGGAGCGCTGCAGTTCGTGCAAATCCTTTTCACTAGTCTCTGAGCCATTATGCCTACAACGGAGGAGGCAATGAGATAAGGGTCTATCCCCATATTGATCAATCGCGTAATGGTACTCGCCGTATCATTGGTATGGATTGTACTCAAAACCAGATGCCCCGTGATTGCAGCTCGAATGGCAATATTCACCGTATCCAGGTCACGAATCTCACCCACCATGATAATATCAGGGTCCTGTCGCAAAATGGAACGAAGTCCTGTGGAGAATGTCAGATCCGCTTTGGGGTTTACCTGAACCTGATTCACACCATCAAGGGAGTATTCCACCGGATCCTCCACAGTAACGATATTCTTTTCCTCCTGATTCATTTCTGAAAGAACCGTGTATAAGGTAGTGGACTTACCACTTCCTGTAGGCCCTGTAATAAGAATGATTCCGTTGGGATTTCTTATGATCTTGTTAAAAAGATTCAGATTGTTCTCTGTAAATCCCAGCTCTTCTTTGGTCATCATGAAACTAGTACGATCCAGAATTCGGATAACCACTTTTTCACCAAAAACAGTAGGTAGTATGGAAATACGCATGTCTACCACACGACCATCAAGGTTCTTTTCCATACGACCATCCTGAGGTTTTCTACGCTCCGAAATATCCATTTTACCCATAATTTTAATACGTGTCACGATGGCAGCATGTGCTGCTTTGGAAGGCTGCATTACCTCAATTAAATCACCATCGACTCTGCATCGGACCCTTAGTTTATGTTCAAATGGTTCGATATGGATGTCACTGGCCTTTAATTTTACAGCCTGGCTGATGATCAAGTTGATCAATTTCACCACGGGGGCATTGTTGATGTCATTCAAGGTCTCTTCATCGAGACCTTCCAATTCTTCCTCAATATATTCACGCTTGAATTCTTCTATAGCCTTTTTCGCTCCTTCTTTTTCATAGAAGAAGTCAATTGCATCAATAATCGCAATCTTTTGGGCGATAACAGGCTTCACTTCAAATCCTGTGGCAAGCTTCACATCATCAATGGCATAAATATCTAAAGGATCATTCATGGCTAGAGTGATGACATCATTTTCTTTGGAAACAGGGACAATTGTATGCCGCCTTGCCAAATTTTCACTGAT
>Ga0209100_1001669_pt1 | contig 14753 bp, 12 predicted proteins | sample lystaG_FD_185480 | JGI IMG/M metagenome (GOLD analysis project Ga0209100, IMG submission 185480) | Glacier valley bacterial and archeal communities from Borup Fiord, Nunavut, Canada, to study Microbial Dark Matter (Phase II) -... | ecosystem: Environmental > Aquatic > Freshwater > Ice > Glacier ...
ACCCTCACCTCCCGGCCGGCGGCCACTCGAGTCTGAGGCCGAATGAGCACCGCCCATGCAACAAAAGAAGGAATAGCGATCGCCAGGGCCACCACGACGATCACGAGCGTCTTGATCGGCAAGCGGTCAGGCTCACTCATCCGTATCGTCGCCAGATGTGATGCGATGCGCATCGAGGTAGCTCTGAAGGAAGATGGCGGCGGCCAGCTTGTCGATGGTCCCGCGCTTCTTCCGGTCAGAAACGCCTGACTCGCTCATGACTCGACGCGCCTCGGCAGAAGACAGCCGCTCATCCCACAGCTCGATGGGGACTGGCAGCACGCTCCTGAGCCACTCGACGGTCGTGCGAACCGTACGCGCCTGCGGACCTTCATCGCCCGAAAGAGCGATGGGTAGACCCGCGACGACCAGTTCCACCTCATAATCCTCGATGAGGCGAAGCAGCGGACGCACATCCCCCCGCAGCGCACGGGCGTCGAGAACGGTGAGCGGCGTAGCCACGCTGCCCGTGGGGTCAGAGATAGCCACGCCGATGCGCACACCCCCGATATCGAGGGACAGCCGACGCATGCGGTTAGGAGACGCCGAGCATCGCACGGGCGGCCGCAAGCGCGGCGTCGATGCCCGTTGCCTGCTTGCCGCCGGCCTGCGCCATCGAGGGCTTGCCGCCGCCACCGCCCTGGATGTGCGATGAAACAGCGTGAATGATGGCGTTAGCATCAAACCCGGCGGCGACGGCCTGCTCAGAACCCGCAGCCAGAAGCGTGGGACGGCCATTCTCGGGATCGGCTGCGGCCAGAACGACCGCGCCGCCGCTCATCTTCACGCGAAGGATGTCTGACAGCTCACGCAGATCACGCGCGCCCATATCGGCGGTCCTCGCCACAAGAAGCGCGTATCCGACATCGACGACACCTGCGAGAAGCCCGTCGGCGCTGGTGCGGACTGTAGCCTCGCGAGCGCGCTCATGCTCGGACTCCAGCGCAGCCGCCCGGGCGACCAGCGAGCTTACTCGCTCGGCCACATCGTCGCGAGGTACCTTGAGCGTTGTCGCTACCGCGTCAAGCTCTTGCTCGGCGGCAGACATGTACTCGAGAGCGTCAAACGAAGTCACGGCCTCGATGCGGCGCACATTTGCACCCACACTGCCTTCCGAGACGATCTTGAGGAACCCGATTTCGGCAGTGCGGCCGACGTGCGTGCCGCCGCACAGTTCCTTGCTGAAGTTACCGACCTCGAGAACGCGCACGATCTGGCCGTACTTCTCGCCGAAGAGCGCGGTCACGCCCATCTCGCGAGCGGTGGACAGGGACGTCTCGTAGTTGCGAACGACGTGATTCTCCATGATCTTGGCGTTGATGAGCCGCTCGACTTTGCTGAGCTGCTCGGAGCTAAGCGCCTCGAAGTGCGTGAAGTCGAAACGCAGACGCTCGGGCGCCACCAGCGAGCCGGCCTGGCCGACATGCTCGCCGAGAACGAGCCGAAGCGCCCAATGAAGGATATGGGTCGCCGTATGATTACGGCGTATGCGCTCGCGGCGGAGCACATCGATCGACGCGGTCACCGCGTCGCCGACACTCAGGGTCCCGCTCTCAACGAAGCCTCGGTGCGAGACGAGCCCCGCAACAGGAGCGAGTGCGTCCTCCACCTGGAAAGATGCCTCCGTGGAACGAATCATGCCCTGATCGCCGAGCTGACCGCCACGCTCTGCATAAAACGGTGTGGAATGAAGAACGATATCGCCCTTCTGGCCAGCGGTTATATGGTCCACTGATGCACCATCCACGACGATGCCCGCCACGGTCGACTGTGCTTCATCATGTTCATAGCCCACGAAATCCACGGTGCCGACCGCGCGCGCGATATCCGCGAACACGCCGCCGAACGCCGTCCAGACTTCGTCTTTGACCGCCGCACGACCGCGCTCGCGCTGGGCGTTCATCTCAGATTCAAAGACGGCCTTGTCGACATCCATCCCGACCTCAGCTGCGATCTCCGCAGTGAGTTCATAAGGAAAGCCGTACGTATCATGCAGTGAGAACGCCTCGCGGCCGTCAAGCGTGGTCAGGCCCGCGTCACGAGCGCGCTCGATGGCGTCTGACAAAAACGAGAGTCCTTGCTTGAGCGTCTGGCCAAACCGCTGCTCTTCAGACTCGACGATGCCGGCGACCAGCTCCCTGTGCTCGACGATCTCGGGATACGAACCGCCCATGCGAGCGATGACCTCATCGATGAGCTTGTTGAGGAACGAGCCTTCGATGCCGAGCAGACGCCCGTGGCGCACCGCCCTGCGCAACACCCGGCGCAGCACGTAACCGCGACCTTCGTTGCTTGGCAGCACGCCGTCCGAGATGAGGAACGTCACCGCACGCGCATGATCGGTGATGATACGTAGCGATACGTCCTGCGTGTCTGAGGTGCCGTACGCGACCCCAGAGACGGACTCGGCCACAGCCATGATGCTGCGCAGGATATCAGTCTCAAAGTTGGAGGGTACACGCTGCAAGATCGCGGCAACGCGCTCCAGCCCCATACCCGTGTCGATGTTGCGCTTGGGCAGCGGCGTCAACACGCCGTTCTCGTCACGGTCGTACTGCATGAACACGAGGTTCCAATATTCAAGGAAACGCCCGCATTCGCATGCCGGGCCGCAGTTGGGCGAACCGCATCCGAAGTCCGGACCCTGGTCGTAGTACAGCTCGGAGCACGGACCGCAGGGACCGGTGGGCCCTGCTGCCCAGAAGTTGTCCTCGGCACCCATCCGCACGATCCTGTCGGCGGGCACGCCCACCTCGTCGCGCCAGACCGCCTCAGCCTCGTCGTCATCGTCATAGATTGTGAACCAGAGCCGCGACGGATCCATATGCAAGACCTCGGTCGAGAACTCATAGGCCCACGCGCACGCCTCGGACTTGAAGTAGTCGCCAAAGCTGAAGTTGCCGAGCATCTCGAAGAAACTGTGATGGCGCGCCGTTGTGCCGATGATATCGATGTCGGTGGTGCGGGCGCACTTCTGACACGTGGTGGCGCGGGTGAAGCCGAGATCCCGTATGCCGAGGAACACAGGCTTGAACTGCACCATACCGGCCGAGGTCAGTAGCAGCGAAGGGTCGTCGGGTATAAGCGAGCTCGACGGCAAACGCCTGCACCCCTTGGACTCGAAGAACGACAGGTAGGCTTCGCGAATCTCAGCGGACTTCACTCTTGCTCCTTCTTCTTGTCATCTGTAACGCATCGTCCCGGGGCGCTGGCAGAATCCGCAACCGGAGCTTTCACTTGATCGCGGAAAAGCGCGCCCTCTTTGGTGGTGAGCGTCGAGTCGCTGTACTTCTCGAAAAAATACACGAAAACGCCCTTGAACACAGCGGCGACGGGGATGGCGACGAGCATACCGACCACACCGGCGACTGCTGCGCCGACGAGCAACGAGAATATCACGAGCAGCGGATGCAGGTCGACCTGACGCGACATCACACGGGGCGTGACAAACAGGTCCGTGATCTGCTGCGCCGCCATGACGACGAGCACCGCCGCAACCGCCAACCACGGCGTAACGAACGCCGCGGCGATCGCTGCCAGTATCTCGGTGATCAACGGTCCGAGATACGGAACGATGTTGAGCAGCCCTGCAAGCAGTCCGAGCACGAAGGCGTACGGGACTTTGAGGATGGAGAGCCCCGCCGCCACGATGATCGCGGTCGTCACAGAGACGACGAACTGCCCGCGCAGATAGCCTGACAGCACACGCGAAACGCGGCTCGCCACCGCGATAGCGTCCTCGCGACGACGGCTGCCAGACAGGGCGATGAGCTCGCGGCGGATCACCGGGTAGTCTTTCAACAGCCAGAACCCGATCACGAGCGTCAGGAACGCCGAGATAAGCGAGCTGGCCGCCTGGCCGCCCACGGTGAACACCTCTTTGGCGAGTGCCGCGGACCACGTCGTGAACTGTTTGGTGACGCTGTCACGAAGGCTCAACATGGACTGGTCGACCCAGCTCGGCAAGACCAGCGCCTGGTAGCGAACCTGCATGCTCAGCCAGAGCTTGTAGGCGCTGTCGTAGTAGTCCGGAAACGCTTTCACGAAGTCGCGGATCTGATTCATGATCGGCGGGATGATGAACAATCCTGCCCCGACAAGTGCGCCCAGGGTCACTAGATAGCACAGCAGCACCGCATAGCCGCGCTGCCACCCCATTCGCTCAAGCCGTGCAACGGGACCACGGAACAGATACAGGATGATCACAGCAAAAACGAACGGCACGAGCGCCGCCGATATCTTGCCCAGGAGATAGAAGCCGGCGATCACCAGCAGCCCCAGGCCGATCAACGCCCAGGAAGCGACCAGCAGACGCATCCAGCGGTCCTTTATGCCGGGTTGCTCGACCATCCTTATACCTCCCCGGCCACGAGATGCTCGCGCAAAACCCGTAGCGTCTTGCGCAACAGCCTCGAGACCTGCATCTGTGAGATGTCGAGCTGGGTAGCGATCTCGGTCTGCGTGAGTCCTCTAAAGAAGCGCAGATACAAGACGTGCTGCTCCTGCGGCGAAAGGTACCTCAGCGCGAGAGCCAGGGTGGCACGATCGTCCACGACGCTCAGGAGCTGGTCGTCAGCGCCGATGTACTCCAGAATACTGAAGGAATCCGCCCCATCTGAGTTGCGGTCGCTTTCCAGCGACACGAAGTTGTACGCCTCCGAGGTCTCCATAGCCTCGAGGACATCTTCCGAGGTCACTTCAAGATACTCGGCGATCTCCAGAATCGACGGCGAACGCTGCAACTTCTGCGTCAGCGCATCCATCGCCTGATTCACGCGAAACGATAGCTCCTGAAGACGGCGTGGCACCTTGATGGCCCAGCCCTTGTCGCGAAAGTGGCGCTTGAGCTCGCCGACGATGGTGGGAGTGGCATACGTCGTGAACTCGACCTCACGGCCGATGTCAAAGCGATCGATGGCCTTTATCAGCCCAATGGTTCCTACCTGTATGAGATCATCGATCGGCTCGCCTCGGTTGCGAAAACGACTGGCGAGGTACTTGACCAGGTTAAGGTACATCGTGATCAGCTCGTCACGAGATTCATCATCATTATTCTCACGATAGCGCACGAACAGCGCCCTGGTGTGTACTTTGTCCCACACCAGTCTTCTGCTCTGCTGATGGTGACGAGCTGCCCTAGGCACAACCATCACCTTGATACTTCACGAGTGTGAGCGTCGTGCGCTCATCCTCATGCTCAAGAGTGAAAGAATCGCATACAGAGTCAAGGATGAACATGGCGTAGCGATCGACCGCGTCCTCGTCTTGGTCTTGCATGATATCCACCGAGAACGGGCCTACCTGCAACGTGAGCGCATCAGGTTTGAGGTCAGCTTGAAAAACGACCTCATCATCATTGGCGCGCCCGCATACATAGACGAACGCCTCATCGGCGGCGATACGCATATCATCGACGTTGTCGTAGGACATCCCGAGACGGCTCGCCAGTTCGGAAACGGTCATGCGCACCGTCTTCGCAAACTCTGCTCGTGCAGGAACCGTGAGTGTGACCCGATCGCTAAGCATGCTTCCTCCGGTTCATTAGAATCTCTTAGGGCTAGTGCTTATGGCGCATACCGCCGATCAGACGTGCACCCACCTCGGCTGCCTTACTGACAGGCGAACGAATGAGCTCCGTGGCCACGCGAGTCGTAGAACTAACGGTCCCAGAGACTTCCTCGATCTGCGTGACGATGCCATCGACGCGCAATATCTCGGCGTTGACTGCGTCAACGGTCACATCCGCCTTGTCGAGCAACGGAATGATCCTCGTTGCTGTCTGGCTGATAAGGTCGAGCGCCTGACGTGTGGCCTTGATCAGCAGCACCACAGCAAAGATACCTGCGCCCAGAAGCACGACGAACAGGACCTGGATCAGGGTGCTTGATAGTTGACTGAACTCCATGAGCCACTCTCCATTCCGAGTGCGCGTTGCGTCTGCTTCCCAGTGTAGCAAAGCCCGACGCTGTAAGGCTGACAGCTATTCAGAACCTTCGGAGTCCGAGCCAGCACGACCATCGCCAGCACCAGAACCGGGCACACCTGGCTCCGGAGACCAGAAACGGGCATTTCCGAGACCATCCGGCAGATACCGCTGCTCCACCTTCGCACCCGGATACGCATGCGGATACTTGTAGACAGGGTGTTTATCGGCATTAGGGTGACGCGGGTCGCGCAAATGTCCGGGGACCTGCTGAGCTGCGCCGGTGCGTACCTCGGCCAGAGCGGCGTCCACCGCACGGATCACGGCGTTGGACTTAGGCGCCAGCGCCATGTAGATCGCTGCGTGGGCGAGGTTGATTCGGCACTCGGGCCAACCTATGAACTCGGCGGCCTTGACCGCGGCGGCGGCCACCAGCACCGCCTCTGAGTCAGCCATACCGATGTCCTCTGAGGCGAATATCAGCATCCGGCGTGCGATGAAACGGGGATCTTCTCCCCCTTGCGCCATGCGAGCCAACCAGTAGACGGCCGCGTCGGGATCACTACCGCGCATCGACTTGATGAACGCCGAGACGACGTCGTAGTGGATGTCACCTACCTTGTCATACGGCAAAGCGCGCGTCTGCGTGACCCGCGCGACGATATCTCCGGTGATCTCGCCTGGCTGCTCCGTGCTTCCCCCGGCGAGAGATGCAGCTAGCTCCAACGTGTTGAGCGCGGTACGCGCATCGCCTCCTGAAAGACGGACGATGCTCTCCTCGGCGTCAGAAGAAAGCACCACGGTATCGCCCAGGCCTCGATGCGCGTCGCTGATCGCGCGATGGAGGATGGATCGCAGATCATCATCAGCCAGCGGATGCAGCTCGACTATTCGGGAACGGCTGATGAGAGGTGCATTAACCTCGAAGAAAGGATTTTCAGTCGTCGCGCCCACCAGGACGACAAGCCGCTCCTCCACCGCGTGCAGTAGAGCGTCCTGCTGTGCGCGGTTAAAGCGATGGATCTCATCGATGAACACGATCGTGCGCTGCCCGGAGTAGGCCCGGCGTTCGCGTGCCCCGTCGATGACGGCGCGCACGTCCTTGACGCCCGCTGTGACCGCTGACAGCTCCGCGAAATACGCCATGGTCACCCCGGCAACGATACGCGCAAGGCTCGTCTTACCGCAGCCCGCGGGTCCATAGAGGATGACCGAGGACAACGTATCGGTCTCGATGGCGTTGCGCAGCATGGAACCGGGGCCCACGGCCTCAGCTTGCCCGATGAAGTCATCGAGGGTACGTGGTCGCATGCGTACAGCAAGCGGTGCATCGCGCTCGAGCGCCTCGTCTGAGGCGATGGAAAACAGATCGTCCATCGTCACTTCGTGGCGCGCAGAATCTCTCGCTGGATGATCTCGCTGTCCACGTAGCCCCTGAATCGCCAGGTGATGAAACCGTTGGCGTCGATCATTATGATATAAGGCGTCTGTGTGATCGAAAGGTCAGCGGCCAGCGCCGCAGCGGTCTTGGCCGCTGCACCGGGACTCGCAGCGCTCTTGGTGCCAATATCAAACGTTACCAGGTCGATCAAGCCCTTGTTATCCTTGAGTGCAGCGTCGACTTGCACCCGTTCGACGGTGGACACCTCCTGCGCATCGTCGTAGAAGAACACAAGCATCGGCTGACCATCGTCGAGATTCTGCGTGATAGCGGTAGGAGTCTCAGTACCGGCCAGCGAGGGAAACGCCTCCGGGAACCCACTCTCTACCGCTGATGCATCAGCGGTGGGAACGGCTACCGCGGCTACGACCGGCGAAGCCGCTGTAGTCGAGGCGTCGGTGGTAGTGCTCGAAGTAGTGCTCGATCCGCTTGAACAGGCGGTGAGCGAAAGTGCGATGAGAACTGCGGCGAAAGCTACGATTAATTTACGCATTGACCCCTCCACTGGCGCTGTGTCCATGAACCCCGCCTCGCGTGGTCGGCGTGGTGAACCTGCAAGAGCAGGTGGGTGCCCGCATATCGGTTTCGCGCTTCCCTTTGCAGGGCTACCGCTCCGCCGAAGGATGTAGGGCTCCCGGGGTGGAAATGTTGGTTCGACCGTATAGCCGATTCCACGCAAGGCAGAGCCGATATTTATCCTAGCACCTCGAACAACTAGGTGCTACAGACGACGGTCACTCGGCATCCGAAGCCTAACCGTGCCAACGCGAACGCACCATGTGGATAATGATTGGAATCAAGGTAAGCGAGACGATACCGAGCGCCATCAGCGACAGGTGATCACGCACGATCGGAATGGTACCGAAGAAAAAGCCGACGAACACAAAAGCCGACACCCAGACAACTGCCCCGACGAAGTTGAAGGCCATGAACCGGCGCCAGTGCATCTCCCCGATTCCCGCCAGAAACGGCGCGATCGTACGGATGATCGGGAAGAACCGCGCAAGCGTGATGGTCTTACCACCATGGACTTCGAAGAAGGCATCAGTTCGCTGAATGTACTCAGGTTTGACCACGCGAGCGATACGCCCGCTGTCGATCAGTCCTCGTCCGAATCGTCGACCGATCGAGTAGTTGACGTTATCGCCGAGCGTGGCAGCCACTATCAAGATCACCAGAACGATCCAGACGTCGAGCCCGCCGCCCACCGCGGCGATCGCTCCCGCAGTGAAAAGCAGCGAATCCCCGGGCAGAAACGGCGTCACTACCAGACCTGTCTCACAGAAGATGATGAGAAAGAGCATGGCATATATCCACAGGCCATACATCGCCGTCCAGGAAGCGAGGACGGTATCCAGATGGAGAAAGAGATCTATCAGGAACTGCATGGCTACCCTCTCATGAAGTAAGCGTCAGTCGCGTCGCAGATGGACTTCATGCAACTGCCGCGCGGTGACTTCGCCCGGCGCACCGGTCAGAGGGCACGCGCCCGACGAGGTCTTGGGAAACGCGATGACATCTCTGATGGACGGCTTGTTCGCCAATATCATCACGAGGCGATCAAGGCCGAGTGCGATACCGCCGTGAGGTGGCGCGCCCAGTCCCAGGGCCTCCAGAAGGAACCCAAACTGGTCATCGGCAGCCGTGCCTTCGATTCCGAGCATGGCGAGAACGCGACGCTGCAGATCCTCGTTGTGGATACGCAAGGTTCCGCCGCCCACCTCCAGGCCGTTGATGACCAGGTCGTAAGAGTACGACAGCACCTCGAGAGGACGATCCTCAAGCATATCGACATGCTCATCAAAAGGACGCGTGAAGGGATGATGGTTGGCGGCATAACGCTGCTCTTCGGCATCCCACTTGAGCAGCGGGAAGTCGACGACCCACAGCATGTCGTAGCCCGTGCGCTCGATCCCGAGCGCGTCGGCCATGTGGAGGCGAAGCCCGCCGAGCACCTCGTTGGCCACGTCCTTGGCATCGGCCACCATCAGCAGGAGATCACCGGGCTCCACGGCGAACGCGGCCTTGAGCGCCTCGGTCTCCTCGGCCGAGAAGAACTTGGCGATAGGTGAACGAATGTCACCTCCAATTGGGAATGCGACCCAGGCAAGACCCTTGGCGCCGGCGTCCAGAGCCAGCTGATTGAGCGCGTCGATGCGCCCGCGGCTCCAGTCCCCGGCCCCTTTGGCATTAAAGCCCTTGATGACACCGCCGGAGGAAAGGGCGCCAGAAAAGACTTTGAACTGTGAGGCCGCGAAGACGACGCTCGCATCCACAAGCTCCATGCCAAAGCGCGTGTCCGGGCGGTCGGAGCCAAAACGATCCATAGCTTGTGCCCACGGCATGCGACGAAGCGGCGCGGATACGGTAGCGCCCACCTCGAGCATGATATCGGCGATGATCTCTTCCATCAGCGTCATGATGTCGTCCTGCTCGATGAACGACATCTCGATGTCCACCTGCGTGAACTCGGGCTGACGGTCGGCCCGGAGGTCCTCATCGCGAAAGCATCTCGCCAACTGGTAGTAGCGCTCGACGCCGCCGACCATCAGCAGCTGTTTGAATAGCTGGGGCGACTGCGGCAGCGCGTAGAACTCGCCGGGGTTCAGGCGGCTCGGCACGACGAAGTCCCGCGCGCCCTCAGGCGTGGACCGGCCGAGGATGGGCGTCTCGATCTCTAGGAATCCGTGACCCTCCAGCGACTTGCGAAAGCGCTGTACCACGCGGTCTCTAAGCTCGAAGACCTTGAGCGCCTCACTGCGCCGGAGGTCGATGTAGCGGTACTTCAAGCGCAGCGTCTCATCGACGTCATCGGCGGAATCGATCTCAAAAGGTGGCGTCTTAGAGCTATTGAGGACCTCGGCATCAGAGACGATGATCTCCACCGCACCGGTATCCAGGTCGTCGTTGGCGCTGCCATCAGGACGAGGCCGCACCGTGCCGGTCAGCTTGAGAACCCACTCGGGACGCACACGCTCGGCAAGAGCGAACGCCTCACCAGAAGTCTCGGGATCGAACACGACCTGCACAAGACCACTGCGGTCCCACAGGTCGATGAAGATCAGGCCACCGTGATCACGCCGACGACGAACCCACCCGGCGAGGGTGACGGTCTGTCCAACATCCTCAGCGCGCAGCGAACCGGCCACGCGCGAACGCATCGAGAAACGTGCATCGAACATTACGCGACTCCTTACCATCGACGACCGGTACCGGCATGTCCTACGCCAGCCCGAGTTTTTCTATCAGTCACTGCGACATCACGTGTCAGCAAAGGGCCTGCCGCACCTGGGCTACCATCTCTGCGAGCGGCACGCGCCGTTCCTCTTTGGTGCGCATATCCCGCACCGTGACCTCGTCTGCGGCCAGCTCGTCCGGTCCAACGACCACGACGAACCGCGCGCCGAGACGATCGGCCTGCTTGAACTGCGACTTAAGGCTGCGACCCTGATGGTCGACCTCAACCGCAACACCAGCATCTCGCAAGCTCTGGGCAAGTGCGAAGACCGTAGCCGAGACGCTATCGTCCACCTGAGCCACGTACACCTCGGCGACTGCGGGGCCGGCGGGCGTGACTCCTGCGGCCTGCAGCGCAAGCATGGTGCGCTCGAATCCCAGCGCAAAGCCCAGCCCGGGAGTGGAGGCGCCGCCATATTGCTCCATGAGCCGGTCGTAGCGGCCACCGCCACCGATGGCGTTCTGGGAGCCGAGACCGGCATCCACCTGGACCTCGAACACCGTGCGCGTGTAGTAATCCAATCCGCGAACAAGCGACGGGTCCTCAACGTACACGACACCCATGTCGTCGAGAAGCGCCTTGACCGCGGCGTAGTGGGCGGCGCATTCATCGCACAATTCATCACGCATGAGCGGCGCAGAAGCCATCACTATGCGGCAGCCGTCGTTTTTGCAGTCGAAGGCACGCAGCGGGTTGGTCTCGGCGCGACGGTTGCACTCATCGCACAGCTCATCAGCGTGCGCGTGGATGTATTCGGCCACCGAATCACGGTAAACAGGACGGCACTTCTCGTCGCCCATGGAGTTGATCAGCAGCCGCATGCTGTCGCGCGGAATACCGAGCGCTTCGAAATAGCGCATCAGCATGAGGATGACCTCAGCGTCGGCACTGGGCTGGGCCATACCGAGCGCCTCGACGCCGATCTGCCAGAACTGGCGCATACGGCCTTTTTGCGGCCGCTCGTAGCGAAACATCGGACCTGCGTAGTAGAGCTTAGCCGCCTGCCCGTTGGCCGCCAGATTGTGTTCGAGCGCAGCGCGCACCACTCCGGCCGTACCTTCAGGCCGCAGCGTGATCGAACGCGCGCCCTTGTCCTCGAAGGTGTACATCTCTTTGGAAACGATGTCGGTCGCCTCGCCGATGCCGCGGGTGAACACCTCTGTGTGTTCGAACATCGGCGTGTAGACAGGCTGATAGCCGTAACGGACGAACAGCGTCTGCGCCGTACGCTGCATGTGCTCCCAGACTACAGCGACATCAGGCAACATGTCGGCCGTGCCTTTTGGCGCGCGGGCGTTAAAATTCATGAGGACCTCTCACAGGGACTGCAATGCGGCTTTCCAGTGTAGGCCAACCGCCGACCGATGGCCACGCGTCATGCGCGCGGGAAGAACGGGTTGACGCGCAGCTCACGGCTGATAGTGGTCTGCGGACCGTGACCCGGGTGCACCTGTGTTTCAGGCGGCAACGCCGCAAGCCTGGCGATCGACGTCTTGATCGCCGCGCCGTCCCCGCCCGGTAGATCGGTCCGGCCAACGCTGCCCGAGAACAGCGTATCGCCGCTGAACAGATGCCCATCGGCGTATAGAGCGATGCCACCGGGTGTGTGCCCGGGAACATGGATGACCACGAAATCAAGCGACCCCGCGCGCACGTGATCGCCCTCGTGCAGCAGGATATCGGGCGCCGGCGTGCTCACAGGCATAGCGAATTCCTCGCCGCCGTTGGTAAGCGAGCTCACGACATTTTTCGCATCGTCTACGTGGATGGCGAACGGTGCGCCCGTAGCCGAGATGACATCGCCGACAGCGCCGGCGTGGTCGAAGTGGCCGTGCGTGAGGACTATCGAACTAACCTCACGACCGCCGATCGCTTCCAGGACGAGCTTTGGCTCGCTACCCGGATCGATGACGAGAAGCGGGCCTCCCTGGCCATCATCGACCAGCCAGCAGTTGGTCTCGATACATCCGACAACGATGCCCTCGATCCTCATGACGCACTCTCCTTTGGGCCTCCGCGCTCGGGAAGCATCCGCTTGGCGTCGAAGACGCCCTTGACGCCACGAACAGTCTCGAGCACCTTGGCAAGCTGATCCATATCTCCTAGCTCTAAGAGAAAACGCATCGTTGCGATGCCCTGCCGATTGGTGGATACTGCCGCCGAAAGCACGTTGACGCCCGCATCGGCAAGTTCAACAGAGACATCCTGCAACAAACGCGTGCGATCCATGGCCTCGATGACGATCTCCACCTGGTAGGTGGACGCCTGGCCGATGTCCCACTCGACGTCGATGATGCGTTCAGGTTGGCCGAGCAGCTCCCCTGCGTTGGGGCAGTCGGCACGGTGAACCGACACGCCGCGTCCTCTTGTCACGAAACCCACGATCTTGTCACCCGGCACAGGATTGCAGCAATGTGCAAGCCGCACCAGGAGGTCATCGATACCTTTGACCCGGACACCCGTGGTACTCCGTGCACGCTTGGCACGAGGCGGAGTCATCGGCTGTGTCGGCAGAAGTGCCGGTGCATGGGGCTCGACTTCATGAGGCACGGCAGCGCCGGGCACCTTGGCGAGCTGTTTGATCAGCCGGGTCATGACGTTTTTCGCACTCGCGTTGCCGGCGCCGACAGCCGCCAGCAGATCATCGGTCTCCTGGTAGTTGAGCTCTCCCGCGACGGCCTCGATCGCCTTGGCCACGCCCTGACTTCCCAGTCCGATACCCTGCTTGCGCAGGATATGCGCTACCTCATCGCGACCGTTCTGAACGTCGTCGACCCGCGTGACCTTGCTGAAGTAGCTCCGTATCTTGCTACGCGCCGAGGACGTCTTGACGACATTGAGCCAGTCACGGCTCGGCCCGGAGTTCTTGTTGGTAAGCACGTCGACACGATCGCCCATCTGCAGCTCATAGCCGAGCGGTACGATCGAACCATTGACCTTGGCACCCACGCAGTGGTGGCCTACCTCGGTATGGATCGCGTAGGCGAAGTCGATCGGCGTGGAGCCACGGCGCAGCGAGACCACATCGCCCTTAGGAGTGAATACGAACACTTCTTCCTCGAACAGGTCGATCTTGAGCGCTTCCATGAACTCGCGCGGATCCTTGAGTTCCGTCTGCCACTCCAGCATCTGGCGCAGCCACGCGAGGCGCTCATCGAAGCTCTCGTCTCCCTTGCCGCCCTCCTTATAGCGCCAGTGCGCTGCGATGCCGTACTCGGCGGTCCGATGCATCTCCTCGGTGCGTATCTGGATCTCCAGCGGACGACCGGCCGGGCCGATGACGGTGGTGTGCAGCGACTGATACATGTTGAACTTGGGCATCGCGACGTAGTCTTTGAAGCGCCCGGGCATCGGCTTCCAAATGGAGTGCACCGTGCCAAGCGCGCCGTAGCAGTCTTTCACGGAGTCAACGATGATACGGAGGGCGATCAGGTCGTATATCTCCGAGAAGTCCTTACCGCGCTGGCTTAATTTCTGATAGATGCTGTAGAGATGCTTGGGACGGCCCGATATCTCGGACTCGACGCCCACCGCCTCAAGCTCGCCCGACAGTTGCTCGATCACCTGCGCCAGATATGCCTCACGGGCGCTGCGGCTCTCGGCCACCATCTTCTGGATCTGCTCGAAGCGTTGTGGTTCGAGATGATAGAAAGCGAGATCCTCAAGCTCCCATTTGATGCTGCTCATGCCCAGGCGATGTGCCAGCGGCGCGTAGATCTCCATCGTCTCAATGGCTTTGCGATGCCGCTTCTCGTCGGGCAGTGCACCGAGCGTACGCATGTTATGCAGACGATCGGCGAGTTTGATGAGGATGACCCTAATGTCTTTGGCCATAGCGATGAGCATCTTGCGGAGGTTTTCGCTCTGCGCCTCGGCCAGCGACTCGAACTTGATGCGACCGAGCTTGGTCACGCCGTCGACCAGCGAAGCGACTTCAGGGCCGAACATCGCCTTGATCTCGCCGAGTGTCACGTCGCTGTCTTCTACCACGTCGTGCAGAAGCGCCGCCTGAAGCGTGGACGTGTCCAGGTTCAGACGCGCGAGGATCATGCAGACCTCGAGCGGGTGGTGGATGTAGGGCTCGCCAGACTTGCGCATCTGACCGGAGTGTT
>Ga0209100_1001672_pt1 | contig 14738 bp, 6 predicted proteins | sample lystaG_FD_185480 | JGI IMG/M metagenome (GOLD analysis project Ga0209100, IMG submission 185480) | Glacier valley bacterial and archeal communities from Borup Fiord, Nunavut, Canada, to study Microbial Dark Matter (Phase II) -... | ecosystem: Environmental > Aquatic > Freshwater > Ice > Glacier ...
CAAATAATGTGGGATTATTCTTACCAATATGGGAATGACGGATTACCAGTTACTTCTAAAGTCGCATACAGTCCGGTAACAACTCAGTTTTTATATAAAGGTGACTTTATCCGGCTTCGAACTATCCAATTGTCTTATACTATACCAACTAATATCATACAAAAGGCAGGAATTAAGAACCTAAGGGTATTTGTATCCGGCAATAACCTTCTTACAATAACAGGATTCAAAGGATGGGATCCTGAGTTCTCCAATGTTTCTTCATCGAGTGAAGCCAGAAACTTGCAGCAAGGTGTTGCTGGCAATTCTGTGCCTTCGTTAAAAGTCTGGAATGCAGGATTTAATATTACTTTTTAATCTTAAAAGAGTTTTTTATGAAAAAGATATATTACTTTTTATTACTCATTATTGCGGTCAATCTTTCGGCTTGCAAAAATGATGAATTCTTTAAACTGGAGTTTCCTCCACAACCATTAATCATTTCAATTGACAATCTGGATCAGGCGGTTGGAGGCGTCTATTATGCAATGATGGCCAATGAAGGTCAGCTTAGTACATTTGATAATCTCGCTGTATATGCTTCGGCAGTAGGCGATGAAGGTGCTTTTATTTCGACAGCTGGGAACTTGACTTCTGTCCGAGAATTGTACGACCGAAGTAATTCATACGAAAATGAAAGAATGACATGGGCATTTATTCCTGCCTATGATGCTATTCGTCATGCCAATATTTGGATTAATGGAATTGATAACGGAGATTATACCAAATTAGAAGGACAATTAAGAATTCCACCACTTAAAGGCGAACTCCTCTTTTTAAGGGCGTATAATTATTGGACGCTGGTCAAACTTTATCATCCTCCTTATCAAAAGGGAGGAGACAATACTTACAAAGGTGTGCCTTTTATAAAATCGGGTGTCCCAACTGATTTGAATGAAGCAATCAATGCTCCTGCGGGTACTACGGAAGAAATATATCAACTGATTAAGTCTGATCTTATTGAAGCTAAAAATTTATTGCCTGAAGATCAATTGAGAGCGGGTGGTACAAATAAGTATGCGGCCGCTGGGCTCTTATCTCGGGTACTATTTCAAATGCAGGACTTTACAGCAGCAAAAGCAGAATGTGATTTTGTGATTGATCAAAGTAACAATAAGTTTAACTTATCCCAGGATCCGATTGAAACCTGGAATAAATATTGGTCAGGTTACAATACAAATGCGATGAGCGGCGTCAAATCAAAAGAAATGCTTTGGTTTTTCTCGACCGGTGATGGAACTGTTTTGGCAAATGGACTCGGTGGCACAAGATCGCAATGGAATGTGCCAAGGGCCTGGGGAGTATTTAATATGCACATTGGAAGTGTCCAGAATACGATTCCTGGTGGTGGAGGTGGTGAAACCGCCAAACCTACCGACAGAACGCTTGCTATCAGCCAGTCTCTATTACGCAAAGTCGGTTGGGCAACTTCTGATTCAATACCGACAGCAGAAGCCTTGAAAGACAAAAGATTCTTACAACTATATTATTATAATCCTACGATCGACCCTATATTCTCTGCCGTTGGTCGTCGCTACTGGTGGATTGATAAATATTACAGAGGACCTCAGGATCAATATCGTTACGGAGCTATTCCATTGATCAGATTAGCAGAAATGTACCTGACACGCTCCATTATTAGTTTTAATAACGGGGATAAAATCATTGCCGCATTGGATCTAAATATAGTTCGTGCCCGAGCAGGACTGGATAATATTGATGCTGCGAATCTGACTGCCGATATGATTCATAATGAACGGTGGAAGGAACTGTCATTTGAGAGCGACAGACTTTTCTATTTGCAAGCGCTTAAGATAAATATTCCTAATGGCGATCGTGGTACTGGTGATATACCTTACAATTCAACTAAACTATTGTGGCCTTTACCACAACGCGAAATTGAACTTAATCCATCCTTGTAAAATTAGGAGTTCAACCCCGGAGTGAATAGCAGTTTTTTCATTTCGGGGTTATCTTTTCCTATAATTTAGAGAAATATATTCATAATTACTTTAAAAAAATTTGATTTTCCCAAGGATATTCATGAGTTGATAATTCGAAATCGCGACAAACTGAATTTAGCGCATTTTGGGGAAACAAGCTGAAAGGTGGATTTATCAACGCTCCACTAGCCAATTCTTCTGCAAATAAAATAAAGACGTTTGCTATAATAAATTCAACCATTAGTGTAAATCAATAGCAAATTGACCGATGCTGGTTTGACGAGAGTATAAAGGATTCTATTTTAATTCTAATCGTATGAAGCAAATTCTATTTATAGTATTTTTTACTTTTTGTACTTTGACAAAGATCTTTCCCGAAGTACCGGTTTTCAATAAGAAAAAAGTTGAAAAAGCTATTTTAACTAACAATTACACCAAATTTATAAGCTCCGAATTAAAGTATAGTCTGGATGTTATCCAATTTCCAGGCTCTATGCCGGATACGCTTATGGGTGAACCAACTGGTGGCGATTTCTCGTTTGCCGGGTTTGCTCAGACATTACAGCGTTATTCACTTCTCACAGGTGAAAATACAATAGGCAAGCATAACTTGGATGATTGGATTAGAAGTTCAATTTTAAAAGAAATTGAAGCTGGTGGAAAGACTTTTTCTCAATTATATGTGGCAAGAGTCTTGAATAACTCATGTAAAGTAACCAATGATCTAACATCATCCTCGTTGTGGAATTCATTTTCCGAAACACAGAAGAAAGAAATAAATCGTTTTTTAGACGTTACCAGATTTTGGGATGAAGCAAAGGACGATTTGGGTGGGCGACCAAATAACTATTATGGAGTTGCCCTATACATCGAAGCATACAGCAACGCATTAAAGATTACATCCGACCCTGATCGTTACCGGAGAATTATGGCAAAGTGTATTTCTATTTTGAAGAAGAACGATGGAGTGTTGGACGATAGTAGCCGAAAATTAACAGACTCTTTTGATCGGTATATGCATGAATATATCCGTTATATCTGGGAAGCAACTGAAATAATTGATGATCAGGCAACCCAAAAGATTATTGAACCGTGGGTTAAGGCTTCGGCAAAGCTTTGGTGGATGCTATATTCAAACGAGCTAAGAACTAGTTCATTATGGGGACGCAGCCGCCAAAACTCGTGGGACGATACATTTGAACAAGTTGGTTTTTATGCTGCACATCCCGAATTTGCTCCTACCAAATTAAAACAGTTGAGTGCAGCCTACTTAAATGCGTTGAACTATTATTTTGAAAATGAATATAATGGTCTAATTCATTTAAACCGAATGCTGGATGAGGGAAGGGCTACCTATTCGTATGCCGGACGTAATAGGATATGGCCGTATACAATGGGAACATTTTCAAACATTTGTTATTCGTTAAAGTTGCTTGACAAAGGTCTGGAGGAAAATCAAATTAAAAGCATTCCTATAAGACCTAAAAAAAAGAGCATCTCAACTATCCATTATTTTAATGAAAAAAATGGTGTCTGGATTTTCCAAAACTCAAACAGAGCTATCGCATTGCCATTCGTAGGCAATGGTGCAACTTCCGACTACCTTCCTGTACCTTATGGCCTGAAAGAGATAGAATTCCCGGTTGAGGTAACCTTACCGATGCTGATTCCTTTCCTTACCGATGATAACGGAGACGTTTTTACCATTTGTCAGGGAGCCGATCTGGTTCGGCTAGTTAAAAGAAATAGGATAGAATTAAAATGGAATGATTTGCAAACAGTAAAAGGAATTACTTCAGGTAAAAAAATAGGTGTTATGTCAATTTGGGAAATAAACAAACGCGACGTAAAGCTGAATTTGATTTTTGAACCACAAAAATCGATGACCCTTAAAAAATTTGATTTCAGGATACCGCTAAGTGAATCATTTGATGGAACTGTTTCTTTTACAACGCCATGGGTTTTAAAAAGAACTGAAGCAATCCCGGATCTGACAATCTACAGGGGAGGAGCATTCCGGAGAATAGAAAAATTAGTTTGTTTCGAGGGTAAACAAATAAGCATGGAAGCAGGGAAAAAATACGAACTGTTATTAACGATAAACCATAAAAATCATGAATAAACTTTTTACCTATCTATTTTTTTTGCTGGTGCTCACCAAAGCGAGTGCACAGCAACCCGACGAATTCCTCACTTCGCTATACGACAAACTGCACGATTCGCCCATGCAGCAAAAAATAAAACAGATAGCTCCGATGCCTTTTGGAGTGGTTTTTTTACCCTGGGCCGGATGTACAGAACAGGATATGCGCCACCACTTCCGGATGATGAAAGAATTGGGTTTTACCAACCTGAAGCAAACCATGGCAACACCCGAATGGCCTGAAAAAGAAATTCTTCGTATTGCACTTGAAGAAGGAATCATTCCATTTTGGTACGGCGAAGGTGGCTGGGAACCAATTACTCCGGAATTGCTTAAAAAACTGGGTATTGTCGAAAAAACACCCATGGCCGAAATTCGCAAAGACCCCCGGATGCTCGACTATCAGAAAAAAAATTTCTATAAACAACTCGAAGTCTGGAAAAAGAACAAACCCGTTTACAAGGGTAAAAGTTATTTTTCACAACCTGATGCTTTCCTGCGTATTGACGATGTTGCACCATTCAAAGCCTGGATCAAAAATCAATATAAAACAGTTGAAGAACTGTCGAAAGCTTGGAACCAATACGAAGTGGGTATTTGCGATAAACCCTACCAAACCTGGGCCGATTTTGACAACGATCCGCTGCTAAAATCAATTCCGGGAAGCGATGAGATTATTCCATCAGCAGGCCGCGAATACGGGCAGGTGCGCGATATTCTACGGTTTAAAACAGATATGAATCTTGAAAATATCAGGCAAACCGTAGTGTCTGACTTCCCGGAGCAACCCGTTCGGGCTGGTGGCGAAATGGGATTATTTTTACCGTTTGCTTCGCGTGGAACCGATATGGAAGGAATTGCTCAAACAATGACCGACCGTGGCTCATTCTACCCATCCATACACCTGGCCTGGCATTTTGAAGAAACGGAGTACGAAGTCGCTCGTTGCATCTATATGCAATCGTCTATTTGTACCGACTGGTTTAAAGGCGGTTGGGCGGCTACCTGGGAAAGTACGGGTGGTCCACAACAATTCAGTGGAGGCAAAGGATGGGATCGTAAAGGACAGGAAGGTACCGCTGGTTATACTGTAAATGCAGGAACTATCACTCAACTTCTGTTTTCGTATCTGGCCGGTGGTTTTAAAGGAGTTGGACTTTGGTCGTGGAATTACCGGGGTGCTGGTTGGGAATCGGGAGAATACGCATTGCTAAACCGACAAAACGAACCCGGTGAACGTGCCATCAGTGCAGGACAAATTGCCAAGGCTGCCGATAAATACCGCGATGAACTCTGGAAAGCTCACAAAGAACCAGTTGTTGGAGTGTTTGTAAACTGGGATAACGAAGCCATTTGGGCAGCCTGTTCGGGGCCCAACCGAACGCATTTCAAAAATTACCCTGTTCTGGCGCGGATAGGAATTAGCCGTGCACTGATCAATGGCAATATTCCATGGGAACATGTTACACCATCCGATTTGAAGGCTGGACTGGGTGCCCGTTATAAAGTGATTTATCTGCCAGCACAGGCAGCTATCAATCAGGACTTGTTTCCCATTTTCGAGGAATACGTCAAACAAGGAGGTCGATTGGTTTTGGATGCTCCCGGTGGCTGGTGGAACGAACATGGGAAAATATTGAATACCGGAAAAGGATCGGCTTTCGAACGAATTTTCGGAGCTTCAATTGCTGATTTTCAGTACTCGAACAATGTCCCACGAAAAATTGGCGACCATACCCTTTCCGGGTTTGTATTCGAACTGAAACCCACTACTGCCCAAATAATCGAAAAATTCCAGACCAGCGAACCAGCAGTTACCGAGAACAAACTGGGAAAAGGGAGTGCCTTTATTCTGGCTGCCGACGCATCTTTCAGCATGAGAAACAGGGGCAATACGTTTATGGAAGACTGGACCCTGCGCCATTCTCTGAAAAACCTGACCATACCTTACTCCTGCCCAAATTCTATTGTCTACCGATTGGCAAGTCCAACAGCCGACCACTATTTCTTTATCAACGACGATGAAGCAAAAATCACCTCGTTACAATTCGCAAAGTATACGTACAAATCAATCACCGATGTCATGACCGGAGAAAAGCTTAGCCCAGAGTCGATCGCACTCGAAAGCCACAGTGGAAAATGGATCAGATGTGAAAAAGAATAAGATTGAAACGATGACAACCAATCGACGAAATTTTTTGAAAGCGACAGCTCTTGGTTTGACCGGAGCGGCTCTTACCAGTCCATTCAATGCCAGGGGAAACATTCAACAAACTCCGTTTTTCACTTCAGGAGCTAATAATGGGGCAATTACGAACGCGACCGAAGCTATACGAAAAATCCGTATGCGTGATATAGAGATTCAAATTCTGGATCATCTGGGTAATCCTTTAAAAAATAAACCAGTTGAAATAGTACTGACCAAACATGCCTTTTTATTTGGCGATTGCAATCCAACAATGGATAGCCTTTTTAGGCAGGGCGAGGCAACCGCTGAAAAGTTGGATGTGTACCGAAAAGTATTTGCCAGTACTCTTAATGCTGTAAACTCAACCTGCTACTGGACGGAGCGTCCGAAAAACAACATGGCCAAAACGGAAGCATACCAAGGTGAATATAAACTGGATGGTTTTGCCGATACGGTAAATTGGGGAAATGCCAATGGCCTCACTGTGAAAGGGCATCCACTATTCTGGACGGTGCCCAAAGCGGTTCCCGACTGGATGTCGAAATACGATTATCCCACGCAGCTGAAATTCTTGGAAGTGCGACTTCGTAGCATGGTTGGCCGTTTCAAGGGCAAAGTAAAACTTTGGGATGCTGTAAACGAAATGTTGTGGGAACCTGCATTAAAAAATCTGGCCAACCGAAATTGGCCACATTTGGAGTCATTGGATAACATGGCCGAATACATCTCATTTGTTTTACGCATTTGCCGGGAAGAGGATCCCGATGCTAAATTTTTGTTAAACGACTATGGGTTGGAGAAAAATCACAGCGAAAAAGCACAATTAGCAGCCAATGATAACGATCCGAATTCAGCTCAGGAATCAGGAGTACGGGCCAAAGACGGAACGATAGTAAATGCAAAGTTTCAGCGAAAAAGATACATGGAACTTGTTGCTCGTCTGAGTGAAATGGGGCATTCACCTTCAGCGATTGGCTTACAAGGTCATAGCGGCGCCGTAACTGCTGTCGAGCAAAACGCGTTTTACGATGAAATGGCGCAGGCCGGATTACCTTTACACATCACCGAATTCTGGGCCCATCCGAACGATTTTGGCGATTCGTTCCTGAAGTTGCCACAAAAAGAACAGGATCAGCAAATTGCCGACTATGTAAAACAATTCCTGACCAATGCCTTTGCTCATCCGTCGATCAAAAGCTTTTTCTTCTGGGGATTTATGGGAATGGCCACCACCTGGCACGAAAACAATTCGCCAACTTATGAAGAAAAACCTATTTTGCAAATCGTTAAAGACCTGATTCACAAAGAATGGAGTACGCACGAAATACTGAAGACCAACAGCAATGGAATAGTCCAATTCAGAGGTTTTTATGGCGATTATTCGCTCCGTTATGGTTTGCCGAGCAGCGATAAAATGAATTTAGGTATCCCATTTAAAGTTGGGAAATATGAAAATATGCCTTACCGATTTGAAACCATCATTTAAACCATTATGAAGAAATTACTCTGCTTTGCCATTTTTATATTGATTTTCATTTCCGGGGAAGCCCAAAGTGCCGGGACTTTTAATATTCGTGATTTTGGTGCAAAAGGCGAAAAAAGTGAAGTGGCCACAAAATTCATTCAGCAAGCCATCGACCAATGTGCTGCAACCGGAGGTGGAAAAGTTTATTTTCCGCCCGGCGAATATCTTTCGGGCGCGCTGGAGCTTAAAAGCAATGTTTCGATTTATCTTGAAGCCGGCGCAGTAATTTACGCCAGTTTAAATCCTGATGATTATGATGTTCCAGGGAAAGAAAACCGCTATCGCAATCCGGTTTTGATTTATGCCGATGGCGCTGAAAACATTACCATTGAAGGAAAAGGGAAAATCGACGGACAGGCCCGTCGCATCTGGGCGCCCATCAAAGAGCATGACAATTTTATTCAGGTAGAAACAGAAATAGCACGCAAGGCCGGGGTGGAGATGAGCGGATTCAGTAAAGTAGAACCTCACACTTTTATGGTCTTTCTGGTTAATTGTAAAAATGTAACGGTAAGAGATATTACCCTTTACGAATCGTGCAACTGGACCCTTCACATGCAATGGTGCAAGCAAGCATTCATCAACCATGTATCCATTTTCTCAAGTCTTACGGAAGGTGTAAATGCCGACGGGATTGATATTGATGGCTGTTCGGATGTGATCATTTCGGACTGTTTCATCGAAACCGGCGACGATGCCATTGTGCTGAAATCAACGCTTTCGAAAGGCAAATCGCAGCCCTGCGAAAATGTAACAGTAACCAACTGTATCCTCACATCAACCTCAACAGCGTTGAAAATCGGAACTGAAACGTATTCCGATTTCAGGCATATTCTTTTCAATAATTGTGTTATCCGTAATTCGAACCGTGGATTAAGCATCGTGGTACGCGATGGTGCAACGGTAAGCGATGTGAAATTCTCGAACATTACCCTCGAATTGAACCGGAAACATTTTAACTGGTGGGGAAATGCCGATCCAATCTGGTTGGTGGTACTTAAGCGCAATGAAAACTCAAAAGTCGGAACGATCAAAAACATTACCTTCGACAATATTTCGGGAAATTGTCAGGGAACTTCAAGGATAGAAGGATTTCCTGGCAGTCCGATTGAAAATATCAGGATGAATAACCTGAAGTTTACCTTAAATCCTGAATCGCTGCCCGATAAGCGCGCCACACACGGATTTATAGCCCACGATGTTAAGGGACTTTCGATCACCGATTTCGATTTGGTTTGGAATGAACAATCGACCGAACCTCGCCGGGGAAGCGCTTTCAGTTTTGAAAATATAGAAGATTTATGGCTTGGGAAGATTTCATGCAGACAGGCGCCGGGGAAATTAAACCCTGCAATTCAGCTTGTTAATGTTAAAAACGGGATAGCTGAACGGTGTTATGCCTACCCTGGGACAAAAACATTTTTCGAAATATCGGGAAACAAAACTCAGAGCCTGTTATTTCGCGATAACTATCTTGAAAAGGCAGAAAAGGCAACTTCTATTTTGCCGGAAGTGGTAAAACATACGATTAAAAAATAACCATTTTATGAAACGATTTTTACTTTTAGCTGTCGCTACCCTATTTTGGGGAACAAAAAATACTTACAGTCAGGCTGTTATATCCCAAAATCATAAAACACAGTGGTTTACAGATGCACGTTTCGGAATGTTCATCCATTTCGGATTGTATAGCATTCCGGCGGGAGTATGGGACGGGAAAATTTCGGGTCGAAACATGTATGCCGAATGGATTCAGAAACAAGGAAACTGGCCTTATGGAATACCCGATAAAGATTATCAGGCTCTGGCAAAGAGGTTCAATCCTGTAAAATTTAATGCTGAGGAATGGGTATTGGAAGCCCGGAATGCAGGGATGAAATACATTGTCATTACAGCTAAGCACCATGATGGTTTTGCGCTATGGCCCAGTAAAGTATCATCCTATAATGTCGTGGATGCATCACCCTTTAGGCGCGATATTCTGGGCGAATTAGCCAAAGCATGTGAAAAGTACCAGATGAAGTTGGGTTTTTATTATTCACACTGGCAGGACTGGGAATACGAAGGTGGCGCAAAACCCCCAATCGACGAATTCAAAAGCATACCTCCACCAGTTCAAGTCACTGATGCGCAATTTGAGAAGTACTGGCAAAACAAATGCCTTCCTCAGGTGCGCGAATTAATTGGGAACTATCATCCAGCCATCTTATGGTTCGACACCTGGGCAAAACCCGAAGTCATTACCGACAAACGACTTGACGAACTTATTGGCCTGGTGCGAAAATTAGATCCGAATTGTTTGATTAATAGTCGCATACTTATGCGACATCCTGATATTGCAAAGAAAGTCGACTTTCTTTCGATGGGTGATAATGAATTTCCGTTAGACGTAATCAATCAACCATGGGAAACTTCAGGAACAATGAATTATTCATGGGGAAATCATCAACTTGACTATCATTGGGAAACCCCAAAATCCTTGATCTCGAAACTGCTGGGAAATGTTTCGAAAAACGGTAATTTTCAGTTAAATATTGGTCCCATGGCTGATGGTACTTTCCCGAAAGCCAGCGTACGCCGACTGCGTGAAATTGGAGCATGGTTATATGTCAATGGTGAAGCTGTGTATGGTTCTGGCCCATCCCAGACTAAAAGTGACAACTGGGGATTTATCACCCAAAAAAAGCAGAGAGAGAATAAGAATCGGTTATATCTCAATATTGTCAATTGGCCTGAAACCAGAGAGCTGGTTGTAAAAAGAATTGATCTGCTACCGAAAAAAGTCTATTTGCTTGAAACAGGACAATCGCTCGATTATATTCCATATCCCGAAAATGGAATTACCATCCGGTTACCGAATACTCCTATTGATCCCAATATTACCGTGGTTGCTTTAGAATACTAAACATTTATTGAGTACTTCGATAATTCAGTCCCGGCCAGCTTTCTTCTGAAGTTCATTGGAATATTGGTCGGGTAATTCGATATTTTCTTCTTAACTTTTATCGCTGTCTAACTTATTGATGTTCTTTCCGATATTGTAATGGTGCAACGCCGATTTCTTTCTTAAAGTATTTACTAAAATACAACGGATCAGAAAATCCAAGGTTGTAAGCAATTTCAGATATGTTCATCTCCGAATTTTTAAGCAGTCGTGTCGCCTCGCGTATCTTAATTTCACGAATCAGCGTATTCAAGGACCAGCCGGTTATAGCCTTTAATTTTCTGTAAAGCTGCATTTTACTGGTTTTGAAATGAAGCTCTATTTTTTCGTTGCTCAATTCTTCATCCGAAAGATTGGTTTTTATGAAATCGACAAGCCTGTCAACAAAAGTATCGTTAAAATTCAGGTTGTCAACTACCTCATTTGTTGTTTTTTTGAACTGTAATTGTTGGTATTTTTCAATCAGTTTTTGCCGGTTCGACAACAATGTTTTGATTTTTGCCAGCAAAATCTGTTCATTAAATGGTTTGGGAACATAGTCATCTGCTCCGGTTTCCAAACCTTCCAATGTATCTTCGATTGTACTTTTGGCACTAAGTATTATTATCGGAATGTGTTGCGTCAACAGCTCATTTTTAAGCACATTACAAAGATCGATTCCATCCATTTCCGGCATCATCACATCGGTAATAATCAGGTCTGGTATATGTTGCAACGCAAGTTTGTGTCCGATTTTCCCGTCAGCAGCCTCTATGATTTCGTATTTCGGATGCAGTGACTGTTTCAGATAATACCTGATTTCGGGATTGTCTTCCACAATCAGGATTCGTAGGTTGTTTTTTGATTCAGTGGCTGTTGGGAGCCCTGCTGATTCAATAAATTCGATTTGAGGTATGCTGGCGCGGACATTTGTTGAATAAGGGTTCAGAACTTCGCAAACAGTGATATTATTGTTGTTTTCCAAATGCTTCCTTCCAGTTTTAAACATCATTCTGAAAAGGGTAAATTGTCCGGGAATACTCTCGACCGTTATCTCTCCCTTGTGCAGCTCAACAAGATTTTTTACAATGGATAATCCAATACCTGAACCAATTGTTTCGTGCTTCAGGAAGCTTTTTGTATCTACCTGGTAGAACCGATCGAACAATTTTTCAAGTTTGTCGGACGGAACTCCTATCCCATTATCCCGAACAATGATCTCGCACTTATCTTCTTCAATTAATTGATTTATAATAATTTTAACGATTCCATCTACAGGTGTAAACTTAAATGCATTACTTAGCAGATTGAACATTATTTTCTCAAAACTATCAGGGTCAAACCAGATTTGAAGTGTTTTCGCATTTGATTCAATTGTAAACTGAATATTCTTTCGGGCAGCATTTTCGTCAAAAGCTTTTTTGATTTCCTGAACGACAGCAATAACATCATAAGGTGCCACATTCAGATGAACATTCCCTGTTTCAATTTTTCTGAAATCAAGCAGTTGGTTAATCAGATTGAACAATCGTTGCGCATTGCTATACATGATTTCGAGGTGCTTTTTGATCTCTGGTGATGGTTCCGCTGATCGGACTAATTTTTCAAGCGGTGCCAGAATAAGTGATAGAGGCGTTCGGATTTCATGCGAAATATTAATAAAAAACTTGATCTTCAGGTTGTTAATTTCGGCATCTTTTTCACGCTTAATTCTTTCAACCAAAGCATTGTTCTTCAGATTGGTTCGCGAAACTGTGTATTCTCTTGTCAGGTAAAGCAATCCGGCAATCAACATTGTGTAAATAAGATATGCCCACCAGGTTTTCCAAAAGGGTGGAAGTACGATTAATGTGATTGAAGTACCTACGTTGTCCCAGATTCCGTCAGCATTGCAAGCCCTCACAGTAAAAGTGTATTCTCCGGGCAAAAGATTATTGTACGATTTGAAACGCTTGCTGTAATCGAGGTATACCCAGTCGGGATCGACACCTTTCAGCAAACAGGCGTATTTCACTTTTTCAACTTGAGATGTCGTTAATGCTGCAAACCTGAAACCAATGATCCGATGTCTGTAATTTAATGTAATTGTCTTCGTGTCGGCAATATTTTCTTTTAGTAAAACCCTGCCATTGACTTCTTTATTAATTGACACAGATTGATTAAATACCTGAAAATCTGTGAATACAACTTTAAGAGGATCTTTGTTTAGGGTAATTTTTTCAGGATAAAATCGGTTGAATCCATTGTAGCCTCCAAAGAATAATTCTCCATCCCTTGTTTTCAGCGTTGAATAGGTCGTAAAATAAGAGCCTTGGAGACCATTGTGCGGGGTGTAGTTTGTGATTTTATACTCAGTGCTATTTATTTTAGACAAGTGAGTCAATCCATTCATACCACATGCCCAAATTCCACCTTTCGAATCGGCGAGGATGCCGGTTATCTCGTTGGAAGGCATTCCATTGCGTGTATTGAATTGCTGGCCTATTTTTAGTGTTGAATCCAACATAAATAGACCATCCCAGGTGCCAACCCATATATTTTTATCCTTGTCTTCGCACAGTGCATTGACATAGTCGGAATCCACACTTTTGGAAAATATGGAAGGCTGAATATTTCTTTCTTTATCACTGTTCAAAATAATCAATCCATTCCCCAGCGATCCGCAAATAATAGTTCCGTTGCTTAATTCAATCATCTTACGGACTTTGGATTTATTAATATACTCTATTTCAGGATGATATTGCTGAAATCCTTCGGTATTAATCCGATCTGTCTTACCAAAGCTTAACCCTTCGCCATTTGAACCAACGTACAAATGATTATTTCTTGTGACTAAAAGTGATAAAATATTGTCTGAGGAAATACTTCCTTTTTCATTCGATCTCTTATAATTTGTAAAATGCTTTTGCCTCAGATTATAACACGAAAGTCCGTTTGTAGTTCCGATCCAGATATTCCCGGTTTTATCAGACTCCAAAGCTCTGATTGTATTATTAATCAGAGATGATGGATTTCCAGAGGAAGCAGTTATGGTCTGAAATGTTTCTTTATCAAGATTATAAACCGAAATTCCCTGGCCAAAAGTACCGATCCAAATATTCCCGTCAGGACTTTCGCAAAAGGATGAAACAAAATTGTACTGCAAGCTATTGCGATTGTTTGGATCTTTCTGATAATGAGAGAATAGTTGCATAGTTGGATCATACTTGTTTATCCCGTCGTTGGTTCCAATCCAATAAACTCCGCTTTTATCTTTTAAAATAGAGGTGATGCTGTTGTTACTCAAACTTCCCGGATTATTGTACATGGACTGGAATTGAGTCGCTTTGTTATTTACCAAATCGATCATGTACAATCCACCACCCTGGGTTCCGATCCACATTGCATTTTGTTCCAGATGAACGGTGCGCAATGAATTACTCGTATAATTCACTTTTTTGTTCCATGCCGACAATTCATTGAATAAGGCCGTTTTCGGATCAAACTGGAACAAACCACTGGAAAGAAGCAAATTAATTTTGCCGGAATCAGCTTGCCAGATATTCCAAATGAAATCTTCTGTTAAACTTCGCCTTAACTCTGAAGGTACTTTGTATTGTTCAACCGACTTTGATGCCGGATTATATAGGGTGAGTAATCCAAATTCACCTCCAATCCAACATTTTCCATCGCGATCAAAAAATAACGACGATACAGAATTTATTTGGGGCAAAACTTTATCACATTTATTGGTTGATTTGTTGAAGAAATAGAGTCCGTTGGTAGGCGTTCCGACCCAAATATTTCCCTTTTTATCTGAAGATATAACTCCTTTGTTTCCATAGCGTGAACTTTCTTTCTTTTCTGATAGCAGGAAACGGTCGAAATTATCTAATTTTTTATTGTACCGGTGCAGATAATTGATTGTAAGAACCCATAACTGGTTATCTGAATCACAGAACTGTGTTAATATGGCATTGTTCGAAAGGCTGCTACTA
>Ga0209100_1001674_pt1 | contig 14734 bp, 11 predicted proteins | sample lystaG_FD_185480 | JGI IMG/M metagenome (GOLD analysis project Ga0209100, IMG submission 185480) | Glacier valley bacterial and archeal communities from Borup Fiord, Nunavut, Canada, to study Microbial Dark Matter (Phase II) -... | ecosystem: Environmental > Aquatic > Freshwater > Ice > Glacier ...
CGCCTCACTAATGTATGAGGGACTGATCACCGAAAATGGATTGACGGGAGCAGTCGAGCCAGCCCTAGCAGAATCGTGGAAAATCTCCGACGACAAAAAACGCATTGAGTTTACGCTGCGTCCGGGGTTGAAGTGGTCAGACGGTCAACCGCTGACGGTGGATGATGTGCTCTTCACCTATCAAGATATTTTTCTCAATCCTGGCATTCCAACTGACATTCAAGACGTGCTGCGAATCGGCAAAAGTCGCGTGTTTCCCAGCGTGCGAAAAGTGGACGATCGGCGCGTCGAGTTCACCACACCAGAACCATTTGCCCCGTTTTTAAGAACCTTGGGGCTGGCAATTCTGCCTAAACACATTCTGCAAGAAGCAGTCAAAACCAAAGGCAGCGACGGCAATCCCCTGTTTCTCTCGACCTGGGGCACCGGAACTGACCCCAAAAAGATTATTTGCAACGGTCCTTATATGCTTGACGGCTACGCAACCAGTCAGCGAGTCATCTTCCGACGCAATCCATACTATTGGCGCAAAGACGCTCAGGGAAAGGCTCAACCCTACATTGAGCGGATCGTCTGGAGTATCGTTGAAAATCAAAACACCGCCTTGCTGCAATTTCGATCGGGCGGACAAGATATCTCAGAGCCGATTCGACCCGAAGACTTCACGCTGTTGAAGCAGGAAGAAAAGCGCGGCAAATTTAAGATGTATATCGGAGGTCCGCGACCTGTCACAACGTTTATGGCGTTTAACCTCAATCAGGGCAGTCGCAAAGGCAAGCCGCTCGTTAACCCGATTAAATCGAAGTGGTTTAACAACGTCAAGTTTAGACAAGCCGTGGCGTATGCGATCGATCGCGACCAGATGAACAACAACATCTATCGCGGGTTGGGCGCGTTGGTCGAATCGATCATCATGGAGCAAAGCCCCTATTATCAGCCGCCTGCACCCGAAAAGGCGTATCGATTTGACCCCATAAAATCGAAACAACTGCTGACCGAAGCAGGCTTTAAATATGATGCAAAAGGGCAGTTATCAGACGCAGACGGGCATCGAGTGCGCTTTAACTTAATCACCAATGCGGGAAACACGGTGAGAGAAGCCTCGATCGCCCAGATCAAACAAGACTTAGCCAGAATCGGGATGCAGGTTGATTTGAACCCGATTAACTTTAATACAATGATCGATAAACTCGACAACACTCTCGATTGGGATGCTTATTTGATCGCGATGGGCAACTCACGAGAGCCAAATTCGGGGTCTAACATTTGGTCTCCCACTGGCTCATCTCACAACTTCAACCAGCCATCGCTGCCTAGCAAGCCGATCGAAAATCGAGTCGTGGCAGATTGGGAAGCAGAAATCGGTCGCCTCTACATTGAGGGCGCACAGGAGCTTGACGAGACCAAACGTAAGGCGATTTATGGCAAAATCCAGCAGCTTGCTCACGAAAACCTGCCCTGGATTACGTTGATGAATGCGCGGGTTATGGCGGTGGTGCGCGATCGGGTGGAGGGCGTAAACTATCCTGAGTTAGGCGGTGCCTTGTGGAATATCCAAGACCTCAGAGTGGTCGATTAAAACAGAATGCTTCTTTCGATTACGGTTCTCTCACAAATTTGGCGTGGGTTTATTAAACCTTTTACAAAAGTCCCTGCCCTCACCCTAAATCCCTCTCCCCAATGTGGGAGAGGGACTTTGAAATCTGGCTCCCCTTCTCCCAAACTTGGGAGAAGGGGTTGGGGGATGAGGGCATCTTCGGACTTTTGCAAGAAGCCTATTGGTTTGGAAATGACGATCGGGCTGCAATCCACATCCCGATCATGCTTTTTTCCGCAGTTTTGGCACGGGCTACAGCCTCGTCGTTATCCATCCTGACCGCATGGCATATGGAGAATTTCGCTAAATTCGCTCAATCGACTCCTTGATCGATTCGATAAAGTACGCCCATATCAGCCGCGACGGAATCATTGTTGGTAAAGTAAGAAGGTTCTCAAATGGCTATATTCTCTTTTAGTATCAAAAAAGCTTCTTGAATCACAGATTCAGGAATGCTGACCTTGAGAGAGACCATCAAACTCGCTAACCTCCTAAAGAGGTAGGCTTCTTCACAATTCTGCCTTTAGAATCCACTTACCTACCAGCGTGCGTTCTGTGTGATTGCTATTTACCCCGGAAGCTTTGACCCGATTACCTTCGGACACCTCGACATTATTAAGCGAGGCAGTCACTTGTTCGATCGGGTGATCGTGGCGGTGCTTCGCAACCCCAATAAAACTCCTCTGTTCACCATTCAAGAGCGAATGCACCAAATTCGTCAAGCGACCCAACTGCTTGGCAATATAGAAGTTGACAGCTTTGAAGGGCTGACCGTGACCTATGCAAAACTTCGGGGTGCCAGCGCTCTACTGCGAGGGTTACGCGCTATCTCTGACTTTGAAATGGAGTTGCAGATGGCGCACATCAACAAAACGCTGTTTGATCAGATTGAGACCGTTTTTTTGACTACCTCAAATGAATATAGTTTTCTGAGCAGCAGTGTCGTCAAAGAAGTTGCCAAATTTGGCGGCGCGATCGATCATCTTGTCCCCCACCACGTCGCTTTAGATATTTACAAATGCTACGCCAAGACTCATCCGCCAGCATTAGCCCCGACGGTCTCCACGCCAATGGAGCTGCCTCCGATCGAGCCGCCTACCGAGACGATGCGCGAGTAGGCACACCCGATATTCAACGAGAACTCAATCGGATTGAGGAAATGATTCTCGACAGTCCGCGCATTCCTCTCAGCCGCCGCACGATGATCGATGAGGAGCAATTTCTCGATCAGCTTGATTTGGTGCGGTTGAGCTTGCCAGAAGCCTTTCACGAGGCAGAAGAAATCGTGCGGCAAAAAGACGAAATCTTGATGCAGGCAGAGCAATATGCTCAAGACCTGATCGAGGAGGCTGAACGTCGCGCCGCTCAAATCACCAACGAAACGGGGATCATTCGCCAAGCCGAACTGGAGGCACAGCAGATTCGCGCTCAGTTGCAGCAGGAGTGTGAAGCCGTTCAGGAACAAACGATCGCTGAACTCGAACGCACTCGCCGCCAAGCACAGCAAGACCTCGAAGAGATGCGACGGCTGGCGATCGAGGAGTGTGAAGACATTCAAAATGGGGCAGATGGCTATGCCGATCGGGTGCTTCGAGACATGGAGGCACAGATGGCAGAAATGCTGCGAATCGTTCGCAATGGTCGCCAACAACTGCAAATTAACCAGCCCGACACTCAGGCGGCTCGTGCTAAAGAAAGTGCCGTTCGAGCCAACCAAGCGGGCAAAGGAGGAGAGCGCAAGAGTTAGTCAAATGCCTGATTCAAACGCTTAAACCGCAGCAGGATCTGGCTTCACCTTTACCTGCTCAATCTCCTGATCAGCACGTTGGCAACTTAAATGGATGAGGCACCAGTTTTGATCATTCGATCGTTGCAGCATTGCCATCTAGAGGACGCGACAAGCCTCTCGACAGTTGCTCCGATGCTGCTTAGTCATCCGCAGCCATTGAGTGCCGCTCAGCGTCAAAAAGTCTCCATCAAAACGATCGCGTCATCTAAACGCCGCTCCTCTGAGAAGACTTTTCATTTCACGATACAGTCGCCTTCAGGCTGATTTACCTTTTGACCTGAAATTTCGTATTCGATTAATTCGCCCGTTTCTCGGTCTCTTACACTTCTAACGGTTGCGGACGAGTACTCTGCGTTGTCAGTCTTTGTCCCTTTAGGAAACGAGATCTCAAGAACTGCAATCATTCGATCATCTGCGACATCAGCAGCTCCGCCCATACCTGGCATGTACTTCTCAACATACTGCTTATAGGTCATCGCTTCAAAAGACTTTAATGTCGCACCGATATCTTTTCTCAGTTTGCTGTTAAAGTCAGCTCGATTAAATAACCGTAAGCGACTGCCGCCATTCCCAGGAAACCGCAAAGGTAGGCGCTTTGCTTTCGATGGATTCTCTTGTGGTTTTGTAGGAACCTGTTCGTTGTTAGATTGTGCAGAAGCATTTACTCCAAAATCGACTGCGATCGCCAAAAACGAGGCAAACAATCCGATCGTCAATTTGTTTTTCGTAGTTGCCGTCATCCAACCCGTTTTAGGAGTTGAATTCTTGTTTCTTCTGTAGAACTTCTGCTCGGTGGGCAGAGAAATCAGAGGGTCAGGGGTATTAGCATCAACTATTAACACCCTTTCATCACACTCTTACTTCAAGAAACTGCTAAACAGCCACAGAATCACAAACGTCACTAGGCTGACAAAGACTTCTGCCCCCAACTGAATTGGGAGATAGACCTTCAGAATGCTTTCTAGCGCAGCGCCGATCGCAAAACCCAGCAGCAAACCACCCAGACCCAGCAGCACCGCTTTTCCTAACTTGCGTTCTTTTCGATAGAGGAAGTAGAGCGTTGAACCGACGCTGACCGCCATCGCTAGTTGCAGCACGGCATCGGTCGGAGACAGCACCACCAACCCACCTAAAAGAAATTGAACTCCCCCAGGCAAGGCAATATCGACCTTGCTCGGCGTATCGACCAGATTGGTCAACCACGCAGGAGAATTTTTAGGCAGGGTAGGCATCGCCGAGGGAGCCGCCTGAGCTAACTTCTCAGGGAACCGAATCCGATCGGGAACGGGAATCTTCCCCTCCTGACGCATTTTGAGCCGTTCCATTAACACCGCATCATAGGCGGCTTCTACCTCCAGCCGCTGCTTTTCATCGCCAGCAAACTCTTCTAGCAGCTTGCTGCGGGCACTCTGAATCTCCTCAAAGGTTGCCCCTTCAGGGACTCCAAGCTTTTCGTAGGGATTTCGATCGCTCATCATGCTATTACTCCACCTTCTCTCCAAGGTAACTTAGCGCGACGCGGGTCACAAGCTTTTTTGAGGAAACGTAGCTTACCAAGCTATTCTAGTCAAAACCTGAGGCATACTAATGCTGATGGCAAAATTATCTCGTGTAGTTACAGATGTAGGTATGATTTTATCTATCTCTGCAAGTTACCCTTAGTTTCCACCACTACCCCCTCCCAACGCAAGGTTATGGTCATGGCTCCAGCCAAGATTCTCGTAGTAGACGATGACCCGGCAATCCGGAAGTTGATCCATCGCTATCTCACTCAGCAAACCTATCAAATGGAGTCTGCTGAAGACGGCAAGACTGCGCTGACGATGTTTGAGCAGTTCAACCCTGACTTGGTGATTTTAGATGTAAACCTGCCTGATGCCAATGGCTATAATCTCTGTCAAGAAATGCAGAGTCGCACCGGGGTGTTTGTGCTGATGTTGACCAGCCGCACTGATGAAGCGGACAAGATTCGTGGGTTTAGTCAAGGTGCTGATGACTACATCACAAAGCCGTTTAGTCTAGGAGAGTTGGGCGTTCGAGTGGGCGCAATTCTCAAACGTCAGAGAATTGTGACACCTGCCGAGCAACAGTGCCTCGTCTTTGACAAACTGGCGATCGATCCGGTGCGGCGTGAAGTCAAGCTCAACGAAGACTTTGTGCCTCTGACTGCCCTAGAGTTTGATTTACTTCACTTTTTGGCGGGTCACCCAGGTCGAGTGTGGCGACGGGCAGAGTTGATTCAAGAAGTCTGGGATTATGAGTATGTGGGGGATCAGCGGGTGGTTGATGTCCACATTGGTCAGATTCGTAAGAAAATTGAGATTGATACGAGTCAGCCTGCGCTAATTCAGACCGTCCGTGGGGTTGGCTATAAGTTTGAGTCACCGCCTGCTGCCAGTTGAGATTGCGGCAAGTTTGTAGAGATGCTTTATGGAACGTCTCTACAAATGACGGTTTTCTTTAGCAGGTAATGGATCTTAGCCAAAGCTGGATTACTGCTTTTCGGTTTCCATCTAATCGGTTTCCCCAGCGAGTGGGAATAACCATCAGTCCACAGCCAATCGCCCCGGACGGACAGAGATTTTCCAGCTTACGGGATAATAGAAGCCGTTCTCAAGTAAGCAGCGTCCTAATCAAGTTGAGTACAGCCATATCAGCTTAAACAATTTTTGAGCAGTTCTCGAAAAAAGGCAAATAGCCATTTATGGAGTGCCTGTAAAATAAAAACCTAAGAAAAAAGCTTGAAAGGGTCATCTGCAAACTCTTCCAAGCTTCCTATGAGCTTGACCCTAAGCCTTTAAACTAGACAAATATCTCCTTGATGAACACCATAACCCACCGCTTATGGTTTAGCAGTTTATAGGATCAGTCCAACCTTCTGTGATTTTTCTCTCACGATCGCTGGAGGCTTCCTATTGCAAATTGTCAGTCAGACCAGGCAAAATCTTTTTTAGATTGCCGTTTAGAATAGGGAATCTTAGACCAGTATCAACTTTAAAAATAACCAAAATGGACTTTATTGCAGAACTCGAAAAGAAGACGCAAGCTTTAATTGCAAGTGGAATGTCAGAATTAAAAGAGATTGAAGCTCAACAGCAACGGCAAACCCAAATTGCAGAAATTGCTGAAGAGATTCGTCAACGGCTTGTGCCTCTAGTAGAGAAGGTTGAAACCTTAATCGGGCAGTTTGCTCAACAAACCGTCAGCAATAGCCTTACTCTGAAGCAGCTAGAGCAACAAAAAGAGACGTTAGAAGCGCAGATTCAGCAGGCAGAAGTGCTTGCCGAAGCAAAGATTGATGAAAAACTGCTGCAAGAAGAAGAGAGGCTTCTGGCAAAACAAGACGCTGAATCTTTGAGAGAATGGAGACTGCGAGTCAAAGAGGAATTAATTGAGCTGATTGAGGAGCAGGACGACTTCTATAGAGCCACAGATGTCGCAATCGCTGTCAAAGGATACGCTGATGATCTTAAAGAAACTGGAGCATTGGAGGAAGTCGTCAATCGACTGGTTGAGCAGATTAACCGCTACGATCGCAAAGCCAGTGAAACTGGATCGCCCGCCGCAAAATTTAGGGGCAGTTACGAAAATACGCTCAATTTCATTGTCGATGTGGCTCACCGAAACCGACAGGCAGCCATCGATCCGCCTAGAAGCGAGTTTACATCTCGCCAAGTAAAACCTTCTAGTAGAACGACTGCTTGTGAAGGACTGGGTGGAAAAGTAGTGATTGTGGGCGGTCACGATCGCCTAGAAACGGCAGTCCGAAATCGGCTCCGTCAATCAGAAGTCGAATTGGTTTGGGCAACTTCTCAAACAGGACCGGGTATTTGGGCACAGGTCGAAGCGCAACTTCCTGGCGCAGACCTTATCATCGTCTTAACAGGTTATGCTTCGCACAAGCTGACAGAGAAAATATTGGGTGGAAAAGGCGGGAGAACCCCTACTTACCTGACTACCACTGGCATGACTCGTTTGGTTGAAGCGATCGAGGTGGGTTTAAAGTCTCAGCAGCTTTCTCAGCAGCTTGGGAAATCGAGAAGTGCTTAAAACCTGAGATTATGCGATTTTGGGTGCTTCAGAATATTGGATCGTGGGCTACCTCGGCATCGGTGGCAGAGACTATATCGGCAAACCAAAGCAACCCACGATCGCGATTTGCACGCTTGTTAAGGAAGAGTATCAGAGAGGCTTATTTCGAGGTAGCGACCCTTGCGGTATCTGCAAAGCAGCGCGATTACTTTCCCCAACGTTTCTAGACCTGTGGCTAACAGTAGAACAAGTCTTCAAATTATTTAATCCCGTTCTAAAGTCTGAATAAGGGGACAAGATACCGATTTTTCTCCTGACCAGTCGGTTAAGACATGATCACTCTGATAATGTCGAGGAGTCTGCATCAGTAAATGCCAAGCCTGCTCTCCGTTGACTAAATTAAAGCGCTCAGGATAGTGAGTTTTTAGCAACTCTTGAAGCACTGGATAATAGTCAGAATTCATCGCAGGAAAGATGTGATGCTCTGTGTGGTAAGAAAAGTTTAGATGCAGTAGGTCAAATAGCTTAGGGACTCGAAGAGAAACACTATTAATTAACGGATCGTTAACGTCGGTCATCTCACAAAGCATATGATTTGTGAAAATGTAAAATATTGCTCCTGCATAGCCGATCGAGATCGGAAGAAAGTAGCCAAGCACAAGTTGAATGGGGCTAAATCTCAAATAGGCAACCACACTGAGATGAAGTGCGAAAATGATTAAAAATTCTCTCGCAATTGCCCAGCGCTCTTTAACACTCACCGCAAAGCTAGCCGGAACATAATCGACTGATCGGTGATTAAACAGCAGCACAGACGTAAGATTGCGGGAACTGTGTACTCCCCAAGCCATCGCCATTCCTAGCATTAACCCCAAAGGGTGAACCTCAGAAGAGGGAATAAATTGATTTTGAACCCATTTTCCCCAGGTGTTGGGCTGATCTTTGAGATAGCTGCGATCGGGGTCACTCAATGAATTTGTTTTTGAATGGTGTTCGCGATTATGAACCGCCTTCCACAGCGTCGGCGGCATCCACCCGATGGTGAACCCGATTAAGCTAATGAAATAACTCAGTCGAGAATTTCTCATAACGCCACCGTGCATCAGATCGTGAGAGCTAAACAACAACACCGTCACACTGTTGCCCATCACGATCGCCAGAGGCAAATAAAGCCACAAAAAAACGGGGTTCCACTGATCTAATTTGGCAGCGATCGCCCATCCAAGCATCAAAATCGCCAGATTAATTCCCAAAATCAACAGCTTATTGGGATCGGGGTCAAACGCTTCAGAAGGAAGAAGAGGACGCAAGAATTTCGCATAACTTGCTTGAGGAATGAGCGTTTGATTATCAACAGATTTCATGCGTGGGTCTTAGAATAGTAGGTCAAACTTCGATAGTCTAAATAGGGTTTAAAGATTCTATTTAGATCAGAGTGGAGTAGTAACCATTAGTGAGTGACTACTCCACAAGCTATTCATAATCTTAACGTCCGAATCCTCAACTTAGAGCGAGACGATCGGCAAATTAAATCAATGCACATTATCGTCAAAAACACTTAATAAAAATGCTGAAGTTTTGACGAAAAATCGGTGTTGAATAATGACGAAATAAGCCGTAATCGTTTTGTTAAAGACGACATAATTTAATGCTTAAGCATCTTCAACTGACTCACGATTTAGACTCTAAAATTCTTCATCAGTTAGCGTCTCGATCAATAGATCAACCTGTCTTTGACGTTGAGCCAAAAACGTCTCACACTGCCTCAAATATCTGACAGCCGCCGAAAATTGCTCAAACACATCCGCAAGCTCTAACTCGCCTGACTCAATGCGCGACAAAATTGATTCAACTTGAGCGACGGTGGCTTCATAGTTCCAGTCATGCTGAAACGATTGCTCAGATGGGCTGCTCTCGATCGTCGAGTCTTTATCCGCTTCGATTTGTTTTGACTGACCTGCATTTGAGCCAGGGGAAATATTCATGCAGCGCCCCGGAGTGAAGGTGACCTCTAATATTTATAGTCTCTATTCGTTAAAGTTGGGTGATGCCTCTGAGACTTCGGTGACTCTAACGATCAAGTGTCCTTGCCCTAATTGAATCGATAAATCCTGACCTGGAGCGAGTCCGGATGTCGATCGGGCAATGCTTCCATTCATTTGTCGCACCACGGCGTATCCTCGCTGAAGCACGGCTTGAGGATCAAGAGTTGCTAACTTTTCTTGCAGAAGTTGATGATATTGAGCCGCTTCTTGAAACGATCGCTGAGTGGACTGAATCAGGCGCTGTCTCAGCCAAGTTACGACCTGGGCTTCTTGTTTGAGTTGACGATCGAGCTTTAGCCGTTTGAACCGATCGCGCAAATCCTGTAAGCGATCGTGTTCGACTTCTAAATAGTTCATCACGGCAGAATTGAATGCCTGAACTCGATCCTGATGTTCGGCGTGCAGGTCTGATAGAGATGGAATTGCTTGTTCGGCGGCAGCGGTTGGCGTGTGGGCACAAACATCCGCCGCGAGGTCTGCCAGAGACTCATCGCGCTGGTGTCCAATCCCGGCGATGACCGGAATCGAGCAATTCGCCACGGCTCGAACCACAAATTCATCATTAAAACACGCCATATCTTCGATCGCACCGCCGCCGCGTGATATAATTAGTACATCTGCTCTGCGATCTCGTTCGACTCGCGCGATCGCTGCCACGATCGATGCTGGAGCCTGCTCTCCCTGCACCAATGCCGGGGAAAACAGCACCCGCAACCCTGGATAGCGACGTTTAAGAGTCCGTTGGATGTCTCCCCAAGCAGCCGCTTGAGGCGATGTCACCACTGCAACGGTCTGAGGATGAGCAGGTAACGGGCGCTTTCTCTCTGGGTCAAAGAGTCCTTCTTGCTCTAGGCGGTTTCGTAGCTGCCGATAGCGCAGAGCCAGCAGTCCTTCTCCTGCCGGGAGTGCTTGCCAGACAATCAACTGGTAGCTGCCTCGCTGAGGGTGGAGGCTGATGCGACCCAGCAAAATCAACTGTTCTCCTGGCTCTGGCAGAGTCGCTAATTTGTCGAGTTGGCTATTCCAAACCACGCAGCTAATGGCGGCTTTGGCATCGGGGTCTTGCAGGGTAAAAAACAACCCACTGCGATATTTCGACGCGCTGGAGACTTCCCCCGTCACCCAAACTTGACGGAGTTGGTCATCTTGCTCAAGCAGCCGTTGAATGTAGGCGGTTAACCCACCCACCGATAAGGCAAAATCCGGCACGATCGAGCTATGCACATTCAACGACATCGCGGGTAACCTGGAGAAAGAAGCATCGAACTATAGACTGATTGTCATCACGATTTCTAACTCTCATGCTACAAGGTTAAACACGAGTAGCCCTGACAGACTCCAGATCTAAACTCTTCCTCTCTACAACTTTTCTATTTTGAGGCGCTAATGGCTAGCAGTAAGACAACCGAAGGTTCCGACAAGCAAAAAGCCCTAACGATGGTGCTCACCCAGATCGAGCGCAACTTTGGGAAAGGCAGCATTATGCGTCTGGGTGATGCCACCCGGATGAAGGTTGAAACCATCCCTAGTGGCGCTCTGACGCTAGATCTCGCGCTGGGTGGTGGCTTGCCAAAGGGTCGGGTGATTGAGATTTATGGTCCCGAAAGTTCGGGTAAGACGACGGTGGCGCTGCATGCGGTTGCCGAAGTCCAAAAAACGGGCGGGACGGCTGCCTACATTGATGCTGAACACGCGCTCGATCCCAAATATGCAGCCGCACTGGGCGTTGATATCGCCAATCTATTGATCTCTCAGCCTGACACCGGGGAAGCCGCCCTGGAGATTGTGGATCAATTGGTACGATCGACCGCCGTTGATATCGTGGTCATTGACTCAGTAGCGGCTCTCGTTCCTCGCGCTGAAATTGAGGGTGAGATGGGCGATTCTCACATGGGTCTGCAAGCCCGTCTGATGAGCCAAGCCCTTCGCAAGATTACCGGAAACATCGGTAAGTCGGGCTGCACGGTTGTCTTCATCAACCAGCTACGTCAAAAAATCGGGGTCACGTATGGTAGCCCCGAAACCACCACAGGCGGACAAGCGCTGAAATACTATGCGTCTGTGCGTCTCGATATTCGTCGGATTCAGACCTTAAAGCGGGGCAACGAAGAATATGGCAACCGCGCCAAAGTAAAAGTTGCCAAAAACAAGGTTGCACCTCCATTCCGGATCGCGGAATTTGACATCATCTTTGGTAAAGGCATCTCCACGATCGGGTGCCTGGTTGACCTGGCAGAAGAGACGGGCGTGATTGTCAGAAAGGGTGCCTGGTATAGCTATAACGGCGACAATATCAGCCAGGGACGCGATAACGCCGTCAAATACATGGAAGAGAAGCCTGACTTTGCGAAGGAAGTTGAAAAATTGGTGCGCGAGAAGCTTGAAATGGGAGCCGTAGTTTCTGCCAACTCGGTCGGAGCGGCTGACCCAGAGGATGAAGAAGACGAAGAATTTGTTGAGGAATAAGCTCGATCGGACTTCTTGAATAATGGATGGGGCGGGTGAATGACCTGCCCCTTTTTTTGTTCGTTATTAACGGGATTTCTGAATGTGAGATTTGGGTTATGGCACGATCGGGGAGACGTTTCGGTGAAACTTCTCTACAGCGTCGGGTGAATCCCTTGGCTACTGGGAGAATGTCTCTATTTCTTCGCGCACGATTTGAGCTAATTTTTTCGCGGCTCCTGGCTCTCCACGCACGCTGCGGAGTTTGTCGCGCATCTGCTGTAGTTTTTCAGGGTGATTGAGAAAATCGAGGGCGAGGGCTGCTACGACTTTAGGCTGAAGCCGACCTACCAGTTCAGGAACAATTTCTTCGTTTGCCCATTTGTTGGGCCATGCTAATAATCCAATTCGCTGTAGGTAGAGCCAGTTGATGAGTTTCGCCACCGTTGACCCCACGCCGGGCAGGTTGGCAAGCAATCCAGGAATGCCATCCCAGGCGCGCATCGCATCAAGTTGCTGAGTCGGCGTTACGACAATCATCGGCACTGCTAAGGCTCCTAACTCGGCGGTGTTAGCTCCGATCGTCGTCAAACACAAGTCACACTGCGCCAGCAGCGAATACACCGGAATTCGTTCGGTTTGATTTTGCCAAAGCTCAACTCGCAAGCCGTTTTGCGTCTCTAGATAGGGACGTTCTGTGTCAGAGGCGGGCAACACTAATTGAGCGCTGACTCCCTCCACCAGCGGCAAAATCGGATTTTGCTGCGGATCGGCAAATCGAGCAAGGGTTTGTAAATCAAGCGTCGGTGCAACCGGAATCACAAATCGGGCGTGGGGACGATCGTGCCAAATCTGTTCAGCGATCGCCAATAAAAAAGGCACTCCTTGAGCAAGTTTGGCAGGCTTTGATCCAGGCAAAACGCCGATCAATTCCGAGAAGACAGGGTGAGACATCTCGTCTGTATCGACTGCCAGCGTCGCGACTTCTGCCATCAGATCGCCGACGACGGTTAATTTATGCGCCTGCTGTTGAGGGGCACGATCAACGATTTCTGAACGCATCACCCCAAAGCGATCGATCCAGCGATGCCATCGGGCTTCCCACTCGGCGTAGATCACCGTCCGATAACCCAACCGTTTGCCGAGAATCACAGTGAAAAACTGATCGCCTCCTAAAAACAGCACAATGCCGCGATCGTGCCAGTTCCAATCTTCAGCCGTTTTTCCTCGCAGCAGAAAAGGGTAAAACTTCTCAGCAGCCTGAACTCGATCGACTTCTGGGTAGCTCAGAGCGATCTCAGCCTCTTGTCCACTGGCATTGGGGCAAGGCGAAAGCACCACAGAAATGCGGACCAGGGCGCGATCGTTTCCTAAAATTTGCCGAAGCGATCGCACTACAGGCTTAACCCAGGTCGCGAGTTCTCCAGGTCCGTTTGAGAGAATCAAGATATCAACCGGGTGAGATGACTCAGACATTTGCACATGCCAAACAGAGAAAAGACGATAAAACTTCTAGCCTCTATCTTCGCTTGAAGTCGCAAGTTTCAGGGCGGCAAGTTGGGCTTGGGCTTTGTGCAGTGATTCGTGCCATTCTCGCTCTGGGTCGCTGTCTGCCACAATGCCCGCGCCGACTTGCCCCCAAACAAGACTGGTTCCATCAGCTTGAGGGGCGTAAAGTAACGTCCGAATCAGGATGTTTAAGTCCAAATTTCCGCGCAGATCCAAATAGCCACACGACCCGTAAAACAAACTGCGGCGATCGGGTTCCAACGCTTCAATAATCTCCAGGCAGCGCACTTTAGGGCAGCCCGTAATTGTGCCACCCGGAAAGACGGCTCGAATCAAATCAACTGCATTATATTGAGATTTTAGCGTTCCAACTACATTGCTAACTAAGTGCATAACGTGACTATAGCGCTCGATCGTCAGTAGTTCATCGACGATTACCGATCCCCATTCACAGACTCGTCCCAAATCGTTGCGTTCTAGATCCACCAACATGATGTGTTCGGCTTGTTCTTTCGCGTTGTCAATCAGCTCTTGAGCAAATTGATTATCTTGATCCGATGTGACTCCTCTTGGACGAGTTCCGGCGATCGGGCGAGTCTGGGCGTGTCGCCCCTGCAATTTCACCAATCGCTCAGGAGAACTGCTGATCACCGCTCCCCACGGAGTCTGCCAATAGCTAGCAAACGGCGACGGATTGATCGACTGCAACGCCTGATAAATCGACCAGCTATCGGCAGTGGTTTGAGTTTCAAATCTAAGCGATAAATTTGCCTGAAAAATATCTCCGGCTTGAATATGTTTTTTAGCTTGCAGAATGGCAGATTCATAATCGGTTTGCGATAGGTGAAATGCAGCCGATTTTGTAGCAGAAGATTGAGTCGAAACCTGTGGTTTTTTAGTCGTAGTTAATTGCCTCTGCATTCCATCAAGTTGACTGAATTCTGTTGCAGCTAACCACAAAATCTGCTGCTGATGGTCTAGAACTGCAAAGCAATCTGGCTCGTACCAAAACGCGATCGGAAACGGCAGCAAATCAGATTTGAGATAGGGCAATCGCTCAATTTCCCACGCCAAATCGTAGCCCAGCCAGCCCAGCCATCCACCCATGAAAGGCAATTCAGAAACTCCAGCAGTGACAGGCTTTGGACGGTCTAGCAACTGTTGCAGAAACGGTAAAATCTCCCCGATCGCAGGAGTCCAGACTTGCGCCTTTCCGTCAACCACACGAGGAGCACCCCCACAGATTGAGTATCTCGCCAATGATCCACTAGACGACGCGAGATCAGGACTTTCTAAAAGAGTCGCGATCGCTAAATC
>Ga0209100_1001675_pt1 | contig 14730 bp, 10 predicted proteins | sample lystaG_FD_185480 | JGI IMG/M metagenome (GOLD analysis project Ga0209100, IMG submission 185480) | Glacier valley bacterial and archeal communities from Borup Fiord, Nunavut, Canada, to study Microbial Dark Matter (Phase II) -... | ecosystem: Environmental > Aquatic > Freshwater > Ice > Glacier ...
CGGTGTAACCACTACAATCAGGGATTTTATAAGAATGGCATTTGGATATGTAGGTATTGATTTAGATTTTACAGGTGAAGGTGAGAATGAAAAAGGATATATAAAATCTTGCAGTAACGAAAAATATATGTTGCCCGAAGGAACACAGGTTATTGGCATACACCCACGTTATTTTAGACCAGCTGAGGTTGAATTATTAATTGGTGATGCGACAAAGGCTCATACGAAATTGGGTTGGAAACCGGTTTATGATTTGCAGATGCTTGTAAATGAAATGATGGAACAGGATTTAAAAATGGATGCCGTTTATTAAATGTTTGTTTAAATTAAATACGTTTTAATTTTCTAAATAAAACTGATAATATTTTATTGTTGTCTATCTGTTTTGCAATTTTAATTTTGAAGATTTTTAAAGGTGTGAATGGCTGCGTTGGAATTAATAATGCAGCCATTTGATTACAATGTTCTATAAATTGCCTCACTTTTATCTTCCGGTTATTTAAGGGCGTTTTTAAGATTCTGTGAGATAAACTTTGACAGAAATACATAAGAAATTGATGTCCGTTAGCCTCAATGGCTTTTTTGATTTTTTGGTCTTTTAGTAAAGTTGTTAAAAAAAGGGCATACTTTATAAATGCACCAGCATAAGCTTCTCCATTAGTAGTTTTTGATACACTCCTGTGAATTCTATAGCTAAAGCAAAACTTATCAGAAGTTGCTTTGTAACTCAATTGTGTTAACCTCATCCATAATTCATAATCCGCAAAAATTAAGTTTGGATAATTAGTTGGCATTCCACCAAGCATATTAAAATCTTTGCTGCGCATCATGTAACCTGTACCCATGCTGTCAATAGTTTGATTCATTTGAGCAGCAATAAACTCATCTAATATTTGTATTGAAGCCATCGGCTTACAAGGCTTTATTAACTTGCCTTCAGCATTAATAAAATTAAAATGGGTTTGGTATAAACTTGCATCTGGATATTTTTTTATCAACTCAATTATATCCTCCAAATAATTGGGATACAAAATATCATCATGACCAATCAGCGTTATAAATTCATTTTTTTTTAGTTGTAAAATTCTTGCCCAATTTTCTACAATTGTAAGGTCTGTTATAGATGGATATATTAAAATTCGTTCATCAATCAAATTTTGCAGAAATTGCAAAGTTCCGTCGGTACTGTTGTTATCGAGAACTAGTAAATTAAAGTCTTGGCAGGTTTGATTTAATATACTTTGAACACATTCTTTTAATAATGAGCCGCCATTACGAACAGGTAATATAATGCTAAATGTTTTCAATCACTAAAGCAATTTAATATTTAAGTTTTGGCATGAAAGATTAATTTCTTTTTAATTCCAACAATAAAATCATGTGCAACTGGGTAATTCTTTTTAATATAATATTTTAAATAAAACTGCTTCATGTAAGGCAAGGAAAAAACTTTTTTTTCTGCTACATTTAATTCCGGTACAGCAACTTTTTCTTTTTTAAAATAAGCCTGTAAAAAAGAAATATGAGAAACCATGGCCATTCCAAGAAAATGATAAAAAACTTTTTCAATTTCTATGGATTTTTTTAGTTTCTTAATTTTTGGGATAAAATATTTCGGCAAATTGGTTGAAACTGTAATGAGCTGGTCATGCTGGTTTCGGCCAAAATTACTGTCGTGCAATGTTTGGCAACCCAATGCTTTGTTAATGATAACTGCACCGTTTAATGTAGCCATTGTGCCCATGTATGCGTAATCACCTAAAAACGGTGTACCATAATCTGGAGTACCCCCAAAATCTGTAACGATACTCTTTTTAACCATGCAACAGCTCCATAAATAATGCGGAAAAAATTTAAATGTAAAAAATTGAAGCAAAAACTCTTCAGCTGTAAAATCCCTTATTTCATTGTACAATAATTTATTTGATAAACAGGAATTTGTACCAAGTTTCATATTGTAAAATGATGCTGTTTGAGCATCTACACAAAACCAATCACATCCACCCATATACATTCCTTTCAACGGAAACTGATTGTATAAATTTATGAGTGTTTCAAGCATATCAAAATATACAGGGTCATCATCTGCTATCATCACTACAAATTCTCCGGATGACCTCTCAATACTTTTATTAAAACTCGGTTTCATCCCCAAATTAGTGGGATTGGTAAAATATTTAAATCTAACATCTTGTAATTTTTCGACCCAAATTTTTCCTGAAGCATCTACATCATTGTCAGATATTATAACTTCAAAATTCGTATAGGTTTGCCTTTTAATACTCATCAAAGTTTCATACAGTATTTCTCCCCGTTTGTATGTAGACATACAAAAACTAACCAATGGAATGTTATTTATAATTTCCATTATTTAATTCTTTTTAAATATCCTTGTGGCGCTACGCTGATTAATAATTTATTGTCAATATTTGTGTCGATTACAAAATTTTCATTTTTTTGTAAAAAAGATGAAACAGCCGTTTTAGGATTATTACCAATTCCCCATGGACGTTCTTGGGTAAAATATCCTTCAGGCAAATTTTCAACAATGGTATCGAAAACGATTATGTAAGAATTTTCTGTAACAAAAGGAGAATACATTTCCAGCTCGGCCAAAACATGCTCATGTGTATGGTTCGAATCTAAACAAACTAAAACTTTTTTTTTGCCTTCGGCGAAAGTTTTAATTTTCTCTACTATCAATGGATCAATGGCAGAACCCTGTATCATGGTAATACGTTTTGCCATTTGATGGTTCTCAATTTCTATTTTATTGTGTTCCCTAATGTCTATATCAATACCAAGTATTTCGCCTTTTCCAATAAGTTCTAATATTGATGCATAATATATTAATGAACCACCATGTGCTATTCCTGTTTCAATAATTAAATCAGGTTTTAAATTCCAGATTATTTCCTGCATGGCAATCATATCCTGAGGGTATTGAATGATTGGCCTACCCATCCAGGAAAAGTTGTACGAATACTGCGATTTATTAGATTCTGTATTAAAATGCTCAGCAGCTTTTAATAAATTTTCGTTTTTTTCATAACCGGCTATTCTTTCTTCTCTTTCTTTTTCAAACTGCAGTGTGGCATTTCCCGTATTCATTATTTGTTTTAATTTGATGGTATCTGCCCAAAATGCCAATGGTTCGTAATCATTGTAAGGGTAATAGCCTAGGTTAAGTTTTATGTTTTTATTTAGATGGTTTAAATATGTGGTAACCATCTGTTTTACTGATACGGGAACACCACTTCCACAATTTATGACACCATTAATATTTTTTTGTGTAGCAATATTAATAATAGTTTCTGCCACTTTTTCTATAGGCAAAAAATCTCTTAATTGTTCACCAAAACTCATATTAAAAAAATCGTCCTTTCCCTCAATTGCTTTATCTATTTGCGAAAATAAGGACTTTGGGCTTTGTCCTTCACCAAACATGTAAAACAATCGAATCCACTTTAAATTAATAACAAATTTTTCCTGTAGAGATTCCAGGTATTTACGTAATTCATTTTTAGCTATAGCGTATGCTATTGTTGGTTTACAATCCATTTCTTCTGACAATTCACCTTCCTGCATACCATACTCTAAACAAGTGCCCGTTACACATAAATTCTGCAAACCATTTTTTACAAGGTTGTGAAGAAATAATTTATGGCGGGGTAAATTTTCGTTGATGTGAAAATTATCATTATAGTTTGGTAATCCTTCCCAGGCCAAATGAATAACTGTATCCGGCTGTTGAAAATATTCATGATAATTTATATTATCATCTAACAATGAAAAATCCAGTGGCAAATAGGTAACATTGTTTATCCAGTTTTTTTGTTCTGCTTTTTTCTGATTACTTGATGTGGCTATTACATTAAAACCCTGCTGCAAAAGCTCTTTTATTACATAACCACCAATAAAACCCGTAGCGCCCGTTACCAATATTTTTTGCATATTAAAAAATTTCTAACGACGGTATTGGAACAACAAATTTACCACCCCAATCTTTTATATATTGTAGTTGTGCAGTTACTTCGTCCTTCAAATTCCAAGGCAAAATAATAACAAAATCAGGTTTTCTATTTTTTAAATATTGCTCATCTACAACCGGAATATGGCTTGCAGGCAAAAACTTATTTTGTTTGTGCGGATTAGCATCTACCACAAAATCAATCATATCATTTTTTATTCCACAATAATTTAAAAGCGTATTTCCTTTAGCGGCGGCACCGTAGGCAGCAACTAATTTTCCAGCTCTTTTTTGTTGTATAAGAAACTCGGTTAAGTCCATTTTTACCATCAAAGCCTTTTGTGTACAATTTGTGTAATAGTTTAAATTGTTTATTCCTTTGGCTTTCTCTTTATCTAAAAGCGCTTCAACATTTCCTGAAATATTTTTACTTATATCCTCTTTGTGTTTTGCATAAATGCGCAATGAACCGCCATGGGTCGGAATTTCTTCCACATCAAACATTTCTAACCCTTGAGCTTCAAATATTTGTTTTACGGTATAAAAAGATAAATAAGAAAAATGCTCATGGTAAATTGTATCAAACTGGTTATTATCTACCAATTGCATTAAATGTGGAAACTCCATTGTTATTACGCCCTGCTCCTTCAAAATAATTTTCATTCCGCCTACAAAATCATTAATATCGGGCACATGTGCCAATACATTATTACCGAGTAATAAATCTGCTTTTTTATTTTGAGAAGCCAGTGACGTTGCCAATCTAATACCGAAAAAATCTACAACAGTTGGGATACCTTTTTGTATTGCTACTTCCGCAGTATTTACAGTAGGCTCAATACCTAAAACCGCAATTTTATTCTCATTGAAATACTGCAACAAATAGCCATCATTGCTAGCAATTTCTATTACCAAAGAATTGGTATTAAGTGCAAAGCGATCAGTCATTAACTGCGTATAAGATTTTGCATGTGCAAGCCAACTTTTGCTGTAAGATGAAAAATAAACATAATCACCGTTAAAAATCGCATCCGATTTTTTGTACTCGTCTATCTGTACTAAAAAACAATTTGAACAGGTATAAACTTTTAAAGGAAAAAATATTTCGGGCTCATTTAGTTCTTTTTCTTTTAAAAAGGAATTTGAAGCAGGTGAATTTTGAAGGTCAATAAAAACATGCTCAAGTTGGGTTTTACAAAATCTGCAAATCATCTCTTATAAGGCTTTAAAATCAGAATTTATGATTGTATGTTCGGTATCTCTTTTAGAAATTTCGGAAACGGACAATGGCCAGTTTATATTAAGGATTGGATCATTATACAATATACCTGATTCCGCCCCTGCATTGTAATTTTCAGAATGACAATATATCAATTCAGTATTTTTTTCGAGTGTTTGAAACCCATGTGCAAAACCTTCAGGAATGTACATCATTCTTTTGTTGACGCTTGATAATTCAGTTCCAAAATATTGCAAATAAGTTGGTGAATTTTTTCTGATATCTACAATAACATCAAACACAGAACCTGCTACACATCGCACCAGTTTAATTTCACTAAATGGAGCTATCTGGTAATGTAACCCTCTTAGTGCTCCTTTCAATGTAGTATAAGAATGGTTCATCTGCATCCACTCTTTAGTATGACCAATTTCTTTTTCAAAAGTATCTCTGCAAAAAGTTCGGCCAAACCAACCTCTGTTATCTTCATTAATTTTTACGTCAATAACGAAATTACCGTGCAAAAAAGTTGGCGTAAATATCATAAAATCATAAAGTCGTTTATTTGCTGCAAGGTAAAATCTAATTGTTCACTTTTTTCATTTTTATACCAATCCATTGTCCATTTAACAGCAGCTGCAGAATTCAATTTTGGAGACCAGTTTAATTCTTTCTTAGCAAGCGAAATATCCAACTTTAAAAGCCCGGCTTCGTGGGGTTGATTTACGGAAAGTTTATTTTCCCAATTTCCTATACCCCAAACTTTTAAAGCAATATTTACCAACTCTCCTACTGTTAAATGGTCGTTAGGTTCAGGACCAAAATTATACGCATCAGAAAGTTTTTTTGCATTTTCGTTTAGCAAAGCTCCCAATAAAAGATAACCGACTAATGGCTCTAAAACATGTTGCCAAGGTCTTATCGAATTCGGGTTTCGCACATTTATATTTTCATTTTTTTGTAGTGCCTTCACAATATCTGGTATTATTCTGTCATCACTATAATCGCCCCCGCCAATTACATTTCCTGCACGTGCCGCTACGATAATTTTTTTATGGGTTTGATAATTTACCTTATTAAAAAATGAATTTCTAAACGAATTAATTACCAATTCAGTACATGCTTTGCTGGCGCTGTATGGATCGTAACCACCAAGCCTATCATTTTCTTTGTAAAGAATATCAGTTTCTTTATTTTCATAAACCTTATCTGTGGTAATGATAATAATACTGCAACTTTTATTAAGTTTTTTAACGGCTTCCAATAAATTAGCGGTACCAATTGCATTAACTTCAAAAGTTTCTGCGGGAATTTCGTAGCTTCTTCTAACCAAAGGTTGAGCTGCAAGGTGAAATATATAATCAGGTTGAAAAGATAATATCTCAGCCGTTAGTTTTTCTTTATTTCTAACATCAGCAATTACACTTTCGCAATAATTTTCAGGGAGAAGATTGTACAAACAGTGATTATGTTCAGGTTCTAATGCATAGCCTTTTGTTATAGCACCAAGTTGAAAAAGCCACGCCACTAGCCAGCTTCCCTTAAAACCGGTATGCCCGGTTACAAAAACTTTTTTTGATTTATAAAAAGATACCAGTTGATTTTTATCTACCACTTTTTCCATTTAGCCTGACCGGTTTGCCAGAGGTTTTCTAATTCAATTTTATCTCTAAGTGCATCCATACACATCCAAAATCCTTTGTATTTATAAGCCTGTAATTGCTGGTCATTTGTGAGTGCTTCAAGCGGTTCATCTTCCCACATAACATTTGTCATATCTTTTTCAAGATATTTAAAAACCTCCTGTTTTAAAACAAAATATCCCGCATTTATCCATTTACTTTCGTCTTTTGCTTTTTCTTTAAACGAATCAACAACACCTTCTGTATTTATTTCCAAACCGCCAAAACGTGCTTCTAATTGTATAGCAGTAACAGTAGCAATTTTATTATGATCTTTATGGAATGCCAACAAATCGGCTATGTTTATATCGCAAACCCCATCACCATAAGTGAGCATAAAATCTTCATCACCAATATATTTTTGAACGGCTTTTAAACGACCCGCTGTCTTGGTTTCAAGACCAGTTTCTACCAGCGTTATTTTAAATTTTTCACTGTTACTTTTATGGAATTCTATGTGGTTATTTTCCAGATCAACTGTAAAATCTGCATTGTGCAGAAAATAATTCATAAAATATTCTTTAATAACGTAGCCTTTATAACCAATGCAAATAATAAATTGATTAAATCCGTAGCTGCTGTAAATTTTCATGATATGCCACAAAATTGGTTTCCCTCCAATCTCTACCATAGGTTTTGGCCTGGTATCTGTCTCTTCAGAAATGCGTGTACCAAGCCCTCCGGCAAATATTACAACCTTCATTATTTAAAAATTTATAATCTGAATATCAATATTTTTGCAAAAATAATTGATTAATTGTTCCCATCATACAAAACTGAATGTCGGAAATTAGAAAAAAAAGCCTAATCTCAACTTTTTGGATTTACATAGGTTTTGCCATAGGTGCATTAAACACTTTTTTATTTGCAAGAAAAGGATTTTTTAATGCTGAAGATTATGGTCTCTCAACAGGGTTAATACAAATCGGTCTTTTGCTAAGCACTTTTTCTGCGTTGGGATGTTATGGTTTATTATATAAATTTTTCCCTTATTACCGACGAAGGTTAGCCGATAACAAAAATGATCTTCTTTCTCTCACGCTTTATATCGCTTTAATAGGGTTTGTAATTGTTGCAGTTTTAGGAATATTTGCTCAGCCTGTGATTTTAAAAAAATTTGGAGGAAACTCTCCTCTGCTGGTCAAGTATTTTTATTATTCGTATTTTTTGGCTCTAGGTTTTTTGTTGTACGCTATTTTTGAATATCATGGATGGAACCTTAAACTACAACTTTATACAAATATTTTAAGAGAAGTAATCGTTAGAATATATGTACTTGTGCTAATTATATTAAAACTTTTAGGTGTAATTAGTTTTGAACAATTCCTTTTGCTGTATTGTTTTCAATATTTAATAATAGCAACCCTGCTATTAGCCTATTTAATTAAAATAAAGGAATTCCATCTTATTTTAAAAATAAGTTTTGTTACAGTAAAATTTAGAAAAGTTATTTTTCGTTATTTGGCTTATGGTTTTACCGGAACTGTTGTCAGTACGCTTAGAACAGTGATGGATATTTTGGTATTGTCAAGTTTTAGTGGCCTTGTTGCCGCTGGAGTTTACACCCTTGCGAGTTTTGTAGCTACCTTATTGCAAGCACCTTACCGCAGTTTGGTTTCAATTACAATTCCAATATTATCGAATGCATGGAAAGAAAAAAATTACAAAGAAATCAACCGTATTTACAAAAGATCATCTATCAATCTCTTGCTTTTTTCTATTGTTATATTTGGTTTTATTTGGATAAATTTTGAACCCTTTGTTTTTATACTACACCTTAACAAAGAATATTTAGCAGGTAAAAATGTACTCCTAATTTTAAGTATTGCAAACATAATAGAAATGGGAACCGGCATTAATGGTCAAATAATAGGAACTTCTACCTTATGGAGATTTGAATTTTATACTAATATTATTTTAGGCGTAATTATAACCACCTGCAGTTATTTCTTTACTAAATATTTATTTGGCATAAATGGACCTGCTCTAGCGCTGCTGCTTGGTATAATTGTTTATAATTTTATCAGAATTTATTTTTTGTATAAAAAATTTAATTTCTTTCCTTTTAACAACAGGACTGTGCTTGCAATAACGATACTGCCCGCAATTATTATTATGGCAAAATTAAGTTTGCTTTACCTGCCTTTTTATTTGGGTCTCTTCATAGCTAATACATTTATGGCTGCTCTTTTTGCATTGTGTATTTATAATCTAAATCTTTCACCAGATGTAAAACCTATTGTGCATCATTTTTTAAAAAGAATTAAGGCACAATCATAATTACACGGTTTGTAATCTTTTTAAATACTCCTCTAATCCCCTTCTCTTATCATCATCCAAATTAAAACTGATATTATGTTCGTAATATTTTTTTAGATCGTAGTGAGTGTAAGGGTTTGCCGCAATAATTTCCAGTAGATGCTTAAATCCCTCACCTGTTGTTTGGTTGAATTTTTCTAAGAAGGTTTGAGGTAGTTTTTTATTTGCAATCCATGCTGCAAATAAAAATGGAAGTCCTGTCATTTCTTTCCAGGCAGTTCCAAGGTCATAAATATATTTGCTTTTCTTTCTTTGAATAAATGACCGGTCACCAATTACCAATCCTGCAGTTGTACCAAATATTTTTTCTTCATAACCTGCATCAGCATTTACCAATCCTGCATTTAGTTTCCAATAATCTTTTAATAAAATTTTTAGCAATCCTACAGAACTCCTGCTCTGGTAATCCAGCAAAATCGTTTTTATTTCGGTTAACGGCACATCGCTAAACAGACAAACACTGGCCACTTCGCCTGTTGTGCCAATACAATAATCAGTAATTATATAGTACTCGGCTAACGACGGAATAGTAGCTACGGGTACAAGTGCAATATCAACTTCATTACTTATGAGCATGTCTGAAATGCTTGCAGGAAAATCTGTTACCAGCTCGACTTCATTCATCATCATTCCATTTTCAAAACCATAAATAAGCGGTTTTGTATTTAAATAACTCACTGCCGCAACCCTTATTTTTGTTTCCAATTCGTTTCGTTTAAATTCGTGCAAAATTACTTCAAACTAACTTCTAATATGCAACTTTCTAGCCTTACCGCCATTTCTCCTGTAGATGGCCGTTACAATAAAAACACTTTACAGCTTGCTCAGTATTTTTCTGAATATGCACTCATCAAATACAGATTAAAGGTGGAAGTAGAATATTTCATAACATTAAGTGAAAAAAAATTCTTCAAAGCAGATACTAAACTGAAAACCGCATTGCGCTTAATCGTAGAAAATTTTTGTGAAGAAGACGCAATGCAAATTAAAAAAACAGAAAGTATTACCAATCATGATGTGAAAGCTGTTGAATACTTTTTAAAAGAAAAATTAAATTTTTTAGGTGCCGGTGAGTTACAGGAATGGATTCATTTTGGGCTTACCTCACAGGATATAAACAATACTGCTGTTCCAATGCTTTGGAAAGATGCAATTGAATGTGAATATTTGCCTGTAATAATAAACCTGCAGAAATATCTGCAAAAGCTTGCCACAGCATGGAAAAATATTCCTATGCTTGCACGAACACATGGGCAAGCAGCAACACCTGTATTGCTTGGCAAAGAAATAATGGTTTTCGTGGAGCGATTGCAAAACCAGATTAATCTATTCAATCATATTCCTTTTACAGGGAAATTTGGCGGTGCAACCGGCAATTTTAATGCTCATACAGTAGCCTATCCAAAACACAATTGGGTAAAATTTGCAAACGAATTTTTAGAAAATAAACTGTTGCTCCAGCGGCAGCAATACACAACACAAATAGAACATTATGACACACTGGCCGCACATTTTGATGCAATAAAACGCATAAACAATATACTGATTGATCTTTGCCGTGATATGTGGAGTTACATAAGCGTAGATTATTTTAAACAAAAAACAAAAAAAGGAGAAGTTGGCAGCAGTGCTATGCCACATAAAGTAAACCCTATTGATTTTGAAAATGCAGAAGGAAATTTTGGAATGGCAAATGCAATACTGGAGCATCTTTCAGCCAAATTACCCATCAGCCGATTACAGAGGGATTTAACGGACAGTACAGTTTTAAGAAATATTGGTGTACCGATTGCTCACACCATCATTTCCTTAAAATCTTTAGAAAAAGGTTTGGGAAAATTAATTTTAAATGAACAAAAATTAATTGCTGATCTGGATAATAACTGGGCAGTTGTGGCAGAAGCCATTCAAACAATATTGCGTCGGGAAAATTATCCAAAACCTTACGAAGCTTTAAAAGAACTTACAAGAGGTAACAATGCAATTACCAAAACCTCCATGCATCAATTCATAAACGGGCTAAAAATATCTGCAACATTAAAAAAAGAATTGAAGGCTGTTAGTCCGCATAATTATACAGGAGTGAAACAGTAGAATTTTTAAATATTCTGAGATAGTTTTTATATATTAATTTATCAAAAAATTTAAATGAAATATTTTTTAGGAATCTTTATCATTTTTAATTCTTCTTTTTTATTTGCTCAAATACCTTGTAACAATTGGCTCAACACACAAACTGCTGGCTCAAGTATTACAGTCGGAGACTTAGATATATCAGGCACTCAAATCACTGTCGAAGCGGTATTTAATAGAAATAATCCTTACGTTGGTACATATCAATACGCTGGAGATCTTGTTTCAAAACACAATTTACCTTCTGATGTAAATTATTTACTCCGGCCAAATAGTGCTGAAATCACCACCACAAATGGTTATTTTATTACACCTCCCATTTGTAATATCGTCTTAAATAAAACATATCATGCAGCTTTAGTTTATGACGGTTCTACACTAAAATTCTACAGAAATGGTTTTTTGATGAGCCAGGTTCCTGCGACGGGAAATTTATTTTTAAATGATTTTATTACAACCATTGGTGATTATTCTTTTGGACCTCCTTTAGGAACAAATTTTAGAGGTTACATTAATGAAGTAAGAATATGGAATGTAGCTCGCACTCAAACCGAGATTAAAGGCTTTATGAATTCATCGCTTCCAAACCCGACAACGCAAGTTGGATTGAAAGGCTATTATACTTTTGATAATTTGATAAACAAACAAGGTAATTCACTTTTTAATGGAACACTAAATGGTAGTGCAACAATTAGTAACACAAATCCACTCTGTACCCTTATTATCGATTCATGTAATCAAATTGTAAACCCTATTAATAATATTGGTGGAGTAATTAATCTTTACTCACCTGTAACAAGTTTACTGCCTTGTTTAAACAAAATTAGCGTTGTAGATGCAACCGGTTATAATGTTGGAGACACTGTTTTATTAATTCAAATGAAAGGGGCTGTTATTGACTCAACTAATACTTCTTTATTTGGTAATATTAAAGATTATAAAAATGCAGGTAATTATGAATTTAATTATATAAAAAGTAAAAGTGGAAATATTATTGAACTAAAAAATATTTTACTTCGACAATACGATATTCCTGTCGGAAAAGTACAATTAATAAGAGTTCCATTTTTTACTGATGTAACAGTAAATACTTCTCTCACTTGTTTGCCATGGGATGGTGAAAAAGGTGGAATACTTGTATTTAATGTAAATAATACGCTTACTTTAAACCAAAATATTGATGTAACCGGAAAAGGTTTTAAAGGAGGGTTAGATCCCGTTTCACACCCTTCAAATTTTTTATGTGCTGAAATGGAATACTTCTACCCACCAAATCCTGACTTGGCTTCAGGTAAAGGTGAAGGTATAGCTCAAATATCTGTTGCTAAGTCATATGGTCGTGGCGCTCATTCAAATGGAGGTGGTGGTGGAAACTCTCATAATTCTGGTGGTGGTGGAGGAGGTAATGGTGGTTCTGGTGGTAATGGTGGTTATCAATTTGAAGGATCTCCATGTTTAGGATCTGTTGTCGATAACCGAGGTATTGCAGGAAATGTTTTGAATTACAATAATGCCACAAATAAAATATTTTTAGGTGGAGCTGGCGGTGCTGGTCACAGTAATAATTTTGAAAACTTTCAGGCCTTAGGCGGAAATGGCTCAGGTATCATCATTATTTCAGCAAATAATATCGTATCAAACAATAAAAAGATTATTGCAAATGGTGTAGCCGGATTGGCTTGTGGTAATAGCGGCACAGGATGCCATGAAGGAATGGGCGGTGGTGGAGCAGGTGGAGTAATAATTTTAAATATTGCAAACTATACAGATGCTTCTTTGTGTGAATTTAAGGGTGGAAAAGGTGGAGATATGCAGGCTGCTAATAATTTAAGAGTTGGGCCGGGTGGTGGTGGTGGTGGTGGTGTTTTATGGATTACCCAAAATTCTTTGCCTGCAAATCTTACCGCGTTAAATAATGGAGGATTAAATGGTGTTTGTACTGCTTATTCGAATAGTCCCTACGGTGCAACTATGGGTGAAGTTGGTAAGAATCTGTTCAATGCATCAGTTCCCATTTCAATCATTGCATTCAAACCAAATATAGATTCCGTAAGAATTAATACGGCTCAAAGCACTTGTACTGCTTTTAATTTTAATGGACTTGGTTTTACAAATACAAATCCAATTGCTTCGTGGCAATGGAGTTTTGGCGATGGAGGAACAGCTACAGGGCAAAATACAACTCACAGTTATGCTACAGCCAATACATATTCAGTTAAGTTAATCGTTACCGATATAAATGGATGTAAAGACAGCATCTCAACAAACATAATTTCAAATTCAATTTCTGTTGATGCAGGTGCAGATAAAACTTTTTGTGGTAGCCAAAGCAGTGTTCAGTTAAACAGCAATACGCCTGCAACCGGTACTGTCTCTTGGTCTAGCAATCCTTCAACAACCATATCCAATAGTTCTTCTCAAAACCCAACGGCGGCAGTTACTGTAAACACTACCTTTTATGTGACTATAACTAATCCTCAAGGTTGTTCTGGTAACGATTCGGTGAAAGTATTTATTAACACAATTCCTATTGTGAAAACACTGGACGACATTTCGATTTGTAGAGGAACAACATTGCAATTATCAACTACCACTGGACTAAACTCATATCAATGGACAAATGGTTTATTTGTAAGCGATTCAACAATATCAGATCCTTTTTTTATTGATTCTTTATCGAGAATTTTAATCGTAACGGGAAGTAATGGGTTGTGTGTTGCAAAAGATACTATTACTATAAATATTAAGCCTTCTCCTTTTGTAAAATCAATTCCTGACACTTTAATCTGTAGCAATCAAAATATAATGCTTACCACAATCGGTGCAAACAGTTATACCTGGTCGCCAAATTTTTTCCTAAACAATTATAATGTATCTAACCCTACTTTTTTAGGGGATTCCAGTATTATTTATTTTGTAACGGGAACAGCAAGCAATGGTTGCACCGCAAAAGATACTGTTGTAGTTTCTGTTACAAAACCAAAAATAATAATAGCACCACCCAACAAAAGTTTTTGTACAAACAGCAGCGTTATACTTAATGGAAATAATGGAAATACTTATACTTACAATTGGAGCCCGTACACTTATTTAAGCAATTCTACTATAATAAATCCTGTAGCAAACCCTCCTGGAGATTTTACTTATAATGTAAACATTAAAGACAAAGTTTGTAATAACGATAGCAATTTTTCAGTAATGGTTATTGCTAATCCTTTACCAATTTTAAATGCGACAAAATCGAATGATATAACTTGCTCAATACCTACTGCAAAATTAAATGTAACGGGTGCGATTCAATATACATGGGATCCATCCTCTACCTTAAATAATTTATTTATATCAAACCCTGTTGCAAACCCTATAATTAATACGGAATATACCGTTACCGGAGTGGATATTAACGG
>Ga0209100_1001676_pt1 | contig 14726 bp, 14 predicted proteins | sample lystaG_FD_185480 | JGI IMG/M metagenome (GOLD analysis project Ga0209100, IMG submission 185480) | Glacier valley bacterial and archeal communities from Borup Fiord, Nunavut, Canada, to study Microbial Dark Matter (Phase II) -... | ecosystem: Environmental > Aquatic > Freshwater > Ice > Glacier ...
TGTGCTATCACCCGGATTTGCGCGGTTACGCCCTCGAGCTGACCCCTGGAGGGCCGGTGCGCTATCACATCGCCGAGGAGCGTCCGCTCGAGCACCTCTCCAAACTGCGCGAACGCCACCGCCTCGAGCGGGTGTCGCTCAAAAAAGTCATGTTGCGCGACCAGATGCTCGTTGCCGAGCGCGACCTCAGCCTGACACCCACGCCGCTCACGCTCGAGGACGTGATGCACCTGGACCGCGCCCTGGACGAACTCGACCTGATGACCCGTCACGCCGCCGTGAACGAGGACCGCGATGCGCTCGAGAGCTTAATCGAGCAACTGCACGCCCTGCGCGACGAGTGGGGTGTGAATACCACGCTCAAGCCGGGGGATATGGTTTGAGAGGCGGTAGTGAGTGGTGAGTCATGAGTAAAAGCAGACAACTGTTACGAAAGCATCGCGCCAGTTGTCCGCTTTTGGACACGCTCGAGCGGTTTTTCTGAGTTGGGTTCACTTGCCGAAGACCTTGCACACTGACAAACGCCCTGCGGTTTAGCTCATAACTCACTACTCATAACCCGGCTCTTCACCGCTCAATCGTCACCGTTTCCTGCACAATCAAACCCCGCTCGAGCGCTTCCTGTGCGTGCTTTCTCGCGCCCTGCAAATCGTGGTCGCGGTAGTTGCCACACTCGAGTTCGCTCACCCCCGGCACGGTGTCCTCGAAGCGGGCCACCTCGCCCAGCGCGGCCTCGAAGGCGGTTTTAACCCGCTCGAGGTCGGGGTCGTCCACCACGGTGAGGTACATTCCGGTGCGGCAACCCATCGGAGACACGTCGAGCACGTTATCTATGTGGTCGCGCAGCGAGAAGGCCAGCAGGTGCTCTAAGGTGTGTAGCGCGCCGCTCGAGATGGCCCCGGCGTTGGGCTGCACCAATCTGAGGTCGTACTTGCTAATCGTGTCGCCGTGACGGGTTTCTTTGGTGCCTGCCAAGCGCACGTAAGGGGCGCGAACTCGAGTGTGGTCCAAATCAAAAGATTCTACTTTAGCCATGATGGCTTCAGTATGCTCGGGTAGGCGCGGTTCAACATGAGCGCTTCTTATCATAAAATGAAATGTGGTGTTGGCTCGAGGGTGGTAAACGCACAGATGAGATGAGCATCAGGGAGGATACTGGGTCTCGAGCGCAAATTCTGGCGCTCAAAGGGAGCAAAATCATGCCGAAAATTATTGAACTGGCCCAGAGCGCTGGCACCTTCAACACCCTCATCACCGCCGTAAAAGCCGCCGGACTCGAGGGCGCGCTCGGTGGCGACGGACCGTTTACCGTGTTCGCCCCCACCGATGAAGCCTTCGCCAAAGTGCCGCAAGACGTTCTGAACACCCTGCTGGCCGACAAAGACAAGCTGAGTAAGGTGCTGACCTACCATGTGCTGGCCGGTAAGTACACCGCTGCCGACCTGTCCGGCATCAGCACCGTGACCACGCTCGAGGGTGGAGACCTGCACATTGACGCTTCAGACGGCGTTAAGGTGGACGAGGCCCATGTGACGGGGGTCGACCTGATGGCTGACAACGGCGTGATTCACGTCGTGGACCAGGTGATTTTGCCCGAGCGTTTTCTGTACTGAGAGAGCAGACGTCAGAGTTGAGACGTCATACCAAGTTGCCCTGAGGAAGTGCCAGAGGTATGCTGGGGAATGCCTTGCAAACCGATGTTATTGCCGCACTTGAGTGAAGAGGCGCTGCGCTTAAACTATTGGCAGTGCAAGGACCGTGCAGACCGTACCCGTTGGCAAGCGTTGTGGCTATTAGCACAAGGTCCGGTACCCAAGAGTCAGCGGGAGGTGGGGAAACTGCTAGACCGTTCGCATACCTGGGTAGGCCGTCTGGTGCGGCACTACAATGCTCACGGACCTCAGGGAGTCACCACCCAAAAACGAGCGGGAGCCTCGCGTGGTGGGACGCCCGCCACGCTGGATGCTCAGGGTATGGCCGCGCTGGAACATTCCCTTGAACACGAAAGCCCGCCCGGTGGAGGATTTTGGAGTGGGGTCAAAGTCACGCTATGGATTGGAGAGCGGATGGGAGTGAAACCTCACCGGGTCACGGGGTGGCACTACCTCTGCAAGCTTGGCTATAGCGAACAAGTACCGCGTCCCAGCCATTCTCAAGCCGCCTCAAAAGAGGAGCAAGTGGCGTTCCAAAAAAAATCCTGAGCTTGACGGCCCAACTTCGCCTTGAACACCCCGACAAACAGGTTTTGGTGAGTTTTCAAGACGAAGCGCGTTTTGGTCTCAAACCCAGCTATCGCCGACGGTGGGCTAAACGCGGTAAGCGTCCGCTGGCATCCAGCCGCACCCAGTACGTTTGGACTTACCTGTATGCCAGTGTCGAACCCTGCTCTGGTACGGTCTTCTGGTTGTTGTTGCCCAGAGTCAATACGGCGGTTATGACCCTATTTTTGCAGCACTATGTTGCGAACTTGTCTCCTGAAGTGTTGATGGTAGTGGTTCTGGATGGGGCGGGATGGCATCGCTCAAAGAAACTCGAAGTGCCTGCCAACCTCGTGTTGGTAGGGCTACCCCCGTATACACCCGAACTCAATCCTGCTGAACACCTCTGGCCCCTGGTACGCGAAGCTACCCATCACCAAGAGTTTACCGACCTCTCTGCGCTCGAAACCGCTTTAGCACATCGCTGTCTTGAACTCGAGGCTCAAGCCGACGTCATTTCATCCTCCACCCGATTTCACGGCTACGGTTTTGGAACCTCCTGAGCACAACTTGGTATGAGTTATGAGTGGTGAGTTTTGAGCGGTGAACCAAATTCGCTGTACTCGAGTGCGGAAAACAAGCAAATCACCGTAGGGGCGAGTGGCGGGCAGGCCCAATAAGTGCCGTTTTGTCTAAGACAGCTACTCGTCCTTTCTAGTTTGAGTGCGAATGTCCCTCTCTAACCCTCCAATTATCCCTCGAGCACTTCAAAGCTCCACTCGCTCAACTTCCAGCCCTCGAGCTTATCCCCCGCAAGCTCGGTCCACTCGAGCGCGGGAATTTCTGCCGTCCACAGGCTTTGCAACAAAAAAACCTCGAGCTGAACCTTATTTTTGAGAATGAGTACCGAGGTGCAAGCTGAAAACTGCTCGAGCCTGACCTTGCACTCGAGCAGAAACGGGGGGACTTGGGTTTGACTGCCTAGCGCTTTAAGTTCGAGGTAATGCACAAAGCGAACGGGGGCGCTCGAGGAGGGATTACTAGCCATCTCATTGGCCATGCAAAAAGTCTAACAGCTTAGCCGGTTGCACCACCAGCGGATTTTTGCTGCTCACCAGCGCCCCGATGTCGCGCAGACGGCCCAGGCAGTGACTCACCGTTTCACGGGTCGCGCCCACCATGCGGGCCATGTCCTCCTGGTTGAGCCGCACCGAAATCTCGACCCCCTGTGAATGGGGAGTGCCGAACTCGAGCGCCAGACGGTACAGCAAACTGGCCACCCGCTCGGGAGCGCTGAAGGCGCTGACCTCGGCGGTCCAACTTTGAGACTCAAATAAGCGCTCGGCCATCAGTTGAATGAACTTGAGCGCAATGGCGGGGCGCTGCTCGAGCAACTTGAGCAGCACACCACGCGGCAGCACGATGAGAATGGTGTCCGAGAGCGCCTCGGCCTGACTGGGCCTGCGCTCCTCTGGGGTGAGCAGCAACTCTCCGAACACAGAGTATTGCCCTACCATGCCCAAAATGGCTTCCTTGCCGTTGGGCAAAAACCGGCTCACCTTGACCAGACCCGACTTGACAAAGTACAGCGCGTCTGACGGGTCATCCATGCGGAAGATGATTTCGCCAGCCTTGAAGGGACGGTACGGGGTGCTTTCGGAGACTCGCTCGATTTCCTCGAGTTCGAGGTCCTCGAAAAGCGAGGTTTTCTTCAGGTGCCAGACCAGGCTCGGATACTCCATGATGAATTAAGCATACTTGCTTTGTTCATCAGATATTTGGAGAATGTGACAAATTTAACTCTCACAAGGGGCACAAGCTCTTTATTCAGGCTTAAATCTTGTCCATAATTCGCCTGACAGCAAAAACCCCCTCGAGTGGAGGGGGCTTTCAGACGAGTGAGCGCTCGAGTTTAGTCGTCTGCGGACTGGGCTTCACCCTTAAAGGCGGCGGTTTCACGCTTGTCGGCGTCGCGCAAGCCCTTGATGCCGCGCACCAAAGCGATGGTCAGGAAGTACACCACCAGGGGAGCCACGAAGGTGAGGCTCCAGAACAGGGCCAGGAAGGTTTGCTCGTTGGGGATGACGCCGGCAGCCAGGAGGTCAGCCTTGTAACCCGCAACCGACCACACCGTCATCAAGGTAAAGAAGGCCACGCCCGCCGCGAGGCGCTTAGGGTGCTCGGTGGGCGCTTCGCCGTAATACTGGTTCTCTTTGGCGCGGTCAATGAGGGGAACCGCGAACCACAGCAGGATAACCAGGGTGGGGAAGACGAGCGCACCGATGAACTCGGCGTTGAGGATGCCGCCGAAAGGCAAAGCAATCTCGAGCGAACCCGGCAGCATGGCCAGCAAGCCGAAAACCCACAGCAAGTACCAGTCTGGCTTGATGTTGGAAACTGGGTTGTTGATGTCCGGCTTGCCGAAAACTTCTACCGGGTGAACCGGAATGTAGGCCGAAAAGAGGCAGATGACGCCCAGCAGCAACAGGAAGAGAATGGCCATGATGGGCGTTTGCTGGGTGATGAGCGGCACACCCACAATCTTTTTGTAGGCAATCTTTTTGGCGTACATCGGCTGGGTGTGCTTTTGCTTAATCATAATAATCATGTGCGCCGCAGTAGTACCGAGCAAAATAAGCGGCAGCAGCATGATGTGAAAGCCGTACACCCTCGAGATGACGCCCTCACCTGGGAAGGGTCCCGAGAAAGCCACCTGCGCGGCCCAGTTTCCAATGTAAGGAATGCTGGTGGTGATGTTGTAAATCACGCCCAGCGTGGTAAACGAGTAGTTGTCGTAGGGCAACATGTAGCCGGTCACAGCGGTGAGCACCGTGAAAACCATGAGCAAAATGCCAATCCACCAGTTGATTTCGCGGGGGCGCTTGAACGACCCGGAAAAGTAGATTCGCATCATGTGCAGCACGCTGGCCGCCACCATGATGTTGGCGGTCCAGTGGTGGATACGCCGCAGCATGTCGCCGTAAGGTTGGGTATCTATCCTGAGCACCGAAGCGTAAGCAGCAGGTAAGTCACCGACCAAGCGGGTGCTGGGTTCGTAAGAAAACGCCAGCAAAATACCGGTGAGAATCAGGATAATCAGCGAGAAAAGCGTGATTTCACCCAGAAAATACGAGTGGTGAACGGGAAAGGCTTTACGCAAGAACTTGTCGTTCAGGCGGCTGATGTGGAGGCGTTCGTCGAGCCACTGGTTCATAATTTTTCCTCCTGAACTTAAACTTTAGCGCCGTACACCGGCTCGAGCCATTTGCCAGCGACCACGAGCTGACCGTTCTCGAGCTTGATGGGAAGTTGGGGCAGTTCTCGAGGTGCGGGTGAAGCCAACACCTTTCCACTTTTGCCGTCGAATTTGGAACCGTGACAGGGGCAAGGGATATTGCCGTCTGGCCCTTTGGCCAGCACCGAACAGCCCAGATGAGTGCAGATTTTACTCAGGGCAATGATGCCGTCGGCGGTAGCTTCTGGCTTGGCTGGAGCGACTATTTCACTCAAAGCGTACTTGAGTAAGATAACCGCGTTGAAGCTTCCGGCCTGTCCTTCGCTTCGTACCCCGTTCTTCCCTTTGGGGTAAACCGTGATGTATGGGCCATTGGCTTTGAGGTCGTCGGGACCCACCGGCTGGCCTTTCTTGTCACCTTCGGCGTGAACCAGCACGTCGCCGACCTCGAGCGGTTTCTGAGTTTCAGTGATGAACCCGACCGGGCGCAGGCCCCCGATGATGGTGGCAAAGCTCACCACCCCGATGCCGGTTGCGCCCGCCATCGCCGCCGTGACGAATTTACGGCGGCTGATTTCGGGGTCCATTTTTTTTGCTTTGGTGGTCACGGTCAAACCTCGGATGGAATGTCTACTTGGGCTATTTTAAGCGCTGCTCGAGGGAATAAAAAGGTCAAAAGACTGAGAATCTCCTGGTAGAGCATTGGCTGAACCCGACTGACAAAAGTCGGGACGTGCTCACCAGGGAAACTCGCCGCCGGAGTCCTCGACCAGCACCTCGCCGTCCATGAAGTATTTCTTGTAAAGCATCACCACTGCCGAGAGGAACAGGAAAATGCCTGCCGAGTACACGCCTTCCTGGGTCACGTTGATGACCGGAGCCTCGGCGGTGCGGCCCTGAAGCGAGATACTTTCAAAGATGGCCCGCACGAAACCCACCGAGCAAAACACCACCATCGCCAATGAAAACAGCATGGCGTACATGCCAAAGGCGGTGCTCTTGTTTTGATGAATGCCCGGCTCGAGCTGCTCACCCTCAGCCCAGGTGGAGTACAAGCCCATCAGGCCGTACACCAAGAGCACCATCACGAAGGTGGCCAAAAAGATTTCGGGAAGTTTGAGGTCTTCGGGAACAAACCTCGAGCGGTTTTTGAGCGCTTTGTCACTGGCCCCGGTGGTGGCCGCCGCAAAGACCTCTGCGCCGAATTCACCGCCCTTGTTGCCCCAGGAGTTGCGAACGTAGTTCGTGACCTCGAGCACCTGCGGCTCGGTGAGCTGCGGGTAGGCGGGCATCAGGCCCTTGCCCTTTTGGATGAGGTGAACCAAATCCGTGGGCTTTCCCAGCGCCACCATCGAGCCGACCAGCTTTTTGCCCACGCCGCCCTGACCCTGCGCTCCGTGACAACCGATGCAGCCCTGAGCGGTGAACAGCGCTTTGCCGTTGCCCTGCCAGTCCACCTTGACCGCCGTTTCTTTGCCAGCAGCGGCCACCGGCGCTTCGACTCCAGCTTTACTCTGGATTTCACCGTTGAACAAAAACAGCAGAATCACCCAGAAAACTGCTGCTAGAATCAGCGAAAACCAGGGGATTGACGCATCATTACGCTCCATATCGCTTCCTTTGCATCCCTTTTACCATCCTTTCCAGTATAAAAATCCTGCTCACCGTTTCAGAATAGCACGCCCACTCGAGCAATTCAGACTTACGCGGCCTCGAGATAGCCGTGTTCCCTACAATCCCGTGCCGTTCCAAGACCCACCTCCTCGAGCGAACAAAACCTGGTTCAATTCGTGACGGGTCACTTGGCCTTGAGGTTATTGTGAGCCAAAGCGGTGGGGTAAGGTAGGCCAAACGTCCCCGGTGAAGCGCCCGAAAATCTGCTCGAGCACGGCTTTTTAAGGCATTTTAAAGCGGGCGTATCCAGTTCCACACCAGATGGCTCACTCGAGCGCCCAAAAGCACCACCTCGTTTTCGGGGTGTTCTCGAGGGTCGAGTCCCGCTTTGGTCATCAGGGCGACGGCGTAGGGAACCGGGCCGTAGACCAGCGCCACGTCGTTGCGCGTGCCCAAAATCTCACCACTTTTGCTGCACACCTTCACGGTCAGTTCGCCGTGTTCGTCTCGAGGCAGTGAGCGACCCACCATGTCCTTGTATTGCTGCTTTTCCAGGATGTTCAGGGCCAGTGCGGTCATTTCAGGGTTCAGCAGATGTCCGTGATGCAGCTCAAACATCAAACGGGTTAAATCTCGAGGGCTGCTTTTGTTGCGCTCACCACGGCGTTGACGCTCGTTTTGCTTTTCAAAGGGGAGTTGGAGTTTGCCGACCAGCTCGGTGCTGGGACACCCCTCGAGCAGCGCGTTCACCGCGTCCTGGCCCACGATTTCGATAATTTTGTTGGTGGCGGTGTTGTCGCTCACCACAATCATCAGGGTCAGCCAATCTCGCAGGGTCAGTTTTAAGCCTGACTCGAGTTCGTGCAGCACGCCCGCGCCGCCTACCCGGTCCGAATCTTCCAGCGCAAAACGTTTGCTCAGCTCGAGAATTCCTTTATCCACTTGACGCAGCGCCTCAATCAGAATCGGAACTTTGATGGTGCTGGCTGCTGGAAAGGACTCGTCAGCGTTCCACTCGAGAATAGGAAAAGTACCCTCCTCGAGCGGACGCACGCACAGCCCGAAAGTTCCCTCGAAGGTCTCGAGTAATGGCTCGAGTTGGGCGTAGAAAGTCGAAGGGTTCATGGACTCGAGTCCAAAGTATCGAGCCAGGGATGCAGAATTTGACCGAAGATTCCCAGAACCCGCTCGAGTTGAACCCAGTAATAGCGCTCGGAATCTAAGGAAAGACTCTGGCCCTCGAGCATGAGGAATTGCCAAGCTTCTCCGGTGGTGACACAACCGTACAAAGTTTGGGGTCCGGTGTGCGCTCGGGCGTTCAAACGTTGCGCCCCCACCATCTGAGCGGCGCACTGGCCCAGCCCGCTTTCCACATCGTTTTTCTTAGCCTCGACCACGCAAAGCAAAGGGCTTTGCACGATGGGCAGCGGCGGACCCGCCGTGATGATAAAATCGCACTCGCCCACGAGTCCCTGGCTGGCGTCGGTGTCTAAGCGCTGGCCCGAGTAGAGCGCTACCCGGTTGAGGGCCAGTTCGCGCACCGCCAGCAAAACCGGGGCCACGATAAATTCCGAGCGGGCCTTCTCGCTGCCCAGCGCAAAGGGTCTGGCCCGCTCGAGCCACTCACCCAACCACAGCGGTAAAGGCGTGGATGGAGCTTCTTTAAACAAAGCAGCGTTACTGACCTCCAGTTCCAACAGACTCTGCACCAGCTCGAGGGAAAAATCACTGTAAGCCATTAGAGTAGTCTAACTCCGGTTATGATGCGCTGGATATGGAACGACTGCAAAAAATTCTCTCCGGCGCGGGTGTGGCCTCGAGACGCGCCGCCGAGGACCTCATCAAAGCGGGCCGGGTGACGGTGGACGGCAAAGTGGCCACTCTGGGCGACAGCGCCGAGCGCACCAGCGACATTCGGGTGAATGGCCAAAGTATTGACACCGCCCGCGCGCTCACCAGTTACCTGCTCTACAAACCGCGCGGCATCGTCACCAGCGCCAGCGACGAACGTGGCCGTGAAACCGTGCTCGAGCACATGCCGCGCGTTCCGGGCCTGCACCACGTCGGGCGGCTTGACCTCGAGTCCGAAGGGTTACTGCTGCTCACCAACGACGGCGAACTCACGCTCGAGATGACCCATCCGCGCTACACCCACGAAAAAGAGTACCGGGTGTGGACCCGCCATGAACTCGAGGACGGCGATTTAAAGGCGCTGGAAAAGGGCATCGAACTCGAGGACGGCTTCACCCTGCCCGCACAGACCGAGCGGGCGCGGGGTGGCTTGTTCATCACCTTGCGCGAAGGGCGCAACCGTCAGATTCGCAAAATGCTCGAGAGTTTGGGCCACCGGGTGAGCCAACTGGTCCGGGTGCGCTTCGGAGGGCTTTTTTTGGGCGACCTCGAGCCGGGGGAATACGTGGAACTGCAAGCGGAGGACCTCGAGCGCCTGAAGCACCCCGAGCGTATCGGGCGGCGCGAACTCGAGAAGATGCGCGACGAGATGTACGCCCGTTGGGACTAAATGGGGACTCGAGTGGTATCACCCCTGTTGGGAGGGAGCGGTTCGAGTGTACGCCAGAGAACAGATAAATTTTTCAGAATTTTTTAGTTTGAAGATGTGAAAAATAAAAAAGCGTCATCGCGCTCGAGTGAATTTTCGCTGCACCAAGCGGAGTTCACTCGAGCGTTGTATGTTCTACCCCGACTCGAGGAGTTAGGACCGTGGAGCTACACCACGGGCGGTATTCTCAGTGCGATTCCGCCCAACTCCGTTTTACCTTTTCCCGAGGGCCTGGATATGCCCTTCAAACTCCCGAGGTGAACGTGAAGAGGTTTCTTTTACTGCTGTGTCTCGGGTTGAGCGCTTGCATGTCCACTCCCCCGAGTTCTCCCCTCGAACCCGACCCCAGCTTTCCTCTGCAACCGTCTATCCCCACCGGGCAGATTCTAGGCACTTTGACGCTCGAGGTGACGCCCGACCTCTCGAGCGCCAGAATCCACCGTCTGGAGCGCCCTCGAGCCGCACTGCCGGACAGCGCAATCAGCTTCACCCAAACCAGCTACTCCGAAGACGTCAACGCGCTCACCCAAACCCGTTTTATCAAGGTGACTTACGCGGTCAAGAACAACACCTCGAGCACCCTGAAAAACCTCAGCTTGATGGCCTACGTGTACGCCCCGGAAAGTCTGGGCGGCACGGCTTTGCTGCGCCTGTTCAATGCCGCAGGCAACCCGATTGCGGATTCTTCCGTCGCTCGAGCCATGAAACCCACCCACGGCATGAGCTACGACTCGGTGGCCCAGAAAAGCGCGGTGGTGGCTAATCAAGCCGACTTTCAAGTCTTTGACGATGCCGAAACCAGTGCGCTCGAGACTCTGGGCCGCGCTCTGGTTCCGCCGGTGCTGACCGTAAGCGACAAACTCTTGCCCTACGGCTTCACCGTGCGCGGCGGCGACACCTCGCGCACCCTGGCGGCGGGCGCAACCGGCGTCGTCACGGTAGCCTTCAAGCTGCCCAACCAGTCCTCGAGCGACGCGGGTAAACCCCGGCGTTTTTCCATCGCTTACCTGTTAGCCGACAGTTCCACCCTGCGCGTGACTCGCAGTGTCGAGGAAGGCAGCAACACCACAGCAGCCCAGGCTCGAGCGGCGGCTTTTGCCCTGGACGCGGGAATTTCGACGCCCTCGAGCGTGGAAGTCGCGGTGGTGGGAACCGACGCTTTTACCGCCAATGTGGGGGGTTACACCCGCAAGGGCTTTCCCAACCGCCCCACCACGGTAAACAGCGCCTCGCTGCTGGACTGTGACGACGTGCGCGGCACCTCGACGAGCTGCAACCTGACCGTCTCGAGCGCCAGTTACGCGGGATTGGGACTCTCGGACAGCTTGAACGCGGTGGACCTCGAGAGCGTGGGAACCAACAAGGGCAACCTAGTGCTGGGCGGTAAGGTTAGCGGCACCGATTTGGGTCAAACCCCCGTCAATTTGCTGGGAGGTGGAAACGGCGCGGTGGTTCGCCTGGACCCCAGTGGAAAAACCGTTTTGAGCGTCACTCGAGTGGGTGCGTCGGTAAACGACCTCGAGCTGAACCACTCGAGCGACGACATCGCCGTGGCCGGAGACTTCGGTGTGGCGGTTCTGAGCGCCGGGGGAGGGTCGGTGAGGTGGAGCACGCCCTCGAGCGCGGGGTACGGGGCGGCGGCTCGAGTGAGCATCGGACTCGATGGCAAGGTGGTGGGGCTGTTCGGTAAAACCGCTCGGGTGTTCGACGCTTCCGGGTCGCTGCTTCAAACCGTGGCTTTGAGCGACAGCGTGGTGAACGACGTGAGCTTGGACAGCGCGGGTGGTCGCTTTTTCATCACGGGTGATGCCCAGCGCGACGGCTCGAGCTGCTCTCAACTGCGGGTGGCCTGGGTTCGGGCTTACAGCCTGCAAGATGGAACTCGCGCCTGGACTGCTTACGACTACGCCAAAGGGGTGGCCGATGCCAAGAGCTTGTGCGCCGACACCGTGGGGGCCAGGGTGAGCATGGGCCGCGACGGAAAACTGTACTTCGCGGCCTTCAGCGCCGGGGGCAACACCATCTTTCTCAAACAGAGCAACGACCTGACCGTGAGCGCCAACAACGCCACCCCCGACAGCTATCAAAACGCTTTCAACACCGCCTCGAACAACATCACCTACGCGGCCCGCCTCGACCCCTCGAGCGGTTTAGTCGAGCAGGGTAGCCTGGTGCTGACCCGGCTGGACAACACCAAAGGAAACACCCTCCAGCCCTACGCCATTGCCGCTGACGAAGCGGGGCGGGTCTATCTGGGCGGAGCGGCGGCTTATCAGCTCGACAAGCGCAACACCCTGACCTTAAGCGGCTTCACCCTGCCGCGCTACCGGGGCAGCGACGGCTTCGCGCTGGTTTTTTCACCTGACATGCAAAAGCGCCTCACCTGGATGGTCTTTAACAACAATTCCCAGGGACGCATCAACGCCGTGGCTGGCTCGAGCGGACGCGTAGCTGTGGCCGGATACGGCAACTCCGGCAACCACGGTAACGAATTGTTGCCGATTCGGATGTTCACCACCCCCGACGCGGTGCAGCTTACCCCGCCTACCTCGAGTGCCAGCGGCCAGACAGCAGGCTACTTCTCGAGCTGGACCGTTCCCTGAATTCTTCAAGAAACAAAAAGACTCTCGAGCGCTCGAGGGTCTTTTTGTTGAACATCTCCACTCATACGGTTTCCGCTAAATTCCGTATTGTCGAGAACTGCACTCGAAAATACTGCATAGCGTTGAAACCGTATGTTTTTCCCACTCGCTCCGCTCAGAAAATATCCGAACACTAAACGGATATTTTCGGAATCCGTATCAGCGGGTGCGAAGACCCAGGCTCGAGTTCAGAAAAATGACGCCTATCGAGAGAGTCAGGGTGATTCCGAAAGCGAGAAGGCTCCACACATGTTTTAGGCGGCGCTCGCGCAACAGCAACCACACGACAAAGGAGGTGGCAAAACTGAGCAGCAAAATCCCTTGAACTTTGCGCTGCAAAACGGGCCAGACATTTGTGGGGTCCTCGAGCATGGGTAGAGCATATCCAAGAAACGCTCTCAAGACATACCCGAAACCACTCTCAGGTTAGCGCAGGATTTCGTTCGTAATCTTCAGGCCCGCCACCACAGTGTCCTCGAGCGCCCCCGGCTCCACCACGGTATCTCCCGGCTGGTGATAATTGGGGTCCATGCCCCGGTAAAAAAACAGCGCCGCAACACCCGCCTCGAGAAAGGAAGCGTGGTCGCTGCCACTGCTGCCGTCGTTCAGGCGTTTCAGATTTGGCACGACCTTCTCGGCCCGCTCGAGCAGCGCCACCGTTCCGCCCACGCTCAGCGGGGTGATGCTCACGCCCACCATGTCGAAGTTGAGCATCGCGCTCAGACCCTTGACCAGCACACCGTGAGCTTGCACGAAGGCTCGAGAGCCGCGCAGGCCGTCCTCTTCGCCGTCGAAGGCCACAAACCACGCGGACTTGGCTGCTGGAGTGTTCGCAGCGCGGCGGGCCAGCTCGAGCACCGTCGCCGTCCCCGAGGCATTGTCATTGGCTCCCGGCGCACCCTGCACGCTGTCGTAGTGAGCGCCCAGCAACACTGTAGGTGCGGTGACTCCAGGCAGCGCGGCAATCAGGTTGCGGCCCAACACCGTGCGCCGTCCGGCCTTCACGCTCAGGGTCGCCTGACCTAAACTTCCCTCGAGCAAACTGGCCCCGTCCGCGCTGGAGACGCTCAGCACCGGAATGGAGACCTCCGCGCCCAGCGTGCCGCCGCGCAAATTGCCGGGAGCGTTGTTGACGATAATCAGCCCTCGAGCGCCCGCCTGAAGCGCGTTCTGCGCTTTTTGGACAAAGCGCAGGGTGCCTCGCTTGACCACTGCAATCTTGCCGCTCACATCGGCTGCGCGGAACTCCTCGAGCGTGCCGGTTCCGGCCACCGCCACCATTGCCGCGCTGAATTCTCCGCCGCTCGAGCCGTCCAGGGCGATGCCCTCGAGCACTTTAGCTCCGATACTCAGCTTCGAGCCTTCGTCGAAGAACTTGCTGTACTCGAAGGTTTCCACTCGAGTTTCGTACCCGCTGGCCTGGTACTGAGCGGCCAGATAGTCCCCAGCTTTTTGCAGCGCGGACGAACCCGCCACTCGAGGGCCGTTTGCCAGCAGCGCCGTCACGTCTGCCGAGATGCGAGAGGGTGAAATCTGGGGGAACACCGTCTGGGTGGATATTGTGGCAGCTTGGGGCAAGACGGGAGTGGTCTGGGCCGGGGCGACGGTCAGCATCAGGGCCACGCTCGGAATGCAGAGTGTAAATTTCGATAAACCGGGGAGCATAACCCCATCAAACTCCAAAAGTGGGTGAGTTATTAGAGGGGAAAATGAGCGCTGGCTCGAGCAATCTCACCTGTATTCCACAAGGTCTCACTCGAGCTGAGAACTTTTACCAAACCCTCACTCGAGCCATCTGATACGCTAACCCGATGAGGCAGCGCACATGAGCAACATCGCGGCAGAACACTCGAGCGTGGCCACCAAAGACAAGCAAAGCGCCAACATCGTGGTCCAGTCGCTGGCCAAGCGCTACGGCAAATACACCGTGCTCGAGCAGGTGAATTTGGTGGTTGAACCCGGCGAGGTCTACGCGCTGACCGGACCCAACGGCGCGGGCAAAACCACCCTGATTCGCTGCATCACCGGCTTGGTGTTTCCCAGCGAGGGCGAGGTGTTTTTAAAGGGTCACAACGTGTTCACGCACGGCACCGCCGCGCGCTCTCACCTGGGCGCGGTGGTCGAAGCGCCCGCCGCGTTTTACCGCCACTTCACCGGAAGCCAGAATCTCGAGGCCCACGCGACGATGGCGGCTCAGGCTCCGGGCGCAAAACGGGTGAAAAAAGACCGCATCCGCGAGGTGCTCAGCCTGCTCGAGATTCACCGCATGTCCGACCGCAAGGTGTCCGAATACTCGCTGGGCCAGCGCCAGCGCCTGGGGGTGGCCGCTGCTATTCTCACCGACCCCGACATTCTGATTCTGGACGAGCCAACCTCGGGCCTGGACCCACTGGGCATCGGACTGATTCACCGCATTCTCTCGAGCATGGCCGCGAGTGGCAAAAGCGTGGTCCTGAGCACCCACCACCTGCGCGAGG
>Ga0209100_1001686_pt1 | contig 14674 bp, 15 predicted proteins | sample lystaG_FD_185480 | JGI IMG/M metagenome (GOLD analysis project Ga0209100, IMG submission 185480) | Glacier valley bacterial and archeal communities from Borup Fiord, Nunavut, Canada, to study Microbial Dark Matter (Phase II) -... | ecosystem: Environmental > Aquatic > Freshwater > Ice > Glacier ...
ACCTCCAGCACACCCTCGAGCCACACCTGACTCAGCTCGAAACCCAGACCCAACGGGTGCGTGCCCAGACCCTATTCCATTGGTGGCCCAGAACCACTTTACCGATTTAATCGGAATCCGTATTAGAGCGCTTCCTCGAGCGCGACACGATTTATCAAACGCTCGAGTTCGCAAAGCTCGAGACTCAGGCACGGGAGAATCTAACGCTCGAGCGGGAAGGTTTGCTCGAGGGCAAGCTGCTGAATTAAAATGTTGGAATTACTCTCCCACACGTCTGCCAGCTCGCGGACAGGCCCGCTAGGCGAGCAGGCGGTCTGGCCCGGAAGGTGCCGTTGTGCTCAAGACGCGGACAGGCCCGTTAGGTACCGTCCTGTCCAAGACGTGCCGTTCTGCTCTGGGAGTGTGCCGCTTTGTCCAAGACATTGCTCATTGCTGATAACTACTTACCTCATCTGGTCCCGAATCGCGTCCAGACTCTCGTCCAAGCCCTCTACAAAAATATCCTCGAGCACTCTATCCCTCACCAGTGCGTTCTGCTCGGTTTCAGCCTGAGCGCGGGTCCAGCGGATTCGCACGCCGTAGCCCCGGCTCACGTTGCCCTGACCGCCAATGAAGCGTGCGGCAAAGCGCACCGCCTCGGCGGGGTCGTCGGTGGGGGCCACCACTTTTGTGTTGCGTAAATCGCCCTGGTCGTTGACCAGACTGAGCAGCACCTCGATACGGTTGCCGCTGTACTGCAAGAATATCTGGTCCACCCGCCACATCGCCGTGGCGCGGATGGGACGCCAGTCTCGAGCGGAGGGGGCTTTGCGCGGTTTAGCCATTTCAGGAGCGCTCGAGAAGGGAACAGGTGACGGGTGACAGGTTACAGGGAAAAGATGCTTTTGCATTGGCTCGAGCGGCTTTTCCCTGTAACCTGTTCCCTAAAACCTGTAACCTAAACATAAGGCATTCTCTCGGCCAGCACACACGCCAGCGCAATCGAGTTGTACTTGGTGGCCTCGTCGTCGGCCCTCGAGGTGAGCACGAAGGGTTTGCTCGCCCCCATGATGACCCCGGCCACTCGAGCTTTAGCAAAATACACCAGGGTTTTGTAGAAAACATTGCCCACGTCGATGTTGTCCACCACCAGAATGTCGGCCTGACCCGCCACCGGAGATTCGATTTTCTTGATTTTGGCACTCTCGAGGCTGACTGCATTATCCAGAGCTAAAGGGCCGTCGATAATTGCGCCCTTAATCTGGCCCCGGTCTCCCATTTTAGAAATAATGGCGTCGTCCACGGCAGTGCTCATGTCCGGGTTGACCACCTCCACCGCCGCCAGCATGGCCACTTTGGGGCGCTCGAGGCCGATGCAGTGCGCCACCGTCACCGCGTTTTCCACAATGGCAATCTTGGCCTTGAGGTCGGGTTCGATGTTCATGGCCCCGTCGGTCATCATGAATAGGCGTCCGTAGTCGGCCAGGGGCGCGTCGAACATCAAAACGTGCGACAGTTGTTTTCCGGTTCTGAGGCCCCAATCCTTGTTGAGGACCGCCCGCAAGATGATGGCGGTATCGAGCTGACCTTTCATTAAAATATCGGCCACACCGCTCGAGACCGCTTTAACGGCGAGTTCTGCCGCCTGCTCGAGGGTGGGGCAATCTATGACTTCTATGCCGCCGAGGTCCATGCCAATACTTTGGGCCACTTTTTCAATCTCGCTCGAGGCCCCAAACAAGATGGGCACAATCATGCCGTCGGCTCTGGCCTCACTCACGGCCTCGAGCACATGTGAGTCCGCCGCTGCCGCCACCGCCACCCGTTTGGGGCCGTTCACCTGTGCAATCAGTTGCGCCAAATCCAGCACGGCCCGCATGTCGCGCAGGGGTTCAATATTTTTGAAATCAACACCGTTCATGGGATTAGTGTAACGGCTCGAGCCAGGGACCAACCGGACAGCTTAGCGGGGTGTCGTGGAGCGCTCGGTTCAGAGTTTGATGGGAACCTCCGCGCTCGAGACTTTGAGGCCCCGCTCAGGGGCGCGGTGGTCGTAAAGCAGGCTCGAGACGGTTTGCAGCTTTTTTTCGTAATCGTTCGTGGTGTAGGTCAGCTCGAGCACGCCTGTTCGCAGCTCGAGTTTGGGGCTGTAGGCGTCGGAAGCATTTACGGCACTCTTTCCCGACCACCCGGTGAGCGTGGTGTTGCTGACGCAGTTTTCGAGGGTTTCGACCTGTTTACCCACCACCTTGAGCGATTTCTCGAGCTTCAACCACACCAGCGAGACCGCCGAACCCGCGCCACAAAAGCCCTGCACGTTGCATCCGCTGTTCAGGGTCGTCTGGAAGGTCAGATACCAGAAACCGCCCTTGAGTACCAAATCCAGCACTCGAGTGTCGGCCTCACCGCCGCTGGGTGTGCTTTTGGGGTCGCTGCTATCGTAAAAGCCGGAGGTGCAGCCCGCGATTCCCTCGAGCCGCACAGACTTTTTCACCGCGCCCAGGCTCAGGCCGAACACACCATTTTTGAAGGCGGTGACGCGGAGGGGGTCTTGAGGGCTTTGTTGGGCGGGTATACCCGCCAGCGCCCCGCCCGTGAACAGCACAAAAGCAACCGTTGGAAGGGTTCGGTTCATGCTCCAATTCTATGGGCAGGGACAGTGAGGTGTAAATCACACCTCGCTCGAGAAATCCAGCTTTACCCCTGTAACCCGTAACCTGTTCCCTGTCACCCGCCCCTTGTAACCTGCCGTTATGGAAACCTGGGCTTCGTTCAAAGTCGGCAAAGAGCGCATTAACGGCATGGTTCACCTGCCCGAAACCCCCAAGCCCGCCAGTGGCTTTCCCGCCGTGGTCATGCTGCACGGCTGGACCGGCTCGAGAAGCAGCGACCACCGCTTGTTCGTATTGCTCAGCCGCTTTCTTATGCGCTTAGGAATCGCCAGTCTGCGCTTCGATTTTCGCGGCAGCGGCGAGTCCGAGGGCGGCTATGAAGAGATGACCCTGAGCCGGGAAGTCGAAGATGCGCTCGAGGGCATGGCTTATTTGCGCGACCTGCCCGAGATTGATCCCCACAAACTCTCGCTGCTCGGCTTCTCGATGGGCGGTCTGGTGGCCGCACTGGCCAGCCCCAGTGCCAACCCCTTCAAATTGCTGATGATGGCCCCAGCCCTCCCCGAGGGGATGCTGCGCCACCTGCCGGGAGGACAGATTCCGCCCGGTATTCAGGATTTCGGCGGCTGGCCGGTGGGCCGCGAGTTCTGGCTCGAGATGCCTCGAGTGCGTCCGCTCGAGCAAATTGCCAAGTTTGTGGGTCCGGTGCGCTACTTTTACGGCGATAAGGACGATGCAGTGAGTCTCGAGCACGTCGAGAAGTACCGGGCGGTGACGGGCGGAGATTTGGTGCTGATTCACGGGGTGGGCCACACTTTTGATTCGCTCGAGGGGGTGGAGACGCTTTACGCTCAGATAGGCAGGTTTTTGTTGGATACGGACGCCAAGTAGGGTTTTGGTCGGCTCAGGAGTGTGAATCTGGGAGGGTGAACTACCTTGAGCAGCAGCAAAAGAAGCGAGGGCGGGGATTGAATCCCGCCCTCGCTTCTTACCCAATCCCTATTTCTTTCTGGGTGGCTCGGTCATGGTGCTGATAATGAACACATAGCCCGAAATTAACAGCGCCAGCCCCGCATATACAAAGCGCAGGTACAACAGGCGCGGCCCGAGTTGGGCGCTATGAAAGTAATCCAGCGCCATCGCTCCGAAGACCAGCAGCAGCAGCAGCAGGCCCAGCGCGTTACGGTAGGTTCGCACGAAAGCGTAAAACTTGGATGATTCCTGCACTCGAGCGTTCATGGCGTCTCCTTCATTTTTCCTGCTTTAAGCGGCGGCTCGAGGGAAACCCTTCAAATCAGCTCCCTCGAGCGCGTAGGTCTAGTCGCTGGCCAGGGGAATGGTTTCGGTGCGTCCGGTCTCGGCTCGCTCGTAAGCGGTTTTCTCGAGTGCGATAAAGTAAATCAGGATTCCGAAGCCCACCTTGGCGATGATGTCAGCGAGGCTGTACCCCACCTGCACCGCCACCACACCGCTGGCCGAGAGGCCGTTACCTAGCAACAAAGGCAGCAGGTAGGCGATAGGGTAAAAACCCCATGACCCAAAGAGCAGCAAGCGCAGGTTCCGCATCAGCACCTGCACTCGAGCGGGTTGACGCTCGAGCGATTTGCCCAGTTCCACGAACAGGGTGTACACGATGTAGATGAAGGGAATGGTGCTGATGGTGCCCCACAGCAAGCGGGTTCCAGTGTCGTTCGAGACCTCGCCGGGATAACCGGTGGCAATCATCACGAACGCGGCGATGACCAGACGACCAATCATGCTCGAGGACACGCTGCTCGAGAGCGCTAGTACGGCGACTGCTTCGACGAGCAGCAGTGGCACCGTCAAAATCCAGTCGGCGTATCGGTAAGCGTCGTTGAACGGTACCCCAGTAGCCTTGTAGACCTCGCCCGAAAGCGCGTAAGACTCGTTCCAGGAGTTGAAAATACGGAAGTAGTGGTAGCAGGCGATGGCCACCACGATGGCCGAAACCAGCATGGCAGGGCGGTACTTTGCGCCCAGGTTGGGCTGGGCCAGCACGAAGAACAAGAATCCCGCCCCCATCGAGGCGATGGTGATGGAAAATAGTTGGTACACCAAGCCGTACTGCCCATAGCTGAGCGTGAGCAACGGCGCTTCGGTTGAGGCGCTCTGGGCCAGCGCCATGCTTGAGAGCAGCGCCAGCAAGGGTACGACCCACGCCATACCACGTAAACGAGACAACATGTTTTCTCCTTTTGAAAAAGTCCGCTCGAGAGAAAGCGGCGAGGAAGCCAAGCTCCATACCACGAAACTTTGCTTCGGCTGCTAGTGGATGTTAGCGTTAGATTAGTCCTCGAGCTTCGCCGACTTTGCATGAGCTTTTACGGTTGAAGAGTAATCTAGTTATCAATTTATTAATCAAACCTCTATCTTCACGCTAGAGGTTTGATACGCACAACCCATGCACCCACCGTCACTTTTGGCACTCGAGCGGAAACTACAACTGTATCTTAAAGTACACTTATACCGGATTGTGCAACAAGGCTCACAGTTTAATTTTGATGAGGACTGGTGAAATAAGTTGTTTGTCTTGAGCTTGAGCATTCGCGGACTTGTTGCGCTTGGAATTCATTCTTTTCCGAAAGAGGGTCAACACCTGCTACTTGCTCGAGTGACTTTTAGAAGGTAAGTGAGCGGCTCGAGTTGCCTCCGTCCAAATTCAACCCTTCAAGCCGATGGATAACGAATTTCGCCACCAAGATTCATCAAACTCGAGTCGCGCAGGAACGTGATTACGCCTTGAAGGGGTAGAACACTCGAGCCATCAAAAAAGGCGCACCCCAGAGTGCGACTTTTTTTACGACCTGGGTAAACTTATTTGCCGCCAAACAGTCCACCCAGCATGCCCATCAGGTCGTTTTCGTTGTGCTGCACACCGCCCTGCGGCACCTGTCCATTCGGCGTGAGGTGATTGACCGCTTGCGGCAGCAGTTGGGCCAGCCCTCCAGCGGCTTCCTGCCTCGAGACCCCGGCTTGCTGGGCAATCTGGTCGAGTTGACCCGGCCCCATGACTTGCTCGACCTCGTGGGCCTCGAGTGGGTGGTTATCGCCTGAGCCTACCCAACTCGCGGCCTTGTCGCCCAGACCCCCCTGCTGAAACTGGCCCAGCAGGCCCTGAAGCCCACCACCACTGAGCATTCCGGCCAGCACCTTCATCAGTCCGCCCTGATTTCCGCCGCCGAGCATTCCCACCGCACTTTCTAGTAATCCCATAATATCCCCCTGATTTGTGCTACCCCAACAGGATATTCCCTTCTCAAGGCCTACTCGCCAGACTCGATGAGAAAACGGTGGACGTTCGGGAAGCCAGCTTCATCTTCGGAATGCGTGACACTTGGGCAGCGCTCGAGCGGACGTATACTCGAGCCATGAATTCCGAACACGGTAAGCTCGAGCACGCCACCAACTCGGACTTTGAACGCTGGGAACAGATGGTCCAAAAAGAACTTGCGGGAAAAGGGACGCTCGAGCGAAGCACTCCTGAAGGAATTTCGGTCAAAGCGCTTTACACCAAGTCTGACTTAAAAGGTCTGGAGCACACCGATACCCTGCCCGGACTCGAGCCGTTTGTGCGCGGTCCCAGAGCCACCATGTACGCGGGGAGGCCCTGGACCGTGCGCCAGTACGCCGGCTTTTCCACCGCCGAGGAAAGCAACGCTTTTTACCGGGCCAATCTGGCCGCTGGACAGAAAGGTCTGAGCGTGGCCTTTGACCTGGCCACCCACCGGGGCTTTGATTCGGACCACCCTCGAGTCATCGGCGATGTGGGCAAGGCCGGCGTGGCCATTGATAGCGTAGAGGACATGAAAATACTGTTTAGCGGAATTCCGCTCGAGCAGATGTCGGTCTCGATGACCATGAACGGGGCGGTGCTGCCGATTCTGGCCGCCTTCATCGTGGCGGGCCAGGAGCAGGGCGTGACGCCTGCACAGCTTTCGGGCACGGTGCAAAACGACATTCTCAAAGAGTTTATGGTCCGCAACACCTACATTTACCCACCCGCACCCAGTATGCGAATCGTGGCCGACATCATCGAGTTCACCGCGAGAGAGATGCCGCTATTCAACTCGATTTCGATTTCGGGCTACCACATGCAGGAAGCGGGTGCGGACGCTGCGCTCGAGCTGGCCTACACCCTGGGCGACGGCCTGGAATACGTGCGTGCAGCACTCTCGAAGGGCCTGGACATAGACGAGTTCGCGCCCAGATTGTCGTTCTTTTTCGGCATCGGCATGAATTTCTTGATGGAGGTGGCCAAACTGCGGGCCGCGCGGCTGTTGTGGTCCGAGTTGATGGGGCAGTTTGGCCCCAAAAATCCGCAGTCGAGGGCGCTCAGAACCCACTGTCAGACCTCGGGCTGGAGCCTGACCGCTCAGGACCCACTCAACAACATCGTTCGCACCACCGTAGAAGCGATGGCCGCCGTGCTGGGCGGCACCCAGAGCCTGCACACCAACGCCTTTGACGAGGCCATCGGCCTGCCGACGGTGGCGAGTGCCAGGGTCGCCCGCAACACCCAGCTCATTCTCGAGGAGGAAACCGACCTCACGCAGGCCATTGACCCGTTTGGCGGCTCGTACTACATGGAATCGCTGACCCATCAGCTCAAAAACCGGGCGCTCGAGTTGCTCGGTGAGGTCGAATCGCTTGGTGGAATGGCTAGAGCGATTGAGGGCGGGCTGCCCAAGCTCAGAATCGAGGAAAGTGCGGCCAAGAAGCAGGCCCGGATTGACCGGGGCCAGGACGTGATTGTGGGTGTGAACAAGTACCGCTCGAGCCAGGAAACCCCGGTCGAGGTACTGGACATTGACAATGCCAGGGTGCGCGAAAGTCAGATAGCGCGGCTCGAGGGGGTCAAGCGAACGCGGGACCCTGAAAAAGTAAGCGTGACTCTGGCGGCGCTCGAGGACACAGCCCGTTCGGGGCAGGGAAACCTGCTCGAGCGGACGGTGGAAGCGATGCGGGCGCGGGCCACGGTGGGCGAGGTCTCCGACGCCCTGGAGCGCGTGTTTGGACGCCACAAGGCCGAGGTGCGGGCGCTGAGCGGAGTGTACGGCTCGAGTTACGCCGGAGACGCCGGATTTGAGGCCATTCGCGGCGACATCGAGGCTTTTCAGGCGCGGGAAGGTCGCCGTCCACGCATTCTGGTGGTCAAGCTGGGCCAGGACGGGCACGACCGGGGGTCCAAGGTGATTGCCACCGGCTTTGCCGATTTGGGCTTTGACGTGGATTTGGGACCGCTGTTTCAGACCCCGCAGGAAGCGGCCAAGCAAGCGGTGGAAAACGACGTGCATGTGGTCGGCGTCTCGAGTCAAGCAGCGGGTCACAAAACTCTGGTTCCCGCACTGCTCGAGGCGCTCAAAGCCGAAGGTGCGGACGATATTTTAGTAATTGTGGGCGGCGTGATTCCAGCGCAGGATTACGAATTTTTACGCTCGAGCGGGGTCGCGTCCATCTTTGGGCCAGGAACGGTGATTCTGGACGCGGCCAGAGAGGTTTTAGGCTTGATTGAGGCTCGAGGGAAGGAGTAGGTTTGGGTGGGACAGGGTTTTAGATTGTTTTGCGCGTGGGCAGTGGGGGGTAGGGGGGCAGGGGAGCAGGGGCGAACATAATGCCATTTCCCCATTTCCCCATTTCTTGGTCTGAACAGCACCTCCCCATCTCCCCATGTCTTGGACAAAGCAGCACTGTCTTGAGCAGAACGGCACCTACCAGGCCTGCTCGCCTACCGGGCCTGTCCGCCTCCCCATGTCTTGGACAAAGCAGCACCTACCGGGCCTGTCCGCCTTCCCATCCCTCTCGCTACTCCAAAGCAGTAATATACACACATCACTATGACCAAACGAACCTATTTTGGCACCGACGGCGTGCGTGGCGTGGCGGGCCTGCACCCTTTGACCTCGAGCTGGGTGCTGGACCTAGGCCGCGCCAGCGCCGAGGTGCTTAAAACACAGAACCCTCACCCCACGGTGGTGATTGGCAAAGATACCCGCAAGAGTGGCGACATGCTCGAGGCCGCACTGGCCGCTGGGCTGACCGCGCAGGGTGTGAACGTGGTTCACCTGGGCGTGATTCCCACGCCTGGGGTGTCCTTCCTGACCCGCGCTCTAGGGGCCGATGCGGGCGTGGTCATCAGCGCTTCGCACAATCCTTTTGAGGACAACGGCATCAAGTTTTTTGGCGCTAGCGGCGAGAAGCTCAGCGACGCGCTCGAGCGGGACATCGAAGCCAAACTCGAGAACCTCTTGGACCTTCCCCCCTGCGTGGGCGTCGAGATGGGCACCGTACTCAACTACACCGACGCAGAGCGGCTTTACCTCAATTTTTTGAGCAGCCATGCGCCGAATTTATCCGGCCTTAAAATTGCCATGGACTGCGCCAACGGTGCGGCCTACCGAATCGCGCCGCGTGTGTTTCAACGGGCTGGGGCTGAGCTTTTTGCAGTTTATACCAACCCGGACGGGCGCAACATCAACGTGGATTGCGGCAGCACCCACTTGGGGCGCATTTCAAAAATTGTGGCCGAGGGAGATTTCGATTTGGGCGTGGCCTTCGATGGAGACGCGGACCGCGCCCTGTTGGTGGACCGCTTTGGTCGCACGGTGCAGGGCGACCAGATGCTTTTGCTGCTGGCCCAGGCCAGGGGTGAAACAGCGGTAGTCACGACCCTGATGGCCAACATGGGACTCGAGGTGAAGCTGCGTGAGCGGGGGGTGGCGCTCGAGCGCACCGCCGTAGGAGACCGCTATGTGCACGAGCGGATGCTGGAAAAGGGTCTCACGCTGGGCGGAGAGCAGTCCGGTCACATCCTGATGCTGGACCTCAGCCCCACCGGAGACGGCGTTTTGAGCGCATTACGGGTGCTGGCGGCTTCGCTCGAGCTAAACATTCCGCTCGAGCGTCTGGTAGACGACCTGACCCTGTATCCGCAAACCCTGGTCAACGTGCGGGTTCGGGACAAGCAGGGGCTGGCCAAACACCCGGAGGTACAAAAAGCGGTGCTGGAGGCCGAAAAACGCCTGGCTGGGCGTGGACGCATCAACCTGCGGCCCAGCGGAACCGAACCCCTGGTGCGGGTGATGGTCGAGGGCGAAAGCGAGGCTGAAATTGCCGAGATTGCTCGAGCGGTGGCGGCGGTGATTGAGGGGATTGGGCAGGTGAAGGGCTGAGCGTTGGAGGCGGACAGGCGGTCTGGCCCGTTAGGTGCCGTTCAGACCAAGACGCCCGGAAGGTGCCGTTTTGTCCAAGAGGGTTGGAGGGTTGGAGGGTGAAAAGAGCGCCTCCGGCGGGTAATACGGATTCCGATAAATTTGGTAAAGTAAGGCATGAGTTAGGCGTTGGTTTTAAAAGTTCAGGATAGTGCGGACGTGCTGTGGCAAGCGTTCAAGCGTAGCACCTGTGCGGTAGAACGCCGTCGCATTCAATTGATTGCACTCTTGACCGAAGGCAAGAGCAAGGCCGAAGTGCGCGCGGTGACGCGTTACGGCGACCCGGCGTACTGCAAAGCTGTTCAGCGTTATAACGCGCAGGGTCTGGCGGGGCTACGCGACCTGCGTCACCATAATCTGGGTCCACTGAAGTTGCTCAGTGACGCCCAGATGTTGCTTTTAGCTCAGCAGATTCGTTTCGATTTTGCACAGGGTGTGTTGTGGGATGGCGCGAAGGTGAAGCTGTGGCTCAAAGAAAACTTTGACCTCGAAATTCATACGGGTCGGGCCTACGAGTTTTTATCCCAGGTCGGCTTTAGCCGTGTGTCTCCGCGTCCTCGGCATGTGGATGCCGACGAGGAGGCACAAAATAGCTTTAAAAAAACACGTTGACCAACGCCTTAAGACTGGCTCAGCAGCAGCACGCCTGTGTCCAGGTGTGGTGCATGGATGAGCACCGCTTGGGTCTCAAGCCCATCTTGGGCAAAGTCTTGGACAGAACGGCACCTACCGGGCCTGTCCGCGTGTGGGCCAAACGCGGAGAATCCCTGGTGGTGCGGGTGCAACACCGTTATGAGTGGTTGTATCTTTACGCCTTTGCGTGTCCTGAACAGGGACACAGCCATTTCTGGATTCTGCCCGGAGTCAACACGGTTGCTTTTGAATGCGTCCTGAACGCTTTTGCTCGAGATAACGGAGTGGGACCGGACAAACATATTGTGCTGGTCTTAGACCAAGCGGGGTGGCATGTCTCGAAGAAACTCAAGGTCCCCGAGGGCCTCACCCTAGTTTTTTTACCGTCTCATTCGCCCGAATTGCAACGTCTTGGCGAAAGCGGCACCTTCCGGGCCTCGCCGCCCGCAGAGCGCTTGTGGAGTTTGACCGATGTCCCGCTGGTCAACCGGCACTTTGACACGCTTGAGCACCTCCAGCACACCCTCGAGCCACACCTGACTCAGCTCGAAACCCAGACCCAACGGGTGCGCGCCCAGACCCTGTTCCATTGGTGGCCTAGAACCACTTTACCGATTTAATCGGAATCCTTATAATTAGTCATTGGTCATTGGTTGGTCTGCTTTTAAGCGCCCTAAATCAAACCGACTAAGAACCAATAACCAATAACCCGCGAGCAGGCCCGCTAGGTGCGGTGAGGCCCGGAAGGTGCCGTTCTCGCCAAGACGCTGTTCTGCTCAAGACAGCCGGAGGCGCAAAACTTATACACTCGAGCAACACAATTACACACTCGAGCAACACAATCAAAATCATGCAAACCCACACCACCAAAATCACTGTGCGCTACTTCGAGACCGACGCGATGGGTGTGGCTCACCACGCCAATTACGCGGTTTGGCTCGAGCAGGCTAGAACCGAGTACATGGCGGCAGCGGGTCTCCCCTACCGCGAGGTTGAGGCGCGGGGCTTATATATCATGCTCAGCAAGCTCGAGGTGAACTACAAGCGTGCGGCGCGTTACGACGACACAGTGCTGGTCGAAACTCGAGCCACTGAACTCAAATCCAGACGGGCGCGCTTCGAGTACCGACTCACGCTCGAGGGGGCCGAATCCGAGAAAGAGGTGTTGGTTGCGCTGTGTGCCACCGAGCACTTCTGCACCGACCACGGCCTGAAAATCGTGTCCTTTCCGCCCGATGTGCTCGAGCTGTTTAGGTGAGGGTTTTCGGTTGAGAAACGGGGTAGCCGCTAAGTTAAAAATTTAAATTAGGGCGCGCTCGAGGGCCTTTAGAACGGCTCGAGTTCGGTCCCGCACGCCCAGTTTGCCCAGAATGCTCGAGACGTGGTTTTTGACGGTGCCTTCCGACAAGCTGTGTGCGCCCGCAATTTCTTTGTTGCTGTAGCCTCCGGCTATCAGGCGCAGAATCTCGAGTTCGCGCTCGGTGAGCGGCTCGGTGAGGTCGTCTTCCGGCCCCAGTTTGGAAGGGCTGCCGTGCAGGGCCTGCAAGACCCGCTCGGTGACGGCGGGTTGCACCTGTGTGCCCCCGAAGGCCAGCGCGCGCACCGCGCCCAGGAGTTGCTCGAGCGAGACATCCTTGAGCAGATAGCCTTTTGCACCCAGTTTGACGGCCTCTAGCACCACATCGTCATCGTCGAAGGTGGTGAGCACCAAAACGGGCAAGTCACGATTCTGCGCTTTCAGGCGCTTTAACACCTCGAGTCCCCCCACGCGGGGCATTCGCACGTCGAGCAGCAAAACCTGAACCGCGTTTTGCTCGAGCTTTTCCAGCGCTTCCTCACCGTCCGAGGCTTCAAAGCTCACCCGAATGTCGTCAGACAGCTCGAGCAGGGTGCGGATACCCTGCCGAACTAAGCTCTGGTCGTCTACGAGGCCCACATTGATGATGTTCATGGTTTTGACTCCGTTTTGGTTGGGTAATGAGTTATGAGTGGTGAGTGGTGAGTTATGAGTGGTGAGTTTTGCGCCTCCGGCGGGTAATTGGTTGTTAGTCATTGGTTGGTTTGATTTAGGGCGCTGTCTTGGTCTGAGCGGCACCTATCAGGCCAGACCGCTTCAATGCAGACCAACCAATGACCAATTACCCGCCGGAGGCGCTCTTTTCACCCTCCAACCGTCTTGGCGAAAACGGCACCTACCGGGCCTCGCCGCCTCCAACCCTCTCACCCTCTCACCCTCTCACCCTCTCACCCTCTGAAAGCGGAAAGCCAAAGTGTAGCCGCGTGCCCTCGAGCGCCGTAGAATCCAACTCGAGCTGTCCGCCCACCTCGAGCAGGCGTTCACGCATTCCACGTAGGCCGTTGCCCTCGAGTGCGTCGGGAGCGATACCCTGGCCGTCGTCTCGGGCAAAGACCTCGAGCTGGTCCGCTTCACAGATGATGCGAAGCCAAAGATGGCTGGCCTGGGCGTGGCGCAGGGTGTTGGTCAGGATTTCCTGAACGCAGCGCAGCACGATTTGGGCCTTGAGTGGTTCCTCGAGCCGCAGATTCTCGGGCAGCTCGAGCTGAACTTCAAGGGCCGGAACATCCCGAACCAAGGCGCTGAGCGCCTTTTTGAGGTCCAGACCTGCGCCGCCGCGCATCTGGCTCACGGTGTCGCGCACCTCGGAGAGCAGCAGTTTCGACAGCGCCTGGGCCTTGTGAACGTGCTCGAGGCGCAGGCTCTCGCTCACGCTGGCAATCTCGAGGTTGAGGCTCAGCGCGGTGAGGTGGTGGCCTACCACATCGTGCAAATCTCGGGAAATCCGTAGCCGCTCATTTAAGCGGCTGGTGTCCTCGAGCAGGGTCTGGGTAGCCCGCAGCTCGTTCATGGCCGCCTCGAGCTGACCTCGCGCTCGGCTTTCTTGCACCGCGAGGTGGGCGGTAAACAGCACGAACATCTGAAAGCCGAAGTAGGACACGCCCAGCGGCGCGACGCCAATCCAGCCCCAGCGCACCCCGTGGACGATGCACAGCAAAACCGTCTGAGCCAGCACCCACAATACGGAGCCGCGCAGACTCACTCGAGGGACGGTTTTGGAGCACAAAAATTCTTCGCGGTGCAGCAGACCTTCGGGCAGCGGTGGAACAAACTTTTGCGCCTCGCGCAGCGAAAAGGTGGGCAGAAGCTGCATGGCCACCAGCACGGTAAACAGGGCGCTGAAGCCGTACAGACCATCCCATACGGAAACCAGACCGCTGAGGGTCTGCACGGTCAGAAGCAGCAGCGAGCGACGGGCGTCCTGGGTGTGACGGCTCGAGGTATTGAGCCAGAAGGCTAGCCCGAAGATGATAAAGCTCGAGAGCCACACCAGAAAGCGCCCTGCGGTGGGCGTGCCGTCCACGCTGAGACGGTATAGCACCGGCAGGGCGGTGAAGCCCCAGGCGGCGAGTGCCGAGTAGCGCAGCAGGTGGCGGTAGCTCGAGAGCAGCACTAGATTTCTCCGGCTGGGTGCGGGACGGGTTGACTCGAGGGGACGGGTTGACTCGAGCGGAAGCTGGACACGCTTTGAAGTTTAGTCCACCCTCGAGCACCTGCGCCCCTGCCAGAAGTCATGAGTGGGGACATGACTTGATACACGCGCGGTTCTCGAGCGGATGGAGCATTCTGAGGTCAGGAAGACAGTCCACCCAAGCCGTCCACTCACAAGAAACAAGAAAAAGGAGCACCCCATGTTCGAGCATCCCACCCTCCGCAACGACACCCCCGCGTGGTTATTTCAGGTCTGGGCCGCTTTTGCCGCCGCCGCCCTGCTGCTCACCTGGGGCATCCTCAACCTTCCCCTCGATACCTGGTCACGGGCTTACCTGTTGATGGGCGTGCTGTTTCTGGTCAGCTCGAGCTTTACCCTGGCCAAGACGCTAAGGGACGGGCAGGAAACTCGCAGGCTGGTCAACCGGGTCAATGAGATTAAAACCGAAAAGCTCATTGTAGACAGCGAAATGAAGCGCTAATTGGAAGGGTTTCGGGGAACCCTCGAGCGGGGTATCTTTGAACGCGGGGTAGTCTCTAGCGGCCTGGAAGGACCCCCCTTGCGTAGTCACGCAAGACCCCCCTGTAAAACATGGGGGTACTTTAAAAGCTTGAGTGGAACGGTCTTGAGTTCCCCCCTATTTTATAGGGGGGATATTCTTGAGCGCGCAGCGAGATGGCCCGATAGGCGGATAGGCCCGGTAGGCGAGCAG
>Ga0209100_1001690_pt1 | contig 14661 bp, 15 predicted proteins | sample lystaG_FD_185480 | JGI IMG/M metagenome (GOLD analysis project Ga0209100, IMG submission 185480) | Glacier valley bacterial and archeal communities from Borup Fiord, Nunavut, Canada, to study Microbial Dark Matter (Phase II) -... | ecosystem: Environmental > Aquatic > Freshwater > Ice > Glacier ...
TAAAAGAAATCATATTTTCCATCTGCAGAACAAAAATTATTCCTGCGCCATATCCTTCATCTTTTGCATCGATGAGTTCGCTGATGTGCCTCGCACCTCTCTCGGTCACTGCATCCGGGAAACTCGCTTTACCTTCATGCTCAAGGGTTACCCCTTTGACTTCAAGGTAATATTTTTCTCCGTTATCATTTTCAAGCAAAAAATCAAATCTGCTTTTCTTGTAGAATTTTTCCCGTTTCACATTTTTATACGCTTTAAGCTCTTCGATTCTTCCTTCGAGCAAAGCCTCTTCAACAACTCGGTTAGGGATCTGGGAATCTATATTGATGAGGGCCATTCCCTTATATGCGGCAATCAGCGTAAAGGCTGTTTTTCTAGCAGGATTATCTTCTTTTCGTAAAATGACAATACAACCTGGTATAAGAATCTCTCTAATCCTTCCGGTATTGGGTACGTGAGCCATGATGATTTCGCCTTCGTATTCTACATAAGCCTGAAAACGATTAGGCCTGCTAATAAACTTAGCTTTAATGGTATCTTTTATGAATTTCATAATTTATTCTCCTTGAATTGTCATGCACAATGTGTTATTCGGGAAATCTTAAGTTATCCACAGAGCAAGCGTAAAATCGCAGAATTACTGTGGATAATGTGAGTATTATCCGAAGATGCTACAGTATCAACAAAATTTTATCCACAGTTTTCAGGTTTTATCCACAATTCGTGTGGATAACTTTTTCTCTATCTTTTAATTATTGTCAATATATTTTCAATGTTTATCAGTTTCATAAATTTTTTGCATTGCTCAGAATAATTGTTAACCAAATCTCAACCTATTTTTCGTATAAAATCTGTTTATTTTGTGATTATTCATCCGATTGAATTACAGATAACAACCAAAACTATACCCTCTTTACCTTATGTCAACCTTAGTTTTTTTACAAACCACATCTGTTCATATATTTTTTACAACCTTGTTTTCACCCATCTGTGATTTCTAAGATAGTTCACGAGAAAAAATGATATAATCAACTTAACAGATGAATAATGATTATTATTTTCAATTCCTCAGATTGATGGTACAACTCAAATGCAGTTTAGTTAGGAGAGATTTGTATGAAATGGAAAGGAAGAAGATCCAGCTCCAATGTTGAAGATAGAAGAAGTTCCGGTTCTTCGAGCATGGGAGGAATCGGTGGTAAAGGAATCCTGGGTGGTGGTCTTGGAATCATCATCATCATTATCATTGCCCTTATGGGGGGGGATATCGGCTCTATCCTAAATCCTGGTGTTGTAAATCCTGGAAACACGCCAACTATGCAGGGAACACAGGAAGAAGAAGACCTTAAAACCTTTGTTTCTGTTGTTCTCGCAGATACCGAGGATGCCTGGACACAAATTTTTGCTGAAAACAATATGACTTACGAAAACCCAACGCTTGTGATTTTCAGCGGAAGTGTCCAATCCGGATGTGGAACAGCTGGTTCATCCACGGGTCCATTCTATTGTCCGGCCGACAATAAGCTGTATATCGATCTTAGCTTTTATCAGGATTTAAGCCAAAAATTCGGAGCTCCGGGTGATTTCGCCATGGCTTATGTCGTGGCTCACGAAGTAGGACACCATGTTCAAACCCTGCTTGGAATTTCTCAGCAAGTTCAGAAAATTACGAGTCAGTTAAGCCAGACAGAAGCGAACAAATATCTGGTCAGGCTTGAATTACAAGCGGACTATTTAGCCGGTGTATGGGCAAATCATGCAAAAGGTCAGGGTTATCTTGAAGAAGGAGATTTGGAAGAGGCGCTCAATGCAGCTAACGCCATCGGAGATGACAGACTTCAAAAGAATACCCAAGGATATGTCGTACCTGACAGCTTTACCCACGGCACCTCAGCGCAGCGCATGAAGTGGTTTAAGCTGGGCTTCCAATATGGAGACCTAAGTCACGGCGATACTTTTAATACAAACGACCTGTAAAAATTTAAACATAGATAGTCAGTTGATGAACGGAAAAATCAACCCTTCTGTTCAATTAAGAAAGCACCGTATTCAGATCAGAAAATCTGAATACGGTGCTTTTGACTGTGCTATATTCCTTTTTTGTTCCACTCGTTTATCAATTCTTAAAGCGACTCCTTCTATTCTGCTATAATCGCAGTGTCAGTTCTTACAATTTGAATAAATGACTTGCCTGGCTTGAACGCAATCTCTTCTCCGCTTTCATCGTAGTATCTTGTCATGGAGGCGACATCTTTTCTCTCCCAGGTTCCTATTCTTTGTATCCCTTCAACAAAGTACTCCGCAGTCCCCTGACCAACTAAGTCAATGTTCGTGTACACTGTTCCCGTGATCGGGTAGTGATTGGCATGTTGTACGATAATATTGGTTACTTCAATTTGTTTGTTGTTTTCCTTGTCCATCATCGGAGCGCCGTTGATAAAACGTTTATAAAGTTTTGAGGTTTCATCATAGGTATACGTGATTTTATTTCCGTCATTATAGGAAAGGGAAACCTTTTTTGCCGGCGTTCCTTCTACGATGACATTCTCATCAAAGTAAATGCTTCGATTAACCGGTTCGAAATTATAGAGGTTTTCCATGGCATATTGCAAATTCGCATAGGCATTATGGGGAGCTACCCTATCCTTCGATCTGGAATAGGGTTTGCTGACTTTCATTCCATCTAAATATGAAGCTTTAATTCCAAGCTCATCGATTAAGTCATAAATATTCTGGCCAGGTCTAACTGTTGACCCACCATAAAATCCATATAAATAATTCCATTCACTCCACAAATACATGTGTTGTCTTCTGGCGCTTCTTACAGGTCCTGCTTTAACAGGATATTCACTGAGGAAGAAAGTTGTCAGCCTGGTGATTCTACTTTCAACTTCCATTTCATAGATCAGATCCGCTAAAGATAATCCACTATGAGGTCTCGCTGCTTTTGTGTTTTCCATTTGCAGCATGATTACTTTTCCTGTTCCTTCATAAGGAAGTCCTGTCAGAGGTGAAAGCCCAACTGGGACATTCTCATATCTGGCTACATTACTTATTTCCTGCGGCGTTTCCACCGGAGATTCAACAGGAGTCTCCACTATAGTTTCTACCGGGGTTTCGATTGCCGTTTCGACTGGAGTTTCCATCGGGGTCTCAATAGGCGCCTTGCTACAACCCGATATTAAGACTGCACTAATCATGAGTGTCATTATAATGTACTTTTTCATCATTATCCCCCTTGCGAACATAATTGCGTCGTAACTATAAGAAAATAAATATAGCCTCTGTATACTCATTATTCTATCACATTCTTATTCCTGACTGATAGTACTTGATGGACTAGGCATAACCTATAGAAGCCGTTAATTTTTGAAAAATCAATTTCACAGAAATATGTGAGTTGTAAGGATGCTGGTCTAGTCTGATCCTCCTGTATTCAGCAATTTTTTATTGACTTGAAGAGAAATGAATGATATTATTGATAAGTCATGAATATTGTGGCCCCTTAGTCAAGCGGTTAAGACGCTAGCCTCTCACGCTGGAGTCACGGGTTCGATTCCCGTAGGGGTCACCACAATAAAAAAGCACTGGATTTCATCATTGAAATCCAGTGCTTTTTTATTGTGTGTTTAATCCAAAGGTAAACTTTTCACAACACTAATTATGAACTAAATGTTAATTGTACTAATTAGTATCAATTTCGCGCTTTATCCATACTTTTGTCATGATTTGTTCATTTTCAGATGTTATAACTAATACAACGATTAAATTTGATACAATCAATCAACGAAAGGAAGTACAACATGAATAAAGTTAAATTAGCAATCATATATTACAGCTCAACCGGGGGAAACTACCAGATGATCAAGTGGGCAGAGGAAGCTGCTATTGCAGCAGGAGCTGAAGTCAAGATATTTAGAGTAGGAGAACTTGCTCCCGCTACAGCTATTGCTTCAAATCCTTTATGGCAGTCACACAGTGATGAAACCAAGGATCTTATTCCAGTAGCTACTCCACAGGATTTTGTGGATGCAGACGCTGTAATCTTCTCAACTCCTACAAGATATGGCAATGTATCTTCACAGATGAAGCAATACTTCGATCTACTCGGTGGCGTATGGTCACAAGGACTACTGGTGAACAAGTTTGTAACAGCCATGTCCTCAGCCATGAATACTAGCGGTGGTGTAGAAGAGACCATCAGAAGCATATACACTTCAGCAATGCACTTTGGAGCACTTATTGTAACCCCAGGTTACACTGACGCATCAATTTACGCTGCAGGAGGAAATCCTTATGGCGCTTCAGCTCAAATCATCGACGGTAAGATCGTAAATGATGTAGAAGGTGCAATAAGGCATCAGGCGAAGAGAATTGTAGATGTAACCGCTCAGTTTATTAATTAATATACCAGCCTAAATGATTAGAGGATTCCTTAAGGAATCCTCTAATTTTTGCAGTGAATTGGTTCCTTCTTCCAATAGGACAACTGATTTATATTAATTGCGTACAATAATATTTGACAAAATCCATTATATCTTTTATGATGAATGTAAATAAATTATAAATAAAGTAAAGAGGTGCCATGATGAACGTATTTGATTTTAAAGCATTAGACATTGACGGAAATCTCCAGGATTTGAGCCAGTATAAAGGTAAAGTCCTCCTTATTGTAAACACTGCAAGCAAGTGTGGATTTACCCCACAGTATAAGGGCCTGGAAACATTGTATGAAAAATTAGAAGAAAAAGGGTTAGTTGTTCTGGGCTTTCCTTCCAACCAATTCAGCAGCCAAGAACCCGGCGAGAATGATGAGATCAAAAACTTTTGTGAGATTAATTATGGGGTAAGCTTCCCTATGTTTTCCAAGGTTGATGTCAATGGAGAAAATGCTGATGAACTGTTCAAGTATTTAAGAAAAGAAACAAAAGGGCTTTTAGGTGATTCGATAAAGTGGAACTTTACAAAGTTTTTAGTAGATAAGGATGGAAATCCTGTACGAAGATATGCATCTACTGTCGACCCACTTTCAATCGAAAAGGATATTTTATCCTTATTATAAGACGTGTGGGAGATTTCGATGAGGAATATTAAGTTTTCCGTTATGCTGCTTCTACTTCTTGTCTTCCTGACAGGATGTAGTTCAAAAGAGAAGTACTTGACTAAACAAGAAGCCTTGGCTCAAGGCACTATTGTCTTAAACGGAACCATAAGTGAAAATAGAAATCGGTTTGACATTTTTTTAAAAAATGTCGATTCAGGTAGGGAGGATTCTATTCAAGTTTATGTTTATGACTTGAACGAGAGCTATTATGTGATAAACATCGCCTACACGGTGAACCAATTTGAGGTTTCAAGCTACTTCATGGATAAAGAATCTCATATTTCTAAAGAAATACCTCCAACCAACTATACCGACATCATCATGACAAGTTCTAAAAACATTTTTCTTGTTGATCGTTCAAAAGTTAATCCGGATCTCTGGATCTACCAATATAATTAACTTAACTCCATTGAAATTTGACTAAGCTTCTGTTTATGATTGTTTATGATTGTTTATGATTTTTGAATATTTTTTCGATTGGTCTATGTTATTCACAATTTTTTTGGTATACTGTAAGAGGAAGTTCAGTTTTTCTCACTGATCTTTTGAAACCAATACAGGACAAAAGGAATCCAGAGGATATCCTCAAATTGCTTTATGAAACCAAATGACTTCTGCATCACTGCAGAAGTCTTTATTTTCGGGCAAATTCAGTAATTAGATAAATTTTATCCTGAGATAAATGAATTATTGAAAACTCATTATAATTGAAATCAATGTTTTGTGTCCTAGAATTATCCTATATAATAGAAGATGAAGATTTTATCAAGCAATCAAATTAGATTTTGCCGATCTAATAAAAAATGAGTTTAAGAGGTGAATTATGGATACCGTTAAAATAGATATTGAATTACTAGAAGGTTCTCAATTGCCAAGTTATGCAAATTTCCATGATGCTGGGGCAGATGTCTATGCTGCTTACGATCTGGTAATCAGGCCAATGGAAAAACTTGTTGTTCCCCTAAATTTCAAGGTGGCTTTGCCAGTCGATGTAGAGATGCAGGTTCGACCAAGAAGCGGCTTATCCTTAAAGACATCCCTAGGCATTCCAAACAGTCCTGGGACAGTAGATTCAGGCTATAGAGACGTTGTTGGGGTTATTGTACAAAACACATACAATATCTCAAACCTTCCCTATGAAATGCTTTATGACGAGGACTTAAGGGATCGAATCCAAAAAGATTATCATATCCTCAAGGCCTCTGATTCACATGAAATTTTCAGCACGTATTCCGACAAGAAGAATGAAACTGCTGAAGTCCTTAATTTGTTTCCTTTTCTGATCTTAGACAAGAACAACAATCCTTATGGAACACTTTATTTCGAAAAGGGAACCAAGATCGCGCAAATCGTCTTTAACCAGGTCGTTCATGCCGAATTTATACAGACTGATGATGTTGATTCCATCGGTGTAAATCGTGGTGGTGGATTTGGAAGCACAGGGCTAAAATAACTACACAGTTCAATCTCCACTCGAAACAAAAAAATCCAGTTAGCATCTCCTATATGGAGCGTGCAAACTGGATTTTTTGTTTTGAAATTCATCAACAAGTGCGATGAATTTGGTTTACTTGTATTTCTTGATCAGATCTTCGAAATAAGCCTTAGGTTTAACACCGATGGCTCCATCGACAGCTTTGCCGTCTTTAAACAAGATCAACGTAGGAATGCTTTGAATGCCATAGGACTGGGCCAATTGGCCGTTGTCGTCTACATTAACTTTGCTGATTTGGATGTCATTCTTGTTCTCTTCTGCAACCTGTTCTAGGATTGGACCAACCATCTTGCAAGGTCCACACCAAGGTGCCCAAAAATCTACAAGAACCAGTCCTTTTTTATTTAGTACATCATTTTCAAATGTCTTATCAGTTGTATTTATCATATGCTCACTACTCCATGTATTTTATAATTAGTTTTATACAACTGATTATACCTTAATTTTAAATTTTGCGCAATCTAATTTGATGAAATCCGAAATTTTATGCGAAGGTAATATTGTAATTCATCTCTGCAACTTTTGAAATCGTGCTATAGATGGAGCAGTATTCCGTAGAGATTTTAAATGCTTGTTCTAGACCTTTTTCTTTCTCAGCATTGGTGATGACCACTTCAATATTGACATTTTTCAGTGTCGTAGGGATTTCGCCCCTTTTTTCTCCAGTAATGTGCATCTGAAGCCCATCATACTTAATTCTCTTTTTGATGGCGATTTCTATAAATGTGGCATATAGACAAGAACCCAATGCTCCTAAAAGCATGTCGTAAGGTTCTAGTGTTCCTTCTTCACTTCCGATTTTTACTGTAGTATTTGGAGCGATGAGCTCCCCTTTGAATTCATTTGTAAAATTCAAAGTAACTTCCTTTTTTACCATAATGTGCCTCCTATAACTAAACACGACTATTCTTTAAGTGTTTACATTTCTATTATATCAGCTTTATCGATTGTGTACAATTAATTATGAGAACTACGGATAATATTGGTTATGGGATATAATCTGCTCTCCTTATGGATTCAAGTCAATCTATTTACCCTTCAGCAGTCTCCATTTCTCAAAAAAAGAAAAACTAAAGAATAACAGAAACCCTGCGAAGAGTGAAACCATATAATCGCTTCGTCCAAAATACTCCTGCTTTATGATTTTTGCGTAAATCAGATAAGCTATGACGATGAAAAATGCTATGAACACCAACGCTAGAAGCAAAAATGCCTTTTCTGAAAATTCCTTTGCTCCCTTCTGGATCAAAGAATGCAGTCTCAGTTCACTTTCCTTCGTTTTAATCGTGAAGGAATTCAATATGAAAAATATGCCAACTATGGTAATTAAATTGGTTAAACTGCCACCATAGCCTTTTTCTGAGAAAACGGCATATCCTATCACATAACATAAGATCCCTAAAACGAAAAAAACAGTTCTTATTTTTCGAGGGGATATATTCTTAATCATTTTACTTTATCCTTTCGCAGATTCTCCATGCTATCGGATAGCCTGTACCTGTATTTTCATATACTGCTTGTCTTACATAGCGAATTTGACCAGTCAAAATTTGAATTAAACTATCTTTCCACCAAGTTTCTTGTCTATTAATCAAGTCGACTCCTATCCAAGTCATAACTGTTCCTAAAAATCCAATTACTGTGGATTTACTTACTGCTATTAATATTGCGGTCACTGTGGCATCTGAAATGGGATTACTAATTATTCCCAGCCAGGCAGCAGTTCCTGAGATTCGCTTAACTGTATTTTCAATATCTATTCTGTATAACCTCTGTTCTGAATTAAGTTTTGCGTTTGAAGGAGGAATCCAAGCCATAGGAGATATATTTCCTCTGGTAAGTTTCGTATTTGCGACCATTTCAGTCGGAATATGAATTATTCCTGAACGAAAATCTGCAATAAATGATTGAACCTTATCTTTTTTTACTTCAGCAGTAATTATTAGATTTTCTGTTTGTTCAATCTGTACCGTTGCATACATACCGTCTGTTTCTATAAGAAATAGCTCTGGTAAATCAGAATTTTTCTCCTTAGCATTAACTTCTTTTGGATTAACTAAGGAAACCGTTAGGATAAGGATACACAACATGATGGCGACTAATTTTTTCCTTGATAACCCCCTATTTATTTTTTATTAATTATATATCTAGAAATATTTTCAATTATATTATACATCGTTAATTAATAAACGAACCCCGAACTTCTTCGGGGTTCGTTTATCGTCTTTTTTCACCTAACGTCATGATGGACTTCCACGAAAAACTTATCAAGCTTTTCGATGCAAAAACTAAAGGACTGCTGCAAATAAATCGCAACAGCCCATTGGTTTATGATCTTATAGGGTTACAGTTACATTCTGCACTTCTACATCAAAGAAAGGATCTTTCCTTCTCTGCAGGAATGGCAGTGCAAGTGTTGGGAATAAAGCATACATCAGAACATCTTCAGTTGATTCTGCAAGATCGCCCAGTTCCTTTTTGTAATTCTCCATTTGTGGAGCGATAAGGTCTGCAGGTCTCATGGTCAGCACTTCTTCATCTCCGATGATCTTCTCTTTCATTTCCTTAGAGATCGGCCCTGGAGGTGTTCCATAAAGTCCCTTCACATAATCCTTGATCTCATTTGGAATCATCTTATATCTTACGCCGCTAAGGACGTTCATTACAGCCTGTGTGCCCACCATCTGGGATAATGGGGTAACTAGTGGCGGATATCCAAGTTCAGCTCTAACCTTAGGTACTTCCTTCAGTACATCCATGTACTTATCTTCTTTCTTCGCATCTTTCAGCTGGGAAAGAAGATTTGAAAGCATACCACCTGGTACCTGATAAATCAGGGTATCTGGTTCTACATCCATGACCTTTGGATTTAGAATTCCATCTTTTCTCATCTTTTCTTTTAAAGGCTTCAGATAATCAGCGACCAACTTGATTTTATCAAGATTTAGGCCTGTATCATATCCAAGTTCCTTCAGAACGATAGCAAGGGATTCAGTAGCAGGCTGGCTAGTTCCACCTGAGAAGGTTGAAACAGCAGTATCAATGATATCTGCACCGGCTTCAACAGCCTTCAGGTAAGTCATTTCAGAAATTCCTGAAGTTGCATGGGTATGGACTTCAATCGGAAGCTTTGTAATTTCCTTGATGCCCTTCACCAACTTGTATGCTGTATCAGGGGTCAATATACCGGACATATCCTTGATTGCGATGGAATCTGCTCCCATCTTGACCATCTCTCCTGCAAGGTTAACATAGTAATCCACCGTATGGATGTCACTAATGGTATAACAGATGCAAGCCTGGCAATGTCCGCCATATTTTTTGATGGCCATCATTGAAGTTTCAAGATTTCTTAAATCGTTCAGCGCATCAAATACTCTGACGATATCTATGCCGTTTTCAATTGCTTTTTGTACAAAAGCTTCTACGACATCATCCGGATAATGTTTGTATCCAAGGATGTTCTGTCCTCTTAAAAGCATCTGAAGCTTTGTCTTTTTTACATGCTTTCTGATGGTTCTCAGTCTTTCCCAAGGATCTTCATTCAAGAATCTTAGGCAAGCATCAAAAGTTGCGCCTCCCCATACTTCAAGTGCATAATACCCGGCATCGTCCAAGTTTTCAAGCATTGGGAGCATATCTTCTGTAGACATTCGAGTAGCAATAAGACTTTGATGTGCATCTCTTAGAATAGTATCTACGAAACGTATTTGTTTATCCACTATAAAGTCAGTCTCCTTTCTTTTTTTAACAATTCTTCTATTTTATCATGCATGTCCGACATGCTATGAGCACGGCTTCTTCCACAGACTTTGGCATCTTTTTCGCATGCAAAGCAAGTTCTTTTTTGAAATCCGATTATTACGCGATCGATACTGTCCATCTTTCCTTCATTGTCATAAACCACATCAATATCGTAAAGTCTTCCCAGTGGCGTTTCTTCTTCAAGCTTTGCCATCTCGGTCTTTACCTCAATTGGTTGTGCTTTCACGGCAAGAAAAAATTCAGGTCCTGTCCGAAGGTTTAGTTCTTTCTCGTATCGAATCTCAAATTCTTTTTTTAGTAAAAGAGCTTTGATATCTTTAGTCCCTAGATCAAAAATCCTTTTGATCAGTTCATTATTTTTCACCGGTCCGGGAATGTTGAGCTTAAAGGAAATGATGGCATCCAGAGGATATTTCTCAGAAAGTTTTTTCTCAAAACCAGCTCTCATTTCCCTGGTTTCAAGAACTTCCTCTAAAGTTGGCCTAATTCCTTCACTAAACAATGCACTCTTGCTCATTTCATATCTTCCTTTGCTTTACTACTCTCTAACGTTCTTTACCACATCGATAAGACTTCCGTCCCGATATTCGATGAGGGCAACAACCTTATCCCCGTAAACGATCGGATCTGGTGTTCCGGCAATAGCATAAGCCTTTTCCTTAAGTTCTTCAATGGTGAACTGCGGAACAGAAAGGTTCTTGAATACCTCAACGAGATCTTGTCTTCTTGGATTGATTGCAATTCCAAGTTCAGTTACAACAACATCCACACTTTCACCTGGAGTGATGATGGTATTGACATTATCAACGATGGTTGGAATTCTTCCTCTGAGCAAAGGGGTAAGGATAAGGCTGAGTTTTGATCCTGCAGCTGTATCACTATGTCCGCCTGAAGCGCCTCTGATGAGTCCATCGGAACCGGTCATGACGTTAACGTTGAAGTTTGTATCAAGTTCCAGTGCAGAAAGAACAACAACATCAAGCATATTTACAGCGGCGCCTTTATTTCCAGGATTGGCATAGAATGAAGCACTGATTTCATAATGGTTCTCGTTCTTCTTCATTGATTCACTGGCATCTCTGTCAAAGCTCTGCACATCAATAACCTTAGCAATTAGTCCTTCTTCAAGCATTTCACACATGTGTCCTGTAAGTCCACCTAGAGCGAAGGATGCCTTAATCTGATCTTTTCTCATCGCATCAGCAAGGAATCTTGCTACAGCCAGCGTTGAGCCGCCTGTACCAGCCTGGAAAGAGAAACCTTCCTTATAATAAGGAGAATTTGTAATCACCTTACATGCATTTTCAGCTATAAGAAGTTCCTTAGGGTTGGTTGTGATTCTTGAAGCTCCTTTGGCAATACCGTTAGGATCTCCTATAGAATCTACCTGTACAACATAATCCACATGATTTTGTGGAATGCTGATTGGTGTGTTTGGATAAGGTACGAGATTATCGGTGACGATAACAACCTTATCAGCATACTCTGCATCAAGCTTTGCATATCCTAGTGAACCGCAGGTAGCATTACCATGGGAACCATTGGAATTTCCGTAACAGTCAGCACTTGGTGCACCAAGGAATGCGACATCGATATGAATATCTCCAGTTTCAATTGCTCTTGCTCTTCCACCATGGGAACGGATTACTACTGGATTTTCCATGATTCCACGGGAAATCGCTGCGCCAACCTTATCTCTCAGGCCTGAAGACGTGATGTTTGTAATGACGCCATTCTTGATGTGTTCAATAATTGGTTCATGGACATTTGCTATTGAGCTTGAAGCAAGCGTAAGATTCTTAATCCCCATCGCTGCGATTTCCGCCATAACCATATTAAGAACAGCATCTCCTTCACGGAAATGATGATGGAAGGAAACGGTCATCCCATCCTTAAGCCCTGTCTTTTCAATAGCCTCTCTTATAGAACCAAGCATTTTTGAGTCTCCAGGATGAACTGCTGTCACTTCTCCCGCTGCTCTCTTATATGCATGTCTTCTTGCAAATTGACCTTCAAATGTACCGAACTGTTCGGCGTATTCTTTAGGAATTTCTCTGCCTACATTATTTAGTGCCATGATTATTCTCCTTTCTTATATACGCCAGCAGCTTCTGCCAGTGCCAGTGCTCTTTGTGCACGTTCAACGATTGGTTTGTCAATCATTTTGCCGTTTAGCGCAATTACACCTGAGCCCTTTGCTTCTGCTTCTTCAATTGCATGCATAACGTCAATTGCATTCTTTATTTCCTTTTCAGTTGGTGTGAATACTGAATTCACAACTGCAATCTGCCTAGGATTGATTACTGATTTGCCATCAAAACCAAGTTGCTTAATAAATTCTGTTTCTTTTCTAAGAGTATCTGAATCATTTACATTTGAGAATACAGTATCGAGGGCTGCAATTCCAACAGCTCTTGCTGCATGAACGATCATAGATCTGGCAAAGAAAATTTCATCGCTGTTTCTTTCAGGATATCTTCTGGTCTTCATTGATGTAACATAATCTTCTGCACCCAGTGCAATTCCGATGAGTCTTTTGCTGGACTGTGCGATGGAAAGTGCATTTAAAACACCTACTGGTCCCTCAATTGCTGCCATCATTTTAGTGGAACCTACTTCTCTTCCGCACTGTCTTTCAGCTTCTTCTATCACGGCTTCGGTATCAAGTACGTCCTGAGCGGTTTCAGTCTTAGGTAATCTAATTACCTGAATTCCTGCTCTTACCATCGCATGGACATCATCTCTTCCGCCCATATCAAGGCTGTTGATTCTAACAACTGTCTCCACATTACCATAATCAATAGTCTTTACTGCCTGATACACTAGAAATCTTGAAGTATCTTTTTCTTTTAGTGAAATGGAGTCTTCCAGATCAAACATGATTGAATCTGCGCCATAGATATAGGCATCTCTCAGCATTCCTGCATTGCTAGCAGGTACGAACATCATTGTTCTTCTTAAACGTTCCATGATTCAAGTCCCTCCCAATCAATCTTCTCAGTAGCGCCTGCAGCTCTATGAACTACAGCGATGGTCCTTGCAATAATGGTACAGTCAAGGGCACCTTTGTCTACTACTGTAAGTCTGGCATCTTCTACGCCAAGGTTAGAGAGTGTTTTGTTAAGGACCTCTCTTATTTTTCTGCCATACTGATTTTCAACACTGCTTTTCAGGTCAATTTGAATTCCATTTCCATCATTCGCATCGATGATGATTTGAAGATCTGAGGATTCTAACGTTCCTGCGATAGCTTGTTTTTCAATTTTAAACTTCTGCAAATTATTCACTCCTTTTCTGAATTTGTTCTTTTATTTTTATTCCCTCAGGGGAAAGCAAATATTCAAATGTAGTTTCAGGAACCAAATTCTTTAGTTCCATTACTCTGTCTTCCTTCATGTACCGCCTTACTCTTGAAGCACTGATTACATTTCCATCAACTTCTTTACGAGGAATGATAATCAATTCCAAAGTATCACTAAAAATTCTCTTTAAAGCCTGATTATAGATGTTGGTTGCAAAAGACAGTGGTTCTTCACCAACATATCTTGTTGTAATTCCTAGTGTGGGTACGATGTGTTCCTTGAAGATTTTCGCATCCAGGCTGGCTTGGATATCTGTCACATCCGCATCTTCTTTTAGAAAATACGACGGGAACGTTTTCGAGGAGACCATATAATCCCCAGTTTCATGGACATGGACATTCGGCAGGTGTGCCGTTCCTTTTTTTACAAGTTCGATTCGGGTTTTGGCAGGAAATTCTGACATGTCTTCAGATAATACAAACACATGAAGCACGTCGCTCTCGCTTGATGCCTTTTCTACCAGGTACTGATGCCCTTTGGTAAACGGGTTTGCATTCATGACAATTCCTGAAATTCTTTCACCATTGATCTTTTTCTTTTTTAAATTTTCAAGGAAATCATCGAAGCCATGCACTGCTTTTTCAAGAAAAACAAGCTTGTCTTCAACCCTTTCGATTTCCTTAAATCCCAAGTGAAGGAAAGAATTGACGGATTCAGCCTTGGTATACACATATATGGAAGAATACCCTGCATCGAAAACTTCTGACATCAAATGCGAAACAAGCATACTGATGACTTCGCCGCCGGTATAGTCCTTACATACGGCAATGCACTTGAGGACATTCGTGAATCTTGAGCCTGTAGCAACTAGCTTGTCGCCATCGAAAACACCTACGGTATAGTCGACCAGTTCTTCAGAACGTATTCCTGCCTGCTGCAGAAGGTTTTCCCACATGGCTTTTTCTTTCTTACTGTGCTTAACCCAAAGTCTTTCA
>Ga0209100_1001698_pt1 | contig 14604 bp, 8 predicted proteins | sample lystaG_FD_185480 | JGI IMG/M metagenome (GOLD analysis project Ga0209100, IMG submission 185480) | Glacier valley bacterial and archeal communities from Borup Fiord, Nunavut, Canada, to study Microbial Dark Matter (Phase II) -... | ecosystem: Environmental > Aquatic > Freshwater > Ice > Glacier ...
CTTATCAAGACCAAATCGGGTAAAGAAGGTAAAACCCGCTTGAATTATCAGTTTTACGAAGGAATCATGACACCAACAATAACTCCGGATGTTACCAACGCCGCCGATTATGCTACGATGCTTTCGGAATACCAGGTTGCCCAGGGTAAAGCCCGCAGGTACACGGATGCGGATATCGAACTTTTCAGAAACGGTAAAGATCCATGGGAACACCCAAATACCAATTGGTATGGCGATTTGATTAAGGATTGGACGACTACTACCAGACACAACCTTACCCTCGATGGAGGAGCTGCCAATGGGATGAACTACTATGTTTCATTTGGGTATAAAACTGACGATGCAATGTATAAAGCATCATCGACTAAATACAAACAATACAATGTGAGGACAAAATTGAATATTCCTGTAAACGATTGGTTAAAAACAGGTATTGAACTTGCAGGATTCTTAACCGACAGAACAAATCCTTATAAGAACGCCGATGCTATTGTAGGTCAGTCAACCCGTCTGGTTCCTACCAACTGGTCATTCTGGCCAACCGGAGAACCCGGACCAGACATTGAGTATGGTGATAATCCCGTCGAAACTTCCACTTTAAGCGCAGGAAAAAATGACCAGAAAACATACAGGTTTTTAAGCACGTTTTCTGCAACAATTACAGTTCCTTTTGTAAAAGGACTTTCTTTTTCTGGAAGTTATAACTATGACATTACCAATTTTTCCCAAAAGCAATTCTATCAGCCCTGGACATTGTATTACCCAAATTGGGATAAGGCCACCAGGGGTTCTGACGGGTTTATTACCGCGATGCCGCTGACTCCAACACTGAGAGGTCTTTCGTCTCCTGAAAACAGAGAAAGGTATAATCGCACCATCAATCGAACAGCGTTGATTAGTGCCAATTACAATAAAACATTTGGCGACCACACTGTTGGGTTGTTTGCTGGTTTCGAACAGTACCAGAGCGACTACAATTATTTCGAGGCATATCGGAAATATTATATTTCGTCGGTGATTCAGACGATGGATGCCGGTAATGCCAAAGACCAGGACATAAAAGGAACAGCTACCATCTATGCGCGTAAATCGTATATGGGCCGTGCAACTTATGACTATAAAGGGAAATACCTTGCCGAAATAGACATCCGTGCTGATGGTTCGCTTAAGTTCCCTGCATCCAACCGTTGGGGCTATTTTCCTGCATTATTATTAGGATGGCGTGCTTCTGAAGAAGATTTCTGGAAAAACAACCTTTCGATTATCAACTACTTTAAGCTTAGAGCATCTGTTGGTCAGATGGGTAATGACCCGGGAGACCCCTACCAGTTTAAGGATAAATACGGTATTGGAAATGGTATGACCTTTGGCTCGGGCGGCTCAATTCAGACCGTAGTTGGCCCGCCAACTGTTGCCAATCGATTAATTACATGGGAAACACAAACATCCTATAACATTGGGTTCGATTCGAAATTTGCAGACAATCTATTTAGTTTGAATGCTGAATTCTTCTATCAAAAAAGAAAAGATATCCTATTCGCTAAAGATGCTTCGATTCCTGGCTTTGCAGGTTTATCGCTGCCAAAGCAAAACCTCGGTATAGTCGACAACCGCGGATTTGAACTCGAAGGTGGTTTCAATAAAGCCATTAACAAAGATCTACGCATCAATGCAACCGCCAATATCAGTTATAGCCACAACGTAGTCGTATATAGGGACGAACCTAAAAGGGCGGTAGCTTGGCAACAACTAACCGGACATCCTAATTTAGTATGGCTGATGTACGATGCAATCGGAATTTACAAAGATGAAGCGCAAGTTACTGCAACACCACACGTTACTGGTGCAAAAGAGGGTGATGTAATTTTCAGGGATGTATCAGGCGATGGCAAGATTACAGACGATGACAAGATTCTAATCGACAAGGTTGATGCACCTGATCTTTATTATGGAGGAACTATCTCTTTAGCGTATAAAGAATTCACACTTACATTCCAGATTCAGGGTCAGGGCAAATTCATGAAAGACAGCCAATACGACAACCGTCGTGGTGAAGCCGGTAACTACTATCAATGGCAATTTGACAATCGCTGGACAGAAACCAACAGAGTTACGAACATCGCAAGAGCCTATAACCGCGATGACCTCTACTGGTCAAAAGATGTTCGCATGAGTACTTACTGGTTGGAAAATACAGCCTACTGCCGCTTAAAGAATGTGGTGCTGAACTACGCAGTTCCACAGAAATACTGTTCAAAAGTTGGCTTATCAAGAGCAAGTATCTACTTAACAGGCAACAACCTGGCATTGCTATACAGCGCCACGAAGAAATGGGATCCTGAAACCAACAACCCGGGAGTATATCCTACGATGAAAACGTTTGCTATTGGCGCAAACATTACTTTCTAATAAATTTGTAGAACTTATAAACAGTTAGAATATGAAAAAAATATTTTTAAATATAACGGCAATAGCGATTCTGCTGCTCAGTTTGGCAGCCTGCAAAGAAGATGTCCTTGACCAGAAGGCCGTTGATACCTATGGTAAAGAAGTTGTATTTGCTGACATAAACATAGTAAATGCATACCTCGGCAAATGCTACGACAGGATGGGTGGAAACACCGATAATGGTATTTTAGGTATGCGCGAAGACCTCTTATGCGATGGTACTGACCAGTTACTCTGTATCCACCGTCCGTCGAACTTTGTAATGTTAAAAGGGACCATGAGTCCTGACCAGTTGGGCCATTTTGTAAATGACGGTTTAGGTGGTTACCTCCGTTGGAATAATCTCTACAGTAACATCCAGGATGTTAACAGTATACTTGCCGGTATCGAAACTGTTCCTATTACAACACAGGCAGCCCTGAAAAAACAAATGATAGGCGAAGCCTATTTTATCAGGGCTTATGATTATACAACCCTTCTGATGGTATATGGTGGTCAGGTACTTAATGATAAACCTTATACACTGGATGATGATTTCAGTAAAGCTAAAAGATCGACCATTAAAGAAACGCTTGATTTTATATTGAAAGATATCCAAAGCGCCATCACGAATCTACCGGCAACCGGAATTGAACAGGGACGTGCAACTCAGGCAGCTGCTGCTGCCTTAAAATCAAGAGTTACACTTTTCTGCGCCAGTAAATTAACCAATGGTGGATGGACAGAACAAGCCGGAAATGCATTGGTTTCATTCCCCGCAGGTAGTCAGACGGCACTATTAACCTCGGCTCGCGACGCCGCTAAGGATGTAATGGATGGCAAATATGGTACTTTCGCACTTGTGGGAACCACCAGCGAACCACCATCACCGCTTACCGCCGCTCAGGTTCAAAGTTACGCTGATAACTATTCCGGTATTTTCAACCAAAAAGCGGCATGGAACAGCGAAACTATCTGGGGTATTCAGTACCCGCTTTCCGGGGGTAATGTCAACAACTTTAACATCTGGTCGGGTCCTAACGGCTACCACAACTGGGGTAATAACGACCCTACAGAGGCAGCTGTCAGAAAGTTCGAAATGGCGGACGGTTCTAAATTCATGTGGGACAAATACACCCCGGGTGATTTGAATTTACGTACTGCAACTAATGCAGAACTGGCAGCTGATCCAAATCGTAATCCTTACAACGGCCGCGAACCTCGTTTCTATGCCTGTGTTCTTTACGATGGAGCTCCATGGCAGCCAAGACCTTCGGATGCAGCCGGATTGGAACCTACTAACAGGGTTGAGACCAGCTATTTCTTTAAAGCAGTTGGTGATGCAACTCCTTATAAAAGTGGAATCGATACCCGACAGGGTTTGATTGAGTCATGGAACGGACAAAAGACAGGCTATAATATCCGGAAATTCATGGATCCAACCAGCGCTGGCCAGTATTTCAGAAATACAAATACCTGGGTTGAATTCAGGTATGCTGAAATTTTGATGAACTACGCCGAAGCTTGTATCGAACTGGGTGGTGCCGACCTTCAAAATGGTATTAATGCGATGAATTTGGTTAGAAAACGTGCAGGTCTTCCCAGCCGTGCAACTACTGATCAGGTAATGGCCCGTCAATATGTTCGGGACGAAAGAAACATTGAGTTTTTCGCGGAAGGCCACCGTTTTTACGATATGCGTCGCTGGATGATTGCAGAGCAGGTAATTGAACCTGTTTTCGGTATGAGAATTGAACACTATGATACCGGCTTCCACAAATGGATCTACAACAAAGCCGATAAAGCGGACGACCGGATGTTTACCGATAAAAAATTCTATTGGGTTCCGATTGCACGCGATGAAATGAACAAAGCGCCACAATTGGTACAAAATCCTGGTTATAATTAAATTATAACTCCAACAATTATTAAACCCCTCTGCAAAACAGAGGGGTTTTCTTTTTGTATGGCCGATCGGATTTACCGGGGACCCGTCCGAATTAACTTTCTCGCCGCCAGATTAACCGGGGACCCGCCCGGATTAACTTTCTCGCCGCCAGATTGACTGGTGACCCGTCCGGATTGACTTATGTCAAACAATTAGTCTTACGCCTTACTTAGATTGTATTCGCTTTATTTAAGACTACAATTGCATATAGAGAAAATTCTAAATTTTCAGCTTTATCTTCAGCTTGCCTAAAAGCGCCGTAATCCCAATGATGATCATCGCATAAACAAACGATTTGAGTAAACCAACTGCGCCTGTTTTCAGAAACAGCGGAAGCGTAAATGCAAATGTGGCCACACTGTAATAGACATATGGGATCAGGTAACAAGTCAGGGTACTGGTTCCGGCAGGTTTGATCAGATTGAACCAATTGCCTTTCCCTTTCAGATCGACCACAAAATAGATAATTGCAAAAAAACCAAACGCAATTGCATTGCACAGAAAAACCCATGTCGGAGTAGCCTGGATTTTCGAAATAATAAAAAAGTTACGCGATGCAAAACCGGTCAGCAACAACAGAATGCCAATTCCGATGTAAAACAGCGGCAACTTCCGACGTTTTTCAGGCGTATTGGCCCGATCAGTCAACAGGCTGGCAGCAATTCCGGCAAAAGCAAATCCCTGAAATGCACCACCGCCAGGAATAGGGGTATGCAGCCATTGGGCGTGATCAGCAATATTCAGCAACGTAAATAAGAACCAAAATAACAACAGCAAAGCCGGAGATTTACGGGCAAAAAGGAAGATTGGTGCTGAAATCAGGTAAGTCCAGCCAATAAGCCCCAAAATCCCCCACCATTGCGGTGTCATTTGTTCAGTACCTTCCTTTCCACCTTTAAAAAGAAAAACCAGCAAAATCAGCAAAAGAACTCCAGCCAGTTGCAATCCGTAGAAAAGGTGTTTTTTCCAATTTTCAGATTTTGGGTAAACATTCCAGATCAGGAAAAATCCTGTAACCATTATTATTTGAAACCATTCCCTGCTCAAACCCGAAGCCTCAACGTTCAGATCACCAATATTAACCGTGAAGAATCCCATCACCAGCAGCGCAAACGAACGAACCACAATATGCCTGATGATCTGAAAGTTATTCTGGCCTTTGGCAATGCGGTTTCGCATCGCATAAGGTATCGACATCCCCACAATAAACAGGAAACAAGGAAAAACAATATCCGAAAATCCCAGGAAATCCTGATCTGCGCGTGCATGTTCAAGCCAAAGTGGAACACCTGTCAGCGACCATAAATCGTTTACAAAAATCATCAGCAACATGGTGATTGCCCTAAATACATCTATTGAAAAAATACGGTTTGGCTGGATAGACATAGATTTTTTAGTTATTGATTATCAAATCAATTAATATTAAGAATTAGGCGCAAGCCATGCGCCTCTACATTCTTTCATTCTGCTTTTGTATTTCTCCAAACATCGCTTTAAAACAATTTGTTTGCGTATTTGTACCATCCTTTGTATTGGTTTTCCTGCCATAGAACTCATCCATAAATTGTCCGGCACCTGTCCAGACTGTTTGCATCATTCCCTGAAAACGTTCTTTCATTTCCGGAGTTACCGAAGCCCTGAACCGATACATATCCTGAGTTTGTTTAATCGCAATTTCTGGCATCCTCCAGGGACACGTAATCACACTAAAACCTTTGGTTGCAAAATAGACGGCAGACTGATCGGGCCGTTCGTAGTGCCAGTCGCAAATCATCACATCTTTGGCAATCAAATCAATCGCGCGATGTGTGTTGTTCATACTCGCTTCCCACATTCCCATTCCGGTCGTTTTTCCATCAAGAAGTCGGTCACCCCATATCCAGAGTTGGCGGTTTTTCATGGACAGATGATTACGGATCAGGTTCACCTCACCGGCGAACAATTCGGCTTTATCTTTTCCCGAACAACGTGGACATTTATCATCGCCAATGTAAAAAACTTCATCCATGCCAGCATGGAAAGCATCGGATTCAAATGCCTCACAAATTTCATCTACCAACGCAAAAACAATTTTATGAACATCAGGATGGAGCGGACAATAACTTTTGCAATAAAGTGAATCGGAGTTGGGCCATTTATATTTTTTGGGCATTTCGACCCGCGGCGTTTCGTCAAATTCAGGATAAACACGAAGCAGATTGGTCACCTTCTCAGCCCACGACTGATGTCCGAGCAGGTTGATCTGCGGAATTATCCGGATCTGATTTTTATCACAGACATCGGCCATTTTCTTTACATCGTCTTTCGAAAGTGCAGACTCGTCACGCAATTTGGGATGGCTTTCGAACTGGTAATTGTAATCGATTCTGAGAATCAATGTATTCACTTTCCTTGGCACCAATTCTTCAGTAATAAATTTGATAAATGCATCAACTTCCATCGTTTTAGGAGTACCAATGCAAAATCCCCTAACCGGTAATACATCCTGCGAGAAGCATGTTTTTCCACCAAATAACGAAAGGGAAATACCCAAAAGAACAAGTAATTTATTCATAATTCAGGAATGGTTAAGCATTAAAGTTCTGCCAGTAAAGCTGGCGAAAAATCAGAAAGATTACAAGAATAAAAATAAAACCATGAAATTCCTTTCCGAAAATGCTTTTGGAGTATATGTTTTTCATGCACCGGTATTAATTGGACTTTCTATTCTTACCAAAGATATCCATCCGGGAATACTTCCCAAATTCTTCATCATCGGTTTTTTTGGCAATCGCAGCTTCACTGCTTGTATCGTGGCTGATCCGGCAAATTCCGCGCGTTGGCAAAGTATTCAACTGATTATTATTCAGAACGAATGCATAAGCCAATATACAAAACCAGATTTTCTTTAGATAAAACTATGTGATCTATGTAGCTATGTGGTAATCTTTCGTATTTTTGATAAAAATGATATAACTATGAAAAGCCAAAAAGTTAACTTAGAAAGTTTTAAAATTATCGGTATTGCGGTACGAACTACCAACCAGAATGCGAAGTCAGCAAAAGATATCATGGAGTTGTGGCAGCGGTTCTACTCCGAAAATATTTCGTCTTTGATCCCCAATAAAATCGACGAAGATATCTATTCTGTTTATACTGACTACAAATCGGATTATACATCTGACTATACCACCCTACTTGGATACCGTGTAAGTTCAATCGAGGACCTGCCAGCCGGGCTTGAAGGAAGAGCATTTGATGGTGGTAATTATCTCGAAATTAAAGCAAAAGGGGCACGGCCATTATCGGTTTTCAATACCTGGCAGGAAATATGGGTCAAAGACAAAGAGTTAAACCGAAAATACACGGCAGACTTTGAAGTCTATGGAAAGAAATCACATGACCCTGAAAACTCGGAAGTCGAAATATTTATTGCAACTGTGTAAAAAACCATCATTTACAGTTAAATAAGGCCTTCAAAATTATGAAAATCTTGAAGGCCTTTTACTAATTACAGCTTAATCCGCAACACATTCACCGAGCTTTCATCAAGACTCAGCATCAGCGACCGACCCGAAACTTTCACTTTCTGCAACCCGATTCCTACATTTAAAGGATTTGAAAAACTATTCCAGGCCGTCAAATCTTTATTCTTCAGCACTTCCATTGTGGCATTCTGACTTTTGACGGATCCGCCGGCAAAAGAAAGTTTGAGTGGAACAGACTTTCCGGAAATATTTACCAGTTTCAAAATCAATTCCTTGGATGCTTCATCGATAGTAGCTGAAGCATAAATACTGTCTTTCCCTGCAATTACTTCTTTATCTTTCAGAATCGAAACCGTATAACTTCCCTTGTTCGCTGCAAATAATTTCTGAACGAAGTAATTGGGTGTGGCAACAGCATTCAGGTTATCGAACCATATCAAATCTGGATTCCACTGCCAGGCATCTTTATGCGCCAACAAGGGTGCATATGAACACATCTGCACAACGTCACAGTTTCGTTCAAGCCCGGTCATAAAAGATGCTTCAGCAAGTGCGCTTTCCCAGTTATTGCGGGATGTAGGATCAGCCTGCCCTTTCGAATGCGCGGCATATTCTCCGGCAAACACTTTGGGTCCTTTCCTTGGATAAGCATCATAACGACTGGCATTCTTTAAAAACCACGAAGGTGACTGATAGTAATGTTCATCGACAAAATCCGCCTTCAGTTTTACGAGCTCATCCCAGAGATAGGTGAACCGATCGCCATCAGGACCCGGACCTGCACTTGTAATTAATTTTATTTCAGGATGTTTTTCCTTTAATGTACTGTTAAACTTTTTGAAACGCTCAATATACTGAAGTCCCCACTGCTCATTTCCAACACCTATCATCTTTAAATTAAAAGGTTCTGGATGACCCATCGAGGCCCTTAGTTTGCCCCATTGTGTTGTAACAGCACCATTGGCGAACTCAATCAGATCGAGTGCATCCTGAATATAAGGATCGAGATCTTTCATATCCGCCAATTCACTTGTGTTATACTGACAAGCCATACCGCAATTAAGAATTGGTAAAGGCTCGGCTCCGATATCTTCCGATAGCAAAAAATATTCATAAAACCCCAGGCCGAATGATTGAAAATAATCGGGTGTCGAACGATGTTTAAACTCCGTATTCCAACGATTCACAATCAACTCGCGTTCTGTGAGATCGCCCACTGTCTTTTTCCATTGATAGCGCGTTGCCAATTCACGTCCTTCGACAATACATCCGCCGGGGAAACGGACAAATCCGGGTTTCATATCCGCCAATAGCTGAACCAAATCATTTCGCAGACCATTTTTCCGCCCTTTCCAGGTATCAACCGGAAACAACGAAACGGTTTCGATTTCAACCAAACCTATTCCCTTTACAAGCACATTCAGTCGGGCATTGGCTTCCGTTTTTAGCGGTTTCAGAATGATTTCGTACTTTTTCCAATCTTTTGTAATACCTGATATTTGATTTTCAGCCAGCACATTTCCTGTGGAATCAACCAATTCAACAACGAGATTGGCTGCAATATTCGAATCCCCATTACGGGCAGAAACTGTAAGCCTATATCCGGCATCCTTTTTCAATCCAATACCACGAAAACCTTCGTTAGAAAGCCCATAAGAACCGTTATCGCCTGTCGATTGCATCCGCACATATCTTTTATTCGGTCGCAACAAATCTCCGGAATTATAGAGCCGGTAGTCGCCTTTGCCTCCGTCTTTATTTATCCATTTCCAGCCCATCAACGGATCATTGAAATTAAAGGACCGGTTTTTAACAAGTTCCGCATAAATTCCACCATCAGCGGCAAAGTTGATATCCTCGAAGAAAATGCCCCACATCGAAGGGGGAACAGTATTAAAGCGCTGATTGACTTTGACTGTAATTTCACTGACCTTCTGCGCCTGTATATTACTGACAAACAATAACACACAAAACATCACCGAATAAAATAGACCTTTTTGAAACATGGCTGATTAGTTTTTATATCGTTTTTCAATTCTTTCACTCTTTATCACCTAATATCTGAAATAGAGCATGTGTTCAATTATTGATGGATTCCTTAGACGCACGCCGTGCGTCTTCATTCTCTCACTTAGTCTCCTTTTGGCGAATCCACACCATCATTTCACCTGCACCACGGTTTGCCCAAGCATAATAAGGGATTGCCGTAAACGGTTGTTTCGATTCATTGACCGTTGTTTTGATGACTGTCGCGCCATTTAAAAGACCGGGAAGAAATTCTGTAGAATAAGTGTTTTTACTGTTCAGAGAGAGATTCAAAACATGTCCATCTTTGTTATCAGGCCATTCTGCACAATAAACCAAAGGTCCGCGTTGCAAGGCAATTTTGCCAACATCTTCTTTAATTGCTATGTTTGCTATTATTTCCCTGACCGGCATTGGTAAATCGATTAAGAGTTGATCCCCTTTTTTCCATTGCCGCGAGATTACCGCGTAACCGTTCTTTACTTCATAGTTGAAATTTTTCCCATTAACCTTAATGAGAATCTTAGTGTGATCGGTTGATCTAAAAGAATACAAATCAGAAGGTACTACTTGGTTATTGGCCCATCCCGGAATCCGGATCATCATATTAAATACTTTTTCCCGCGAAGGCTGAACGCCAATAACGATTTTTCCACTCCATGGATAATCAGTAGTCTGTGAAATATTTACGCGTTCGCCATTCAGATCAATGGTTGCTGAGTTATTCATAAAAAGATTCACATACAAATCGGGCCCCTTGTGCGCATATACATATCCAGGAACAGAAGGGATAAACCGGCAAATATTACTTGGGCAACAGGCACAACCAAACCATGCGCTTCGCGAATGCTGCCCCCGTGATTCGAGCGGATTGGGATAGAAAAACCGGTCGGCATTTAACGAAATTCCCGATAACAGCGCATTATACAGCGTACGCTCAAGGACATCATAAAATTTGGAGTCCCCTTCGAGCAGGAACATCCGTTGGTTCCACATCACATTACTGATAGAGGCGCACGTCTCGCAATAGGCTGATATATTCGGTAAAACATAGGGATCACTGAAACCTTCGTTGCTTCCGCCCGAACCAATACCGCCCGTGACGTAGTATTTAGTACTTACAAGATCATTCCAGATTTTGTCGATCGCATTTTTGTAGGAATTATCTCCTGTGAGTGCCGAAACATCTGCCATTCCAGCATACATATAGGTTGCACGAACTGCATGACCAACAATCTTGTCCTGCTCAACAACGGGTATATGCGCCTGGTTATATTCATTACCACCCTTCCGGCAATCGAGGAAGAACTTCGCAAGTTTCAAATACTTTTCATCACCGGTTATCCTGTAAAGCTTTGAAAGTCCCATTTCTATCACCTGATGACCTGGATAATAAGCCAATTTACCAGCTCCAAAATCATGATCGACCAGGTCAGCGCTTTTAATTGCAATGTCTAACAAGGCGCGTTTACCTGTTGCCAGAAAGTGAGCATATGCCGCTTCGTATAGATGGCCAAGATTGTATAACTCATGACTAAGCTCGGAATCCTTTTCCCACCGTTTCTTTCCAACCCAGGGATGCATATGAGGTGAATCAATTGTCCGGTTGGTGTATAAATAGCCGTCAGGTTCCTGCGCCAATCCAATGTAATAAATCAGTGAATCGACCCTTTTCGCCAGTTGGACATCAGGATTTGTCTGAAATGAATAACTCGCACCTTCGATAATTTTATAAATATCGGAATCGTCGAATGGAAACTCTGACTGAAATTTTCCCTTTGTCAGTTTAGCGGCTATCTTAAAATTCTCGACCCTGCCGGTTTTGTAGCATTGATCCAGGGCGATAGGGATCGTCACTTTTTGATTCAGTTCAATGCGAGGCGCCCAGAAATGATCCGTAACTTTTACATCCGTAAAGCTAACTGGTTGAATTGGATAATCCTTTGATGGGCTGGTCTGACCTTTCGAATTGAAACTGATCAGAAAAAAGCCCGGGCAAAGCAAAAACGAAATGAATAATTTCCGTGTTGAGTTCATAAAGTCATGAATTAGTTTGATAGTTGACACCTTGAAAGCAAGGTTAATTCGCAATAAAAGTAGTAAATACTTTATAATTTGCCAACCAATATCATCAATGATGATATCATGGCAAAAAAATCCCGCTTATTTCACTGATCGACGCTGATATGATAATTTAATCTGTGTCGATCCGTGAAATGAACGGGATTCAATAAAAGTACATTTAATCAACTACTCCGCCTGATGTCCCTGATGGGTTCCACGGTCGCGGTGACGAAAGTCTTTCTTCTTGGTGATTGGACCTGTTCTTTGATTATTGTTGGCTCTTCCAACAGGACGGCGTCCAAAATTTTTACCTGCAATCGGATTATAAAGCGGACCTTCAGCAAAGTCTTGAGGAAGCGGAATTTTAATGATATCCCTTTCAATGAGTTCCTCTATTTTCTTAAAGTTATGCTGATCAAGATCTGAGATCAATGTAATGGCAACTCCCGAACTCTGGGCACGCGCGGTACGTCCGATACGATGAACGTAATCTTCCGGATCGCGCGGAACATCGTAATTCATTACGAGATCAATTCCGTCGATATCAATTCCACGTGCTACAATATCGGTCGCCACAAGTATTTGTGTTTCACGATTCTTAAACCGAAGCATTACCTCTTCGCGTTCCTTCTGTTCAAGATCCGACAACATTCCGTCGGCAGAGAAACCCATCCTCCGCAATTCGCGAACAAGACCATTCACATTGATCTTTCGTGAAGTGAAAATCAGTACACTTTTGTAGTCCGTCTTTCCTTTGAGCAAAGATTTTACGAGCGCCACTTTCTGATTTTCATAAACCATATAGGCGGCCTGAATAATATTTTCAGCCGGTTTCGAAATTGCAATATTTACACTTTCAGGCTTATTCAAAATACCTTCAGCTAATTTTCTGATTTTTGAAGGCATTGTAGCTGAAAACATTAATGTCTGCCTTGCTGCAGGAAGTTCGCGTACAATACGCATGATATCATCGAAAAAGCCCATATCCAACATACGGTCAGCCTCATCAAGAATCAAATGCTTGATTGTACTAAAATCGGAATATTTAAGGTTAATGTGCGACAACAACCGACCAGGAGTTGCCACAATGATATCGGCTCCTTGAATCAATGCCGCTTTTTGCTGATCAAAAGCAGCACCTTCTCCCCCACCATAAACGGCAAGCGAAGTCGCCCCGCAGAAATAGGAGAATCCTTCTATCTGTTGATCAATCTGTAAGACCAATTCCCGTGTTGGAGCAATGATCAATGTATTAATACCTTGACTTTTTGTCCTTGTAATACGGTTCAAAACAGGCAACAGGTAAGCGGCTGTTTTTCCTGTTCCGGTCTGTGCACATGCAATCAGGTCATTTCCTTTCCAGATTACCGGCATTGCCAATTCCTGAACGGGGGTACATTCCTCGAAACCCATGGATTCAAGACCTTCCATTATTTCGGGAACAAAATCAAACTCTTTAAATTTCAAGTTTTTATCTCTTTAAATTGTAATCACTTTTTATTCAATGTATAAGACCAATCCTTTAAGATATTCACCCTCGGGATGATATATGCTAATCGGATGATCGCCAGGCTGCGATAACTGGTGCAAAATGCGCACATTTCGCTTCGAAATAGCGGCAGCCGAAAATACAGCTTCACGGAAATTTGTCCGTGTTACTACCTGCGAACAGGAGAAAGTAAACAAAACACCGCCGGGACGAATCTGCTGAATTGCCCGCGCATTTAATTTTTTATATCCCTGAAGCGCCTGATTCAGTGCGCTTCTATGCTTCGCAAAAGCAGGTGGATCAAGAACTATCAGATCGTATTTATTGTTGATATCCTTCATGAAATCAAAAGCATCTGCTGCAAAAGCTTCATGCCGGGTATCACCAGGAAAATTAAGTTCAACATTCTGGTTGGTAAGTTCAATCGCTTTGACCGAAGAATCGACAGAATGAACCAGTTTAGCGCCTCCCTGCATCGCAGAGAACGAAAAACCGCCTGTATAACAAAACATGTTCAGAACATCTTTGCCAAAGGAATATTCGCTTAAAAGTTTTCTGTTCTCACGCTGATCGACAAAAAAACCGGTTTTCTGGCCCTCTTCCCAATCAACAATAAAACGGTTGCCATCTTCCATGACCTCGCGATTGGTCAATTCACCAAGTAAATATCCGTCAACTGAATCGATGGAAGCTTTAAAAGGAAGCGTTTTGGCACTTTTATCATAAACCGCAGTGAGTAAGTCTCCAAGAACAATTTTCATTGCTTCGGCTAACAAGTTGCGCATCAACCACATTCCAACCGTATGCGCCTGTAGAACAGCAGTTCCATTGTAAAAATCGACAATCAATCCGGGCATTCCATCACCTTCACCATGTACCAGTCGGAAAACATTGGTTCCTTTACGTGAAGTTAAACCTATTCTTTGACGCAGGTTAAAAGCCGATTGCATTTTATCGCACCAAAAAGACAGGTCTGGAACCACATCCTTAAACGAGAAAATCCGCACTGCGATAGAACCAATTGAACTGTGGCCAATTCCTAAAAAACGGTCATCACTGGCGTGAACCGTAACTATATCTCCCTCTTCAACACTTCCTTCGATGCGATCGATCGCTCCTGAAAAGACCCAGGGATGAAACCGGAGAATAGACTCTTCCTTCCCTTTTTTTAAAACAACTTTACT
>Ga0209100_1001699_pt1 | contig 14600 bp, 18 predicted proteins | sample lystaG_FD_185480 | JGI IMG/M metagenome (GOLD analysis project Ga0209100, IMG submission 185480) | Glacier valley bacterial and archeal communities from Borup Fiord, Nunavut, Canada, to study Microbial Dark Matter (Phase II) -... | ecosystem: Environmental > Aquatic > Freshwater > Ice > Glacier ...
TTGGCATGATTAACGTGCCCATCAACTACATGAGCGTGGTGTGGTGGCGCTCGATTCACCAGGGCTTTACCGTCAATCTGCTGGGCAAGCTCAACCTCAAGGCCGACCCCTCGATGCTGCTCTCCTTGATTGTGATGACTTTCGGCTTCACGCTGCTGTTCTTCTACTTTCTGCGCTTGCGTGGCATTCTGGCCCGTCGACTCGAGAGCCGTGAAGACCGCCTGCTCGAGCGCGAACTCAGCTTGCAAGGAAGTGACTGACCATGTTTGGACTCGACAAATACTGGGTGTTCGTGGTCCCCATCTACATCATTACCATTGGCGCGGTTCTGGCCTACTGGGGCTACCTGCTGCGCCGCCTGCGCGACACTCGAGCGGACGGAGAGGTGGAGAAGCATGACCGAGAGTAATCTACGTCCGCTCGAGGCCGCCAAGACCCGCAAAAAGGTACTTTGGCCCTACTGGGCTGCGTTGCTAACCGTGGTCGGGGTGGGGGCGTACCTGTTCACCGGTAGTCTGGGCAACAGCCTGGTTTTCTACGTGCTGCCCAGCGAATACAAAGCGCGGGCCGCCGAACTCGAGGGCCGCACCTTACAAATTGGCGCGCTGGTCAAAGTGGGCAGCGTGAAGTACGACCGCTCGAGCCTGAATTTGCAGTTCGTGGCCACCGACGGCACGGTGGACTACCCGGTGCGCTACACCGGCGGCGTGCCCGACCTGTTCAAAGACGGCATGGGCGTGATTGTGGAAGGCAAAATGGACAGCGCGGGCGTGTTTCAAGGCTCGAGGCTGTTAGTCAAGCACAGCGAGGAGTACAAAGCCCCCACCTCGAGCGATAAAACCGATTTACGCAAGTTGCTGGATAACTCGAAGGTGCAGTGAGAACCCTCAGTTTTCAGTGCTAAGTCATCAGTTAAGGATGGCCGCGTAAAGTGACTGGCTCGAGTGAAGCGAACAAGTTTTTTAGGGTAGGGGCGACTGGCCAGTCGCCCCTGCTTGCACAAGCCCACTCGAGCACACAGGACATTTAACGACCCCTTGAAAGTTAAAATAAAGCGTACTCGACCCTCTTCATATCCCTAGTCCTCGAGCGGACAACACACATGAACAACACCCTCCTCCTACCCCAACTCTCGAGCGCCAGCACCATCGGCACCCTGGCTCTGCTGCTGGCGCTGGGCTTCACCTTATTCGGACTGGTCACCAGCTTTCTGGGAGGTCGCCGGGGCGACCCACGTCTGGCTGAAGTCGGGCGGCGCTCGAGTTGGGCGGTCTTCGCCTTCATGACCCTGGCCCTGGTCACGCTCGAGCGCTCCCTCTTAAGCGACGATTTCTCGGTGCGCTACGTGGCCGAGCACTCGCAGACCTTTTCGCCGCTGTGGGTCAAAATTGTAACCCTGTGGGCCGCGCTCGAGGGCAGCATCTTGCTGTGGGCCTGGATTTTATCGCTCTACACCTTCTTGATGTCCATCTTCTCGCGCAATGACGCCCTCAGGCCCTGGGCGATGGTGGCGCAAAATCTCTCGCTGCTCTTCTTCGTAGGGGTCAACCTCACCATCGCCAATCCGTTCACGGCGGTTCCAGTGGTGCCGCTCGAGGGGGCCGGACCCAACGAACTCCTCCAGAACCACTGGATGATGTCGGTTCACCCGGTTTTACTTTACCTGGGCTTCGTGGGCCTCTCGGTCCCGTTTGCCTACGCCTTCGCCGCGATGGTCACGGGCCGGGTGGGTGAGACCTGGATTGTGCAAACTCGCCGCTGGACCTTAGTCACCTGGATATTCCTCTCGGCGGCCATCGTAGCTGGGGGTTACTGGAGCTACGAGGTGCTGGGCTGGGGCGGTTACTGGGCCTGGGACCCGGTGGAAAACGCCAGCATCATCCCCTGGCTGTTTGCCACGGCGTTTTTGCACAGCGTCCAGATTCAGGAGCGCAAGCGCGCCTTTGCGTCGTGGAACCTGTGGCTCATCGTGCTGGCCTACTCGAGCACGGTGTTCGGCACCTTCCTCACCCGCTCTGGCATCGTGCAGAGTGTTCACGCCTTCGGCAACGGTCCCATCGGCTTCGCCTTTTTCGGCTTTTTCGCGCTGCTTTTACTCGTCGGTGTGGGTCTGGCCTCGTGGCGCTCGAGCCTGATTAGGGACCGCTCCGAGGGCGAGGGAATGTTCTCGAGGGAGGGCGGCTATCTGGCCGGAAACGTGATGTGGGTGGTGTTTGCGGTGCTGATTGTAGCGGGCACGCTGTTTCCGGTGCTGCTCGAGGCCATTCGCGGCTTCAAAACCAGCGTGGGAGCGCCTTTCTTCAACGTCTTCGCCATTCCGCTGGGCCTGGCGCTGCTGTTTTTCATGGGCTTGGGGCCGATGCTCACCTGGCGGCGCATGAGCGGTGAAAGCCTGTGGAAATCGGCCCGCTGGCCCGCGCTGCTGGGCCTGCTCACCTCGAGCGTCGCTTACATCCTGGGCATCCACGGCGTTGGGCTGCTGCTGACCTTCGGCCTCAGCGCCTTTGTGGTCTTCGGTCTGCTCAGCGTCACGTTAAAGGCGTCGCTCGAGCGCAATCGCAAGAACCCTTTGAGCGCGATGTTTCAACTCTTTACCCTCTTCCCGCGCCGCTACGGAGCTTACCTCGCCCATACGGGCCTGGTGGTGCTGGTCCTCGGCGTGGCGGTCTCGAGCGCCTACAAGCGCGACACCACGCTCAATATCCAGATTGGACAAGCCAAGCTGGTTTTCGGTAAACTCATCAACTTCTACGGCATGGACCGCCAGGAGTTCACCGACAAGTTTCAGGACACCGCCCGCATTCAGTACGGCGACGCCATCCTCGAGCCGAAACTCAACCGCTACAAGAACGCCGCGCGCCCGGTACCGATGCCTGCGGTCCGCTATCACCCGCTGGGCGACGACTACATCACGCTCAACGACTTTGACACCAGTAAAGGCCAGTGGGTCACGGTGCAAGTCATTGACTCGCCGCTGGTGTCCTGGATATGGTTCGGGACCCTGATTATGATTTTAGGCTCGGGCATCACCCTGATTTCGCCTTCGGTGAGGACGGCTCGAGTGGTGAAGGGCGCGGCGCAGGCGGCAGACTAGTTAAGAGTTTTGAGTGGTGAGTTCTCAGTGGACGCGCTTGTTGCACGGTTGCGCTCGAGTGATTGACTTTTTAGAGGTTATTAATCGTGAATCCTTCGCAAGACAAAATCCAAAATAAGCCCGCTCGAGCGGCGTGGACGCGCTTCATCCCCGCGCTGGTGATGGTCGCGGTGCTGGCGCTGCTGGCGGTGGGCCTGCTGACCCAGACCGACGACGCCAAGAGTGTGCTCGAGGGCCGACCCGCTCCGGCGCTGTCCGGGGTCACGCTCGAGGGTAAAAATTTTGACGCTGCTCTGCTGAAAGGCAAGCCGATGGTCATCAACTTCTGGGCCTCGTGGTGCGACCCCTGCCGCGAGGAAGCGCCGCTGTTCAAGGAACTGGTTCAGAAGTATGGCTCACAAGTAAACGTGGTGGGAGTGCTGCACACCGAAACAAGTTACGTGCGCGCTCGAGCTTTCGCCCAAGAGTTCGGCTACACCTTTCCCAGCATCCAGAACGATGACCGCAAGCTTTCCTTTGATTTCGGCGTGACCGCGCCACCGGAGACTTTCTTTGTGGACGCCAGCGGAATGGTAGTCAAACGCTGGATTGGCCCAGTGCGTCCTGAGGTGATGCGCGAGAATCTCGAGCGTCTGGGAGTCAAACTGTGAATCCTCGAGCGTTGGGTTTGACTCTCTTCCTCTCGAGCGCCGCTTTGGTCCCTGCTGCGCTGGCTCAGACGGTCCGAGATGTAAACCTCGACCTGACCGACGTTCAGCAGGCTCGAGTGCGTGACATCGGTTCACAATTGCGCTGTCTGGTGTGCCAGGGCGAGTCGGTGGCGGACAGCCGCTCCCCGTTCGCCTTCGAGGTCAAGCGTCAGATTGGCGATTTTCTGAAGCAAAACCGCTCAGACGCGGACATCATCGGGTTTTTTCAGACCCGTTACGGTGACACCATCCTGCTCGAGCCACCTAAAAAGGGCATCAACTGGATTTTGTGGGGCCTGCCGGTGATTGCGCTGTTTGGTGGCGCGGCGCTGTGGTGGGGCACCCTAGGGCGCAAAAACAGCGCCCAGGTTTCTCCCGAGATGCTCGAGCGGGTGGAACAGGACATGCGTGAGCGCGCTCGAGAAGAGCCGCGCAGGACAACAGACTCGAGCGTGTAGGTTATGCTGAATTCACTGTGACACTCGAGGGAAATCTGAATTTCCGGTGGAGAACGACTTGATTTACCTTTTCCTGGCTCTCCTGGCCGTATTCTGGCTGGCCGTCACCTTCGCTCCGGCGCTGGGCCGCGCTCGAGCCGAACCCGTGGACAGCGCTCGAGCCGATTTAGAGGAAGAGCGCGACCTGATTTACCGTCAGCTCGAGGAACTCGAACCCGAAGAGTCCACACCTGGAGCGGCGCGGTCCGAACTCGAGCGTGAAAGGTTGCGCCTCAAAGTCCGGGCCGCCAGGGTGCTCACCGAACTCGACGCCCTGCCCCCCAAGTCCGAACCCCGTGTGCTTGAGAAGCGGGCCACGCCCACGGTGATTGGGGTCGCCGTGGGCGTGGGTGTGGCGCTGGTCATCGGCCTGTTCACTTTTCTTTCAAGCTGGCAGCAAAAGGGCCTGACCTCGGATTACACCCAGTTGCTCAAAACCTCGGCGGGCGTCTCGGCGCTCGAGCAGAAAGCCAAATCGGGTGAGGTGAAACCCCTGCTCGAGCTGGGCGATGCCTACTTCGACCTCAGCCGGGTGGCCGACGCGGCCCGCGCTTACGGCACGGTGCTCCAGAAGGACCCCAAAGAACCCAAAGCCTTGCGCCGCTTCGGGCTGCTCTTGGCTCTGCAACCTTCTAAAGTCAGTCAGGGCCTGGGCCTGCTCGAGCTGAGCACTCGGGTTGCGCCCACCGAGCCGGAAGGCTTTTTATTACTCGGCTCCATCTACCGCCAACTGGGGCAGAACGACAAAGCGCTTGCCGCCCTCGAGCACTACAAAAAACTGGCCCCCAACGGGAGAGAGGCTGACGCGTTGCTGGCGCAGCTTCAGCCGGGGACGCAACTGCTGGCCTCTCGCGGCTCGAGCCTGTACACCCAGAACTGTGCGGGCTGCCACGGGGCGCAGGGTCAGGGCGTCAATGCCCCCAGTTTGAAGGGCAGCGCGGTGCTCATGGACAAAGTGGCGCTCGAGAGCATCATCGTAAACGGCAAGGGTGCGATGTCCGGCTATCCCAATATCCAGGGTGCAGACCTCGAGCAACTGGTTCAATTTGTGCAAAGCCTGAACAAGTAGTGCTGAGTCGGACCGACTGAGCGGGGCCTGTTGCAGCGGTGAAGCCTATTTCACAGCAGTGTCACCCCGCTCGAGGAGGCCGGAACTATGCTCTGGGTAACGACCCATTGCTCGAGCTGTTCTCGAGTGCGTCGTGAAGGAGCATGGACATGGATTTCAAACCTCAGATTAAAGAGCACATGGAGGTGATTTGCGCCGATGGACAGCACCATGGATTGGTGGACCATGTGGACGGCGAGTACATCAAGCTCACCAAAAACTCCTCGAGCGACGGCAAACACCACTGGCTGCCGCTGAGCGCCATTGACCATGTGGACGCGCACGTTCATCTGCGCCTCAACCACGAGCAAACCCACATGCAGATGCTCGACCAGGACCCGAATACTGAGGCGGGCACACCCAATATGGCGAGTATGTGAAAGCGGTGGAAACGAAGAAGCTCGAGGATTTGCGTCCTCGAGCTTCTTTTTTGGTTCTGAGTCTGTGGGAGCGCATCGAATGCGCCCTTATTCGCTCGAGCAACAGCAAAAAGGGCGCATTCGATGCGCCCCTACCAAATCAACTCGAGCAGGTTAGTTCGTTACAGCAGCAGGAACGTGCTTGTTAAGCTTCTCGACGAAGTTGCGCTTGGGCTGCGCGCCCACGATGGTCTCCACCGGCTGACCATCCTTGAACAGAATCAGGGTGGGAATGCTCATCACTCGAAACTGCATGGCGCTGGTCTGGTTGTCGTCAATGTTGAGCTTGACGATTTTAACTTTTCCGGCGTAGTCGTCGGCCAGCTCCTCGAGCACCGGGGCAATCATGCGGCAAGGGCCGCACCACGGTGCCCAGAAATCCACCAGGGTGTAGCCTTCCGAGATGCTCTGGGTAAAATTCGCGTCGGTTACTTCTTGCGGTTTAGCCATTTCAAAATCTCCTTGAGGTCTGGGCAAGTCTCGCTTCAGACGTGGCTCGAGCCTAGTTCAAACTCGAGTGCTTATGCCCATATCCTAGTCCTGAGCGCCTCCTTCATTGGTGTGGAGGTGAACGATTTAAAATCTAAACTGCAACCGCGAAAGTTACGCCTCAGAGGTGGTTTCTTCCTCGCTCGAGGATTCATCTGCCGCGTCCACCTCGGTTTTGGTGAGTTCGCGCAGCACACTGGTGGCGAAGCTGCCTCTGGGCAGGTCAAAGCGAATCCAGTAGCCGTCCTCGGTGCCCGTAAGCGAAGCGTTGGTGATGAAGGCTCGAGTGAGTCGGCGGTCTCCCAGACGGCTAGAGAAATCTTCCGGCTCGAGGCCGAACGACGCGAGAATCTCACCCTCGAGCGCTCCGGCCTCCCCGGTCAGAGGCTTGGCTTTGCGCCCAAACAGCGTTCCCAGCGCCGAGACCTCGCCGCGCTGCGCCCGTGGCGTCTCGAGTTCGGCGTCCAGCACCCTGAACACGCCCCCGGTGTCGTGCTTTTTGGCCATATCGCCCTCGAGCAGACGGTCAAAAATGCCCCGCTCGAGCCGCGCCGCCACGAAGGCATTGAAAATTTGCGACTGAACCGCACTTATCAGAAAGCGTTTGAGCATAATATTGCCGCCCCCGCGCATTTTATTCTGCATGAGTTTGAGACCTTCCTCGGCGTTGCGCCCGTCTATGCCAAAGCGCTGCGGCCCGAAGTAGTTGGGCAGGCCCCGCTCGAGCAAGATGTCCAGCACCGTCTGGGCCTGCTCGAGCGTCCCTGCTGCGCCCCGAACCCGAATCTCGAACCGATTTCCCTGCAAATGTCCCATCCCCAATTTATTGTCGTGGCGGGCCGTTTCCAGAATCCGCACCCCCTCGAGTGAGAAATTCCCTAAATGCTTCTCGAGCTTGGCTGGAATGCTCATCCACTGGGTGGTGATGGCGTGTCGGTCCTTGAGTCCGGCCACCCCCACTTTTTTGGGTTCGACGCCAAGTTGATTGCACAACTCCTGCATCAAGTGGTTGGTGTTGTGCCCCCGCTTCTCGAGCCGGACGAACAAAAACTCACCCTCGCCGGAAAACGGGTAGAGCGGAATCTCATCCACCCTGAAATCCTCGAGCTGGGCGCGAATGGTTCCACCCGTTCCTGGCAGAGTTGGGGTCAGGGTGGGCAGGGTGTTCCAGTCGAATTTGAGGCTGCGCGGCTCGGTCATGCCCTCGAGTTTAGCCGCTGGTTGAGTCGTTGGTGTTTTCAGGGTCCATTAGGGCCACATCCCAGCGCACTTCAATCTCGGGGAACTCGAGCGGACGCACGGTTTGACCCGTCTGGAGTGTGGTTTTCTCCAGATAATCGTCTCCAGAGGGGTCGCGGTAAACCTCGAGCCTGCGGCTGTTCAAATCAATAATCCAATACTCAGGAATCCCGCTGAGGGCGTACTTGGGCAGTTTAATTTTGTGGTCGAAGCGCAGGGTACTGTCCAAAATCTCGACTACCAGTGAACACGCCGCTGCGGTGGGGAAATTCTGGGGATTATAGTCCGGGCGCATGACATAAAAGTCGGGGATAGGCTGGGTTTTGTCGAGCACAGTCAAAGGTAGTTGAACGTTGACCCCAGCAGTTTCGGGAAAGACGCGGAAAAGCTCTCGGGTCAGCTTGGTGATGGCGTAAATATGTGGGTTGTGCATTGCGGCCATAGGAATAAGCTCCCCATCAATCAGTTCGATGCGTTCGCCCTCGGTTAAAATACCGGAATCCAACAGTTTACTCAGGTCATCTACCGTAAACCGCCGCGGTTCAGGAACGAACGGCTCGAGCGGATAAAACGCGTTACCCCGATTTTCTGAGCGCACACGTTGAGTCATGACCACAGCATACCACTCGAGCGGTAGCTCCAAAAATTCACTCGAGCCAAGAATTTATACAATGCGCTCTCGGACTAAATCCCGCAAAATCGCACTTGACCTGTGACCCTCGAGCGTGTATTCTGCATAAAGATGCGCTTTGAGCGTATAACTTTTAAAGAATCCTGATGACCACTCCCAACCGCCGACGCTAAACTTTTCCCTCGAGCACCCAGAGGGAGATTTGGCGTATGGCGGTATCATGCTGTCAAAATAGATTGCGGGGTACGGGTTTGGTGTAAAAATAGAATGCTCGAGCTTTTCCCCGTAACCCGTAACCTATCACCCAACAAGCCGGAGGCTTCCCCATGACCAAACCCAAAATCGTCCTCGCCTACAGCGGAGGTTTAGACACTTCCATCATCCTCAAGTGGCTCCAGCTCGAGCGCGGTTACGATGTGGTGGCCTTCACCGCTGACATCGGGCAGGGCGACGAGGTGGAAGAGGCTCGAGTCAAAGCCCTGGCGACGGGCGCAGTGGCGGCCTACGCGCTCGACCTGCGTGAGGAGTTCGTGCGCGACTTCGTGTTCCCCATGATGCGCTCGAGCGCTCTGTACGAAGGCTATTACCTGCTCGGGACCAGCATCGCGCGGCCCCTGATTGCCAAAGCGATGATTGACATCGCCGAGAAGGAGGGCGCGGTAGCCATCTCGCACGGGGCCACTGGAAAAGGCAACGACCAGGTGCGCTTCGAGCTGACCGCTTACGCGCTGCGGCCCGAGATTCAGACCGTGGCCCCCTGGCGCGAGTGGGACTTCAAGGGCCGCGCCGACCTCGAGACCTACGCCCGTGAGCACGGCATCCCGGTGCCTACCACGGTGAAAGACCCCTGGAGCACCGACGCGAATTTGCTGCACATCAGCTTCGAGGGCGGTATTTTAGAAGACCCCTGGACTGAACCCCCCGCGCACATGTTCAAGTACAGCGTGAACCCCGAGGACGCGCCCGATACGCCCGAGTACGTGGAACTCGAGTTCGAGGGCGGCAATCCGGTGAGCATCAACGGTGAAAAACTGAGTCCGGCAGCGCTGCTCGAGCGGGCCAACAAAATTGCTGGAGCGCACGGCGTCGGGCGACTCGATTTGGTCGAGAACCGCTTCGTGGGCATGAAGTCTCGAGGCGTCTACGAAACCCCCGGCGGCACCCTGCTCTACCACGCCCGCCGCGCCGTCGAGTCGCTCACCCTGGACCGCGAGGTGCTGCACCAGCGCGACCAACTGGCCCCCAAGTACGCCGAACTGGTTTACAACGGCTTCTGGTTCGCCCCCGAGCGCGAAGCCCTGCAAGTCTACTTCGACCATGTGGCCTCGAGCGTGACCGGAACAGCCCGCATCAAGCTGTACAAGGGCACGGCGACGGTGGTGGGCCGCAAAGCGCCTAGAAGTTTATACGACAAGGAACTCGTGACCTTCGAGCGCGACAGCGTGTACAACCAAGCCGACGCGGGCGCGTTCATCAAACTCAACGCCCTGAGACTCCGGGTGCGCTCGAGGGCGGAAGCGAAGGCCGATGCTGATAAGGAGCCGCAGGAGGTTTAAAGGTGTGAGGCGGAGGGCGGAAAGCCTTCTGTGTCGGAGACCCAACCCATGCTCGAGACCTTATCCGAAACCCACCCGTACACGCTGCGCCCCGCGAGCCTCGAGGATGCCGACCTCATCGCGTCGCTGATTCGGCGGGCCTGGGCGGGAACGGTTGCGCCGGAGTCTCAAGGCCACCGCATGGGCGGCGCTAAAGTTCTCTCCAGGCTCGAGCAGGGGGGCGGTGCGTTTGTTCTCGAGCACCTCGGCGTTCCCGCAGGCAGCGTGCAGTATTTGCCACTCGAGGACGATGCCTGCACCTGGGAAATCATGGGCGCGGCGGTGCTGCGGGAACACCGGGGCCGGGGACTCATTGACCGGATGCTCGAGATGGTGGAAGTGGCCGCCAGACGCGCTCGAGTCCGTGAATTGCGTCTGGCGGTGCGTCAGGACGTCACCACCGAAAAGTTAGTTTTGCTTTACCAGCGCAACGGTTTTCAGGTGGACCCGGCCCTCGAGTACAGCCAGAGAAACCCCTTGACCGCGCCCCCGGTGGTGCTCCGAAAACGGCTGGACTGAAGAATAATCTCGAGCACCACATTTTTTGAAGTTTGACGTTTCATCCCAAATCGAGAACCTAAAATGACCCAATCCAAAACTCAAAATGCAAAACTCTGGGGCGGACGCTTCGCCGAGGCTACCGACGGCCTGGTTGAACTGTTCAACGCCTCCGTTGGATTCGACAAGCGGCTTGCCGAGCAGGACATTCGCGGCAGCCTGGCTCACGTCGCCATGCTCGGTCACACTAAAATTCTCGAGCCGCTCGAGGTTACACAGATTCAAAGCGGCTTGCACAGTATTCTCGAGGACATCCGCGCCGAGAATTTCGAGTGGAAACTCTCGCTCGAGGATGTTCACATGAACATCGAATCGGCCCTGCGAGACAGAATTGGTCCAGTGGCGGGCAAGCTGCACACCGCCCGCTCGAGGAACGACCAGGTGGCCGTGGATTTCAGGCTGTTCGTCAAAGACGCGGCGCTCGAGCTGGCCAGATTGTGCCGAGGTTTGCGTGCGGTGATGGTTTCGCAAGCCGAGAAACACCTCGAGCCACCGCTCATCCTCCCCGGTTACACCCACCTGCAAGTGGCCCAGCCGATTCTGCTTTCGCACTGGTTTCTGGCCTACGCCGAGATGCTCGAGCGCGACGAGGGGCGCTTTTTAGACGCTGCCAAGCGCATGGACGAGTCCCCGCTCGGCTCGAGCGCCCTGGCCGGCACGCCCTGGCCCATTGACCGTGAGATGACCGCAAGGGAACTGGGTTTTGCCCGTCCAACCCGCAATTCGCTCGATGGGGTCGGCTCACGGGACTTCGCGCTCGAGTTTCTGGCCGCCTGCTCGATTTCGATGGCCCACCTCTCCAGGCTGTCCGAGGAGATGGTGCTGTACTCGAGTTTCGAGTTCGGGTTCCTGACCCTGCCGGACTCGCATACCACTGGCTCGAGCATCATGCCGCAGAAGAAGAATCCCGACGTGTCCGAGCTGGCCAGGGGCAAAGCGGGGCGGGTGTTCGGCGATTTGATGGCGCTGCTGACCGTGGTCAAAGGTACGCCGCTGGCTTACAACAAGGACTTGCAGGAGGACAAAGAACCGGTCTTCGACGCCTTCGACACGGTATCCATCGTGCTGCGCCTGTACGCCGAGATGCTTCCCAAAGCGGTGTGGCACGCGGATGTGTGCGCTCGAGCGGCGGCGCGGGGCTTCTCCACCGCCACCGACTTAGCCGACCATCTGGCGCTGGGTGGATTGCCGTTTAGGGAAGCGCATGAAGTGGTGGGCAAACTGGTGGCCTACTGCGTGCAGCACGGAAAGCAGCTCTGGGAACTCTCGAGCGCCGAGCTTCAGGCCGCGCACCCCAGCCTCGACTCGAGCGTAGCCGAAAAACTCAGCGTGGAGAACAGCGTGCGCTCGAGAATGTCACACGGCGGAACCGCCCCGCAGCGGGTGCGCGAGGCGCTCGAGGCGGCCCAGAGGCGGCTGGAAGAAAAAAGTCGGCTGTAAATCTAGCTCGAGGAGGCGCTTCTATGCACAGCATCCAACCCATCACGCCCCGACAGGCCGAAGCGCTCATCCTCGAGCTGGACGCTTACCTGTGCTGCATTTATCCGCCCGAGGACAACCACCTGGACGGAATTTCTGTGCTCGAGCAATCCGGGGCAAAAATGCTGGGCGCGTATCTCGAGGGGGAACTGGTTGGCTGCGCCGCGCTCAAGTTTCATGCCGACTACGCTGAGGTCAAGCGAGTTTTCGTCAAACCTGAATTTCGGGGTCGCGGACTCTCGAGGGCGCTTATGAGCAGTTTGCACGCCCTGGCGCTCGAGCACGGTCAAAACACCCTGCGACTCGAGACCGGAGACAAGCAGCTCGAGGCCCTGGGACTCTACCAAACACTGGGCTACGGGCGGATTGAGCCTTTTGGCGAGTACCGCTGCACCCCGCAGAGCATCTGCATGGAGAAAGTTTTATGACCCTGCTCACCCTCGAGTCTATCGCCATTCCCGATTTGCCGCCCGACAGCGCGCTCACCGTCCGAAAAGCCAGTTTGCGCGATGTGGACGCCATTCATGAACTCATCGGCTACTGGGCTTCAAAAGGGCAGATGCTGGTTCGCAGCAAGGCCCTGCTGGGCGAGAGCATCCGCGATTTCTGGGTGGTTCACGCCGTTTCACCAAACGGTCTCGAGGGCGCTGGTCTCGAGGGTATTGCCGGAGTGTGCGGCCTGCACATGCTGGCCTCCGACTTGGCCGAGGTGCGTGGCCTCGCCATTCACCCGAACTTTCAGGGCAAAGGTCTGGGCAGAAAACTGGTGCTGGCCTGCGAGGGGGAGGCTCGAGCGATTGGCCTACCCGCGCTGTTCGCCTGGACTTATCAGCAAAAGTTCTTCGAGGCGTGCGGCTTTCACCGGGTGGATAAAACCAATTTGCACCCCAAAGTCTGGAGCGAGTGCCAGCGCTGCCCGTTTTATGAAAACTGTCAGGAGATTGGCATGAGGAAGGAACTCGAGTGAGTGGTAAAATGGGATGATGAGCAAACTCGAGCAGATTTTGAAGATGGACCGTACCCAAGTGCGAATCATCAATCTCGAGGATTGGCGTGAGGAAGATGACATTCGAGAAAATTTGGAGTTCTGGCTTTCCTGCACCCCGGAAGAGCGGCTGGTAGGACTCGAGGATTTGAGGTCGGTCAACTATGGAGCAGAACTTACCCGTACCCGTACTGAGTCAAGATTTTCAGGACTTTATCCGTTTGCTTTCCGCAAAATCCGTTGACGGTGGTTTGGAGGATTTGTGACCGGAATAAAGCGGGTGGCTAGAATTTTTGATTTAGACGATGCACCCGGAATGGAAGCGGCTTATGTCCATATGACCCCCACCGAGCGCATTCCCGAACTCGAGGAATTGCGTGAACTTGCCCTGCTGTTCAATCCCAGGCTGAGAGCACAGGCCGAGCGCTCGAGCTTTCAAATCTGGGGTTGGCGAGAGTGGGACGCCCCGTGACCTTTTTGGTTCTGGGCGGCTCTCCGTGTGCGGGCAAGAGCACCATCGCCTCTCATCTCGCGCAGCAGCACGCGCTCGAGCTGTACGCCTGCGACGCTTTCGAGACCCCGCATGTCGAGCGCTCGAGTCTCGAAACTCAACCTACTCTCCATAGTGCTCGAGCGCTCGATTTGGGACGGCATTTCATGCGGGAGCCTGAAGACCTGCTCGAGTTCAACCTCAACTTTTACCGCGAGGAGTGGACCCTGATTCTCGAGGACCTGGAGACGCTGCCCACCCCGCTGCTGCTCGAGGGCGCGGCCTGTATGCCCGAACTCGTGCCGCTCGAGTGGCCCGCCGTCTGGCTGGTTCCCTCGCCCGAGTTTCAACGTCATCATTACGCCCAGCGCCCCTGGATTGCGGGCGTGCTCGGGGGAGCGTCCAACCCCGCGAAGGCTTTCGACAACTGGATGGCTCGAGACGAACTTTTTGCCCAACACGTTATCCAACAGTGTCAGAGATTGAATCGTCTATTTTTGGTATTTGATGGCTCACAAACGCTCGAGCAAAACCTCGAGTGGGTGCGGACCACGCTTCACCTCGCTCGAGTACAATCCACAGAATCATCAAGTTCTGACCGAAAGCAGAAACTGGAGGACACCGCATGATACGCAAAGAAAGAGCACTTCTGGCGCTCGAGGACGGCACGGTTTATCGTGGCTACGCGGCGGGTTTCGGGGGCGAAACCGTGGGCGAGGTGGTGTTCAACACCTCCATGACCGGCTACCAGGAGATTCTGACCGACCCTAGCTACAACGGCCAAATCGTGTGCATGACCTACCCGCACATCGGCAACTACGGCGTGGCCATCTACGACATGGAATCGAGCCACCCCTACGCCAAAGGCTTCATCGTGCGCGAACTCTCGCAGAGTTACAGCAACTACCGCGCCAACGACAGCTTTCAGCACTTTATGCAGACCCACAAAATTGTCAGCATCTCGGGCATTGACACCCGCGCCCTGGTGCGCCGTTTGCGCGAGGGCGGCGTGGTCAAGGGCCTGATTGCCCACCGCAGCCACACCCACCCCGAGGACCCTTACGGCGAGTTCACGCTCGAGGAGGAAGCTGCGCTGGTGGCAAGGGCCAACGCTCACCCCGACATAGACGGGCGCGACATGACCCCGGAAGTCACCTGCGAGTTGCCCTACGCCTTCCCGACCTTGCGCCAGGGCCAGGGCAAGCGGGTGGTGATGCTGGATTTTGGCTTGAAACACACCATCGTCAAACGTCTGGCCGAGGTGGGCATCGAACCCATCGTGGTGCCCGCTGGCACCTCACCCGCCGACATCATGGCGCTCAAGCCG
>Ga0209100_1001700_pt1 | contig 14593 bp, 14 predicted proteins | sample lystaG_FD_185480 | JGI IMG/M metagenome (GOLD analysis project Ga0209100, IMG submission 185480) | Glacier valley bacterial and archeal communities from Borup Fiord, Nunavut, Canada, to study Microbial Dark Matter (Phase II) -... | ecosystem: Environmental > Aquatic > Freshwater > Ice > Glacier ...
CGCATCTTTCCGCGCCTGTTCAGAAGCTACGGGGTGCACCCGGTGAGTCAGTACCCGACCCTGTTGCTCGAGCAGTTGCGAAGCCTGTCGCCTCGAGCCATCTCGGAACCCACCATCGTGGTGCTTACGCCGGGTCAGTTCAACAGCGCCTACTTCGAGCACGCTTTTCTGGCGCAGCAGATGGGCCTGGAACTCGTCGAGGGCCGTGATTTGTTTGTAGACGATGGGCGGGTATGGATGCGGACCACCGGCGGCAGGCGTCAGGTGGACGTGATTTACCGCCGTCTGGACGACGATTTTCTCGACCCTACCGTGTTCCGCAGCGACTCTAATTTGGGGGTGCGCGGCCTGATGCAGGTGTACCGCGCCGGACGGGTGGCACTCACCAACGCGGTGGGCACCGGGGTGGCCGACGACAAGGCGGTCTACGCCTACGTGCCGCGCATGATTGAGTATTACCTGTCCGAAAAACCCATCTTGGATAACGTGCCCACTTGGCTGGGCTGGGAACCCGACGGCCTCGAGTACATTTGCAAACACGCCGAGGAACTGGTCATCAAACCGGTCAACGAGTCGGGCGGGTACGGGCTGTTTATCGGCAGTCAGGCCACGAGTGAGGAGCGCGCGGAGTGCATCGCCAAAGTGCGCGAAAACCCGCGCAACTACATCGGGCAGCCGATTATTGCGCTCTCGAGGCATCCCAGTTACTACTTCGACACCCAGAAGTTTGAACCCGCGCACATTGATTTGCGGCCTTACATTTTGGTGGGTCAGGACATCCAGATTGTGCCGGGAGGACTGACAAGGGTCGCGCTCAAACGCGGCTCTCTGGTGGTCAACTCGAGCCAGGGTGGCGGGTCAAAGGACACCTGGGTGTTGCACCACGAGGGGCGGACCCGGATGGAGGAGCAGTGATGTGGTTGGGGCGCTCGAGGGCGCGGGTGGGACGATTTCGCTCGAGAGGTGGGGAGCGGCCCGGCCCGGAAGGTGCCGCAGTTGGGCCAAGACAGATGGGGAGCAGGGGAGCGGCCCGGCCCGAGAGGTGCCGTAGTTGGGCCAAGACAGAGGGAGAGAGAAAAGATTGCTCAAGCTCGAGCCAAAAGCTTCTGCCATCCCCCCCTCACCCTCTCCCACCCTCTCCCCCTCTGGAGGCCCCACCGTGCTGAGCCGAATCGCCGAAAGTCTGTTCTGGATGGGCCGCTACGTCGAGCGCATGGAGAACACCTCGCGCTTACTCGACGTGAACTACCACGCCATGCTCGAGACCACCGCCGTGCTCGAGGCCCAGTGGGAGCCGCTGCTCGAGATTACTCACACCCAGGAAGGCTACCTCAAGCACTTTCAAACGGTGGAAGCCTACCCAGTGGCGCTGTGGCTGGCCTCGCACGAGGGAAACCCCAGTTCGGTGCTCTCGAGCCTAACCTACGCCCGTGAAAATGCCCGCAGCCTGCGCGACCGCATCAGCACCGAGATGTGGGAGTCGCTCAACAGCGCCTATCTGGATTTGCGCTCGAGGGGAACCCTGCTCGACGAGGGCAGTTTGCACCGCTTTTGCAACTCTAGCCGCGACGCCAGCCACCTGTTTTTTGGCATCGCCGAGGCCACCTTGCCGCGCGACCAGGGCTGGTATTTTCTCAAGGCGGGCCGTCTGCTCGAGCGGGCTGACAACGTGGCCCGCCTGCTGGCCACCTTTTACGTGACCTACCGCAGCGGCCCCAACGCCGCACTCATCTTGACCCACCACTACTGGACCGGGGTGCTCAAAAGCGTGTCGGCCTTCGAGGCTTACCTCAAGGAGTATCAGGGCGCGCTCGAGGCCCACAACATCGCCGAATTTCTAATTTTATCCGAAAGTTTTCCGCGCAGCGTGGCCTACAGTTTGGGTTCGCTCGAGAGCTGCCTCGAGCACATTGCTTCGGACAGCCCCGAGGTGGAGCAGGGCGTGCTGCGCGAACTGGGCTGGCTGCGGGCGCAACTCGAGTACGCCCAGAACGTGAGCGAGATTCTCGAGGGCAAACGCATCACGCTCAAAGGGGTGCTCGAGTCGCTGGGTGAGATTTCGGCCAGCATCAAACGGACCTATTTTGCGGCCAGGGGATGAAGGCGTTACCTCGAGAGTATCGTATGCTGCACTTCAGATTGATTTATCTCTAAACCATGTCCCATGTCCGTTACCGCGTTCACCACCTGACCCGCTACTTTTATAGCGCTCCTGCCTGGGACGCGTTTGGCAAGCTTCACCTCGAGCCGCTGAGCGACCGTTATCAGCGCATTCTCGAGTACCGCCTGAATTTGGAGCCGCTGTGCACTTTGGAGCCGTACACCGACGCGTTTGAGAACTACGCCCATGACTATCACATGCCCGAGGCGCACCTGACGCTCAATTTCACCAGCGAGTTTGAGGCCGAGATCAACACCGCGTCTCGAGTGCCTTCAGGCGGCAGCGAGGCGGCGCTGCTGACCCTTAGTGACCTGAAGGCGCTCAGTGGGCGCTACTCCGAGTTCCTGATGCCCACCCAACTCACACCCCGCGCTCCTCTGCACGGTCCCGGCTGGAGTGAGCTGCTCGAGTTCCGCCCACCCCTTTCCGACGAGTCGCTGCTGTACTACCTGCTCGAGTTCAACCGCCATCTGTTCAAGTTTTTCAAGTACACGCCGGGGTCCACCGGGGTGGATACCACCGCGCTCGAGGCCACCGCGCAACGCAGGGGGGTGTGCCAGGACTACACCCACACCGCGCTGGCCTTTCTGCGCTCCTGTGGCATTCCGGTGCGCTACGTGTCGGGCTACCTGTACGTGGGCCGTGGCTCGAGCCTGGTGGGAAACGCGGCCAGTCACGCCTGGCTCGAGGTCTTTTTGCCCTACCACGGCTGGCTGGGCCTGGACCCCACCAACGGGGTTTATGTGTCCGAGACGCACATCAGCATTGCGGTGGGGCGTGATTACAAGGACATCGCGCCCGTCACCGGCACGCGGCACGGGGGCGGCAAGGGGTCTCTCGAGGTGAAGGTGAAGGTAGAAAAGCTCGAGGAAAAAGATTCGCCTCCGGCGGGTAGTTAGTTTTTGGTTCTTGGTCGGTTTGATATCAGGCGTAAAAAGCGGACCAACCAATGACCAATAACCCGCCGGAGGCGCAAACTCGAAACGCTCGAGCGCAACCCATCAAGCGCAAACCCTCCTCGATTGCACCCCAATCCCCCATCCATTTTCCCCGCCGGGGGCACAATACGGCCATGTACCTCACCCACATTCCCTCGAGCGGTCTGCGCCTGACCGGGCCAGACCGCCTGGACTTCTTGCAAGGGCAGATGACCGCTCACCTGAAAGCCGCGCCCACGCCGGGACGGGTTCCAGCGCTGTTTCTGAGTGTGAAGGGCCAAATCGAGTTCTTCGCCCAGATTTATAAGCGCCCTGACGACCTCTACGTTCATCTGGCGGAGGGTCAGGCCGAGGTGCTAGAAAAGCGTTTCAAAAAGTACATCATCTTTGACCAGGTGGAAGTGCAGAACGTCTCGAGCGTGTTGTCCACCCTGCACCTGTGGGGCGAAATTTCGCTCGAGGTGGCAGAGAAATTAAATTACTCGCTCGAGAATTCGGAGACCCAAATTACCCAGTTGGGTGAAATGACCCTGCTGATTTCCCGGCTCAACCGCACTGGGAAGGTGGGTCTCGAGGTTCACGTTCTGAACAAGCATCTCAGGGAGCTTGTCGAGTTGCTTGCACTCGAGGAAAAGCCGTACAGCGCCGTGCAGGAGGCCAGGGTTCGGGCTGGAATTCCCGACCCGCTCGAGGACGGGTTTCTGGGCGATTTACCGCAGGAGTGCGGACTCGAGGGTGCGGTTTCGTATAAAAAGGGCTGCTACATCGGGCAGGAAATCATGGCCCGGCTCGAGGCGCGGGGGAACGCGCGGCATAGGCTCGTCAAACTCGAGGGTCACAATCTGCCGTCTCACACTGAACTCGAGCAGGGTGGCAAGAAGGTGGGTCAGACCGGGCTGAGCGCAGGTGATGTGGTGCTGGCGCGGCTTCGCAAGGAACTCGAGGACGGCTCTAGGCTGGAGATTCAGGGTTCTGACGCGGCGGTTCACGACCTATTGAGCAGGCCCAAAGCACTGTGATGTTCAAAGCTCTCAAAGCTCTGGGTAAAAACCCCGACTCGAGCCAGTTGTACGCCGCCCTGCTCGAGCTTTACCGCTTCGCGTACATCTTGGTGGTGCTTCCGGTGTTCGTGCTGAGCCTGCTGTTCACTCGAGGTCTCACCGTGTCCGACCCCATCGCGTTCATCTATCTGGGCCTCAGCGCCTTGCTGTGCGGCGTGTCGTTCTATCTGGCCGAAAAACCCTCGAGCCTGGAAAGCGACACAGCGTCGGCTTTACAGCGCGCTATGCGTCTGGCGCTGGTTTCAGCGCTGCCCGCCGTGTTCGGGCTGGTCTCGCTGGCGCACCCCTGGGCTGGAAAAGTGCTGGTCGTCTCGAGCATGGTGCTTTACCTGCTTTTACAGCCCCGCTTGAAGATTTATAGCCAAACCAAAAACCGGGAAGCTCCGCTGCTCGAGGGAGAAAAAGCTCGCGTCGAGGGTTAAGTTTCCTTCTGGTTCTTGAAATGCTGTCCTACTGCTACCTGAAAGCCTCTGAACCACTCGAGCGCTGACATCTTCCCCTTGTTTTCCGGTTGCACCTCGAGCAGTTCGATTGCGCCCGAACCACAGCCGACCAGAATTCCGTTCTCGGACAAGCCCAGAATTTTACCTACATGGCCCGAACCCGCACTGGGCCGCATTCTAAGCACCTTGAGCCGCCTGCCCTCGAGAAAGCTATACGTTCCCGGCCACGCGAACACGCCCCGGTAGCGGTTGTAGATGACGGCACTCGAGTCCGTCCAGCGGACCAAGCCGTCCTCCTTCTCGAGCATGGGCGCGCTCGTGGCTTTCGAGTCGTCCTGTATAGTGCGCTCGAGCGTCTCCACATTCTCGAGGGCCTGTACAATCAACCGGGCGGCTTGCGTTGCGAGGGCATCGCTCAGCTCGAGGGCGGTCCAGTGCGGTAAAATCTCGAGGCTTTCTTGCAAGATTATGGGTCCGGTGTCCATGCCGGGGTCGGTCTGCATGATAGTGGTCCCGGTGCGGGTTTCGCCGGAAATCAGCGCCCACTGAATCGGGGCCGCGCCGCGATAAAGTGGCAGCAAACTCGTATGCGTATTGAGAAAGCCGTGTGTTGGCACCTCGAGCAAAGCGGCGGGCAAAATTTTGCCGTAAGCGCAGGTCACGGCCACGTCGGCCCCACTCGAGCGCAAAATTTCGGCGAACTCGAGGTTTTTACGCAGCTTTTCCGGCTGGGCCAGCGCAAGGCCGTGTTCTCGAGCATAGGTTACCACTGCCGGAGAGGTGAGTTTGTTGCCGCGTCCAGCGGGCTTATCCGGCTGCGCCACCACCAGAATGACCTCGAAATGGGCCAAAATGGCCTCGAGCACGGGCAGGGCGAAGGCGGGAGAGCCAAAGAAGGCGACTTTGAGGGGTTGGGTCATGGGGGTCCTCTCGAGGGGGACTTATTCAATCTTTGAGTCTTGGACAGAAATTCTACTTTATGGCGACTCACACGATGAAGCTCGAATATTCTCAAAAACGGAGTGATTAGCTCGTTATTTAATTTAAAGTATATAATTTTATTTTTTGTAAAACACTATTCATAACCGTAGAACCATGTTTGAAATAATCCACCAAATAAAGTGTAAACAATAAAAAGCAAAACAACTATAATCGCTGTGATGTGACCTAATACAAGTCGCTTCTTATATGAGGTCATCGCGCTCGAGTCATAGCTTTACGTTTGAAGGGGTCTCTGTACCTACTCGCCGCGCTCTTTCAAAAACTTCAAATACGCTCGAGCTTTGCGGTGCATCGCAGCCAAATCCTTGCGGTACTCGTCCAAAATATCAGGCGGCAGGTGGTCCAAAAACAGCTTGCCCTCGAGGTGGTCGTGCTCGTGCTGCATCACTCGAGCGATGTAGTCCTCGGCGTCCTCGCTATGGCGTGCGCCGCTGAGGTCCTGATATTGGATGTTGAGCTGACGCCAGCGGGGCACGCCCTCCTCGTAGACTCCGGGAATGGACAGGCAGCCCTCGGTGATGCTGCGGACCTTCTTCTTGACGAGTGGGACCAGGGTGGGGTTGATGAAGACGTGCTGGGCTTTGACCCTCGAGCGCAGCGGCTTTTTCTTGCCCTCATGCGTTTCTTCTTCCTCTTCGTCCTCGTACTCGGCCATCACGAACAACCGGATAGGCAGGCCAATCTGCGGGGCGGCCAGACCCACGCCGCGCGCCTCGAACATCGAGTCGAACATGTTCTCGGCCAGCTTCTCGAGGGTGACAGGACGAAACCCCGGCACCTGCACGGGGGCGCTGAGGTCGGTGATGGTTCTGGATTTGCTGCGGAGAACCGGGTCGCCAAATAGTCGGATGGGATAAATCATAGTCAGGGGTTACAGGTTACGGGTTACAGGTTTTGGGTGGACTCGAGCCGACCTCGAGAGCTTCAGAACTTTACCCTTTCTTACGCGCCGACAAGGTGACTTGAATGCGCTCGAGCACCGCCACGCCGGGGGGCAGCACCGGAAGCGCGGTCACGCTGAATTGCCCGGCTTGTAGCGGAAAGCGCACCTCGAGCGCACTGATGTCGGTCAACACATCGGCGGGTCCGACCAATCGCACTCGAGCGGGGCTGAACTGCACTTTGCTGACTTCCCAGGCCGGGTCGAGCGGAGCCAGCCGCACCGGGACGGTTTTGACTATAGCTCCAGCTCCGATGCCTGAACTAGCTATATTTTCACGTAGTAAGGTCAGCTTGGCGGGGCTGAACTGCACCCCGGTCACGATGCCGCCGCTGCGGGCCACCGCCAGCGGATACACCTCGAGCGGACCCGTCGGGGTTTCCACCCCCAGCGGTCCCGGCCCCAGTGGACCCGGTACTGTGACCACCCGCACCACCTTGTCCACCTGCCGCCTCGAGCCGCGCACCGTAATCTGGGCAGGTTTGACGCTCAGGCGCTGGAACGGCGCTTGACCCGGTGCACTCAGGCCCGGTTCCACCGTGAAGCTCCGGCTGATGGTGGCATCAATCACCCCGCTCACCTGGGTCGGCTCGAGCTGCTTGAGGTCGGTTTCGGCGGGGGTTCGCACTTTGACCGTGGTCTTGAAGTTGCCTTCGTCCTGCGCGGTCACGTTGACGGCGACCTCGATGCGCTCGGGCAGCAAACTCTCGAGCCGCGCTTTTGCGCCGGACAGCGTAACCCGCACCGTGCGCGGCAGGCCGGTGACCACCCGGCTGCTCGCGTCCGGGGAGCGGTCTATCACCTGAATCGGTACCTCGAAAGTGCGCTCGAGCGCGGTGCGGCGGTCGGCGGTGGCCACGAACCAGATGACCCCGGCAAAGGCCAGCGACCCCAGCTTGCGCGGCCACTGAAAGCTGACGGCGCGCCACAGGTGTCCCAGTGTAGCTCGAGGGCGCTCTGCTCGAGGTTTCCTGTTTCCCCCTTGGTTTCCTGGGCGTTCAGGGGTCACGCTTCACTGCCTTCACGCTGTGAGGGCAGGCGTTCACCGTTGGTAAAAGTCTCCGAAGTCGCGTCTGGCTCGGGAGGTTCTAGCGGTAGTCCCTTGTTCTCGAACAGCAACTCGCGCAGTCGCTCTCGTAGCTCGGCCCCGCTGAGGTCGGGGCTGAGCTTGCCGCCCCGCGCGATGCGAACACCGCCGCGCTCCTCGCTGACCACCAGCACGGTGGCGTCCGAAATCTCGCTCAGACCCAGCGCGGCCCGGTGGCGGGTTCCGTAGCGCCGGTAAATGCCGTCGTGCTCCTGTTGCAGCGGAAACAGGCAGCCTGCCGCCACCACCCGGTCGTTTTGCACGATGACCCCACCGTCGTGCAGCGGCGCGTTGCGGGCGAACAGCGCCTCGATGAACGGGGCGCTCACCAGGGCGTCTAACTTGACCCCGGTTGCGGCGTGCTCACCCAGCGGCGTGCGGCCCTCGAGCGCGATGAGTGCGCCCACATGCTTTTCGGCCATGTGCTCGAGCGCCCGAGACAGCTCCTGAAGCGTGGCCCCGCTCGAGCGCACCTCACGCAGCCGGGGCCGTCCAATCTGCTCGAGCACCTGGCGCACCTCCGGCTGAAACACCACAATCAGCGCAAAAATGCCTACCGTGGCTGCGTTGCCCAACAGGTAATTCAGGCTAGTCAGGCCCAGCACCCGCGCCAGCAGCCACAGGCCCCCGAAGAAAAACACCCCCCGAATCAGGTTCACCGCTCGAGTGCCCGCCAGCAGGGTGTAGCCCTGATAAATCAGGGTGGCCACCAGCGCGATATCGAGCAGGTCTTTGAGCGTGGCTAGGGTGGTACTGGGCAGCATATACACCTTCAGGGTAGCTCATTTTGACTTGTTTTTAAGAATGCGACCCGCCTTTGCAGGGTAGGGGAGGCTGGGCTGTGAAATTGTGGGCTGATTGCAGGAGTTTAAAGGGTGGATTTTGCTCGAGTGCGGGGAATCGCAGACACTCCCGTTCGCGTTTCAGCGCCTTCACCCCTCGAGCACGCGCTAAACTAACCGTATGCTTTTTCCCCGCCAAAAGCTGCTCGAGCGTGAGGACGCCACCCTCGCGCCCTACGCGACCCGCTCGAGCGCGTCCAGGGGCCGCTTTCATCCGGAAAGCGAGAGCGAGTACCGCACCCCGTTTCAAAAAGACCGGGACCGCATTCTGCACACCACCGCGTTTCGACGGCTCGAGTACAAAACTCAGGTGTTCGTGAACTCCGAGGGCGACTACTACCGCACCCGCCTGACCCACACGCTCGAGGTGGCGCAAGTGGCCCGCAGCGTGGCGGTGGCTCTGGGCGCGCACGAAACCCTGACTGAGACCATCGCGCTGAGCCACGATTTGGGTCACTCGCCGTTCGGACACGCCGGTGAGGACGCGCTCAACGCGCTGATGGCGGAGCACGGCGGCTTTGACCACAACCGCCAAACCTACCGCATCATCACCGAACTCGAGCACCGTTACCGAGAGTTTTCGGGCCTCAACCTGTGCTGGGAAACGCTCGAGGGCATCGTCAAGCACGACGCCGAGTCCGAGAGTTATCCCTCCTACGCGCAGTTCTACGAGCCACAGCTCAAACCCTCGCTCGAGGCCCAGATTGCCGCAGTAGCCGACGGGCTGGCCTACAACGCCCACGATTTGGACGACGGCCTGCGGGCCGGACTGCTGCACCCCGCGCAGCTCGAGGACCTCCCCATTTGGAAAGTGCTCACCGAAAAGCTCGAGCTGGATTGTTCACGTATGACCGAACTCGAGCGCCGAATTGCTATCCGGGAACTGCTGGGTTGGGCCATCTCGGACTTAATTTGGGAGAGTGAAAAGCGTTTGCAGCACAGCGGGGTCTTGAGCGCCGAGAATGTCAGGAAGCAGCCTCGAGCGCTGATTGCCCACAGCCCCCCAATGGCCTCCATGATGCTCGAGTTAAAGGCGTTTTTGTATCAAAATCTGTACTATCACCCCAGCAAAATGCAGCAAACTTTTCGGGCCGAATACTTCGTCGAGGGGCTGTTCCGGGCTTACCTAAAGCGGCCCAAGATGTTGCCCCACAACGTTCAGGCCCGCTTTGAGAGCGTGGGCCTCGAGCGTACGGTATGCGACTACATCGCCGGAATGACCGATAGGTACGCGATGGAGGAGTACGGACGGCTCTATGCCCCGCTCGAGCGCTGAGAAGACTTCTTCCAGAAGTCGCCGAGGGCAGAGGGCAGAGAGCCAGTGTCAGACACTTCAGGCTATTCGGGCAAATCAGGCTTGTAGAAGCAGTTCAAAGAAAAGCGCCCGAGAAAAAGCGATAAACGCTGTTCTCGAGCACCATCTGAATCGTTTGATGGACTTTTACGGCTCGAGCGAGTAAGGATTTAGCCCTCTGCTCTCCGCCCTCTGCCCTCTGCAACGACCAGCGGGAGTCTAATTGAATCTGAAGCTGTTCTTGACCGCCGTAATCTGGGTTTGCAATTTGGTGAACTCGGCAGGCTGGGCGGTGAAGGTCAGCACGTAAGCTTTTTCTTTGTAAATTGTGACGTATTGGGCCAACTGGAGCTTGTTGGGGCCATAGTAGGTGATGTAAACCGCAGGCTGACCGCTGAGGGTGTCGTTTTTACGCGTGATGAGCTTGAAGCCCGCCAGCGAGGTGCTGAGCGAGGTTTGAAGCTGGTCGCCGATGGCTTTGAGGGTGGCGGTGTCGGGAATCTTTTGCATCCCTTTGGCCTGGGTCACGACCATGTTGAAGTTGCTCGAGAACTTGTTCTTGGGAGCGTCGAAAAAGGCCGCCTCGACGCCGCCTGCGCCGCCCAAGTCCTTTTGCTGCCAGCCTGCGGGGGGCGTGACGCTGTAACCGTTGGTTTTGCTGACATATGGGGCGGCTAAAACGGTGCTGCTTAAGGTGAGTGCGGCAACAATCAGGGTGGAGCGTAGGTTCATGGGGTCTCCTCGAGCCGGGGTGTTGCTCGTTTTGCTGAAGGACTATTCTAGCCGCTCGAGGTGGTAAAACCTATGGGGATGTACAGGTCAAAGTGGGGTTTATCGGGAAAATGTTGTCCTTATGATTCCGCTGACACCCCAATGCTTCTTTCAGACTCAGCGCAACCTCACCTCCTTTGAGCGGCCCTCGAGCGCGTCAAAGGTCCACAGCCGCCCGTACAGACTCTCGCCCAGATGGGTCAGAAAGCGCAACGCCTCGAGCGCCATCTGCGACGCAACCACGCCCAGCAGCGGCCCAATCACGCCCACGGTGTCGCAGTCGTCGGCAAAAGTGGACTCGTCTGGGAACAGGTGACGCAGCGAGAGCTGAGCGTCGAACCTCGAGCACATGCCTTCCCAGCTCTGCGCCGCGCCCCACACCCAACTCTGCTCGAGCGCCACGCACACGTCGTTGACCAAGTAGCGTGTGGTGGGATTGTCGGTGCAGTCCAGGGTCAGGTCCATCCCTCGAGCCAGCTCCATAGCATTCGACTCGGTAAAACGGCCCACCCCCTCGAGCCGGACCAGCGGATTGAGCTGTTGCAGCGCGCTCAAAGCCAGCTCGAGCTTGGGACGATTCACTTCTAGAGTGTGGTACAGCGTCTGGCGCTGCAAATTGTGCAACTCGAGCGCGTCGTCCTCGGCAATCCTGATGTGCCCCACGCCCGCGCCCACCAGATACGGCAACACCGCCGACCCCAGCCCGCCTGCGCCAATGACCAACACTCGAGCACTTTTGAGCTTTTGCTGGTGCTCGAGTGTGAACCCCGGTAGCAGGAGTTGACGCGAATAGCGGCTTAGCTCGAGGCGGGAGATGGCGCTCGAAGGCGTTTGGAGGGCGTTGTCGTTTGGATAATGGGGAGCAGGGGGGTTGGGGAGAGGGGGGGAAACAGATATTTCCGTTTCGCTTTCGCTCGAGTTCTCGAGCTTGGTTTCTGGTAACTTACCCCCTGTTCCCGATTCCCGATTCCCAATTCCCGATTCCCAATTCCCGATTCCCTCTTCAATTCGCGTCACGATGCACCCACCTGTAGGCCAGCGCCTCGGCAAAGTCGGCGGCGCGTTCCACGGCGGCTATGTCCACGTTCTCGAGCGTGTCCGACGGCCAGTGCCAATTGGGGATGAGTCTATCCTCGAGCGCAATTAAGCTCATGCAGGGAACGCCCGCTTTCACAAAAGGCAGTGTGTCGAAGTAGGCCAGTCGGTACTCGAGCGGCTGCGCTTTGAGGGGCAACTCCTGGGCCAGCGCCACAATGCTCGAGGCGTAACGGTGAAATCGAATCATACCTTCTCCGGTGGCGTAGTGCAAATTGCCCCGGCCCACGTTGTCGAGGTTGAGTACCAGGGTTTGCGCGTACTCCTGCGGCTCGAGCGTCCCCAGAAACTCGGATGCGCCCCGCGCCCCGACCTCCTCGCAGCCGGTGAGCACCAGGGTCACTCGAGCGCCTAATTTGCCCCAGATGCGGTTGGCCACCTCTATCGCCGCCGCGACCCCACTGGCGTTGTCGTTGGCCCCGTTCACAAAAGGCTCGTTGCGTTCACGCAGGTAAAACAGCGCTGCGTTCACCGCAAAATACAGCGCTAGCACCAGCAAAACTGGCTCGAGCGTGTCCAGATAGAACCTAGCCAGCGCCAGGATGGGTGTCAGCACCGCCAGCGTGATGTTGAGCACAAAATTGAGCCTGAAGGTCCCCACTCGAGCGGGGTTGTATAAAAACGCGCTCTTGGCGGTGTCGTAGTGGGCCATCAGCACCAGATGCTGCTCGCCCTGCCCAAACTGGGCCACCAGATTGCGAGATTTAGCCTTTGGAATAAAAAAATCGAGGAAGTGAGGCTCGAGCGAGAAGTGCGCCACCAGCCACCACGCGCCCAGAATTGTCAGCGGAATGCCCAGCCACAAACTGTTCCAGGCGAACAGGCCGCCCAGGGCCAGCAAGCCCGCCGCACCGACCACGTTCCAGGAGTAGGTAGTGGGCGACTCGAAGGGTTGCTCGAGCACCTCAAAGCCCTGCAAGCTCAGCTCACGGCCCAGAAATTGCGCCGCCTGAGCCTCCTCGTCGGTGGTGCTGCCCCGGTGTGGAAAGCGGCTCAGGCCGCTCAGGGTGCGCTCGAGGCGGCTTTGAGCGTCGGGGTTCGCAGTTGAATCCAGCGGTGGTAAAGAATTGAAACGCATGGATTTATTTTAGCGCTCGAGCCGATGCAGGAAATTCAAATACTACGGGGTTCGTCAAACTTCCGGCGAAAGTCGTCGGAAGACCTGCTTATCGTTTATTCCCACTCGTTCCATGTTTTACAGCGTTTCCCAAAAAGCTGAAGGGGTTTTTCAGTTTTTTGGTGAGCTTCGCTACTGGAAAAAGGCAGTGGTGCTCGCGGGAATGGAAGCTTTGGAGCGTAGCGGAGAAGCTGTAATGTTAGCGGGAACCGCTGTAAGGAGAACGGGCACTGTCTTGGACAAAGCGGCACCCCGTGGGGCCTGTCCGCCTATCGGGCCATCCCGCCCCGTGGGGCCTGTCCGCGTCTTCTTGGTCAGAGTAGCCGTGCGAGACCGTTTACCGTGGGTGGACATAATCCAGGTCGGGGTGGGTGCCGCTCTGCTCAAGACAAGCCGCTGGACACGCTGGACAAAGGAGGGATTGGTCCCCCCAGAGCGCCTCCTCAATCCCTAAAACACCACCGTCTTATTTCCATACACCACAATCCGCTCCTCGAGGTGCCACTTCACGGCTTTTGAAAGCACCTGCCGCTCGATGTCGCGGCCCATCCGCACCAGGTCGCCAATATCCTCCTTGTGCGACACCCGCACGATGTCCTGCTCGATAATCGGCCCTTCATCGAGGTCGTCGGTGACGTAGTGCGCGGTGGCCCCGATGAGCTTGACCCCCCGCTCGAGCGCCGAGTGATACGGTTTGGCCCCGATGAACGCGGGCAGAAACGAGTGGTGGATGTTGATGATTTTGTGCCGCCATCTCGAGACAATCCAGGGCGACAGAATCTGCATATAGCGTGCCAGCACGATAAAATCCACCTTGTGCTCCAGCAGCAGTTGGTGAACCTGCTCCTCCTGAGCCTGCTTGGTGTCGCGGGTCACGGGCAGATGTACGAAGGGCAGGTTAAAAAAGGCCACGTCGCCCTCGAGTTCGGTGTGGTTGCTGATAACGAGTGGGATGTCGGCCTCGAGTTCGCCGCTGCGCTGCCGCCACAGCAAATCGAGCATACAGTGGTCGTACTTGCTCACCAAAATAGCCATGCGCTGCCGCTCCCCGAAGGACATGCGCCACGTCATGTCAAAGCGCCGTGCTACCTCGTGAAAGGCGGTCCGCAGCAACTCGGGGGCTAACTCAGTCTCGAACTGGATGCGGAGAAAAAAGGTGCCACCCTGGGGGTCGCTCGAGTGCTGGTCGGCGTGGGTGATGTTGCAGTTGAGCTGGGTGAGGAAGCTGGCCACGGCGGCGACGATGCCGAAGGCGTCCGGGCAGGTGACGGTGAGGCGGGCGGTGTGGGACATCATTGCCCAGAATAGCAGGTCTCCGACGTTTGCCTCGAGCAAAAGCAAACGTCGAACGTCGAACGCCAAAGTCGTCCCAGACGTTCGACGTCTTGGACAGAATGGCATTTCCTGGGCCTGTCCGCGTCCGACCTTTGCGAAACGCTTCGCGCTTCCCAATGACTTCCTGCACTTCCCCCCTCGAGCGAGCCGGGTATAATCGAGTCACGCACGAACGCTTTTTACCCCACTCGAGACTTTGAAACTCGAGCCGGTTCTTTTCAAGTTTTTATAAAAGCCATCCGCTCGAGCAGGACCACAGGAGTCATCACATGAAAGGAAACATCACCATCACCGAGTCGGCGCTGGTGTCGCTCATCGGACTGGCCGCGCACGAGGTTCCCGGTGTGGTCGGCATGGCCCCGGCCAACCTGCGCGAGGGCATCCTCAAAACGCTGGGCCGCGCCGAGAGCAGCCAGGGCGTGACCCTGAGCAAAGACAAGGACTCGGGCGCTTTTTCTGCCGACCTGTACGTGGTGCTGGCCTACGGGGTCAACATTCCCACCGTGG